>Ga0302177_10002905_pt1 | contig 11995 bp, 6 predicted proteins | sample I_Palsa_E1_2_FD_198780 | JGI IMG/M metagenome (GOLD analysis project Ga0302177, IMG submission 198780) | Peat permafrost microbial communities from Stordalen Mire near Abisko, Sweden - I_Palsa_E1_2 | ecosystem: Environmental > Terrestrial > Soil > Palsa > Peat permafrost | place: Sweden: Abisko... | reverse complement strand
ACCTGCTCATCGGGGAGCGCACCGCGGAGCAGATCAAGATCGACATCGGATCCGCCTATCCGCTGGACAAGCCGCTCACCATGGAGATCAAGGGCCGCAACCTGATTGAAGGCGTGCCCAAGACCATCACCATCGATGACAGTGAGATTCGTGAGGCGCTGACGGAATGCATTTCGACCATCCTGAATGCCATCCGCGTAGCCCTGGAGCGTACCCCACCTGAACTCAGCGCCGATATCAGCGATCGGGGCATCGTGCTGACCGGGGGCGGGGCGCTGATCAAGAACCTGGACAAACGTATTCGTGAAGAGACCGGTCTGCCGGTTTCGATTGCCGATGATCCCCTGGCCAGCGTGGTGTTGGGCACGGGCAAGATGCTGAGTGACTTCCGTTTGCTGCGCAAGATCAAGATCGACTAGCGGTTTAACAATAGGTGTATACCGAAGCAAAAGGCCTTTACGTGGTTTTCTCCCAAGGAAAACCACTCCTCGCGGTCCTGGCCAGTCGACGGAGATTGTTAGATCGCTCTAAGCAGGCGGCGAGTCGATCTATAAAGAGATGAAAGCAGCCAAGGGTAGGTCGTGAGCCGCTATAAAAACATCCTGTTTCTGGTGGCGGTGCTGGTCGTCCAGATCATTGGTTTGGCCGTCCAGATTCGCCGGCCCAATCCAACTGGCGGCGATCAACCGGCCGTGCGCCTGATCCGCTACTGGGCGATCACCGTTATGTCGCCCCCGGAGAAGGTGGTCCATGGCAGCGGGACAGGTCTGCGCGGCATGTGGTCGAACTATCTCGACCTTCGCCACGTGCGGCAGCAAAACCAGGACTTAAAGGAGCAGGTTAGCCGTCTACAGCTGGAGCAGGCAGGGCTGTTGGAGGATGCACGCCAGGGGCAACGGCTGCAGGCGCTGCTGGCGTTTAAAGAACATTACATCTCCTCGACTGTGCCGGCGCAGGTGATTGGTACGTCAGGCACCGACCAGTCACGCATTCTGTACATCGATAAGGGCGCGAAAGACGGACTCAAGCCGGACATGGCCGTGATTACCCCTGACGGCATCGTGGGCAAGTTAAAAGATGTGTATGCCCACACCTCCCAGGTGCTGGTGATCAACGATCAGACCAGCGGGGCGGGAGTGCTGCTGGAGACCACGCGCTTGCGCGGTGTACTGCGCGGCAATGCGCTGGGCCAGCCACAGATCATCAACATGCTCCCCGACGAACGAGTCAAGCCCGGAGAAAAGGTCCTTACCAGCGGCGGAGACCAGATTTATCCTCGTGGACTTCCCGTGGGAGTGGTCGACCGGGTGGTTCCCGACACGCAAAACCCTCCTTATGTAGACATCGTCCTGAAGCCGGCGGCCAACCTGGGCCACCTGGAGGAGTTGCTGGTCATTACCCAGGCCAGCGATCACATGCCGGCTAAGGAACAGCAGGATATAGCGCAGAGTGCCGCCCAGGGTGCGGCGGTGAGTCAGCAGCGGGCCTCCGATATCCTGGCCGAGCGTTTGCCGGGCCTGAGTGATCCAACCGCGCTGGCTGATCCTGGCCCGGGCCAGAAACCGCCGGCGGCTACGCCTGCAGTCCCGCCGCCGCTCCATCCGCCGCCGGCCCTGCATGCCGACCATTACAGCCCGCAGGCCACACCGCCGGCTGCCAGCTTGACCCCGGGCCAGGCGATTGTCGATCCGAAATACGCGCCGGCACCCAAGTCGCGGGTCGCGGAAACGCCGGTAGACAATCCAGCGACTGAGACCAAGGTTCCGGCGAGTAAGACCCCGGCAGCGGACGGAGACAAAGCGGATAACGGGGTTCCGGCAAAGCCTAAGCATCCTGCAACCACTCCGGCAGTGGACGGCGAACCAGCTAAGCCGAAAGTTCCAAAAGTCCCAAAGGTTGTGGTTCCAGCACCCGAGGCCCCAGCGGAACCACCCGCTGGGAACAGTCCACCGCCTCAGTAGTGGAAGCAGGGTGCCCCATCCTTCGCGTTTTTTGCGAAGGGTGGGATAAGCAGAAGTTTCGGGGAAGGGCCTCGGGGTGAAGAGCAGTGGCATCCCACCCTTCGCAAAGAGCGCGAAGGATGGGGCACCCGATCCTTTGTGGCAGGGTAAGAAAAATGGGTGGCACGGCTGAACCCGTGCCCTTCCAGTGAGAGTTGTTCCGCAGCCTGAAGACCGGTAAGAGGAGAAAGATTCGCATGGCAATGTCGGCATCACTCGCGCGCCGGGAACTGGATGTGCAGCGTTACCCGCTCATCGTAGTGATCCTGGTCCCGTTGGTGGCGATCTTCCTCCAGGTTCTGATCCCGCGGTTTATCCCCAAGTTCGACATTCTCGATCTGCCCCTGTTGGTCACCATCTACTTTTCTGTAGGTTGGCGTAACCCGATCGCGGGCACCATCACTGGAGCGGTCATCGGGCTGGTTCAGGACGCGCTCACCAGCCACCCCCTGGGTATGAACGGGATCTCCCAGTGCGTGGTGGGTTTCTGTGCCGCGTCGCTGGGGGTCAAGATCGACGTAGAGAACCCCGGAACTCGGCTGCTGATCAACTTCGCATTCACTTTGATGAATATCGGGATCTATCTGTTCATCACCCATCACATGCTGGCCTTTCACGTCAGGACCGACTGGCTGCATGAAGCAATCAAAGCAGTGATCAACTCGATTGTGGGCGTGTTCTTCTTCGATATCCTGGATCGCGTCCGGCCTCGGGACTAGAGAATTTGCACCAAATTGACGGCAGAAGAGTCACAGTAAGGGAATGGATTACGTGCTCATCAATAAGGAAGAAAGATTACCGGCCTACAAGCTCACGCTCGTGCAGTATGCGATCGTGGCTGTGCTGTTGGTGCTGCTTTCCGGCTTGTGGCGGCTGCAGGTGGTGGGTGCGCAAAATTACCGTACCCTGGCGGAGCAGAACCGTATCCGCAAAGTGCCCATCCTGGCCCCGCGGGGCAAGCTGTTTGACCGTGAGGGGCGCCTGCTGGTCGACAACTACCCCTCTGTTTCCTGCTTTCTGGTCCGTGAACCAGGCCGCGACCTGCGGGCGGATTTCCCCCTCATTTCGCGCGGGCTGCACATGACCATGGATCAGCTCGAAAGCACGCTGGCGCATTACGCGCTCGCACCCAAGTATGAGCCCATTCCGCTTAAGCAGGACATCACTCCGGACGAGGTGGAGTTCATCGAGGCGCACCGCGACGAGCTGCCCGAACTGGAAACCATCGATGAACAGCGAAGGCTTTACCCCCGCAATGGCTTTGCCGCCAACCTGATCGGCTATGTCGGTGAAGTGAGCGACGACATGCTGAACGACCCGCGCTATGCCTTCTATGAACCTGGCGATGTGGTCGGCAAATCGGGCGTCGAGCAGTCTTACGATCAACTGCTACGCGGCACGGATGGTTCACAGGACATCATCGTGGACAGCCACGGCAGAGAAGTAGGCATCCTCGGGCGAGAGCCGGCGGTACCCGGCCAGGGCCTCAAATTGACCATCGATCTGGATATCCAGCGCGCCGCCGAGGCCGCCATGGGAGATCGTAATGGGGCCATCGTCGCCATCGACCCTCATACCGGCGCGGTCTTGGCGCTGGTGTCCCGCCCCAGCTTTGACCCTAACGACTTCTCCGTGCGCGTTTCCCGCGACGAGTGGAACAAGCTCATCACCGATCCCCGGCATCCGCTGCTCGATAAGGTCATCCAGGCGCAGTTGGCGCCGGGATCCACCTTCAAGATCATCATGTCGCTGGCCGGCCTGGAAAGCAATGTTGCCCAGGATCTGAAGGTGGTCTGCAATGGTGGCGCCACGTTCTACGGACGCTTCTTTGCCTGCGATAAGCGCCACGGGCCAGTCGACATTCTGCACGCTATCCCTTTTTCCTGCGATACCTACTACTACACGCTCGCCCAACGGCTGGGCATTGAGAAGATTGCCTATTGGGCCCACCAGGTGGGCATAGGGCAGAAGACGGGCATCGATCTACCCGGGGAAGTGAGCGGCACCATGCCCTCGGAGGAATGGAAGATGAAGACCTTCCACGAGAAATGGTATGCGGGAGAAGTGATCTCCGTAGGGATCGGGCAAGGAGCGGTTGCCATCAGCCCCATCCAGTTGGTGCGGGCGATTGCCGGAATTGCTTCCGGCGGCGTCCTCAAGCGCCCCCACGTAGTCGCGCCCGATCAGTTGCCGGTCGAGTATCGCCAGGCGATGTATGACTCGTATCCGGGCAGTGGCGATCTGAGGATACCGATCAGTCCCGCAATATGGGAGACCATCACCGACGGCATGGCCCTCACGACCGATCACTGCGTGAGCTGTACGGCAGCGGCGTCTCATTTGGAAAATATCGACTTTGCCGGCAAGACAGGCACGGCGCAGGTGGTGAACCACAGTGCCGGAATGAAGAGTCTTGGCACCGGTGCTGAGCGCGCCAACGCCTGGTTTGTCGGAATCGCCCCGCGCCGCAATCCAGATATCGCTGTGGTGGTCCTGGTGGAACACGGTGGCTGGGGAGCAGAGGCATCCGCACCCCTGGCCGCGCGTGTGATTGAAGCCTTCGTGGATAAGCAGCGCCGTCTGGATAACAACCTGCAGGAGGCGAAGGTACCTTCCAAGGTCGAGGTAGGTGCAGTTTGGTCGGAGCAGCCCGAGAACGAGGCAGCCCCGGCAAAGGTCACCACCGCGGCCGTGAAGGAACCCGAGCCGAAGCTGCACGGCGGACACTTTGAGGTACCGGTACCTGCGGTGCAGCACTAGAAGGCGGCGAAAAAAATCTGGTTCGGGGTGTAGCCCCGGACTTTAGTCCGGGGAAGCGGGTTTTCAAACCCGCTTAAAGGCTCGGGCAATAAAATTCGGGCTTTAGCCCTGGTGGCTGCTGCTCAAGCGGTTCATAACTTGTTCCGCAGCCTGCACTAGAAGAAGAGAGGAGCATCTTGCGCCGATTTATCTCATTTCGCGACTTCGACTGGTTGCTCCTGGGCCTGGTGCTGCTGCTGTCGATCATCAGCATCTTCGAGATCTACAGCGCCACCCTGCATACCAAGTTTGTCGGCTTTGAAACCAAGCAGATCTTTTGGCTGCTAGGCGGCCTTGCGGCCATGTTCATCCTTTCGGTGATCAATTATCACCGTCTGCTCGAGGCCATACCCTGGATCTACGGCTTTTGCCTGGTCTCGCTGGTAGCGGTGCTGGCCGTCGGAACCAAAGTCCTGGGTGGGCGGCGCTGGATTAAGCTTCCTGGCGGGATCCATTTCCAGCCATCCGAATGGGTGAAACTGGTGCTGATCGTGGCCGTGGCTCGATATTTCTCCAACCTGGCGGGCAGGGAGCTTACCTGGAGCGATATCTTCAAGGCGTTCCTGATGGTTGGCCTGCCGATGCTGCTGGTGCTCAAGCAACCGGACCTGGGAACCTCGCTCACCTACATCCCGGTGCTGATCATCGGGCTGTTTCTGGGGGGGCTGGAGTGGAAAAAAGGCCTGATCCTGGTGATTTCCGGTCTCGTCCTGGTGGTTCCGGTCTGGTCCAAGGTGCTGAAGCCTTACCAGAAGCAGCGTCTGGCCAGCTTCCTGAATCCTGATACCGACCCTAAGGGCAGTGGTTATCAGGTCAAGCAGTCGCTGATCGCGGTGGGCGACGGAGGCGTATGGGGCCGGGGAGCGACCAAGGGGACGCAAACCCAGGGGGATTTTCTACCCATTCCCTATACGGACTTCATCTTTGCAGCGTTCTGCGAGGAGCACGGGTTCGTGGGCGCCGTGTTTGTTCTCCTGATATACTTCCTTATATTGACGCGTTTGATTCAAAATGCTCAAACAGCTGCGGATATTTCCGGTACGTTCCTGATCATGGGCGTGGTCGCTGTACTCATCTTTCAGATCGCAGTTAACGTCGGAATGGTCATAGGGTTCATGCCGGTTACAGGAATTCCCTTACCGTTAATGAGTTACGGGGGATCCTCGGTGTTGTTCTCGTTCCTGGCTCTGGGCATGGTGATGAATGTTCGCATGAGCCGTTTTGTGAATTAGACCAGTGTCAACCAAGTTTTATTTTCAGTAATTTAGATACGCCGGCCAGGTGAATCACCGGGGCCGGGCAGGATTAGGAATGAGCACGCAGAGAAGGGTAACGACCCCGCCTAACAACAAGGCTGAAGCGGTCACCGGCTCTTTGCGCCCGGATAGCCCTGGAACACCAGGCAGCACAGCGACCGTTTCTGGTCATTGCTGCGCGCCGGTATCCCCGTACAAAGAATTTTCGCTGGATTCCGCCCCATGGATCACGCGCCTTTGCCCAGGCTTTCTCGCTAACCTAATCCTGCCCTGCATCCCGGGAGTGGGATAAGCAACTCCCCTCCGATCTGCCGCGTCGGCCGTCCGACAGGTTTTTTAGACCTGCGGACAGGAGAGGCAGCATGTCAAAAGAAATTTGTATTTCCAGCACGCCGCACGAAACGCGTCTGGCCATCCTTGAAGACGACCAACTCACTGAGGTCTATTACGAGCGCGAGAACGAATACACCCTCGCCGGCTCTATTTACAAGGGTCGTGTTACCCGGGTGCTTCCCGGGATGCAATCCGCATTCGTCGACTTAGGGTTGGAACGGGATGCGTTTCTGTACGTCACCGATTTCATGGAGGAGCAGGAAGACTCCTCCGAGTTTGAACGCATTCCAGGCGGCGGCGAAGAGGGTCGATCGGCCCAGCCGCGTGAATCCCAAAACCGGCCTCCACGGCCGGCTCAGACGGCAAATCCAGAAGTAGAACCTGCTCCACGGCGCAATGGAGCTCCGGCTTCCGGAAGCTCGTCCGGCGGCCAAGCGCCCGAGGGCGAGTTTGAGGACGGCACCCGGAAGTGGCGTGGACGGCGTGGACGGCGCAAGGGTTTTCGGCCGGGTCAAGGCGGGGGCGGGGGCGGGCAGCAGGAAAACCGGGAACAGGGTGCCCCGGCCCGGGTCGAAGCTCCGCGGGCGTTCGAGCCCACTGCCGAACCCGAGATTGCGGACAAGCGTCCGTCCGTCCCGTTTGCACTTCCCGGCGAGTCGATTTCCAAATACGGCGGTCAAGCCGCTCCCCGGACTTCAGCTCCTGTAGCTCCTCCACAGCCCAAGGCCAATGTCATGCTTACCAGGCCTTCCACGCTCATTGAGACGCCCATCGAATGGAACGGAGACGGGGTGCTTCCCGGAGAGTCGATCTCCCGCTACCGCGGTTCTGCTACCGAGGCCCCCGCTCCTTCCCATCATGAAGTGGAAGAGGCCGACCCGGTTCCCCAGCAAGAAGCTACCCCAGTCATAGAGCATGAATATCCTGTGGTGTACGAAGCGGCCTATGAAGAAGTGACTGTTCCTGAACAGGCTGCTCCCGTAGTCGAGGCCCACGTCGAGGCAATGCGCGAACCGGAAGTAGAAGAACCAGCGGTAGAAGTGCAGGCCAGCATTGCCGACGAGCCACACGCGGCAGTTGAGTTTGAGCCTGAGGAAGCCTCCGCCTCCTACCGGGTCGATCCCTCGGCGCCGAGCGAATTCCGCTTTGCTTCCCCCGTGTCCAGCGTTTTGGAAGAAGAGGAGTCGGTCCCTGAAGCCGAGCTGGACCTACCGCAACCTGAGGATTTTCGTCCCGATGCCAGTACCCATGAGCCTGCCGCGTTTGCCGCTGCCAGCCCTGGATTGATCGAGCCGGAGACGGAGTTCGACGAGCTAGAGGAAGATCTGGAAGACGGAACGCCGGTAACCGGGCTGGTAGAAGAGGAAGAAGTCACCGACGAAGAGGAGTACGACTTTACCCCGCTTTACGTCGAGAGCGAAGACCACGACCTGCAGGAGTTGGAAGAAGAGACGCTCGATCAGGAAGTTTCCGTGGGCAGCGCGATCAGCGATATGGTGCGCGACGCTCATATCGACCAGCGTACCGACAGCGAGGCCTCTGGCCTGATGGTGGAGGAAGAGGAGGAGGCGGAAGACGAGCTGGAGGAAAAGTTTGCCGACGGCGCCGAGGAAGCAGAATCAGAAGAAGGGCAGGTAGCAGCCGTGGCCGGGCAGCCGGCTCGCCGTCCCCGCGACGATCAGCGTCGTGGTGGACGTGGTCAGCGCAATGATGGCCGCCGCCGCCACAATGGACGCCGCCAGAATGCGCAAACCAGCGACCTCCCGATCATCAGTGAGCTGTTGAAGCAGGGTCAGGAAATCCTGGTGCAGATTGCCAAGGAGCCGATTGCCAAGAAAGGTGCGCGCATCACCAGCCATATCGCGCTGCCGGGCCGATTCCTGGTCTTCATGCCAACCGTAAATCACGTGGGGGTGTCGCGGAAGATTTCCTCTGACGAGGAACGCCAGCGCCTGAAGCGGATTCTGATCAGCGAAAAGGGAACTGTCAGTGGTGGCTTTATCGTCCGCACAGCGGCCGATGGAGCCAGCGAAGACGATCTGCGGGCGGATATTCGCTTCCTGATCAGCCTTTGGACTGAGATCAAACAGCGTTCTGATACGGCCAAGGCGCCGGCACTTATTTATCACGACCTCAACCTGGTGGAGCGCATTCTGCGTGACCAGGTGAGTGATAATTTCTCCACCATCTGGGTCGATACCGAGGCGGAATACGAGCGGATTGTTCGTTTCCTGAATCGTTTCCAGCCTTCGTTGGTGCGGCGAGTGAAGCTCTACACCAAAGAAACGCCGCTCTTTGAGCAGTTCGGCATTCAGGATGAGATTTCCAAGGCGCTTAAGTCGAAAGTCTGGCTCAAGTCCGGCGGTTCAATTGTGATCAATCAAACCGAGGCCCTGGTAGCGATCGACATCAACACCGGCAAGTACGTAGGCAAGACTGCACGTCTGGAGGACACCATCCTCAAGACCAATCTTGACGCCATCCCCGAGATCGTTCGCCAGATTCGCCTGCGTGACCTGGGCGGCATTATTGTGATCGACTTCATCGACATGGATGAGCGGAAGAACCGGAACAAGGTAATGCAGGCTCTGGAGGAAGAACTCAAGTCAGATCGTGCGCCTTCGAAGGTGCTTCAGTTTAACGACTTCGGGCTGGTTGCGATTACCCGCAAGCGGGTGAAGCAGTCTCTGGAACGCACGCTGAGTACCCAGTGTGCGATCTGCGCGGGTACCGGCATGGTCAAGAGCCCGACGACGGTCTGCAACGAGATCTATATCGAGATGCGCAAGATGCAGCTCCACCTGGAGCGCCAGGACGTCCTGCTGCGCGTGCACCCTGAAGTGGTTAAGACGCTCAAGCTGGGCAACGCCCGCTGGCTCAACGAGCTTGAGGAAATGAGCGGTAAGACGATCATCGTAAAGAGCGATCCCGCCCTGCATCCTGAGCAGTTCGACATCCACTAGCCCCTTGCAATAGGGCCCCTGCCGGTAGGTGGTAGGGGCCTTTTCCTTCTGATTTAAGGCTCCAAGTACGCAATTTAGCGTTATTTGACGGCGGCAGGCCATCGAATGCGTCCCTGCGCGCGTCAAAATCGTTAGGTACGGGTTAACAGAAAAAGATCCCGCGTGGGGTCTTTTCGAAAATCCTAATTTCAAGGGTGATAACAAGATGTTGTCGGGTCCCGGTTGTTTCGCTCGGTTCGCAGTGATAGTGTCCGCCCTTTCTTCATGCTTCCTGGTTCCTGCTGGATTTGCGCAAATAAGTTCCAGCGCGGAGAATCATGCAGCATTCGAAGCTGCGTTGCAGGATCAGTATCCCAACCAGGGAGGGTATCAAAGGCAGACCTACAATACTCACCATCACGATTCCCTTACTGACCATCTGGCTATTGAAGCGGGCGGAGGTTTTAACGTGCCGACAGGCAATACTGGCACGTGGCAGAGCGTGGGCTATAGCATCAATTTGGGCGGCGGTTGGATGTTTAACGACCGCATCGGTGTGCTTGCCGAGTACAACTTCAACGGGGCCAATATTCCGCAAAACACGCTGACGAACATAGACGAGCCGGATGGCAACGTGCACGTTTGGTCGTTGACCCTTGACCCGATCATCTACTACAAGACCAGCGGACACATCGGCGGTTACGTAACCGGCGGCGGCGGCTTTTATCGCAAGCTCACGACCTTTACCCAGCCGGTATATGCGGGTGACTACTGCAGCTATTTCTACGGTTGTTATCCGGTTTACGAAAACGAAACGTTGAGCCACTTTTCCAGCAACCAGGGGGGCGTGAACATCGGCACGGGGGTCACGTTCAAACCTAACCCGGACGGTAAGTTGAAGTTGTATGCCGAGGCGCGGTATGTCTTTGTGGATTCTCCGAAGAACTCCCCGAGCGGTATCGGAACCGGTACGGTCGGCATGGTTCCGGTGACGTTTGGATTCCGCTGGTAAGCTGCTGCTAAACGCGGCTCAAGAGGGCGTGCATACTGAGGGCAAGAACCGCAGGTCCCTCCACTGCGCTTCGCTCCGGTCGGGATGACAATTCTGTGGTGCGCGCGAGAGCTTCACCGAAAAACTTTTTTACCCCGCAACGGAATTGTCATCCCGACCGGAGCGAAGCGTAGTGGAGGGACCTGCGGTTCTTGCCCTCAGTATGTATCAAGCGCTATTCTCCCGCGTAACAAACCTTTAAACTCCGACCGGGAACGGCTTCGGGGATGATTCGTCGGGGTTCGCTCCGATACGGAAGCGATCGAATCTGCCTTCCATCAGGGACATTAGACCGGTGTACCAATAGCCAAGCACGAAGAGAAGCAGGAACGGCACGGTGAAATAGTTCTCGTTTGTGATGGCATACCAGATCGTCAACGCAAAATAGCTGCCGATCAGTAACTCAATCCAGGGCACAATGCCCAGGCGCTTACGATACTTGCCGGCCTGCGGAAGCTGACCGCGCTTTTCTATGCGGTATTTGGGCGTGCGCTTGAATGCGGTCTTGATTCCGAAGAGCGCTTCGAGGACCGCCCTGCTGTTGGTGATCGTCAACCCAATTCCCAACGCCATAAGGAACGGCAGATACAAAAATGTTTTGTACCATTTGCCGGGAAATAGCTCTCTCTGAGAAACCAGGTAGAAGGAAGAAATAGAAAACGTCGACGCCATGAATAGAGGGACGTCAATCAACAGCATCTGGAACCATCCCTGATAAAAGCGGATGATCATGGCCGGCATCAGCAGCGTCGAGAGCACGATCATCAGCGGATAACTGATGTTGGCCGTCAGGTGGTAGAACGCCTCCAGCTTGACGTGGAACGGCTCGTCGCTGCGGAACATCATGGGCAGGATCTTCTTTGAGGTCTGGATCAGTCCCTTGGCCCACCGTGCCTGCTGGGTCTTGAAAGCGGTCATCTCAATGGGTAGTTCAGCGGGGCACTCCACGTCCTGCAGATAAAGAAATTTCCAGCCCTTCAACTGCGCCCGATAGCTCAAATCGGTATCTTCTGTGAGTGTGTCGTGCTGCCAGCCTCCGGATCCGTCGATCGCCGTGCGGCGCCACATACCGGCAGTTCCGTTGAAATTGAAAAAGGCGTGGGTGCGCGATCGTCCGCCGTGCTCGAGGATAAAGTGACCGTCGAGCAGGATGGCTTCTACCTGGGTGAGGAAGCTGTAGTCGCGGTTGAGATGAGTCCACCTGGTCTGCACCATGCCGATTTTCGGATCGGCAAAGTGATGCACGACCTGCATCAGCCATTCTTTGGGCGGCACGAAATCGGCGTCAAAGATGGCGACAAACTCTCCCGTCGCTACACGTAAACCCTCATCCAGCGCACCCGCCTTGAAGCCATGGCGATTGACGCGGTGAATGTACTCGATCCTGTGTCCGAGGGATTGATAAGCCTCTACTGCCGCCTGGGCCACCTCGACGGTGTCGTCCGTGGAGTCGTCCAGTACCTGGATGTCCAGCTTGCCGGCTGGATAATCCAGGTTGCAGCAGGCCTGAATGAGCCGGTCCACTACGAACTGCTCATTGAAGATAGGAAGTTGCAACGTGACGCTGGGAAGCTCGGTGAAATGGGACTGAGGCTCGCCCACGGCGTTTTTGCG
>Ga0302177_10002895_pt1 | contig 12006 bp, 10 predicted proteins | sample I_Palsa_E1_2_FD_198780 | JGI IMG/M metagenome (GOLD analysis project Ga0302177, IMG submission 198780) | Peat permafrost microbial communities from Stordalen Mire near Abisko, Sweden - I_Palsa_E1_2 | ecosystem: Environmental > Terrestrial > Soil > Palsa > Peat permafrost | place: Sweden... | reverse complement strand
CAAAAATTTCGATCAGTTGCTTTACCGCTTCAAACGCGGCTTGCGGCCCACCGTGACTGAGAGCTGCAGCCAATGGTCCTTCCTCTCCCCCAGTCAAACAAATCAACCCCTCAGCATGTTCAATAAAATATGACCTCGAAGCGCAGGCTCCTTCTTTTCGCCCAACGCGCAGCTTCATTCTCGTAATCAGACGGCAAAGGTTTTGATATCCGACGCGCGAGGCGACCAGAAGCGGAAGACGAAATCCAGCAGAGAGACAAGGTGAAAATGCAGCGCACGTCACCTCGGCCCCAATATGCGCCTTGATCCTCGCCTTATTTGCGGCAAGATGGAAACGTGGTGAGCCGTAGAGTCCGTCTCGATCAAGCAATGCCATTGCCGGCATTCCAAAATGTGCGCACACCAGGATTAGTTCCTCGGGAACAGAGGCTCCTTCGAGAAAGCTGAACGCAGAGCGCGAATGGAGTTCGATGTACATGGTTGCTGATCGCCAGTTCCCAGTTGCTTTGACTGGGAACTGATCACTGATGACAGGCAACTGCCTTAGTCATACATTCCCTCTACAAACCAGTTTCCGCCTAGCTTGTCCTGCACCAAGCGATACAACGCGAGGCGATCTCCGGCAGCGATGGCGATGTCCCACTCTTCGCGCGACCAACCTTCCTGCTCTGACCAATCGCCGGAAGATCGCCAGGGGCCAGCGGTCCAGACAATGTCGCCGGCAATATCAGGTTGCAGACATCGCATGTGCACCGGCTTCGCTTCGCACAGAGTAACGCTTGCGCTTAGCGGCGGACGAAATATGCGCAGAGCAATCACTGCGCTCATTTTTTCTTTCGCATTTTCCTCCAACTTTTCTTTGAGCGTACAGGCGCCATCCTCGACGGGTAGAGACATATCCTTCTGTTTTGGATTTACAGACTGCTTCCTCTTGGCTTCTACGGACGCAGGTTCCAGGGGTGCGAAATGTTGCACTGCAAACGCGCCTTCGCGGTGCGTATTCAATAGTTCCACGGACCCTGCTCTGTCTTCGCCGACAATGCCTGCAATCCGTGCCAGCGTGAGCTCAAGTTTTTCGGGCTCAGGAAAAACCGGTTGAAACAACCCGCTCTGCAGAACTCTGGGACGCGCAGGTTCTGCCGACAAATGCATCTTCACGACAGGCGCTCCCGGCGGATGCGCCTGCAAATCTAGCTGGAATAATTTAAGGAACACTTTCACGTCGAGCATGGGCGTCGGCAACCGCAACGTGCGGGTGTACATGCTGCAACTGTTGGACTGCGTCGTTGCAAGTTCCAGATTCAAGCGCAACTCCTGCACCGCCAGTGCCCGCGATCGCAATTGCGTGCATACCTGTTCCAGCATCCGGTTCAGCAAAAACGCCAGGGGTTCGAGCAGCACGATGGGGGATTCCAACTCCACGCTCTCGGCAAAGATCTGTCGCGGCTCGAGCACTTGAAGATTGCGCAATACCCCGCCACGCGCCAGCTTTTGCAGATACAGTCCCTGTTGCCCCAGACGCTCGCTGACCGGAACTTCTGGAAGAGCGGCCAGCGCCCGCAGCTTGCGAATGCCCCAGCGGTCGAACGTTTCGCTCCAGCGCGCCGCCTCCGCAATATCGGAAGAAAAGCTTTCCAGCAATACATCCACCGGCAGGTCGCCAAGTCTCTTGGCTTCCTCCGCTTCGGGAATTAAAGTCACGCCGGGAAATCCGTGAGCAGCGAGCAATGCTGCATCCGGATTCGCCGCTACGGCAATGTTCGCTTCGAAGCCGATCTCAGTGGCCCGCTGCGCAAGATTGCAGGTGATCTTCGACAACGGGCCGAGCAGCGGCTCGAGCCCGGCAAGATTCAGAAGCACGGTGCCGGTCGACGTGTCTTCTATTTCCGGAGAAAACGATTGTGCACAATCGAGCAGTGCAGCATGGGCGGAAATTTCCTGCGACTCCGAACGTGCACGAAACACCAGGTTCTCCCATGCTTCCAGTTGTGATTTGGTCGCGCCGATTTCCACGCCTGATTGCCGTGCTTTTTCGTTGAGGGTCACAACTTTTTCGAGCGGTGGCCGTCCGCTGAGCACTGCTAGGGAACGGGCGCGCAAGTCGGGCTCGATGCGCATGAGTGCTTGTGCAGAAAAATCGGGGATAAAAATACAGGCAAACATGTAGCAGATCTCATTTTCAACAACAATCCATTGAATATGTCAGGCCTCGACTAGCCCGCCGCCCATGCGGCTCGACTCTGGAAACGGGCGGTTGATTGCACCGGCTTGCGTTCCATTTTTCCTTCCAGCCGCGAACGCAACAACTCGGCGGTGATCTCGAATTGGTCTAATAATTCTGAATGCGGCAATTTGGGTTGCACTGACCGTTTCCCGAATCGTTGCGCGCGCCGAGCAGAAACCCGAAGCAACACCGACGAGCAACTTCCTGCAATCGGTTGCTGTTCAAGAACCAGCAGCACCGTCGGCGTATGCTCAATTGCGCGACGGAAACGAAACCACGATGCTAAAGGTATTCGCCGCGCGTTCTGCACCGGTACATCGCTGAGGTCGATAACAATCGTTCCGAAACCATTGCTCTGCAGCAGCAGGTCGGTAACTTTCAGCATCTGGGCCAGTTGTGATTCCCAATGTTTACGAGCGGGATATTTTTCTCCGCATCTCACCCACAGCAAACGGCTCATCTCCATGCCGGCAGACGCCGCTGACGCCGGATCGAAGGCATCGCTTGTGTCCACGAGAGCACACACTTCGCCGCGCTGGGTGGCGTGGGCCAGTGCGAAAAGCAACACGCTGGTTCTTCCCGAGGAGGCCGCGCCGCAGATTTCTGTGAGGCAACCGCGAGCGAGGCCACCGGTTAGCGAGTCGAGTTGCGGAATGCCGGTCGAAACCATTTCGGGCGCCGGGCGCACCTCAAGGCACGAAGCAGGAACGACCGTTGCCAGCTTGGAGATTGCGCTTACATGAGACAAAAGTTCTGCGGTCTTCTTGCCCGCATTCGCGCGCGGAGAAGAAGGCGGAGGAAAAACAAAAGGGCGGCCAATGGCCACCGATGAAAAAACCGGAGAAGCAGACATACTTTTCTCGCAATTGTCAGGGAACGGGAAGGCAGTCAAGCCCCGTACAAATCTCTATTTCGCTTTTTGTTCGCCTTAGAAGCATCTCTCTTTCGACCGCTTTTGTCAAGAGGGCCTTTTTGAAAAGAGGCAGCGGTGGCGAACTGTTTCGGAGCGTAGGGGTGCCGGACTGAAGGGACTTAAGGTTGAGGGGGCGCGGCGCCGAGGTGTATCTTGATAGGCACGAAATCCTGACGAACGCGGTTTTGCAGCTCTCAGGGTTGAGCGGGGACTTGCCGCGAGTGTGAAATGTCGTCAGTCGATACGCTGAACTCAACGATAACGGCCCTCGTAATTCCGGACTCGGCATTTCTCGGGAAATGACCATTGGGGCAGAAGTAATCTGCCAAAGTCGCAATTTCAGCCTTGAAGGAGGCATTCCATGTCAGGAAACGTGGCGGACCTTTTGTGGGAGATGCTTGCGAACGCCGGAGTCAAACGCTGCTACGGCATCGTGGGTGATGCTCTCAATCCCGTCATAGACGGGCTGCACCGCAATGGCAGGATCGAGTTCATCCATGTCCGCCATGAAGAGTACGGTGTTTTTGCCGCCGTGGCGGAAGCTTATCTCACCGGCAACCCCGTTGCGGTGTGTGGAACGTCCGGCCCCGGTGTGGTCCATCTGTTCAACGGGTTGATGGACGCGCGCAAGGAGGGCGCTCCGATCATCGCCATTGCGGGGGACGTGGAGACAAGCTTGATCGACACGGAGGCGCTCGAAGAGCTCAATCCTTACAGATTCTTCGAGGCCGCCTCTCTCTACACCGGCCGGCTTGTCAATCCCGAGCAGGCGCGGTCGGTTATCAATACCGCGATTCTTACCGCGGTCCTGGAAAATGGGCCTACGGTAATTGCGATCCCGGGAAACGTCGCGTCGGCAGATGTCGCCGACCACTCTTCCGAGATCACGATGCCTAACCCGCTCATCCTTCGCCCTTCCGACGCTGACTTGGATCAGCTCGTGAAGATGATCGACGATGCAAAAACGGTCGCGATCTTCGGAGGCGATGGCTGCAGGGATGCCCATGATGAGGTGGTCCACCTTGCGGGCAGACTGAAAGCGCCTGTCGGCTATTCGTTCCGCGGTAAACAGTGGTTGGAACACGACAACCCCAATGCCGTCGGTATGACTGGCTTGCTCGGTTACGGCGGAGCCTACGGCGCGATTCATCAGGCCGATCTTCTCTTGATGCTCGGCACTGATTTTCCCTTCACGGAATTCCTGCCCGGCCATAGCGTGAAGAAAGTCCAGATTGACAAGAATCCCAAACACATCGGCCGCCGAACTGCAGTTGATCTCGGGCTTGTCGGCGATATCAAGGCGACGGTCACCGCCTTGCTGAAGAGTGTGAGGGAGAAGACCGACACTCGGTTTCTGGACAAACACCTCGTGGACACGAACTCTTTCTACGGTCTTATGCAGCACTATGTCGAGAAAGGACCCGAGATCAAACCCATACGTCCGGAATTCCTGGCCGCGACGCTGAGCGATCTCGCTTCCGATGATGCGATGTTTTTCATCGACACGGGCACAGCATGCATGTGGGGGGCAAGGCATATCAGCGGCGGCAGAAATCGCAGAATTTTCGGGTCGTTTACCTGGGCGTCGATGGCGAATGCCGCGCCCAATGCGTTTGGCGCGCAGTTGGCATACCCAGGTCGGCAAACCATCGCCCTGTGCGGCGACGGAGGCTTCACGATGCTCGCACTGGGCGACCTATTGACCCAGGTACAACGAAAGACTCCGGTGCTTCAGATCATCCTCAATAACGGATCCCTTGACTTCGTCAGTATCGAGCAGCGGGAGGCCGGCATCGTCCCGTTCGGCGTGGAGTTCGAGAATCCCAACTTCGCCAAGGTCGCTGAAGCGATGGGCGCGAAGGGAATCCGCATTGAAGATCCCGGAGACGTTCGGGATGGACTTGCTGAAGCCCTCGCACACAAAGGTGGCCCTGTCGTCGTGGATGCGGTAGTCGATCCTCTCGCCTTGTCACTACCGTCGCATGTTCCTTTCCACACCGCCAAAGGCTTTACCCTTAGCATGGCCAAACAGGTCTGGAGCGGACAGATGGACGATGTGATCAAGACGATCGAACGTAACGTCAGGCTGGTCTGAGCAAATCAGGACGGCCTTCGCATTCTGGATCAACATCCCATTCTTGCGGCGGTCGCGACAGACGATGACTCTTGAATAGGTGACTGAGCGGGTCGGTACAACCGTGCGGTCACTCTCGAAAATTAATAACACTGCGGCGCTTTCGACAGTGTCGAACAATTCATAGGAGGATTTATGGCAACGAGCAGAGTTACGGTTGTGCCAATGAAGATGGCGCAGATGAAGGCCGCGCAGGTCCCCAAGCCCGGCGCGGATTTCGAAATCGTCGAGCGCGGGATTCCTGAGGCGGGTGTGGGACAAGTTCGCATCAAGGTGCAGGCTTGTGGCGTGTGCCACAGCGACGTGCTTACGAAAGAAGGCGCATGGCCCGGAATTCAGTATCCCCGCGTTCCAGGCCATGAAGTGGCGGGCATCATCGATGAAGTGGGCGAGGGAGTTTCTGCGTGGAAGAAGGGGCAGCGCGTCGGCGTCGGCTGGCACGGCGGCCAGGACAACACGTGCCGGGAGTGCCGGCGTGGAGATTTTAGCAACTGCCGGAACCTGAAAATTTGCGGTATCAGCTATGACGGCGGATACCAGCAATACATGGTCGCTCCCGTGGAAGCACTGGTGCCGATCCCCGAAACTCTAAGTGACGCCGAAGCCGCGCCTCTGCTCTGTGCTGGAGTCACCACCTACAACGCGCTGCGGCACAGTGGCGCCTTCCCGGGCGATCTGGTGGCGGTGCTGGGGATCGGCGGTTTGGGTCATCTCGGAATTCAATTTGCGACCAAATTTGGGTACAAGGTCGCAGCGATCGGGCGCGGGTCCGAGACGGCACCGTTGGCAAAGAAACTCGGAGCGAGCGTTTACATCGACAGCGCATCGACGAATGCCGCCGAGGCATTACAAACAATGGGCGGCGCACAGGTGATTCTGGCAACGGCCCCAAGCTCGAAAGCGATGTCCGAGTTGATCAACGGTCTCGGACCGAACGGCAAGCTCATGGTGATTGGTGCAACTTTCGATCCCATTGAGGTGACACCGGTACAGCTCATCAGTGGCAGTAAAGCTATTCAGGGCTGGGCTTCGGGAACACCAGCAGATTCCGAAGACACATTGCGCTTCGCCGAACTCAGCGGCGTGCGCCCCATGATTGAAACCTATCCGCTCGAAAAAGCAGCCGAGGCTTACGCCCGCATGCTGAGCGGCAAGGCAGAGTTCCGCGTTGTTCTGACGATGTGAAATTGTCCGGGCCGTTCCAAAAGGAGTTCAAATCTCTGAAAGGCGTGAACTTCGTCACGATGAACATCAAGACGATCACCATGAACTTGATGTTGCTCTTGTTGATCGTTCCTGCGCGCAGTTATCTCGATGGTCAAGAAAGGATCAAGTGTCTGATGACCATTCCCGGTTCGGAGATTAAAGGCATTTCGCTGACAGGAGTGTCGGCGTTACACCAGTTGCACACGCGACTATTCCTCGTTCTCATCACTATCTTGTGTCGTGGTCTCCGCGGCATCTTCTGATCCCGGAACTGGCTTGTCGAGGTTGATTGGCGGCAATCCAGCTTTCTTCACTTGGTCGTTCAGTTCGGGGATGTTTTTTGATTTGAGTTCAGTCCAGGCTGATATCTGTCCGTCTAGCGCCTTCTCCAGGTCTCTGACCATCGCTATTTGCTGGGTTGTGGGGGCGGCATCGGCGGTGTCCAGGGCGCTTACTACGGTGCCGAACGCACTATTTAGACGCGAGAGGCTTCGGCCTTCGGGCGTGCTCATATAGCGCGCGCCGTAGCCACCTTCTGCACCTTCGATGGCTGCGGCTTCGGCGTCGAGTTCGGCGGCTGGCTGTTTGACGGCGGCTTGTGCGGTTAGCTTTTTCAACTGGGCTCGCAGAGTGCGGATCTGTTGCAGGGTTTCGTAATCTTTGTGTAGCGCTTCGGCGATTGTTTGGTCCAGCTCGAATTGGCGGCGCAAGTCTTCGGGCGACGTTTTTACTCTGGGATCCATGCTTACTTCCAGCTTTTGCGTGTAGGTTTTGCCGGCTACGGTCAGGACCAGCTTGTATTGTCCGGGCAGAATTGTGGCTCCTTGGGGATAGCGCGGCGTGTCGTGATAGATGGCCGAGATTGGGTAATAGTGCGAGAGGACCTCGGGATCGGGGTAATGCATATCCCAGATGAAGCGATGCATGCCAGCTTGAGCGCTGAGCACTCTGGCTGGGCGCACCCAATACATGGGAACGTTCAGGTCTTTTGAATTGACAGGCTTTGGCTTGTCGGCGCTGGAGAAGTGGCGGACAACTTTGCCTGCGGCGTCGATGACCTCTAGCGTTACTGGAGTGGAAAGCGGCATTTTCAGCCAGTAGTCGATCATGGCGCCGTCCGGAGGATTCTGTCCTGCGGGCTCTTCGGGCGGAAGGGGAGTGTCGGGGTTGTTGTCGCGCCGGATTCGGTAGGTTAGTTGCGGCTTGAATAGATGCGCTGTTTCCTGGCCACTTACGAACTCAGGACCAAACTGGCGCAGTGAGGTGATGTTATCCAGAATCCAGAAGGAACGGCCGTGAGTTCCCACCACTACATCGTCGTGATGAATTACCAGATCGCGGATCGAGGTTGGCGGGAGATTTTGTTTCAGCGATTGCCAACGGTCGCCGTCGTCCCAGCTCACGTAGACGCTGCGTTCGGTGCCGGCGAAGAGTAGGCCTTTGCGCTCGGGATCTTCTCTCACCGTGTTGACTGGCTCGTTGTCGGGCAGGCCGGTTACTATCTTCTGCCAGCTCTTGCCCGCGTCATGGGTGCGATAGATATATGGATGGAGGTCGTCCAGGCGGAAACGGTTTACGGCGGCGTAGACGGTCGCGGTTTCGAAGTGCGAGGCATCGAGTTGGGCTAACTTGCACCAAGGAGTCAGATCGGGTGGAGTTACGTTTTCCCAATTCTTGCCTCCGTCGTGAGTTACCTGGATCAGGCCATCGTCGGTTCCGGCCCAGATCAGGTTCGCGTCTTTGGGCGACGGGGCGAGGGAGTAGATCACTCCGCGATGCTTGCCTTTGGCGGGATCGTCGGCTACGAACGGACCTAGGGTCGCGGGAACTCCGGGATCTTCTCTTGTCAGGTCGGGGCTGATGATTTGCCAGCTGTTGCCGCCGTCAATTGTCTTGAAGAGCACGTTCGATCCCAGATAGAGGATATGCGGATCGGCGGGGGAGAAAATCATCGGCGCGGTGCGATTGAAGCGGAACTGGCCGGTGCGCAGGACGACGGGCTCGATGTTTCTGGTTTGGCCGGTGTTGCGGTCGAAGACCGTTCCTTTGCCGCCGTAGATGAGATTGGGGTGGAGCGGATCGGGGGCTACATAGCCGTATTCTTCGACGCCTAGGGTGGTCCAATCGCGGAAGGTGATTTCGCCGAAGTCGCTGCGGCTGGCCGTACCCACCGAGCCGCTCTCCTGCTGCCCGCCATAAACCCAGTAGGGAAACTCGTTGTCGGTTATTACATGATAGAACTGCGCGGTTGGTTGGTTGTACCAGGAGCTCCAGGTTTGGCCGCCGTTCACGCTGATCGTTGCGCCTTGGTCGACGGCGATGGCGATGATGTCCTGGTTTTCGGGGTTGATCCAGATGGTGTGGTAGTCGTCGCCTCCGGGAGCGCCTTTGATGGCGGTGAAAGTCTTGCCGCCGTCGCGGGAGCGGTAGGTTGAGGTGTTCGCCACGTAGATTACGTCTTTATTTTTTGGATCGACGCGCACGCAGCCGAAGTCGTCGCCTCGTTCATAGATGCGCTCTTCGTCGTTCACCTGCTGCCAGCTTTCGCCGGCATCGTCCGATCGATAGATGCCGCTGCCCTTTTTCGCGTTGATCCAGGCATACATGCGATTAGGGTCGCTCGGCGCAACTGTGGGGCCGATGCGTCCGATGCCTTCGGCTTCGCCGGGCAATCCTGTGGTGAGTTGATGCCAGTGATCGCCGCCGTCGGCGGATTTGTAGAAACTGCTGCCCGGGCCGTTGTAGGCGCCACCGGTCGTCCACGGGGGCCGGCGGGAGGCCCACATGCTGGCGTAGATAATCTGAGAGTTTTGGGGATCGAAGACCAAGTCCATTCCGCCTGTGTTTTCGCCTTTGTCCAGAACCCTTTGGAAAGTTTGTCCGCCGTCGAGCGATCGGTAGATGCCACGCTCCGGGTTGGGGCCGTAGGGATGCCCCTGAGCGGCTACGAAGAGGCGATTGGGATCTTTGGGATCGACGATGATGGATGAGATTTGTTGGGCATCGCGAAGACCCAGGTGCAGCCAGGTTTTGCCTGCGTCGGTTGATTTGTACATGCCGTCGCCTACGGAGAGATCGGGCCGGCGGAGGCCCTCTCCGCTGCCGACATAAATGGTGTCGGGATCGGACCAGGCTACGGCTAACGCGCCAATGGAGCCGGTTGGTTGATCATCGAAGATGGGATTCCAGGTGTGGCCGAAGTCGGTCGACTTCCAGACTCCGCCGTTGTTTGGCGCCATGTAGAAAATGTTCTGGTGCCCGGGAATGCCGGAGATGGAAACGGTTCGGCCGCCGCGAAACGGGCCAATCATTCGCCAGCCGAGCTCCTGGTACATCGACGGATCGTATTGCTGGGCGGAAAGATGAACGGCGAAGAATAAAACGTGCGAGGCTAGCAGAATGCACGCGAGTCGTTTGTTCACGGTTGGTCCTCGAAAGAAGTGCAAGGATAAACCATGGCGCGAGAGTTGTAACGGCTTCATCGAAGGGTTTGGGCTGCTGGCTCCGCTTTCCCGGCAGCATGGGCGAGGAAGGCTGATGGGAGTAAGGACTCACCTCAGGCGCTAAAACGCGGATCCTTTTTTCACAGCGCTCAACGGCCCGATGCAAATCGTCCCCCATAATCGATTCGCGAGATGTGGACGACTTCTAGTTTACTAGCCTCTGCACGGCCGCGCGCAATTCCTCGGACTTAAAGCCGAAGGGGCCTGGTTTTGACTTGTAGGCGATGTGACCACTTTGGTCGATGAGATAAAGGCGGTCTGGCCAGGCGGTATAGGCTTGTTCGGTGGAGTTGCCGAATTCATCGATCACGGCTGGAACCTGTATGCCTAGTTTTCGCACGCACGCTCCCGCAATCGAGGCGCGCTCCTGTTCATCCTTCGGGCTGGCAAAGACGACGCTGTCTTTGACGTTGCTCTCCATCTGCCAAACATCGCTCGGATGGGCCTCGGTGACATAGACGATCAGGAAAGCGACTTTGCTTCCATATTGCTCGTAGAGCTTATTCAGGGCGGGAACCTCCCGCCGGAAGGGCGGTCAGGTGTAACTGCCAAAGATCAGCACCACCGGTTGAGCCTGGGCAGTGAGTTTGGAAAGTTGCACCATGGCGCTCTTGTCAAGCTTCAGCAGTGAGAAATCCGGGGCGCGATCGCCTACATGCAATTGGCCGGTACGAGCGTGCAACCACAGGGTTTCGAATGGAAAAAGAAGAAATGGGACCGGTCCCGGCAATTTGGCCATGAAGCGGGCAAATGTTTCCGGAGGTCGTCGCATGGCGTCGTAGAGGAAGGCGCATCCGAGCAGCCACAGAAGAATGGCTGCAACGAGTGATCTGAACAAGATGTGCTTTGGGAATCTGCCCCGCTTGCCCACAATAATCCGCGTCTCCCGAGTTTGAAAGATTTATTCAAATGGCAGTCGGTCGTGCGGCAAAGCTGAAATCCATCGGCTAAGCGTTTTGATCGACTACCGAAGTGCCGCGATTATAGAGAGGTAGACTGGCGGATCAATAATCTGAAACTAGTAGACCGGTACGTCCTGCAACGTGCCGGTTAGGTTAGGGAACGCCTGCAGCACGCTCGGGTGCCTGGGCGAAATAGCGGTGCAGCGCATCCTTCCAATCCGGCATGTGGATGTCGTAGGCGTGCAGGCTGTTCGGCGACAGAATGGAATAGGCTGGCCGGCGAGCCGGGCGCGGGAATTCAGCTGTCGTCACTGGTTTGGTTTTGGTCGGAAGGCCCGCTTCGCGGATGATTTCAATGGCAAATTCATACCAGGTGCAGCTCCCCGAATTGGTGACGTGTACGATTCCGCGAGCCGATGCTCGGCAAAGCTTCACGATAGCGGATGCCAAGTCGCGCGTGAACGTTGGGCTGCCTCGCTGATCGTTCACCACCGAAATTTCCGGGCGGGTTGATGCCAGCTTCAATATTGTTGCCGGGAAGCACTTGCCACCGTGGCCGAAGAGCCACGACGTTCTGGCGATGCACGCCTCGGGCAAAATCTCTTGCAGCCGTTCTTCGGCTCTGGCTTTGCTTTCGCCATAAACGCTGGTTGGATTTCTGGCGTCGGTGGTCTCGTAGGGCGATCTTTTGCTGCCATCGAAGACATAATCTGTGCTCAGAAACAGCAATCGCGATCCGGCTTCGCGCGCGGCTTCGGCTACGTTGACAACTCCTTCGCAATTCACCGCGAATGCCAGGTCGCGATTGGACTCGCAGCCATCGACGTCGGTGTAGGCGGCGGAGAGGACAATCCAGTCGGGGCGGGAATTGCGTACCGCTTCTTGAACGCGCGCACGGTCTCGCAGGTCGGCGTCTGACGAAGAGAATGCGGTCAGTTGTTCGCCGCTCAGTTCACGAACCAGTTCCTGGCCGAGCAAGCCGGAGGCGCCGAACACCGTCACACGCATAGCGGAATTGTAACTGGAAGGGCATTCTCACGTCGCAAGCCTTGCCGGTGCCTGCCTACTTTCACTGCTTCTTTACGTCCTTTTTCGCTGTTTTTTTTGCTAATCCGGATGGGTCG
>Ga0302177_10002884_pt1 | contig 12030 bp, 7 predicted proteins | sample I_Palsa_E1_2_FD_198780 | JGI IMG/M metagenome (GOLD analysis project Ga0302177, IMG submission 198780) | Peat permafrost microbial communities from Stordalen Mire near Abisko, Sweden - I_Palsa_E1_2 | ecosystem: Environmental > Terrestrial > Soil > Palsa > Peat permafrost | place: Sweden: Abisko... | reverse complement strand
GCAGAGTCGATCGCAGTCGCCAATCAGCCCCGGCTTCTGGCAGCACAGCTACGTACACGTGCAGCAGCGCAGAGAGTTCGCGAGGCGCGTTCAGGGCTTTTCCCCACGATTGCCTTCAACGCAACTGGCGTCGCTGTCGCAGACGCGGGCACATCAACCGCCACGGGTGCGCTAACTACCTCTTCGATCTCAGACAGGTTCGCTTATGGTGGAAACCTAGTTCAGCTTGTGACCGACTTCGGCAGAACGAGTGCTCTGGTGGGGGCGGAGCGCTCTCTCGCGGACGCGCAGAAAGACATGACGACATTGACTGGCGCTCAGATTCGTCTGAATGTCCGGAGCGCCTACTTTCAGGTTATGGGAGCGGAGGCCGTGCTCCACGCGGCAAGGGAAGCTCAAGGGAACCGTCAGCTAATTGTCCGGCAGATTAGTGCACTTGCTGGAAGTCAACTGCGCTCAACACTCGACGTCAGCTTCGCGAGTGTTCTTGAGAGTGAAGCAGAACTGGCTGTCGTTCGCGCCGAAAGTTCCGTGCAGCAACAACGTACTCGCCTCGGCAGCGCAATGGGCCAACTGCAACCTGTAACCGCAGCACTCGTAGAAGAGCAACTTCCGTCTCAGCTTTCACCAGATCCATCATCTTACTTGGCTCAAGCTGACGTGCAACGTGCAGATCTGAACGCAGCCATCGCTCAACAACACGCGGCATCTCGCTTCGCCGACTCTGAGCGACGCCTAAGTTACCCAACACTGAACGCACTTGGCGCTGCGGGGCAGATTCCATTTCACGACCGCACGTTGCAGGGAAACTACGCGGCAGCCGGATTCAATCTAAATATTCCAGTTTTCAACGGTGGCCTTTTCACAGCACGGCGAACCGAAGCAGAACTCGAGTCCACTGCCCGCACGCGCGACGCAGAAGAAGTGAAACTGGAAGTAAACGAACAGGTTCAGAACAATTGGTCCCAGGCGATGGAGGCATACAGAAGCCTCGACGTCTCCGCACGGCTGGTAGCACAGAGCAAAGAGTCGCTACGACTGGCTCAAGCCAGATACCAGGCGGGCCTCGGCAGCATCGTGGAACTCAACGAGGCGCAACTGAGCGAGACATCCGCAGAGATCAACGCTGCAGGAGTGACCTACACCTACCTTACCCGGCGTGCGGAGCTCGACTTCGCCGCTGGACTCTTGAATTAGAGGATCTACTGCCATGCCAGTCTCCTTACGAACCATGTTGCTCGGCGTAACTGCAGCAGCCCTGTCAGGCCTCCTGACCGCTTGTCGCCAAACGACGACAGCGGCTGCCGAGCAACCAATAGTACCGACCGCAACCGCTCGACCTGCGAACCTCACCAACGAGCTAGTCCTCACGGCCGAATTCACGCCATACCAGGATGTTGACGTCATGGCGAAGGTCGCGGGCTACGTGAAGAACATACGGGTCGACATCGGGGACCACGTTCATGAAGGAGATCTTTTGGCGACGCTCGAGGTTCCTGAGCTACAAAATGACATGGCCAAAGCTTCAGCGGGAGTCGCAGCAGCTCAAGCCAACATCACCACCGCTCGGGCTGCAGTTACCCGCGCCGAAGCAGGAGAGAACATTGCGCATCTCTCTTTCCAGCGCATTCAGGATGTCTCCGTGAAGCAGCCCGGGTTGGTGCCCAGACAGGAAGTCGATGTCGCCCAGGCTCACGATCTCGAAGCCGCAGCGCAGCTTGCAAGCGCTCAATCCGCACTGCGAAGCGCTCAGGAGATGCTGACTCAGGCAGAGTCGGAGCACCAGCGGACAGTCACCATGCTTCAATATGCAACAATCCGGGCACCGTTCACCGGTGTAATCACAAAGCGATACGCGAACACAGGCTCCATGATTCAGGCAGGTATCTCCTCACAGACACAGGCGATGCCGGTAGTCCGCTTGGCGCAAAATAATTTGTTGCGACTCACTCTGCCTGTACCTGTCAATGCCGTTGCCGATATTCACAATGGAAATCCCGTCGAAGTAAATGTCACTACGCTCAACCGAAGCTTCGCCGGAAAAATCACGCGTTCTGCAGACTCATTAGAGATGTCCACACGAACCATGGATACCGAAGTTGATGTTCCGAATCCGGATGGTTCACTTGTTCCCGGAATGTACGCCGAAGTCCATCTCCATCTGGCTACCCACCCAAATGTGTTAAGCGTCCCCGTCGACGCTGTTGAAGGACTTGGCACAACCGTGCAGCATGTCTATCTCGTACACCAGGGACGTCTCCACCTTGTACCAGTAACAATAGGATTGCAGACTCCCTCTCGGGTCGAGATACTTTCAGGCTTGCACGCTGGGGATCAAGTTGTCGTAGGCCGACACAGTGGCCTGTCTGAGGGGGAGGGCGTGGTTCCTCGGCAAGCCTCTTACGAGACAAGCGATAGCCCAAGTTGATCCTCAAAAATCCCCTCTCTAAGTAAGGAATTCATCCACTATGTCGGGATTTGCCATACGCAACCCCTATCTGATCCTGGTCCTTTGTTTTTTTGTAATGATCCTGGGCGCAGTAAGTACGGCAGATATGCCGGTCGATATGTTCCCGCCAGTGGATCTTCCAGTCGTTGCAGTGGCAACGTTCTACTCCGGCATGCCGCCGCAGCAGATCGAAACTAACATTACATATCACCTCGAACGCCAGTTCACTCTCGCGAGTGGTATCGACCACATGGAGTCTCGGTCGCTACCCGGCGCGAGTCTCATCAAAGTCTATTTCCGCGCCGGAATAAATCCTGACGCCGCGGCAGCATCGATCTCCACTCTCGCGATGAGTGACATGCGCGACATGCCTCCCGGTACTTACCCGCCGATTGTCCTCAAACAGGATGTTTCAAGCCTCCCCGTTGCCTTGGTGACGTTACGCGGAACGGGTCTAGATGAGAGCACACTCAAGGACGTAGGCCAGAACTTTGTTCGCAATCAACTAGCCGGGGTGCCCGGGGCGTCCGTTCCTCAACCATTCGGTGGCCGCTGGCGTCAGATCATGCTCTACACCGATCCGTTTAAGCTCGAAGCAAACCAGCTTAGCCCGATGGATGTAGTTCGCTCCGTCAATGAGGCAAACGTCATCCTTCCCGCGGGTGACGTACAGATCGGACGCCTGGACTACAACATCTACACAAACTCCATGCTGAAAGGCCCGGACGACATCGCCCAGGTACCTCTCAAGATGGAAGGTCAATCGCCCGTGCGCGTTGGAGATGTAGCAGTTCCAAAAGACGCCTTTGGACTCCAGTACAACATCGTTCGCGTTGACGGAGATCGCGCGGTGTACGTTCCTGTCTTCAAGCAAGGCGGTGACTCAAATACGATTGCTATCGTCAACGGCGTAAAAGAAACGCTAAAAAAACTATATGACGTCCCGTCCACTCTCGAAACAAAAGTAGTCTTCGACCAATCCCGCTTCGTGAAGACTGCAATTGAAACTCTAATCCACGAGGGAGGTATCGGGCTCTTCCTTACTTGCCTGATGATTCTCGTATTTCTTGGAAGCATGCGGGCCACTCTGGCCGTATTCTTCTCAATCCCACTCTCCGTACTCACAACCTTTTTAGTTCTTCACCTGGCTGGCAGTTCGATCAACAGTATGGTCTTAGGCGGTCTAGCGCTCGCACTTTCTCGATTGATAGATAACTCCGTTGTCGTGCTCGAAAATATCTTTCGCCACCTTGAAGGGGGCGAGTCTCCAACTGTCGCTGCAGAGAAAGGCGGAAGGGAAGTGGCCTTACCCGTTCTGGCAGGCACTCTCACCACGGTTGTCGTCTTCTTTCCGGTCACGCTTCTTTACGGTGTCAGCAAATTCCTATTCTCGGCCTTGGCTCTCGCTGTGGTCATCTCGCTTTTCGCTTCATACTTTGTCGCTCTTACGGTCGTCCCGCTGTTCTGTGCGCGATTCATCAAAAGCCCGCATGGTGATACCCACGCCGTTCCAACAACTGAAGAAAAAACCTCAGCCCCATCCAAACAGCCAGGATTCGCAGAACGTTTCAACGCAAGATTCAACGTCGGCTTCGAAGCAATGCTCCGCCGTTATAACGAACTCGTAGAGCGAGTGCTCCTATGGCCACGAGCGACCCTGGCTATTGCGGGGGGAGTCTTCCTAGTCAGTCTCGCGCTGTTTCCTCTCCTTGGCCTTTCTTTCTTCCCCAGAACCGACCCAGGCCAGTTCGTCATCAACTTTAAGGCCCCATCAGGAACCAAGCTAGAAGCGACGAACGAAGAGACGGCAAGATTGGAGACGATGATTCGCGGTATAGTCTCCAAGCACGACATGGGCATGATTGTCTCTAACATCGGCCTCGATCCAGGATTCTCCGCCCTATACTCTCCAAATTCAGCGATGCATACAGGCTTTATGCAGGTAGCACTCCAGCCGGATCACAGCACCAACAGCTTCGCCTACATCGACCAGGTGAAGCGTAAGATGGCAACGGATATGCCCGAACTGCAGGCCTTCTTTTCGACCGGTAGTCTAGTCGATGCTGTTCTAAACATGGGTTCCCCAGTACCCATCGACGTCCGTGTTACAGGAACAAATCTTACCGGCGACTATAATCTCGCTCAAAATATCGCAACCCGCATCCGCGGCATCCACGGAATCGCCGACGTCTACATTCCTCAGGACATCGACTATCCCTCACTCCAGCTAACAATCGATCGCACTCGAGCGAGCGAACTCGGCATGACAGAAAAGGAGGTCGTTTCTAACGTCATCACAGCACTCACCTCCAACGTCATGATCGCCCCAAGCATCTGGATCGATCCAAATAGTGGCAACAACTACTTCCTGACGGTCATGTACAAAGAAGGCCAAGTTAAATCGCTCGAAGACCTCAAGGCGATTCCGCTACACGGCAAAAATGTCCCACAATCCACCCGACTCGACATGGTTGCGTCCATCAAGCAATTCAACGCTCCAACAGAACTCGATCACACTCAGATTCGCAGATACGTCGACATCTACGTTCGTCCGCAACAAGAAGATCTTGGTCGCATCGCCACCAATATTCACGGCATTCTCGATTCAACCCAGGTCCCACATGGCATCGAGGTCAAACTGATGGGCAGTGTTGAATCGATGAACGCATCCTTTCACAGCTTCGCCATCGGTCTCATACTATCGGTTGTCCTGCTCTACCTAATCCTTGTCGCCCAATTTCGTTCCTTCATTGACCCGTTCATCATCCTGCTCGCACTTCCACCAGCCATAACAGGCGTACTCATAGCGCTCCTACTGTGGGGCACAACGTTGAATGTCATGTCTCTAATGGGCGTAGTCATGCTTGCTGGCATTGCTCTCTCGAACAGCATCCTCATCGTCGAGTTCGCACATCATCTCATTCAGGAAGGCATGTCCGCACACGCAGCCATCGTCGCTTCCTGCCGCGTCCGCCTGCGGCCAATTCTCATGACATCGCTTGCGACAGTCATCGGCCTACTGCCAATGGCACTCAAGCTAGGAGAGGGAAGCGAAGCCTATGCTCCACTGGCACAGGCCATCATCGGTGGACTTACACTCTCTGTCCTGCTGACCATCTTTCTCGTTCCGGCTGGATTCCTTCTGGCCTATCGTCACAAAGTTTGAACCTGCCAGCGGTCGGCTTCATAATCGAAGAAACATGGCGATCGGACCGATGAGCCAAGTACTTCTCCCCGTGGGGATACAATCTAGTTTCTGCCAAGGGAAGTGAATGAAGCATGGAGCAGAGAGTGTAATTATTCTCATGCCAAGTCACTAAAGCAGGCGACTATAAAATCTCGCATAAACATGCAACGAAATTGTTCACCCCCTAAGCTTTGAGATTTCGCAGATAGTCAGCGTCCACCATTAACGACTCTTTCCATGGAATATCAAATGCCTCCTGCTCCACAAACGCATGCTCGATGTGTTGTGTCTTAGCTGCTTGAGCGAAGATGGGATGATAGTCAATGGTGCCTTGCCCCAACTCTGTCACCTTTGCGTCATGACTTTCGGGCGAGTAGTCGGGTGGAAACTTGAAATCCTTAACATGGAGCATAGAGACGCGGTAGGGATTATTCTTCAGGATTTCGACCGGTTTCATGCCCGCTACTACGGCCCAGCCGCAGTCTAGTTCGAAGGTGACCTTCTTCGGATCGGTAAGCTGCAACAACTCCATATACGGTATCTTGCCCTCTATGGGAGCAAACTCGCGGATGTGATTGTGATAGCCGAATTGGATATTCGATTGAGCCGTCTTTTCGCCCATCACATTGAACTGCTCCGCGTTGTAATGCCAGTCGTCGAGGGTGAATAATTTTGGTCCATTGGACATTCCGGCTGCTGATGGGGTGCGATAGCCAGGACTCGAACAGATAATGAAGCGTACTCCAAGCTGTTTGTCGTACGCGATGATCTCGTCGAAGCGCGCATGAAGGTCGGCGAATGAATGATGTGCGCTTACACAGCGCAGATTGGCGGAGTCGAGGGCCGCACGAATCTCTGTTGCGCTCTTCTTTGGCAACGCAGCCGCTTCCACCTCGGTATAGCCTGCGCTGCTTACTGCGGCAAGTGCGCTATTCAGGTCTTCCGCCATCTGCTGTCGGACCGAATATAGCTGGATACCTATAGGTAAGCCAAGCGGATTGGCAAACGCAGATCGGCCTGCCATGCTTAGTGTAGCCATTGCCGCAGCAGAGCCTATAAACTTGCGGCGAGAGATATTTTCCACATTTTCTCCTTTGAATACGTTTGGTTTGCCCATCTTGCCGGTAAGTCATTCTGAAGAAGCGCGCATCGATAGAGCGAGAATCGTCATGATCAGATTCCGTCATCCTACACTGGTAAAGCTAGCTCCATCGACCCCCGTACAGATTTTCATGATCATCACTGGCACCACATTCTGCGTGCCTCCCTTCGCACGTTTTACATCTGATACGATTTTCTCGTTCAGTTGTACTGATCTAGCCGTTCGGATTAGTCATCGCCGATGAGAGCCGATAAGCAGCTTCTGACCTCGGAGAAAACAAAAACTTCATGCAAAGACGCGACTTCCTTAGGGTCACCGGAACCATCATTGCTGCGTCTACGTTTCCAGCTAATTCGGCCCTCGCTCTGGCGCCAGAGCCAAAAAGCCGCACCGTGTTGCCCATTAATCGCAACTGGCGCTACCACCCGTCTAAAGTAGAAGGCGCGCATCTTGTCACTTTTAATGACGCGTCATTTGAGACTGTCGTCATTCCCCACACCAACGTTCCCCTTCCTTGGCACAATTTTGACGATAAGACCTACGAGTTTGTCTCTACCTATCGCCGCCGTTTCCGCTATCCCGCCGCCGCAAAAGGGAAGCGCGTCTTCGTAGACTTTGAGGGCGCCATGACGGCCTCCACCGTCTGGATCAACGGGGTAGCTCTTGGCGAATATAAAGGCGGATTCACCCCGTTCTCTTTCGAACTCACCGAACATCTTCTGCCCAACGCAGAGAACATTCTGGTCGTCCAAGTCGACTCCACCGAGCGAGCCGATATCCCGCACTTCGGCCACGAGATCGATTACCTCACCTTTGGTGGAATCTACCGCGAGGTCTCGCTCCGCATCGTTTCGCCCACTTACATCGACAATATCTTCGTTCGCCCCAAAGATGTCCTTACCGGCAACCCTTCCGTCGAAGTAGATTGTTTTCTAGCCGGCCAGCCAACTGACGGAGCTCATACAATTCAGGTTGAACTTCGCGACGGCGACTGCATTGTTGCCAAAGGCAGCGGGGCAGCCAAACTCACAGGTTCTCCCAACCCTGGCGCAGCTAAGGACCCCGATACCTCAGCACCCGTCAACGCGAGCAGTCAGACAGTCTCCGACCCCGCGCGCCATACGATTACTCTTACGGGTCTTGCCGACATCAAGCTTTGGGACATCCAGCAGCCCAATTTATACATCGTTCATGTTCGTCTGCTTCATGCCGGCGAGATCATCGATCAGGACTCGCGCCGCATCGGATTTCGCGAGGCCACATTTACCGATCACGGATTTTCTCTCAACGGTAAGATCATCAAGCTTCGCGGCCTCGACCGTCACCAAACCTTTCCATTTGTCGGTCAGGCAATGCCAGCGCGCGTGCAGCGCAAAGACGCAGACATCCTGCGCACCGGACTTCACTGCAACATCGTACGCACCTCGCATTACCCACAGTCCCGTCACTTCCTCGACCGTTGCGATGAGGTCGGGCTGCTCGTCCTGGAAGAGATTCCCGGCTGGCAACACATTGGGCCTGAGCCTTGGCAGCAGATCTCAATCGATAACGTCGGCCGCATGATTCGTCGCGACTGGAACCACCCGTCCGTTATTCTCTGGGGCGTCCGCATCAATGAGTCTCGCGACAACCACGACTTCTACATTCGCACGAACGCGCTCGCCCGCGCACTCGACCCCACCCGCCAGACCGGCGGTATTCGTTACTTTCAGGAGTCCGAGTTCCTCGAAGATGTCTTTACCATGAACGACTTTGGGTTCCCCCTTAAGAAGCCGAATCATCCTCGCTATCTCAATACCGAATTCGTCGGCCACACCTTCCCCACCAAGACCACCGATGACGACGAGCGTCAGCGCGAGCATACGCTTCGCCATGCGCGCATCCACAATCAACTCGCCTCCGATCCTCAGTACGCGGGCGGTATCGGCTGGTGCGCCTTCGACTACAACACCCACTCCAATTTCGGTGCCGGCGATCGGATCTGCTATCACGGTGTTACTGATATCTTCCGCGAAAACAAACCCGCCGCGGGTTTCTACAAATCACAGTGCGATCCTTCCGAGGAGATAGTTCTCGAGCCGGCATTTCATTGGGCGAATAGTGACGAATCAGTGGGCTTTACCAAAGCGGTAGTCTGTTCCAACTGCGACCACCTCAAGTTTTACCTACGAGAGCGCAGCCTTGGGTCCAATCCCTGGAAGCTTGCCGCAGAACTGGATCCGGAAAAAACGGAGTTCGACCACCTGACGTATCCCCCATTCATTCTCGATCTAAAAAGCTTCGACAAGAAGCAGTTCGATTTTCCCTGGGGAGATCTACGCATCGATGGCTTCATCAAGGGAAAGCAGGTCATCTCGAAATCGCTCTCAGGCTCCGGTGTTGATAGGAAATTTATCTTGCTACCCGACGACCGCACCCTCAACGCAGACGGAGCCGACACCACCCGCGTTGTGCTCCGGGTTACAGATGAGTTCGGCGCTGTCAGAACTTACGCCAATGATCCCATCCTGTTTACACTTTCAGGCCCGGCGGAGATCATCGGAGACAACCCGTTCGCACTCGTAGGCGGAACTGGTGCAATTTGGATTCGCGCAAAGGAGACGGCAGGTACAGCACGACTCTCCGCAAAGCATCCTCGGCTCGGCACGCAGACGGTGGACTTTAGCCTGGTAGCCGTTCGGCCGGAAACCACCTAAGCTCGGGCGATAAGGACAATGACTTTCACAAGAAACCAAAGCTCAAACTTCTGCCGTAGAACTCCCGTTAGGTATGCTAATGGACACGCGCAGTCCGGGCGTTGCATTTTCCGCTCGGATGGTCCCACGATGCAGTTCGACTGAACGCATCGCAATGCAAAGCCCCAGGCCAAGTCCTCCTTGGTAAGCCGACCGGGCAGCATCGACCTGAAAAAATGGATCGAAGATACGCTCAAGCAATTCCTCAGGCACTCCCGGGCCATAATCCCGAACGGTGATTGAAGACCAGTCATGACTCTGATGAAGCGTTACTTCAATGGCAGCCTCCTCCGGCGAATGTCGTACAGCATTCCGCAGAACATTTCCGATTGCGCGTCGCAGGTGCTCTGCTTCGCCTGAGATCATCTCCCGCGCCGAACCGGTACATGAAACGGGACATCCCTTTGCAGCAGCTTCCAGTTCGCAGTCGCGAACAGCCTCAAGAACAATTCCCTCCAGATCAACAGGTGTACTCCCCAAGCCATAGTTAGCGCCACCCGGAGGTCCAAGGCTCAGCGCGGTCAGCTCCGAGACCAGAAAGCTGAGTCGATCAACATCTCGCTTCACTTCATCCATCGCAACGTTCTGGTCCGGAGCCGTTCTAGCCAGTTCTGTCGAAAAACTTAGCCTTGTCAAGGGAGCTTTTAGTTCATGAGAAACATCCTGCAACAACTGGCGCTCTCTTCGGAATGCGGCTTCTAACCGATCCGCCATATTGTCATATGATTTCGCCAGAGCTCCAATCTCGTCGTGTCGTTTTGTCCCGATACGTGCCCTCATATTACCCATTCCAAAGCTCTCAACAACGGCAGCCATCTTGCGCAAAGGAAGCACGATATACGCAGCTGAGAATCCACCCAAAGCAAGAACGACACCCGCGATTAATAGATAAAAACGTCCAAAGGATACTCCAGGATTTCCGTTCTCTTCTGTGACGAAGAGCCAGTATTGGCGATCTTCGGACTGCTGCGTAAGCGTAAAGTGGCCGTTGTGCCAACCCCGTGAATATGTTTCAGGAACGGGGGGAAGAGAGTTGGAATGGTCTGCTCCACCGTCCACGCTTCGTCCGCTCCCATCCAGCAAAAAGTGCTTTCCCCCGAACTGCCGGTCGAGTCTCCCAAGGTAGGCCCGAAGTGCCGGAATTCCCTTGCTTTCAAACGCCGATCTCGCGTCCTCCAACTCCATCCGGTCCATCCGATGAAAGACGGGGTCGAAGTAGGCGTGCTCTGTCTGCTGCGAGATTGCAAAGGCGGTGAACAGGCAGATAATAAGAACACACAGAGAAGCAAGAGCGACCGCTGTGCTCAGAGAACGTCTCACCGTGGATCCTTGTCCTCTGCCACTAGAACATATCCGGTTCCGCGAACGGTTCGAATCCTGGACCCCTCTCGCCCAAGCTTTGTACGAATATGGCTGATGTGAACATCGAGACTTCTATCGAAGTGGCTTGGTTGCCTGTCTTGGATAGCCGTCGTCAGAGAATCCCGCGTGACCACGCGACCGTTTGCCCGGCTCAATATGAGCAGCAGTTCAAACTCCGCCGCCGTGAAATTGATACGTGTGTTCTCGCGAAACACCTCACGGCTCGTCTCTGAGATGCGCAGAGGACCAATCTTCTGCCACTGCGCGCTGGGCGTAGCACGTTCAGATCGACGAAGAACTGCACGGATGCGAGCTAGAAGTTCTTCTGGATCAAAAGGCTTGCACAGATAATCGTCCGCGCCGCTATTGAGACCAGTCAAGCGGTCCGTTGCCATGCTCCTGGACGTCAGCATAATGATCGGAATTGTACTGCTTCGACGCACCTGGTGAAGTACTGCGAATCCATCGAGTAGGGGAAGTGTCACGTCCAGCAAAACCAGGTCGTATGCGTTTGAGATCGCCTCGGTGACACCGTCGCGGCCATTGGCGCTGCAGGTCAACCTGTAACCGGCCTTCTCTAGGTACAGCCCGATCAGCCGGCAAAGCTCAACATCATCATCGATGAGTAGCAGCGAAACATTTGCGTCCATATCTGAAGATCGAATTCCGGATGTGCCCATTGATTTTGCGACAGCACTCCTTCGGATCACGCGAAACAAAGCAAGGGCCCGAAATCATGAGAAAGACCCGGACCCCAGGACGTGTCGCGTTACTTGGTATCAGCGTCTTTGATCATAAGGGTCCCAAGCTTCGTAGAAAAGCCTTGAAGTAGAGTCTTTTCTCCTGACATCGAGATTATCGCCCCATTGGAGGTTGCCGCGCCCGGAGTCACAGTGATCGGAACGGACAGATTGTGCCGGCTACCGGTAATCGAAAGTTCAACAACTCCGGAACCATCGGACCAATGAAGGGAGTAGTCTCCCGCTGGCAAAGCGTTCGTACCTACATACACAGTTTCATAGAGCGTCACCGAAACTGCGTGTTGTACTGCGGCATAGCTAACAGTCGCTAACGCAAGGACTAGCGAAAACGCGCTCAAAAGTTTTTTCATAAGGTCTCTCCTCTTGCCCCGGCACTACCGGAAGCTAATCCGAGTTAATCACTGCAGCAGTCTTCCGAAACCTAAGAAGTCTTA
>Ga0302177_10002883_pt1 | contig 12034 bp, 10 predicted proteins | sample I_Palsa_E1_2_FD_198780 | JGI IMG/M metagenome (GOLD analysis project Ga0302177, IMG submission 198780) | Peat permafrost microbial communities from Stordalen Mire near Abisko, Sweden - I_Palsa_E1_2 | ecosystem: Environmental > Terrestrial > Soil > Palsa > Peat permafrost | place: Sweden... | reverse complement strand
CAGCTGTAACCTATCGCTGGATGGGTCACGAGAGCTTCCAGGCGATGGAAAGATTTGCGGGGCGATGCTGCACATGCTGAGGAACCAGCAGGATCGAAACAGCCTGCCGCGGTATCTGGAGACGCTGGATACAAGTGAGCACGGCTCATCAGTCGGCAACAAGACCGGCGCGCTGAATGCCGTGCGGAATGATGTGGCGGTGATTGCTACGAAGACCGGCCCGGTGGTGATTGCCGCGTTTACCCAGGAAAACAAGGATCAGCGCTGGACCGGGGATAACGAGGCGGAAGAGACGCTGGGGAAACTGGGAAAGGCGATTGTAGATCGCTGGTCACCCGCCGGTCTCGATCCAAGTGCGATTGACTGGGAAGGGACTGGCAAGCAAACAAAATGACGAAGAAAAGGCCGGGATGTCCGGCCTTTTCACAAAGCTGATTCAAATTGGAAGCCAGGCTGGCTGACTTATGCCTTGGCGACTTTACCGCTCTTGATGCAGTTGGTGCAAACGCGAATCCGCTTGGCGGCTCCGTTGACCAGGGCGTGGACGGCCTGCAGGTTCGGGTTCCAGCGGCGCCGGGTTACGTTGTGGGCGTGGGAGATGTTGTTACCAAACTGCGGGCCTTTGCCGCAAACGTCGCATACCTGTGCCATTGCTAAGCTCCAAAATCCTTCAAGGGTTGTCCCTGGAATCAAATCCGTGCCGGGATGGGCGGCCAGCGTTGACCTTGTTTCCTTGGCGCCGGAGCGTTTTTGACGCTCTGGAGTTCTCCACAACGCAGAAAGACGCGGTTCGCTAGACCATTGCCCAACCTCTACTATACCCGGATTTCGGCTTCCGGCAAAGAGGGAGAGCGCAGCTACGATTGAATTTCCACGCTGGATAAGCGCTGGATCATTGCTAAACGTGAGCAAGGCAGGTCAAAGTTAAGTATTGCGCGTTGGGAGGCTGCCATGGATCTTCTGCTTCAAGATTTTCGCTATGCGATGCGCCGGCTAAGCAAGACGCCGGGATTTACGCTGACGGCGATCCTCACGCTGGCCTTCGGCATCGGCGCAACGACGGCTATTTTTTCCATCGTCGAGGGCGTGCTGCTGCGTCCTTTGCCGTTTCCGGATTCGGGCAGGTTGGCCACGCTTGGAGACGTGCTGGCGGGGGTGAAATATGGCGCGGATACTCCTGGAGTGACGGCGCCCGGGGTTCGCATCTACATGCAGGACACGCGCGCATTCTCAAGTCTGGGTGGTTATCAAGCCTCTGCCTACGAACTGTCGGGCTTGGGCTATCCGGAACAGATCAACGCGGCAAGGCTTACCGCGAGCATGTTTTCCGTACTTGGCGTGCAACCACTGATCGGCCGGTTCTTTACTCAACAGGAAGACGAAAGCAGCCAACTGCTGGCGGTGCTAAGCTACCAGACTTGGCGCAGCCGTTTCCACAGCGACGTTCATGTGCTCGGGCAGAAGGTGCTGCTGGACCGCAAAGCTTACGAGATCATCGGCGTCATGCCGCGAGAGTTTGAGTTCCCCCTCGTCCCCGGTCAGTTGAATCGAAGCGAGCTTTGGGTGCCCATGAGCTTTACGCAGACGGAATTGGTTCAGGGAGCCGGAAACTGGGGCTACTACATGGTCGGACGCCTGAAGCCCGGCATGACCGCCGCGATGGCCGAGGAGGATGCTGTCAGCGCCGCTCAGGAGATCATGCGCAGGTTTCCGCCAGCGCTGCGGAGCCGTCATATCCGTCCATCTGTGGGGGCATTGGATGAGGCGACGGTAGCGCAGGCGCGGCCGCTGGTGCGCATGCTTTTCCTGGCGGTGATGGTGGTGCTGTTCATTGCCTGCGCCAACCTCGCCGGCCTCTTGCTGGTGCGGGTGATTCGGCGCCAACGGGAGATCGCTGTGCGCTTTGCTCTGGGTGCGGGAAGGGCTGCGGTGCTTCGCCAATCGCTGGCTGAGTCCCTGGTGCTTAGCGTCTTCGGCGGTGTGTTGGGATTGATGCTGGCCTGGGTTGCTCTTAAAGTCGGCGTGAGTTTTCTTCCCGAGACGTTGCCGCGCGTCCAGTCGATCAGTCTGGATTGGCAAGTCGTAATCTTCGCGCTTGGACTGGCTGTGGCGACCGGGATTCTCTGCGGGCTGATCCCGTCGATTGCCGCGGCACGCACGAGGGTGAACGAGGCTCTCAAGGAGGGCGGACGCACTGGCACAGCCGGCGGTGGCCACGTTCGAGTGCGCTCGATTCTGGTGGTTGCCGAGCTTGCAGTTGCGCTTGTCCTGCTGGTCGCCTCTGGCCTGCTGTTGCGCAGCTTTGAGCAGATGCGCTCCATCAACCTTGGCTTTCACGCCGATCACACGCTTACAGCTTCTTACAGCCTTCCGCGGCAGCAATACTCAACGCAGGCCGCTGTCGATGCTTTCAACCTGGCAGTTCGATCCAAACTGGAGCAGTTGCCGGGAGTGCAGGATGTTGGGACAACCAACATGCTGCCGGCAGCCGGTGTGGAATTCAACGGCACCTTCACGCCCGAAGGGTACGTGCCGCCCAAGGGAGCGGGTTTGAACCTGGCATGGATTCCGCAGGTGACGGGAAATTACTTTGACGCGCAAGGCATTCCGATTCTGCGCGGTCGCGCTTTTACCCCGGCCGACGATGCCAATGCTCCCCTCGTTACCGTCGTCAATCGCACGCTGGCAGAACACTACTGGCCGGGCCAGGACCCGCTCGGCAAACGGCTGCATCGCGGTCCCGCGGAAGCCATTCTCCCTTGGCTGACGGTGGTAGGCGAGATTGGTGAAGTGAAAGATCTGGCGGCGGATTCGCCTACCAAAGAGCAGTTCTACCTTCCGGCTGCCCAGGCCAAGGCCGATGCCGGATCCTTTGCGTCGCCTACGATGCTTACCGGCAACACAGGCTCGCTCGTGGTGCGCGGCCAGATGCCTCCGGAGCAGATGGCAGACTCGCTGCTGGCAATCGTCCACTCTGTCGACCCGCAGCTGCCGCTTACCCAGGTGGAGTCGATGGATCGCGTTGTTGGGGAAGGGCAGGCGTCGCGCCGCTTCAACGCCGCGCTGGTTTCTGTGTTTGCATGTGCGGCTGTCCTGCTGGCGGTGCTGGGGATCTACAGCGTAATTGCCTTCTCGGCTGCCTTGCGCACCCATGAGATGGCGATTCGCCTGGCGCTTGGGTCACAGCGCTCGACTGTCATGCGGCTAATTATGGTTTCCGGAGCGAAACTGGGTTTGGCGGGTTGCGTAATCGGAGCCGTTGCTGCTGTTCTAGCTGCTCGCCTGCTTCGCTCCATGCTCTTCCAGGTCGATCCAATCGATCCCGTGGTCCTCACGATCGCGACGATCTCGATTTTCATGTTCGCGCTGGCGGCCTCGGTGCATCCCGCGCTCCGAGCAGCCTCGGTCGAGCCCATGGCCGCGCTTCGATCCGAATAGCCTGTCTCGAAATATCGGCAAGCTGAGAATCCGAGAATCTCTTTAAAATAAATTTGACGCCATACACTGTATGAAATACAGTATGTTTCATACAGTGTATGGGGTACAGCATGACGCTTGCTGAGAACGTCTTCGAAAACCTTCGCCTGGAACTCCGCCGCGGCTGCCTGACTCTGGCCGTCCTGGCGCAGCTTCGCCAGGAGCATTACGGGTACACGCTGCGTAAAGCGCTGGCGCTGCGTGGCCTCGAGATCGACGAAAGCACACTCTATCCGTTGCTGCGCCGCTTGGAGACTCAGGGTCTACTGGCCAGCGAGTGGCGCGAGGAAGAGAAACGCAACAAGCGGTTTTATAGCCTGTCCCCCGAGGGGGAGGAGATATTCGGCAAGCTGCTCGAAGAGTGGCGCGCCATCAACGCAGCCGTAAACAGCATCCTTGACGACAACCAAATCTTGTAGAGGAATACGCCATGGACCTTCTCGAACGTTATCTGCAAGCCGTGAAAAAGTACCTGCCGTGGCACCGGCAGGATGACATCCTGGCCGAACTGCGGGCCAACCTCGAATCTCAACTCGAGGACCAGGAGGCTGAAATTGGCCGTCCCCTGAACAACGCGGAAATGGAAAGATGGCTGAAGCAGCTCGGCTCGCCCATGCAGGTGGCAGGTCGCTACCAGCCACAGCAGTATTTGATAGGGCCGACCGTTTTCCCGACGTACTGGTATGTCATGCGGTTGGCTATTTTCTGGATGCTGGCTGTATACGCGATCGTGATCGCGGTGCAGATTTTCTCGGCTCCAGATCCGACCTTTAGTGCGGTTGTTCGGGCCGCGTTGCGCGTGCCGGGAGTGATGATTGCGACCGCTGCCTGGGTCACGCTCATCTTTGCCGTGCTCGAATATACGATGACGCATTATCCGGGGAAATGGCCGGCGACGGCGAACGTTCTCGCCGAATGGTCGCCCGGCAGTCTGCCTCCTCTAGAGCGGGGTGCGATTGGCCGAAAGAAGCCACGTAGCTTCGCAACTGCAGTGGCTGAGGTGGTCTTCGGAATCATTTTTCTGATCTGGCTGCTGATGGTGCCTGGTCACCCGGTGCTGATGTTTGGACCAGGGGAACAGTACATGCATCTTTCCCCTTTTCAGTTGCAGCCGGTATGGTGGCAGTTCTATTGGTGGGCGGTGGCGCTCAATATCTGCCAATTGGGCTGGCATCTCTTGGACCTCGTGCACCGTAACTGGCAGGGGGAAAGAGTCGCGCAGCGGATTGCAGCGAAGCTATTGGGGCTGATCCCGTTGGTGGTCTTGATCGAAGCTCCCGGCCAGCTCCTGGTCACGCTGAAGAATCCCGCGGACGACCTGGCACGTTACGGTTCAACGGAGAACTCGATCAACGACGGCATTCATCGGGCACTGCTGGTGGTCTGCGCGATCGTAGTTCTGCAAGCAGTTTGGGAAATAGGACAGGCAAGCCTGGCGTCTTACCGCAAGCGCCAGGCCGCGAGGCCGTAGCGCTCAGAGCCGTTTGCGCTGCGATTGTGGCTCGATGTTCGGCAGTAAACCGGTGAGCAGGCCGATGGCCGGCAGGTAGGCGCAGAGATGGTAGACGTAGACGATGCTGGTCAAATCGGCGATCTTGCCCAGCACCGCTGCTCCGATGCCGCCCATGCCGAAAGCAAATCCGAAGAACAGGCCGGAGATCATGCCGACGCGGCCCGGCACCAGCTCCTGAGCATAGACCAGGATGGCCGAGAAGGCCGAGGCGATGATGATGCCAATGATCACGCTGAGGATGCCGGTCCAGAAGAGGTTGGCGTACGGCAGGATCAGCGTGAATGGCAATACGCCGAGAATGCTGCACCAGATGACGTACTTTCTGCCGAACTTGTCCCCGACCGGACCGCCGATGAGCGTACCAGCGGCAATGGCTCCGAACAACACGAAGAGATGCAGCTGGGAGCTGGCAACCGAAACGTGGAAGCGGCTGATCAGGTAAAACGTGTAGTAGCTGGTCAAGCTTGAGATGTAAAAATACTTCGAAAACACCAGCATCATGAGAATGAACAGCGCTCCGAGCACCTTCTTCCGCGGCAACGGCTCATGATGTTCGCGATGGGCAGCTGGCCTGCGCTGCAGGTGTTCAAGCCGCTCTTTGTACCACCGCCCAACCCAGGTGAGGACGGCAATTCCCGTGACGGCGGCCAAAGTGAACCAGAGAACGCCGATCTGGCCCATCGGCAGGATCACGAAGGCTGCGAGTAAGGGACCGATCGCCGATCCGGTGTTGCCTCCGACCTGAAAGAAGGACTGCGCAAAGCCATGTTTGCCACCTGAGGCCATGCGGGCCACGCGGGAGGATTCGGGATGAAAGATCGCGGAACCGATGCCGAAGAGCGATGCGGCGATGAGCAGCAGCCCGAAAGTTGGCGCAAAGGCCAGCAGGACCATCCCGACCAGAGTTGTCGCCATGCCGATTGGCAGCGAGTAAGGCATGGGCTTGCGGTCGGTGAAGTGGCCGATGAAGGGTTGCAGTAGCGAAGCAGTGATCTGGAAGGTCAGGGTGATGAGCCCGATCTGGCTGAAATTCAAGTGAAACGAAGCCTTAAGTATCGGGTAGATCGAGGGCAGCAACGACTGGATCATGTCGTTGACGAGATGACAGAAGCTGACGGCCGCCAGGACGCGAATCAGCGTCCCCTCTGGAGACGGGAGCGGCTTAGGCGCGTCGATTTCCTTGGCTACAGCTGCGGCGGGAGATGTCATTGTTGGGAATGAGGATTCGATTTCAGACCGAGGCTCAAGAACCTCATTTTAGCTTTCGATGGCTGGCCCCGGCTCTTGGATTCACGGCAATTGACGACGGGGAAACAAAGACGATACACTACCTTAGTTTGGCGATTCTGCCTGTAGCCCTGTTGTCAGTACTCGTCTGAAGGCTGGTTTTTTGAAATCAGGCTTGAGTGTTGCCAGGGTGAGCATGTATTTGCCCATTCAATCAGGTTTGAAGGATGCGCGCGCGAATCCCGAGTTGGATTTTGCCGCTGCGCTGGAGGTTCTATGTACGCTGTGATTCGTACCGGTGGCAAGCAGTACCGTGTCGCTCCAGGCGATGTCGTCAAGATCGAGAAGCTTGAGCTCCCCGAAACGGAAGCCCCCAACGTCGTGTTTTCCGATGTTCTCGCAGTTTCCGGCGAACCGGGAACGATCGCCAAGCCGGGCACGGCAACCGTGACCGCCGAGGTGATCGGCGACGGACGCCACGCCAAGATCCTCGTCTTCCACCTCAAGCGGAAGAAGCAGTACAAGAAGCTGCAAGGACATCGCCAGGCATTCACCGAGGTTCGCATCAAGTCGATCGAAGTCGATGGCGTACCTGTCTAGCTGACGCTCCCAAATCTCAAAATCGAGAGATGGGGCACCCAAAGTTCTGAATTTCGAAAGGATTTTTGCAATGGCACATAAAAAAGGTGGCGGTAGTTCAACGAACGGACGCGACTCAAATGCCCAGAGGCTGGGTGTCAAGGCCTTCGGTGGCCAGTTTGTTACTGGTGGGAGCATCATCGTTCGCCAGCGCGGGACACCGATCAAGCCGGGCCTGAATGTCGGCATCGGCAAGGACGACACCCTGTTCGCGAAGATCAGCGGCACTGTACAGTTCCGCGATCGCGGCAACAAGGGACGCTTCGCTTTCGTCGAGCCTGTCGCTGCCGAGTAAGCGGCAGCGCCTGATTCTTAGAGCGTCAAGCACTTCAAGCAAATGAAGAGGCCGGAACCCATGGTTCCGGCCTCTTCATTTGATCGTGACTTGTACCACCCGACTTCGAAACTTAAGATTCGGATTCCTTGCCCTTCAGGGTGCGGACGAAGGCGCGCTCGACGACCTTCTCGACATCCACCAGAAAGAAGCTCGGGGAGGGTTGCACAGCGACCTGCGTACCTTTGTGACCCAGGGCTGATGCGATCTGATCCCACTTGTAGATGGCGGAGTTCACCGGGACCGTTACCGTTTTGCGTGCCGGTTCAGGCAGCGCGGAGTAGGTAATCCAGACGGCCAGTGTAATCACTGATGAGGATTCAAAGGCAGTGCGTACGGCGAACGTAGGCGAAACCTGCAACATAGTGACTATCGATTCGGCGCAATCGATAGCGGCCATGAGACCAAGTCCGAGGGCGAAGCCAAGCGGACGGCTGCGTGCGGAGAGGCCAATAGCCTTCATGCTGAGGAGCAGCAAGGCAAGGAGGCAGAGCTCGGTAGCGCCTGCGCAACGCAGAAGCTGCAAACCGATCTTCATGATCGTGCCCGGGCCCGGTAAGGTGATCGATGTAAATGTGGTTGCTGTGACCATGATTGAGGCGATCGCAGCCCACGTGAATACAGTGGTTCCCATCCGAGCCAAACCGGGCAGGGGAGCCATCGCCTGGCGATAGACGTCCAGGCAGCTCAGAAAAAGCAGGACTGCGGAAATCAGGGTGCTTGACCAATAGACCACGAAGTAGATTTTCGTATAGGTCATCGCACTCGCCAGCAGGGGTCCCTTGAGCAAGAAGGTGATGATTACGGCCGTAACTGCACGCACGCACAAATACGAGAACATCCACGGATAGTGCTTGCGGAGGCTCGGCCGGGAAAATGTAGCACATACCGCAATCGACAGCAGTACATCAAGGCTAACGGTGATTGTGTGCGCGAGAGACGAATTCATTCAGCGGCTCCGGGCCATCCTTTTAAAGTAACCCTAGGATAGCGCGTTTATAGAAAGCCACTCTCACCAATTCGGTAACCCCCGCGCTAGCACTTTCGTGCTAGCGAGACGCGCTGTCGATCAAGCACTAGCGGATTGATGGGCAAGTTGAGGTAAAGGGATTGCAGGACGGCATGGGACCACCACCGCCGGGTACGCTGCTCGGAATATTGGATGCAAGCATTGAGGATGTTGGATTTGAATTCCCGGCGACTGCGGCTGCGACAACGAGAGTAAGGGCGGCAATACGGATCATTAGCTTCATAAATAGGTCTCCTTTGAAAATCACGAATCAGGGGGAGGAAGGATCACCTTTATGGGGGATACGTTACCTCGCACCCAAGGAATAGAGTCAGGGGAGACTTAAGTCCAGCTTTTTCGTCGTAATTAGGAAGTATCTATTGAATATGTTACTAAGGGTAATGTACCTTCGGTAACCCATCGTCGTTCCCCTGAAGCTTCCAAATGGCCAGCAAGTCCTTTTGTTGCAAGACCTCCTTCGTTCAATCCAATGGTTACCGGATACCCTTCCAGCCACACCCTCCCGTGATAAAATCGAAACAGCAGATGGTACAAAAACTCCCTTCCGAAACCGCAGATTTCAAGGCCTTTTGAGAAGTATTTTGCGGTCCAGTAAGCCGATTGCCTGCGTCACCCGGCTTGAGCCGCGATCCGATCGGGTCAAAACGGAGCAATCGGATGGACAGGATCCATCGGCGCCTATGTTTGAGAACGCTTCTGGAGACAACACGGATTTTCCCGCTCTCCGCAAAGGTCTGATAAAGCGAGCCTATGTCCACAAACAATCTCTTTGACGACTCCTCCGCCGGTGCAACACCCGCCAATGGTGGCAGCTATACAGGCGACAACATCAAGATTCTGGAAGGGTTGGAGGCGGTTCGCCTGCGACCCGCCATGTACATCGGCTCGACCGGCGAGATGGGCCTGCATCATCTGGTCTACGAGGTGGTCGACAACTCCGTTGATGAGGCTCTCGCCGGATACGCCACTGGTATCGAAGTAATCATCCACTTCGATAACTCCATCACCGTGATCGACGATGGCCGTGGAATCCCTGTTGATGTCATGGATGTTGGCAACGGAAAGCAGATGCCTGCGGTGCAGGTAGTGCTGACCAAGCTGCACGCGGGCGGCAAGTTCGATGCTTCGACATACAAGGTTTCTGGCGGCCTTCACGGCGTGGGTGTGAGCTGCGTGAATGCGCTGAGCCAGGAGCTGAATGTCGAGATCTGGCGCGACGGGTACACCTATGAGCAGGACTACTCGTGCGGCGATCCGACCTCGCCTTTACGGCAGACGGGCACCAGCAAACGGCGCGGGACCAAGGTGCATTTCCTGCCTGACCGCAGCATCTTCACGGTCACCGAATTCAATTACGACACGCTCGCGCAGAGGCTGCGCGAACTGGCCTTCCTCAACAAGGGACTGCAGATCACCCTGACCGATGAGCGGATTGTGGACGCGAAGACCGGCGAAGCCAAGCGAACGGAGTTCCGCTATGCCGGCGGAATCGCCGAGTTCATCAAGCATCTGAACAAGGGCAAAGCGCTCCTCCATGACAAGCCCATCACCATGGAAGCCAGCCGCGACGGCGTGGAGATCGACATCGCGCTGCAGTACAACGACGGCTATTCGGACACTGTCTTCAGCTTTGCCAACAACATCAACACCGTCGATGGAGGCACGCATCTTTCCGGCTTCCGGACCGCGCTTACGCGGACCATCAATGCCATTGGCCAGTCGCTGGGATTGTTCAAGGACCTGAAGGAAAATCTCTCCGGCGACGATGTGCGCGAGGGGCTCGTCGCAGTGGTGAGCGTGAAGCTGCCGCAGCCTCAGTTTGAAGGCCAGACCAAGGGCAAACTGAACTCGGATATCGCCGGCACGGTGCAGGCTTTTGTCAACGAGCGTCTGGGGGGATTTCTGGAGCAGAACCCGCCCATCGCCAAGAAAATCATCGCCAAAGCGATCGACGCCGCGCGTGCTCGGGAAGCAGCTCGCAAGGCGCGCGATCTGACCCGGCGCAAAGGCGCTCTCGATGGCGGCGGACTGCCCGGGAAGCTTGCCGACTGCTCGGAACGCAATCCCGAGCGCTGCGAACTTTACCTGGTTGAGGGTGAGTCGGCAGGCGGGACGGCCAAGCAGGGACGCGATCGCAGATTTCAGGCGATTCTGCCGCTGAAGGGCAAGATTCTCAACGTCGAAAAAGCACGCTACGACAAGATGCTGGGCCACGAGGAAATCCGCGCCATGATCACAGCGCTGGGCTGTGGCATCGGCAAGGACGATTTCGATCCGGCGAAGCTGCGCTACGGCAAGCTGATCCTCATGACCGACGCCGACGTGGACGGCTCGCACATTCGCACCCTGCTGCTGACCTTCTTCTTCCGTCATATGACGGAGCTGATCAAACGCGGCCATGTGTACATTGCGCAGCCGCCCTTGTTCAAGATCAAGAAGGGGCGCTTCGAGCAGTACATCAAGAACGAGCAAGAGTTCCTGAAGGTGATGGTCAAGCGCGCATCGGAGGGAATCACCGTGCGACATGGCGAGGGCGCCGAGATGATCGACGGCGCTACGCTGACCCGGTTCATGGGCCACCTGGACGAGTACCTCGGCTTCTTCGACAAGGTTGACAAGCGCATTCGGAATGAGAAGGTCACCGAGCTGTTGGCCAAGGCGGAGTTGACCAAGCGGGCGGATTTTGTTTCGACCGAGGAGAGCGAAGTGCCGGTCAAGCTGCTTGAACTGCGTGCAGCTCTAGAGACGCTTGCGGAGCCCTTCCAGTTCCGGGCGCTCGGGCAGCCGGAGCGCGACGAAGAACACCAGACCTGGTCGCTCAGCTTTACCGACGCGCAGGGAGCAGTTCGCCGCATCGACTGGGCGCTTGCCGCAAGCGCTGAATTCAAGCAGATGATGGTGAAGTTCGCCCTGATCAAGGACCAACTGGAGCCGCCATTCCTGATTGAGTACGCCACCAAGACTGTGGCCGAAGTCGCTCAGGATGACGCGGATGCTGAGGTCGAAGCGGCCGCGGAGCCAGTGGAAGCCGTTGCAGCGAAAGCGCCGAAGAAGCCTGCGAAAGCGAATCGTGAGCCGGTGGAAAAGCAAAGCGCTCGGGAACTCTTCGAATATGTCGTGGAGCAAGGCAAGAAGGCATACGATGTGCAGCGCTATAAGGGGTTGGGCGAGATGACGGCGCCCCAGCTCTGGGAGACGACAATGGACCCCAGTGTCCGCACCTTGTTGCAGGTGAAGCTGGAAGATATTGCCGAAACTGAGCACATCTTCACGACTCTGATGGGCGAGGACGTCGAGGCGCGGCGTAAGTTCATCGAAGATAACGCGCTGGACGTCAAGAATCTCGACATATAGTTAGTTACCCTGAACATTACTCCTGGCGGTGACGTTGGATCGTAAGGTCCACCTACGTTTCTGCCAGGAGTATTTCGCTGGGTGAACGGAATGGAGGCCCGGAAACGCGCCCTGAGATCACCTGTACCACACTTGGAATTACTTTAGTGCGATACAAGAAGTGGATTTCGTAGTACCGTAGTAACTTACATCCCGTGAGATTTCACTCGAACCAGTTTAGATCGGCCTGGATGCACCTCCTCGCAATCCTGGCAGCCTCCTCGCCGTTACGTTACGGGGTGGTTGCGGTCATTTTGGTCACGCTTGGATACTCCTGGCTCCGGATCGTTCCGGTGATCCGGCACGATTTGCGATTGCTGCGGGACGTATATTCGGTCGACGAGCACGGAATTGTTCTCGAAGGCGATCTGCAGTACGAAATCCAGCAGAGCCGCCGCCAGTTCCTGCGAATTTTACTTGC
>Ga0302177_10002882_pt1 | contig 12034 bp, 6 predicted proteins | sample I_Palsa_E1_2_FD_198780 | JGI IMG/M metagenome (GOLD analysis project Ga0302177, IMG submission 198780) | Peat permafrost microbial communities from Stordalen Mire near Abisko, Sweden - I_Palsa_E1_2 | ecosystem: Environmental > Terrestrial > Soil > Palsa > Peat permafrost | place: Sweden: Abisko... | reverse complement strand
TTTCCGCAGGTCAGAGACACTGTGTGGTCAGGGACAGGATCGAACTGTCGACCTTCCGCTTTTCAGCCGGTCTATCGTTTCCCCGGCCCACCGGCTCGGTAACAACTAAGCAGCCCGCCTCACCTGCGAAGACGCCAGGAAGAGCAGGCATGCCATGGTGCCGGAAGCACCCCGTCAGTCCAAGATCCCCACAAAAACCCCACAACCCGCCAGCACCGGAGCCAGGCGGCCCGTCAGCCCCGCTCGCCGCGCCCCGCGATCGCGCCGCGCGGCACCGCCCATCGCTCTGTTGCGCGGGGATGCCCGCGCGGCCACCCGCGGCGACAGTCGTGTGGTGATTGAGCTGGAGTGCGGTGTGACGGTGTATCCGGCTCGGGGGGAGGGGGCCGGTGGCGGGCGGTGTGGCAGGAGAACGGCGTCCGGCGCCAGTGCGAGGCGGCGACCGAGGACCGGCTGGCGGCCAGGCTGGAGAAGGTGACCGAGCGGCTGATGGCCGACGCGCCGAACCTGGAGCGGCCCGGCGCGGACCTGATCGCCTGGTACCTGTCCCCCGACCGGCACCCGGCGGGCAGGCCGTGGTCGGCCAAGCACGCCGATACCCAGCGGCGGCTGTGCGAGCGGTTCGCGGCTCCGGTCATCGCTCCGATCACCTGCCAGGACATCAAGATCGCCGACATGCAGCGGGCGGTCAACGCCGCGCCCACGCCGGGCGAGGGCGCCCGGCTGCACCGGTGCCTGTCCGCCATGGTCACCGCCGGGATCACCGCCGGGTACCTGACCAACCCGCGGCTGCGCGAGGTGCACTGGCAGGCCGGGAACCGGCCCGCGCCCGGCCCGCAGGTCAGCATGCAAGGAGAATCCGCGCAGTTCGTCGACCCCTCCGAGATCCCCGCCGCCGCCGATGTCGCCCGCCTCGGCCAGGCCCTGGCCGACGGGCGGCGCGGTGACCTGCAGGAGCTGATGGCCAACATGGCGGCCTACAGCGGGCTGCGGCAAGGCGAGCTGTTCGCCCTTGCCACCGGCCAGATCGACCCGGCTACCCGGGTCATCGACGTGGACCGCAAGGTGATCGAGGTCGGCGGGAAGCTGCTCACCGGGGCGCCCAAGGGCCGCAAGCGCCGCAAGACCATCTACCCCGCCCGCACCCCGCAGGCCTACCCGCTGGCCGACAAGATCACCGCCCGCATCGCGGCCGCCCGGGCCGAGCGGGACGCCGGCACCAACCCGCTGGGGCTGATGTTCCCCTCCCCCCGCGGCACCTACTGGCGGTCCTCCAACTTCGACCGCCGCGTCCTGGCCCCCGCCTACCGGGCGGCCGGCTGGCGCGACGCCGACGGCAACGGCAAGTGGACCTGGCACAGCCTGCGGCACGTGCTGTGCACCACCGCCCTGTTCACCTGGAAGCTCGACGCCACCGACGTCTCCGCCATGGCCGGGCACGCCAACGTCCGCACCACCCTGGACATGTACATCGGCACCACCGCCGGCGTCCTGGACCGCGCCCGCACCGCCACCGCATAACACACCCGGCCACGACGAAGGGAACGGGCAGCGGCTTACGTAGGCTGCGATCTGCCCGGTTCCTCCTGGCTCATCACGGAGGAGACAGCATGTCCGATACTGATCCCGCCAGCCCGGTCCCGGCCCGCTATGCGCCGCAGCCGATAGCACGGAAATCGCGCACGCAGTGCCCGGGCTGGTCGCCACCGGCGGATACCCCCTCGCGCACAGCGACCCGCCGCCCCCATTTGCTCGCGACATCGCCCGCTCGCTGGCCGGGGCGGGCTTCACCAGGCACGGGCAGATCATCGACCTCGTACCCGCCGACAAGAATGGCCCGCAGCCCCTGGCCCGCACGGCACAGCCGGGCCAGGAAAGCGGACCAGACCGGGACGCAGCGGACCACACGGCGGATCAGATCCCCAACTGCCCGCACATGGCGAGGACCGTCAGCGGCGACAGCGCTATCAGCGCCGCAGCGGTAGCCGCCTACCGCATCAGCGTCCGGACCGGTCAGCCGCTGTCCGAGCGCAAGCTCGCGGGCATGTTCGGCAAGACCTCCTGGCGCTGGGCACGCAACCGCATCGCCGAAGCCCGGGAGAGCCCGACGCTGGGCTGGTAGATCCGAACTCGCCGGACAGCTGGCTTGCCTGCCCCAGGCACTCGCGTTCGTTACCGACGGTGACAGCTCGACGGATTCGCTGCACGCGATATCCGGGATCTGGCGGAAATCCGGTTGGCGCCTAAGGCTGTTATGTCGCTTCAGTAAAGAGTGTTCTGTGCGCGCCGATGCGCGCTCAGGTGGTTCTGTCCTACCGCATAGAACCAGGTTAGGACGGGGTGAGCCTGTTCATTGTTAGGCGGAATGCGAGCCGTTCGGCTCCGGTGGTACGGGTGCGCTGCTTGATCGGCTGTGTTCCCGATGAGTCGAGCTCAACCGTCTCGACCCAGCGAGCCGGCTTGAATGGGAGGGCACTGTGGCTGTCGTGGAACACATCGCCACAGCACAATCGTGTGACCTGCATGTTTGTCGCTGCGGGGATGTGTATCCACTGCCGAGATCGGTCTAGCAGGGGCGTAGCGCCTTCTGAAGGCGTTCGTGCAGGTCGGAGTATGTTTCGCTAGATTCGGGCAGCGTTTTGGTGCCGATGGCCGAGCGTGGGGTCTGACTGCGGAGCGCCATGTTCAGGGTGCGCTGTTGCGCGTTGGCGCTTGGGATAGCGTCAGATCCCGCCTCAAGATCGCAAGGCTGCACAGTCGACACCAGTAGTCTCCGCTGGGAGCAGTAATTGCGCTGCTCCATAGGGGCGGAAGCGGCATCATTGTCCACCGTGAGCACGAAGAAGCAGAAGAAGGTGGCCGCGAAGCGGAAGAAGGCTGCGGCAGCGGTGAGGGCCCGGACCAGGCAGGTGACCGGGACGCAGCTGCCTCGGCCGCGGGTGACCGAGTTCGCTGCGGTCGCGGTCGTGCCCGTCCTTCCGGGGGCCTCTGACAAGCCAGCGGGATCACCGGGTCCCTACGACATCGTCTTCATCCTATTAGTTCCGGGTGTGAGCAGCGTCACGACAAGCCTTGACTTCGACGCTGTCGTCGCCGGCGGTGACTCGCTCCTGCAGGGTGCTGGCTTGCACGTGCAGCTCGAGTCTTCGGACGGGCAGGCGCTGCATACCGCTCGCATCGTCCCGAATAGAAGTGGTCGCCTGGCGCAGATCCGCCTCATGGTCACGGCCGATGATTTCTCGTCTGCCGAGAACGAGGCGTTCGATGCTGTGATGCCGACGCTCAGCAGAATCGCGTTCGAGGCGGACACTCCGCTTGAGGTCACTGCCATTTCGCTGACCGAGCGAGTTACACAGACCAGGCAACTGCGCACCACGCTTATCGGGGCAGTTCAGCCCGCCCCGGAGATCGCGGGGACCACGACGCCGGAGCTGCGGATGTTCTTGGCTGCCTACCGCGAGGGGCTGAACGGGAACTCGCCGCTCTACCAGGCACTGTCGTTCTACAAGATCATTGAGGGCGCTACCAAGTTCCACACGAACAGAGTGCGCGCGGCGACGAGGCGTGGCGAAGCCGCGCTGGTAGATCCGATGGCGCGGCAGCTTCCAGCCGATCCCAAGGATTTGACGGACGTGGCCGAGTGGGGACGCGACAACTTCGCGCCGTATCTCGGGAAGAGTTTCGCCGAGATACGGGACGCGGTGACGGACACCATCCGCAACGCCGTTGCACACATCTCACCGAACATGGGCCTTCGTATCGCCGACTACGCTGCCGATATCCAAGCCTGCCGGGCCATCACGCCGGTGCTGCGCTACGTGGCACGGGACCTTATCCACGAGGAACTCGGGGGAGTGTCCGGTGCCGACCCGTCTGCAAGCAACCCGGCGGCGTAGGTCCTATCGCGACCGACGAGCAAGAGCCCCGCTGGGCAACTCGACCAGGCCGCAAATGTGTTGAGGCGCACCGGCAGATCGAATGCGTCCGAGTGCTGCCAAGTGGCCCTGCCGCCCGAACCGTGTGCGGCAGGCCTGCGAGAAGCAGTTCGGTCACGAATACCCGCCCGCCACAGAGACCTAGCTGACGGGGACGGCCGCGGTAGCCCAGACATCTTCAGGGACGAGCGGGCAAGCTCAGGAGTGCATGGTGGTCCCCGGTCTACCGGCCGAATTTCCCCGTTCTCCGCTTCGAATCCCACCGGTCAAGTTGGTGGAGCGCATTCTTGCCGTAACCAATACTCGCCATGGCTGCTTTGACCTGGGCCAGTGTCAGGCCGGTCTCCGCTAGGTCGTACAGCAGCGTGGGTAGGCGAGTCTCGGTATAAGCTATTCTGTCCCATTCGTTGTTGCCACATACATCTAGGTCGTCCAGCAGGTCGGCTTGCTCAGGAGTGAAGCCTTCCCAGGAAAGCCGGGCGGTTTCTTGGTCACTCATCGGAACTACCCGGGTGCGTACCGTGCCATGCTTGCTCGCATCCAGCGTGAAGCACTCCGCAAAGGGGCGCCCGTAGGACCGCTGCTCGATACATCCAAGTAGCGCAGCGTGTGCTTGCAGTGCCAGTGCATCGGATTCGCCACGAACGCCGACGACGGCTAACCATGACCCGTACTTTGGCCGCTCCACGTGGCAACAGCCCCGCTCTGCTGGAAGCCGCTTGGACCGTCGTGGAACACGCCGCCACAATGCAAAACCGTGACCTGCACGTTTGCTGCTGCGGATATATGTTCCTCGACCTCCGCGGACTGGCGTCTCCAAGGGAGTCAAGGAAAGTTTTACGTACCCCTTGCCAAGGTGGTTTTACCAGGGGCAGAGCACCTGCTGAAGATGCTTTCGCAGGTCACAACGCCTTTCTGGTAGTGCCGGTGCCGGTGGCCGAGCGTGGTACATAGTGGCACATCGCCTAACGTTCGTGGCGTGGCGTTATGCGCTGGTGCCCCGGACGGGCTGTTGCTTTCAGTCTCAGCCGCGACGGCGATCCTGCGTTGGTTAGGGTGCGTGCCGGCGCGGGCTGACGGGAGTGCTGCATCTCGACGACAATGTCGGCGCCTCCCATCGACTCGCGTATCAGGTCTGGCGGATGATCTTGTCGTGGTAGCGGTGGCTACTGCGGCGTAAGTGCGTTTTGCCTCGTCAGGCAGGTGCAAGGAGAGCATGATTACGATGGCCAGTACGGGCTAGGCGATTTCACGACTGGAAACTGTCCGGCTCAATCGCATTCCTCTATCGTTGTCTCAGCGAAGTTGTCGATGAGATCCCTGTAGGAAAAGAGCGACGTTGTTCCCGATCAATCGCAGTATGAAGCGGAGCGCTGAGATCGGCACCGGCATGGATACCATCTCGTGAGCGGCCTGCCCCCGGGTAAGGCGGCCGGGCTGGGGGCCGGGGACAGGGCTGGGCAGTCGGTCACCGGCAGCGTCGTGGTGGGGGATGTCATCCAGCTCGCAAACGTCAGCGGGAGCGTTGGGGTCACATTGACCCGGCCGCTTTACCGAGTCGAGGGCCTTGCGGCGGTGCGGGGCGGGTTGTCTGTTGACAGGGCCCGCGCTCAACCTTCGCTGTTGCTGTCCGCACGCTACGAGGTAGTGCCGTTCACCGGGCGTGTCAACCTGCTGCAAGAACTGGCCGATTGGCTGTGCGAGGAGACCAGTCCGGTGTCCGTGCGGCTGGTGTACGGCCCCGGTGGGCAGGGCAAGTCTCGGCTAGCTGCTCAATTCGCGCGTCAGCACGGCCGCGGGTGGGCAGTGTGGCAAGCGCGGCAGGCGCCGCCGTCTTCCGATGCGCCAAGGCGCATCGATATCCCAGATGGCGTCGATGGGCTGCTGGTGATAGTGGACTACGCCGAACGTTGGGCGCTGTCCCACCTTCAGGCCTTGATTAGGGACCTGTCCGCACTGGCCGGACATCTGCCTGACGTCGCGTCATTGCGGGTGCTGATGCTGGCACGTTCCTCGGGCTTCTGGTGGAGTGCGCTGGAGGGCTGGCTGGATTCGGATTGCGACATCCCGGCAGCAGCGCTCAGCCTGCCGCCCCTTGGAAGCGAGGTCAACCGGGACGCGATGTTCGCCAGCGCCAGAGACCGCTTTGCCGATGCCATGCAGGTGAGCGGTTGCCATGTTGTCGGATCACCGAATGGACTGAGCGAACCCGCGTTCGGGCAGGTGCTGACCGTGCACATGGCAGCTCTGGCGGCCGTCGACGCGCATTATCACGGCGCGTCCGCACCTGGTGACCCCGCGCGGATCTCGGCCTACCTGTTGAAGAGGGAACGCGGTCACTGGCAGCAATGGCATGCTCGCGCCGAGGACGCGTTGGGCACCCCACCGCAGGCTCTCGGCCGCACGGTGTATCTGGCGACCCTCGCCGGGCCGCTAGCTCATGCCAGCGGCATCGAGGCGCTCGAACGGGTTCAAATCGCTTCCCTTGTCGAGAACGCCAATCAGATTCTCGCTGATCACCAGCAGTGCTACCCGCCTGAAGACCCGGCCACAGTGCTGGAACCGCTGTACCCCGACCGGCTCGGCGAAGACTTTCTCGCACTTACCACACCCGGGCACGCAACCGGCGAAACATCGGCAGGCATGGCGGACGCCTGGGCAAGTACCGCAATATCCCGGCTTCTAGGACCACTCCCCGGTGAGGAACTGGCGCATGCCTGGACGCGCTCGGCAATCACTGTCCTGATCGAGACCGCCCGGCGCTGGCCTCACATCGCCTCCGGTCAGCTGTACCCATTGCTACGCGATTACCCGCAGTTGGCTTTGCAGGCTGGCGGTACATCACTGGCCGCGCTCGCTGCCTTGGACGACATCGACCCGGCTCTCCTAGAGGCTATTGAAAGCCATTTCCCCCACCACAGGCACGTCGATCTTGACATAGGCATGGCTGCGGTCACGGAGCGTCTCGCCAAGCATCCGTTTGCCGACCCGGCCAAACAAGCACATCTATACCACAACTTTGCCCGCAGACTGTCTTGGGTAGGTTTGTATCAGCGAGCAGTGATTGCTACGCAGGACGCTCTCTCCATATACCGACGGCTCGCGTTGGACAACCCAGCCTATAGAAGTGGTGTCGCCGAAGAGCTACGTAGCCTCGGCAACGATTACTCGGACATGGGATGGCGCGATGAAGCACTGACCGCCACCCAGGAGGCCCTCTTCATATACAGGGGGCTAGCTCAGGCCAACCCAACCGCTTTTGAGCCTGATCTCGCCATGACGCTGGTCGGCCTTGGCAACAGGTTGGCACAGGTGGGCCGACGGGAGGAAGCGCTGACCGTGGCCTGGGACGCCGTCTCGGTGTACAGGCGACTGGTACACTCCGAGCCAGCCACCTATGGACCCGAGCTCGCCGCGTCGCTGACCAATCTCGGCAGCCGATTGTCAGCTATTGGCCGACTGGAGGAAGCGCTGACCGTGGCCCATGACGCGGTCTCGGAGTACCGGCGAATAGTGGAAGTGAACGCGGCCGCATACGAGCCCGAGTTGGCAGCTTCTCTGATCAACCTGAGTTCAGAGCTGACAAAGGCACGGCGGCACCAGGAGGCGCTAGCAGCAATCGAAGATGCGATAGGGATCCTGCAGCGCTTGGCGCAAGTCAACCCGGGTGCCCATGAAGGGAGTCTCGCTGCCTCGCTGAGCAGTCTCGGTTACCAGCTATCAGAAATCGGACGGCGGAGGGAGGGGCTGGCCGCCTTCCAGCATGCGGCAGAGATCCAGCGACGGCTGGTGCGGGATAACCCGAGCGCATACGAATCAAGTCTCTGCAGTACGCTCAGCAAGCTCGCCTTCTGGTTGTCGCACGCCGAGCGTCCAGAGGAAGCGCTAGCCGCCGCACGGGACGCGGTAATGCTCAGGAAAATGCTGACGCGAGAATATCAAGCCACCCTCGATCCAGACCTCAATAATTCGCTGATTCACCTCGCCCTGGCATTGATGCTGCTCGACCAGAATGAGGAAGGACTGACCGTCCTTGAGGATGCTGTCGCCGTGAGCCGTCGGCTGGCCCAGGCCAGCCCTGCCATATACGAATCCGATCTCGCTCACTCGCTGAGGAGCCTCGGCGACGGATTGACGATGCTTGGCCGGCGTGAAGAGGCGCTGACCGCCACCGAGGAAGCTGTCGCCGTGTACCGTCGCTTGGCCCAGGCTAATCCGGCTATCTACCAACCCGACTTCGCCGGGTCGCTGAGCAGCCTCGCCGGCAAGCTGTCGGAAGCGGGGAGAAACGAGAAGGCTTTGGTCGCCGTCAAGGACGCAGTGGAAATCTGGCAGCAGCTAGCGCAAGCGTCCAACGCCCATGAAGCTGACCTCGCCGGGGCACTGACCGACCTAGCCGATCGATTGGGCAAGGTGAGCCAGTCGGAAGAGGCAGTAGCCCCTGCCCGACGCGCGGTGGAGATCTGGCAGCGGCTAGCGCAGGCCAACCCCGCTGCGTACGAGCAGGGCCTAGCCAAGTCCCTATGCACGCTTGGACCGGCGCTTATCCTGTTGAGCCAGTGGGACGAAGCACTCAGCGTTACTCAGGAGTCCGCCACTATTCACCAGCGCCTAGTTCAAGCTGGTCTTGACGCCCACTTGCCTGATCTCGCCGCCCGCGTGTCCGATCTAGCAGTGTCGCTCTCGCTTTTCGCTGATCTACGAGAAAAACTGCGGACCCAACTAGGCGATGCCTTCGCCGCGATCAGCCACGCCGTTTTGCTATACCGGCTGCGAGCAGAGCGGTCCCCTGAATACCTCATACCACTAAAGAATGCTATCAAGGTGGCCACGAACATTCTCGCCGCCCTGGGGAGGTCGGACGATGCCATGTTTCTAGCTCAGCTGATAGAGATGGGGGAGATAGTCGAGGCGGCACAGCTGATCGAGAGAATAAGCGTTTCCTAGCGGCAGCTGCGAACTCCTGGCGCAGGTCAAGGTGCCCCGTGCCAACTTGCGGCGGCGTCAAGGTAACCCAGACGTCAGTGGAGCCTTATTAGTTGCGCTCTTCCCTCGCGTGCCTGACCGGTGGCATGATGTCAGAACGTGGGAGTGGAGTTATACGGTGCGTCGAAGTTCGGGCTGGATCTGGGGTGGGCGTGCCATCGCCTTGCTGACGATGGCTGCACTAGCTGGCTATCTGTTCATTGCCGGCTTGGGTAAGGCGGATGAAATCGCCGGGGTTCTGGGTCTGCTCGTTGCGGTTCTCGCACTGGTGGCACCCTATCTACTGCCTCCAGGCGAAAGTTCTTCCGTACCCTCGGCGGATCAGAGCGCAGGAGAGTCGTCTGTCCAGTTGGTAGCAAAAAGCGTTGTCCGCGGTCGCCTCACCCAGCTGCGAGTTGCCCGTGCGCCGGGAGCGGACAAGTCCGCTGCCGTGACGCCCGAGGCTCCTGCGGCTGCAGGCAGTTCGGCGCCAACCAGGTCTGCCGGGCAGCACGTCACCGAGACGTCGGTGGGAGGCGATCTGACGCAGATCGATGGTGCCGACGGTGACGTGATCATCGGATGAGCGCTAGCTGCACGCCTCGCCGACAGGCGTCTGGTGCCGCTCCGCGATCAACGGCCGACTCGGAGCCGAGATCTATCCTCTGGGCGCTCAGGTTGTCGTATAGAGGCTGAGTGCAGACGCCGCTCCGGCGATTTACCCGCAGCGACCCTCATGAGCGCGGCGTGGTCGTCGTGGAACACAGCACCACAGCACAACCCTGTGGCCTGCAGATTCGCTCCCAGAGATACGTGTAGCGCGCACATGAAGGTGATGCATTGTCAAGGGAGTCGCCTGAGTTCAACCGGAAGGTGCCTGGCTACGCATCCAGAACTGGCGGATCTGATTGGTCCGTTGAGGCTAGGCGATCGTTTGACCGTCCGCGCCGATTCGGCGATCGGCGCCATTCGCCCGATGCCAGCACCGAGCCGCCATCCACCCTGCGTGACAGCCATCGTCCAGGCATGAGCGCCAACAACCGGGCAAATCATTAGGCGTCATTTTCACGGAGCCGTCGCCGCGAAGCAGACGATCATGGTCTCAGCCGTGTTCAAAAAGATGACGCCGCGTGTTCATTGCGAGTGAACTCTAAGTAAGGGTTGGGCTAGTTTCCGGAAAAAGGGGCATACAGCGAGTGGGACGCGAGCGCGGGAGGGGCATTGAGCGGACGGCGTGCGGTTTGGCTGTCCGCCGTTCGGGATCGCTTGGAGCGGGTAGTCCGCACGGGGGATCTGTCGGCGGCGCTGGAACCGGGCGCACTGGCTGAGGCTCGGGGACTTGCCGATGCTTTGGGAAACGACGACTTTGACCTAGAGGCGAAGTATGTGGGCGGCTGGTTCCATTTCTACCGCTGTCTGGCGCTGGCAGAGAGTCGAGGCGGTGAGGACCGGGCAACCGCAATCGAGATGCTCACCCTCTGCTTCATGGCAGGCTTGGAGCCCCTCCCGTCACTGCTGCTCCCTGAGCTTGCCGAGCAGGCCGTTAGTCCCGCTATAGCCGTGCTCCAAGAGGCACTCGAATCCGACGACCGAGACCTGATCTCGGCTACTGCGGAGCTGTGGCAGCGCATTGTGGATGCTACTCCGACCGGCCACCCTGACCGTGGCACACGCATGCACTACCTCGGAATCGCGCTGCGGACCCGGTTCGGGCGCGTGGGCGTGCTGGCGGACCTGGACGCCGGAATCAGGGCTGTCGAAGAAGCAATCCAAACCACCGCCGCCGATCAGCCTGAGTACGCGACCATGCTGTCTGATCTCGGGATGGCACTCCGAGCCCGGTTTGAACGCACAGGCGCCGAATCAGACTTGGATGCCGCCATTGAGGCTAACCAGAAAGCGGTCCAAGCAACTCCTGCCGACGATCCTGAACGGCCGGGGCGCATGAACAACCTGGGGAACGCGCTGCGGAACCGTTTTGTGATGACCAGCTCACTGACGGATCTAGACGCTGCCATCGAGGCAATCAAAGCCGCGGTGAACGCAGCTCCCAGAGGACACCCTAACCGGGCCGGACGGCTAAGCAACCTGGGTGGTGCGCTGCTGAGCCGCTTTCAGCACACCGGGGCAGAGCCGGACCTGGACGCGGCAATCGAGGCTATCGAGACTGCTGTCCGAGCCATACCTGAAGGCTATCCCGGCCGCGCGTCGGTCTTGTCTAATCTTGGGAGCGCCCTGCACGCCCGGTTCAAGCGAACTGGTATCAGAACAGACCTGGATGCGGCGATCGAGGCTGACATGGCCGCAGTGGAAGCTAGTCCGGCCGACCACCCGAGCCTCGCCGCGGTGCTGTCCAACTTGCGTGGCGCGCTGGAGACCCGCTTCGACCTCACTTCCGACCAGGCGGACCTCGACGCACTAATCGAGGTGAGCAGGGCTGCAGTGAAGGCCACGCCCAAAGGCCATCCCAGCCACGCCGGGTGTCTGAACAGCCTGGGAACAACGTTGCAGACCCGGTTCGATCGCACTGGTGTCGTAGCGGATTTGTCCGAGGCGATCGAGGCCACCGAAACGGCACTACAGGTCGCCACAGCCGATAGCCGCGACCGGGCCTTGTATATGTCCAATCTAGGGACTGCTCTGCTAGACCGTTTCAGTCGTGTCGGGACACAGGCCGACCTGGAGGCAGCGATCAAGGCATGCACGGCTGCGGTGGACGGGACCCCGGCCGACCATCCCAACTACGCAGGACGCCTGAACAACATGGGGAACGCGCTGCAAACCCGCTTCAAGCGGACGGGCGCTCTGGCCGACCTGAACGCGGCGATCGCGACCCACCGGACCGTGGTTGAAATTACCCTGGCAGGCGATAGCGAACGGGCCATGTACCTGTCCAACCTGGGCGTCGGACTGCGGGCCCGGTATGGGTGGACCGGCGCGCCGGCTGATCTGGAGGCAGCGATCGAGGCCATGCGAGCGGCGGTGGACGCTACCCCAGTTGGCTATCCCGACCGGGCCGGTTATCTGAACAACTTGGCGGGAGTCCTGCAGACCTGGTTCGGGCGTACGGGTACGCAGGCCGACCTGGACGCAGCGATCGGGGCCCTGGAAGCCGCGGTGGAGGCCACTCCCTC
>Ga0302177_10002881_pt1 | contig 12037 bp, 10 predicted proteins | sample I_Palsa_E1_2_FD_198780 | JGI IMG/M metagenome (GOLD analysis project Ga0302177, IMG submission 198780) | Peat permafrost microbial communities from Stordalen Mire near Abisko, Sweden - I_Palsa_E1_2 | ecosystem: Environmental > Terrestrial > Soil > Palsa > Peat permafrost | place: Sweden... | reverse complement strand
TATAGAGGCGGACAGATGCGACAGAACAGCAGTTGACTCCGCAACAGAATTGTCATCCCGACCGGAGCGAAGCGAAGTGGAGGGACCTGCGGTTTCTCACGCGGCCATAAGGCTTGAGAGGATCAGCAGATACGGGGTAGCTGCTCGCCAAACATCACGTCCAGCACCCTGGTGCCGCCAATCTGCGTCTTCATCAGCACCATACCTGGATGATCGGTGACCACTTCTCCAATGATGGCCGCGTCAGCCCCAAGCGGGTGCTGCTGCATTTGCCGGAGCACGGCGGGCGCCATTTCAGGTGCAACGATGGCTAATAACTTTCCTTCGTTGGCGACGTAAAGCGGATCAAGACCCAGTAACTCGCAAGCGCCTCTTACGGACTCACGCACAGGGATCGACTGTTCCCGCAAGAGCATACCCACACTGGAACGTTTGGCAATTTCATTCAGTGTTGTTGCCGCGCCCCCGCGAGTAGGGTCGCGCAGGCAGTGGATGAATTCTTTCCCACGCGAAGACGGTGTGGATAACATGCTGGCTACCAATCCATGCAACGAAGCGCAATCACTGACGATGGCGCCCTCGAACTCAAGGTTCTCGCGCTGTGACATGATCGCCATTCCATGGTCGCCAATATAACCACTCAGGATGATCTGATCCCCAGCCCGGGCACGGTCCGCCGAAATATTCACCCCATCCTCAACCACGCCGATGCCAGTCGTGGTAATGAAGACCTGGTCTCCCTTGCCTCGATTGACGACTTTGGTATCGCCGGTCACGAACTGTACGTCCGCTTCAGCTGCCGCCGCACGCATCGACTCAACCACCCGGCGCAGGTCGTCCACCGCCAAACCTTCTTCGAGGATGAAAGCTGCGGACAGATAGAGCGGTCGGGCGCCGCTCATCGCCAGATCATTCACCGTTCCATGCACCGCCAGCCGCCCGATGTCGCCGCCGGGAAAAAAGATTGGTGTGACGACAAAGGAGTCAGTGGTAAAGGCCAGGCGAGACGAGCCGACCGTGACCACTGCCTGGTCGTCTAGTTTGTTTAATATGGGATTTTTAAACGCCGGCAAAAAGACCTGGTCGATCAGATCGGCGGTCAGCTTGCCTCCGCTGCCATGCCCCAGCACAATTTGTTGATGATCAAAGATGGGCAAGGGACAAGACCCAAACACCGCAGCTGATTTAGTTACCATCTTAGTCGCCACGACCCGCCGGAACTCCCAGCGTTTCCGCGGAAGCAATCTGGTGGAGCGGTTTGCCTGGTTGCAGATGCCTCCCGTAGGCGTAATATGCTGCGCATGCTCCCTCGGCCGACACCATCGTGGCGCCCAGCGGACGCTGTGGCGTGCAAAGCGTCCCGAACGCCGGGCAGTCGTGCGGCTTCTTGATGCCCCGCAAAATCTGGCCGCTGATGCATATCTCCGGCTCGAGCGTGGCAATCTCTGCCACATCAAACAACTTCTCCGCATCCTGCCGGGCAAACTCGTCCCGCAGTTGGAAGCCGCTCATGGGAATCATGCCGATGCCCCGCCATTTGCGGTCAGTGACTTCGAACACGCGATTCACCAGCTTCTGCGCCGCGCCGTTCCCATCCGGACCCAAAACCCGTGAGTATTGGTTCTCCACCACGGCGCGGTCTTCTTCCAGTTGCTGCAGCGTCATCAGCGTGCCGTGCAAAATATCAATCGGTTCAAACCCCGTGACCACGATGGGAACCTGGTAGCGAGCGCTAATGGGCTCGTATTCGCGATAACCCATCACCGCGCACACGTGGCCTGGTCCGAGAAAACCCTGCACCCGGTTATCGTCTGCTTGCAGAATCGCCTCCAACGCAGGCGGAACCAGCACATGCGAAACCAGCAGCGATAGATTCGTTACCTGCTGCTCGTGCGCTTGCCACGCGAGCATGGCGTTCGCGGGTGCGGTAGTCTCAAACCCAATGGCAAAAAACACCACCTGCTTGCTCGGATTGGCGCGCGCAATCTTCAGGCAATCCAGGGGCGAGTAAACGACCCGCACGTCGCCGCCTAAAGACTTGATAGTGAACAGGTCACCCTCTGATCCGGGTACGCGCAGCATGTCGCCGAAGGAGCAGAAAATAACATTCGGCCGGCGGGCGATCGCGTGCGCCTTATCGATCATTTCCAGCGGTGTCACGCACACGGGGCAGCCCGGCCCGTGCACCAGTTCCACACCTTCCGGTATTAGATGATCGATTCCGTTCTTGACGATGGAGTGGGTTTGTCCGCCGCAAACCTCCATCAGCACCCAGGGACGGGTCTGAATGCGGCGCATTTCTCCCACAATTTTCTGTGCTACATCGCCATCGCGATACTCATCGAGGTATTTCATTGGCGGAAACCTCCGGGTTCTACTTCTTCCACTACCGGTGACTCCAGTTCGGTGAGCTGATCCAGATCGCGCAGTGCCTGGTAGGTGCGCTCGGCTTCTGCCTCATCGATGCGGCTGATGGCAAAGCCAACGTGCACCAGCACATACTCACCCACTTGCGTCTCCGGGACGTATTCCAGACAAGCCTCGCGCACGATCCCGCCGAACTGGACCTTGCCCATGCGCATACCGCCCTTATCAAAAGTCTCGACCACTTTGCCGGGAATAGCGAGGCACATATCAGACTCCTTCGCGCAAACGCTGGTTGGCGATCATGGCCTGCCCCAGGGAAAGCCCGCCGTCGTTCGCCGGCACTTGGGCGTGCAGAAACACCGCAAAGCCGCGACGCCGCAACTCTACCACCGTACGGCCCAGAAGGTATAGGTTCTGGAAGCTCCCACCGCTCAGGCAAACCCGATCCGGGCCGCCAATCTGCGAGCACACCTTGCCGATAGCCGCACTCAACGTATTGTGAAAGCAGGCGGAAATTTCACCCACGCGCCGGCCCCGGGATAAGTCTTTTACCATGGCGGCAATCACAGGACGGAAGTCGAGCTCAATCGGGTCGCCCGCCGTCTCAAAGTCATAGCGTTGCTCGATCCCGCGGGTTGCCGCTGCCTCCAGCGCAATGGCCGCTTGCCCCTCAAACGTCACTTCTGAAGCGATGCCCAACAGGGCAGCAACTGCATCGAAAAGGCGTCCGCAGGATGACGTCTCGACTGTCTGAATGCGCCGCGCCAGCATAGCGTCCACCAGCGCGATCTGCTTCTCCTCGATACTCTGGAAGCACTTTAGACCGGCCGGTATTTGCTGCCCGAAAGTATCCCGTAAGTAACTGAGGGCCATGCGCCAGGGCTGCCGCACCGCCGCGTCGCCTCCGGGTAACAGGACGTTGCGGAAATGAGCTTGCCGGGTGAAGCCGGCAAGCTCCGCCAGCAGAAATTCTCCCCCCCATATCTTGCCGTCGGTGCCAAAACCCGTGCCATCGAGGGCCACACCCAGAACCCGGCCCTGCAAATGATTTTCCGCCATACAACTGGCGATATGAGCATGGTGGTGCTGCACGCCGATACGCTGCTCAATGCCCGATGCCATTGCCATGCGCGTGCTCATATACCCGGGGTGCAGGTCGTAGGCGGCGGCCCGGGGCGTCACCTTGAATACCTGCTTCAGGTTCGATAACGTCTCCTCGAAGAAACGCATCGTCTCGTAGTTTTCAAGATCGCCAATATGCTGGCTTAGGACGGCGTAATGGCCTTTGGTGAGACAAAAAGTATTTTTGAGTTCGCCACCGAATGCGAGGACCTCTTCCATCTCCGTGCCTAAATCAATCGCCTGCGGGACAAATCCCCGGGCCCGGCGCAGTACCCGTTCCCGTCCTTCGAATGTGCGTACCACCGAATCATCGACCCGGGTTGAAATGTCGCGGTTGTGTAGCAGGAACCAATCGGCAACTACTCCTAGCTGCAGCATCGCCTCCTGGTTGGTGGTCTCGATCGGTTCCTCGCTCAGATTTCCGCTGGTCATCACCAGGGCAGTCCACTCGGAATCCTGGCCAGGCGAATCACTGAATAAGAGATAGTGCAGTGGTGTGTAGGGCAGCATGACGCCCAGGGTGTTGTCACCTGGAGCGATGCCGGCGGCCAGTATCGCCTCTTGCCGCCGTGGGAGGATGACAATCGGCTTACGTGCGGACGCGAGCGACAACTCGTCCTCCGCTGAGAGTTCGCACAGTCGCCTGGCCGCTGCCAGGTCACGCACCATCAACGCGAACGGCTTGTGCGGACGCCGTTTCCGTTTCCGTAACTCTGTCACCGCATCTTCGTTAGACGCGTCGCAGGCGAGCAAAAAGCCGCCCAGCCCTTTTACCGCCAGGATCTTGCCCTCGAGCAAAAGCGCTCGCGCCTCACGAATGATGGACAACGAATCTTTTTCCTGGAACCAGCAATTACCCAGTGGGGCAAGCGCGACGTCCGGTCTCGATGATGCGTTCCATCCGGGGCTCTTGACCAGCAGCAAGGATGGTCCGCAGACGGGACAGGCATTCGGCTGGGCATGAAACCGGCGATCTTCGGGATCCTCATACTCCGCCTGGCAGGCACTACACATTTTGAAGGACGACATGGTGGTGGTCGCGCGGTCGTAGGGTATGTCGCGGATGATTGTGTAGCGCGGACCGCAGTGGGTGCAATTGGTGAAGGGGTAGCCATAGCGCCGGTTCGAAGGGTCGCCAAAATCCCGCCAACAAGCCTCGCAGGTGCCCGTGTCCGGAGAAACCAGTGCGAATTCGCCCGCTTCCTCCCGGCTATTGAGGATAGAGAAGCCGGCGCCTGCCTCGACCGCAACCTCGGAGACGGCAATCTCGGCAATCTCCGCCAACTGCGGTGGATTTTCTTTGAGCGTCTTGAGAAAGTCCTCCACCTCCGACGTGAGACCTTCGATCTCGATCGTGACCCCGGCAGAAGAATTAAACACATATCCGCTTAGACCCAATGACCTGGCCAGCTTGTAAACAAAGGGACGAAACCCTACACCCTGCACGATGCCCCGCACCTGGATGTGCTTGCGTACCTTGAGCGGCTTGGCTGGCTCGGTCATGGTAACTTCTTACCATCCCGATTCTGAAAGGAAAGACCTATGATCCTGGGCATGTCGTTATCAACGTTCACTCTCTTGCACGTGGTAATAAGCCTGGTGGGGATCGCGTCCGGACTCATCGTAGTCTACGGATTAATCGCCGGAAAACGACTCGATAACTGGACTGCAATCTTCCTCCTCACCACCGTATTAACCAGCGCGACCGGGTTTCTTTTCCCATTCAAGCATCTTCTACCGTCTCATATTGTCGGCATTCTTTCGCTGCTGGTGCTCGCGGTCGCCATCGTGGCGCGCTATCCTCGCCATCTGGAAGGTGGTTGGCGCCGGACCTATGTGGTCTGTGCCATGGTTGCCCTTTACCTGAATTGCTTTGTTTTGGTAGCGCAGTGCTTCCTCAAAGTTCCTGCGTTGCATGCATTGGCTCCCAATGGCAACGAGCCTCCGTTCCTCATCGCTCAGATTGCGCTTCTGGCAGTTTTTGTCCTGCTGACGATTGTTGCGGCCAGGAGATTCCAGTGCTTGCCCTCGGAAGCTGCTTCCAGTCGATCGTCAACGACGGGCAAGGTCGCTTGATGGAATTGCCCTCCGGCCAGAAGGCGAAAATGCTTGCTGGGGAATTGTATTTGGCTACCGATCCAGAACTGGTAGCGGCAGACCTGCGCGCACAAGAACTGCTTTATCGCTTCAACGCAACCCGCCCGGGAGCGGATGCGGAACGGCGTGCGTTGCTGGTCGAGCTATTTGACACCTTTGCCACTGGGGCAGTCCTCAGACCCTCGTTCCGCTGTGACTATGGCAGTAACATCTCTATCGGCGAAGACACGTTCATCAACTACGATTGCGTATTTCTGGACTGCAACCGGATCACCCTCGGACGTGAAGTGCAAATCGCGCCGAGGGTCCAGATCTACACCGCCACCCACCCGCTGGATGCAGCGACGCGACGATCGAAGCTGGAGTTTGCTCTTCCCGTGGTGATTGGGGATGGCGCCTGGATTGGCGGCGGGGCCCTCGTCTGTCCCGGCGTCACCATCGGGGAAAACACGGTAGTGGGCGCCGGCAGCGTCGTCACCCGCGATCTTCCAGCCGGAGTCCTGGCCGTTGGCAACCCCTGCCGCGTGCTAAGGATCTTGTGACGGGGAAGGGGAAAGAACCGCAGGTCCCTCCACTACGCTCCCCCGGATTTCCTGTCGAGACCCGTGGCTTTGATGATCTGCATGCGGCTCTCTTCACGGAGAGCCGCACACGTGGTCGTCGCTAGCAGCGCGAAGTAGGAAATCCGGGTACGCTCCGGTCGGGATGACAATTTTATTGCGGGGGCACAAGTATTTCCTGATGAAGCTTGCGGGCACAAGAGAATTGTCATCCCGACCGGAGGAGTCATGGGCCATCGGACCACTTTTGAGACCTGGGAGATCCGGCCGGGAAAGAACCGCAGGTCCCTCCACTACGCTTCGCTCCGGTCGGGATGACAAGTTATTGCGGCGGTCAAGTAATTTTCACTGAAGTTCTTGCGGGCACAAAAGAATTGTCATCCCGACCGGAGCGAAGCGTAGTGGAGGGACCTGCGGTTCTTCCCCCGGTAAACGCATACTTTCGAGGCTCTACGGCCCGAGTAAACCGAAGAGGGAAGCTGAGAACCAATGAACGTCTTGCTTTTTGGTGCCACTGGAATGGTAGGGCAGGGTGTGTTGCGAGAGTGTTTGCTCGATCCGGATGTCCAACAGGTTCGCGCCGTCGGCCGTACGCCCACAGGCATCCAACATCCTAAACTGCGGGAAACGATTCATCGCGATCTATGGCACTACTCGGAGATCGAGCCCGATCTTTCCGGCTTCGATGCCTGCTTCTTTGTGTTGGGCGTCTCTTCTGCAGGCATGAAAGAAGAAGCGTACGAGCACATTACCTACGGCGCTACGATGGCCGCCGCCGAAACCCTATGCCGGCTCAACCCGGGTATGAAATTCATCTACGTTTCGGGAGCGGGCACCGACAGCACAGAGCGAGGCAAAAGCATGTGGGCACGGGTCAAAGGGAAAACTGAGAACGCGCTGCTCCGCTTACCCTTCGGTGCTGCTTACATGTTTCGCCCCGGGGTTATCCAGCCGTTGCACGGAGCCAGATCCAAAACTCCGGCCTATCGAATCATCTACACCATCGCGAAACCACTGCTTTCGTTGCTTCATCGTGCCTTTCCCAACCATGTCCTGACCACAGTAGAGATTGGGCAAGCCATGCTGGTGGTGGCGCGGCGAGGCTATTCGAAGCCGATTCTCGAGACCGCGGATATCCGCGCCGTCTTGTCTCGCTAAGCGGGACAGGACGGGTCTTTTCCCGTTGACAACCGTGCCCTCCAACGAAAATCATGGGTGTGCTTTTGCCGTACCGCAAGGCGAGACGGCAGCTCAGAAAGCGGAACGTGGAGGGGAGCCCCAATCATGGAATTTTCCGAAGTCGCAGAAACTGTCTCCCGCTCCAGCGATTCCTATCAGCTGCACAGTCTGGATCGCGCCGTGGCCGTTCTTGAGATGCTGGGGGAGAGCGAGACCGCGCTTAGCCTGTCGGAAGTTTGCCAACTCCTGCATTTGCACAAGAGCACCGCTCACCGTTCGCTTATGGTGCTGGAACGCAGCGCCCTGATCGAGCGCACGCCGGAAAATCGCTACCGCCTCGGCATGAAGCTTTACGAGTTGGGCAACCGTGCCGTGGAGCAAGTGGATCTCCGAACCCGCGTTCACCCGTATTTCCGCCGGCTCGCAGCCCACGTTGGAGAGACCGTGCACCTGAGCGTGCTGCAGAAGACTTCGATCGTTTACCTGGACAAAGTCGAACCCAACCGGCGCGTCTGTGTCAGCTCTAAAACAGGAACTTCCAATCCTGTTTACTGCACCTCGATGGGAAAGGCGATGCTCGCCTTCCAGCCGCCCGAGGTGATTGAGCAGATTGTTTCCAAGATCCGCTTTGTGCGGTACACCCACAAAACCATAACGTCCAAAGAAGCACTGATGAAGGCGTTGGAGAGGGTGCGCCGCCGCGGTTACGCCATCGATGACCAGGAAATAGAAATAGGTGTTCGCTGCGTAGGAGCACCGATCTTCGACGAAAATCGCCGCGCCATTGCGGCCGTCAGCGTCTCGGGCCCCACCTCAAGGATTACGGCGCCCAACATGCCCGACATCGCCGAGCACTTGCTGCGTTGTTGTCGCGACATCTCGCACTCTCTCGGGGTGCACGCGAAAAAGCGGCCGCGCGTCCTCTCCGCCTTCGAACGCCATTACCACAGCTAGGCCCTACCGCAGCGCAGCGATCTGGGCGACATCCATGTCGCCATAGTCCTGATTCTCCCCACCCATGCCCCAGCAAAAGCTATAGGCCCCCGTGCCTACCCCAGCATGGATCGACCAGCCAGGAGAAACCACCGCCTGCAGCGAGTTCATGAGAATATGGCGAGTCTCTCCCGGCGGCCCCATCATATGAAACACAACCGCCTCGGGGACAAGATCGAAATAAAGATAAACCTCAGACCGCCGCATGTGGGTATGGGGCGGCATCGTGTTCCATACGCTGCCGGCGTGCAGGTGGGTCACCCCCATCACCAGCTGGCAGCTCTTCACCCCACCCATATAGATGTACTTCGAAACCGTCCTCACATTGCAACTCTCGGCATTGCCGATCACCATGGGGCTGGCTTCCTCCTTGCGCACCAGGGCCACCGGATAGACGGAATGGGCGGGATAGCTAAGCAGATAGAAGATCGGCGGCGCAGACGGATTCTCCGACGTAAAGCACACCTCCGCATTGCCCTTACCCACGTACAGACAGTCAAGGTGTTCGAGCGAGTATCCTTTACCATTGACCAAGACCGAACCGCGTCCACCCACATTCAGAACGCCCAACTCCCGCCGCTCGGTAAAATACTGCGCCCGCAGAGCTGGATCCGTCGGAAGCAAAATCGGGGTTGCCGTGGGCGCCGCGATGCCTGCGACCGTGCGATCCAGATCCAGATAAATCAAACGGAGGGCTCCAGGCTCATACAGTGAATCAAGCAGGAACGTCTCCCGAAGCTCAGCCGTTGTCATGTGCGGATAACGTACGGGATCAGCCAGCAGATAAGTTTTCAAGCAGTCCTCCGGAACGAATCGTCTAAGGAATAAAACTCGGCACTTGTTTCACCAGCCAACTCACCAGCTCGACAGCGCCGGCGAGGTTGTCATATTCAGGAGGAAGGTTTTGCCCATTTGTATATTCGTTGTAGACCCAAGGGTCAGCGACGGCAAACACAGTGCCCCTGCCGTACTTCGCCGTGGCCATCAAAATATCACCCTTGTCTTCCAACAAAGGAGCCGCTGGATCGTTGACCGAGATGGTGCACGTGTCTTTCATAAATAGGGTATGAGCGTGTCGAAACAACGGCCCACCGCCCGGCACGACGATCCTGCCCATTTCATGGGAGGTTCCAGCCACATGGTGGCTGAGCACCGGGTTGAAGTGGATGCCGAACAAGTCGGCTAACTGATCCAGGTGCTCAATCTCACCATTGGCAGGATCGTTGGCCATCAGAATCAGCACGCCCCCCTGCTTCACCCACAGGGCCACCTGCCTGGCATCTTCCGGCTGCAGGTAATGAGGGTGCGGATTCTTGACCGGTATGTCAGGCGAAACAATAATGTAGAACTGCGCGCCCTTCAACTTGGCCAATGTCGGAGCGGTGTAAAGCGTCTCCGTGCTGACACCGAAACCACGAAAGATCTGGCCAAACAGAAAGAAGCCGCTATTGCTGACGTCATTCCACTTGTAGTGGAAGTACTCCTGTTGCCCGGCCGCATTGGTCCGCTGCTGGCTATTAAACCAGGCATCGACCAAAACCTTTTCTTCACGGTTCGCGGAATAACTGGTTGCCGGGCAACACGAGATGACAATCAGAACCAACAGAAACGACCTGAGAATTTGCACTCGCTCCCCTGGAAATCACGTCTAGAAGTTGACCTTGAGACTCAACTGCAAAATTCTCGGCTGGTTCGCTTGATTGATCACGCCGAACGTACTCGAGCTGAACGAGGACGATCCGTTGCTGATAGCCCCATTATTGTTTGACCAACCTGGATCGAGCAGATTGGTATGGTTCAAGCAGTTGAAACACTCCGCGCGGGCCTCAAGCTGGGTCTGCTCGTGCAAAGGAATGAGTTTAACCAGCGCGCCATCCACGTCCGTGTAATGTGGGCCGTAGAACTGGTAGGGGCGTGTATTTCCATAGGTTCCAGCAGTATTAAACGCAAACGACGCAGGGTTCAGCCAAAGCAGGCGATTCGTGGTGTGGGCATAAGGGTTTCCAATTAGATTGGGACGGTCGTTGTTCACACCGGTTAAGGATTTGTCAGTGCCGCTGGTGGTGGTGAAGGGAACTCCGGTGGTCGCAGTGACGATGGGTGCGAGCTGCCATCCGCTCAAAAACAGGCTCCTCATCCCGCCGCCGCTGACCTGGCTGCGGACGATAGCCGAGGTCACGAAATTCTGACGCAGGTCCGAGGCGCAATTGCTGTAATCCAGATTCGGATGGTAGGGATCCTGGAATTGGTCTCCCGCATTATCTCCGTTCTCCGGTGGTCCGGACAGGCAATGAGAGTAGGTATAGTTCGTCAACAAAGTGAAATAGTCCGAGAAACGATGCTGTAGGGAAACAAGAAGACCATTGAAGTTTGAGCCCAGTCCAGTGTAGGCCTCGGTTACCTGGGTGTAATAGGCGCCCTGGACCGGATTGATTCCGCTCAGTACACGGCGCGCGTTGGTATTGCTGGTGCTGGAGCAGTTAGAGCCGGCTTTAGGAACGGTAGCCAGTGCCCCGCAGGAACCCGGCGCCCCGGTCGACTTGCCAGGTATGTAGGTAGCGGGATTCTGCTCATTGCCCGCCGAGTTGTATATCACCCGCGTACCCAGGTAAGAAGCGGTAAGCGACCAGTTCTTCAGGAACTGCTTTTCTACGCTCAAATTCCAGTTCTGCGAGTAGGACTGTCTCAAGTTCGTAGGAACCACAAAGTAGGAACCGGACGTGGGGAAGAACGCGTTGCTGGCCGTGGGCGGAAATGGCTTCGGATAAGGGTTGCCGCCGGGATAGGTCGCGTAAGGGCTACTCAAGCCCCCGGCAGGATCCACCAATGTAATCGAGTCGCCCCAGGGCGCCATGGCCTCATAATGCGATTGGTAATAAAGCGGCGGCTCCTGGTAGCCCAGCGTGTATGACGCGCGAATACTCTCCTGCCCTAACCCTCTGGGATCGAAGGCGACTCCAAACCTCGGTTCAAAGTGATCATATTTTGCGTGATAGTAGCCGTGCGGCACGCCAGGGTCGCCATAAAAGAGAAGCCCAGGAGGCGCCGTCGGATAGACGCGCGATCCGATTCCCGCAGCAAAGTTGGGTTCAGAAAAGCTGGCCCCGCGGCCCGTGGTTTCAATTGCCGGCAGCCCGGTTGACCAACGAATGCCTGCATTGATGGTCAGCCGCGGGCTTATTTGAATACTGTCCTGCGCATACACACCGGTGTAGTTCTTGGCGAAGTCAACCCCGGTGTTGTTTCCCTGGTAGAGCGAGTACAAGCTGCCGATCATAAAATCGGCCAGGGCGTCGGCGGTGATACTGCCGTTGAAAGTAAACTGCCCGTTCGCATTGTTGGTGCCGTCGTACGTCAGGTAATTGTGTAGATAGTTGGCGCCGAACGACCAATGGTTTTTGCCTTTGCTCCAGAAAATATCCTCAATCAGATTTACCGAGTTGGTGGTGATGTCTGTGCTCTCGCAGGTTCCACAGGCGCCGGTGAAAGCGCCTGAAATTGTCATGTACAGATAATTCTTCACCGGAGTACTGACTGCGATGCCTACGTCGGCGGGATTGATCAGGTCAGAGGCAGCTGCGCGGGTGATGAAGTTCCTGGTTCCGCTAATGTGCACGGAATTAACCAGGCTGGAGCTGATCGTATAGGTGTGACCCAGGGTAAAAGACTGAGCCTGATCATTTAGATCTGGATTGGCGGTGAGCAGGAGGTTGTTGTTG
>Ga0302177_10002877_pt1 | contig 12040 bp, 9 predicted proteins | sample I_Palsa_E1_2_FD_198780 | JGI IMG/M metagenome (GOLD analysis project Ga0302177, IMG submission 198780) | Peat permafrost microbial communities from Stordalen Mire near Abisko, Sweden - I_Palsa_E1_2 | ecosystem: Environmental > Terrestrial > Soil > Palsa > Peat permafrost | place: Sweden: Abisko... | reverse complement strand
GGCGGTGTTCAATCCCGGATTGAGCGCCGACAATTTGGTGACCACGTCCTGTTCGGATGTCCCCGAGTTCATCATGTCGCAGGCCAGTCGGCCGGCCGCGACGGCATCGGACTCTTTGCGAAAGGTCATGCCCGCGTTCTTGAGCGAGGCGATGAAATTCGTATCGACAGCAGGGTCGGGGGCGGGGGGATCGGGCGGGTCTGCCAGCGCCGGCACGGCCAGGCCGAGCGCCGCAGCCACGCTGGCCAGCACGAGAAGTAATCGCATCGGCTCATTGTCGGCCAGATCGGCCTGGTTGTCCTGTTAAGAATTCTGGCCGCGGGCTCGGACTCGCGGTTGGATGGGATGTGTGACAACACTGGAGTCGCGATCCGAGGCAGTGGCGGAAAGCTCGATCACCTGGGACGACGGTGCGCTGCTGGCCATTGACCAGCGCCTGCTGCCAGGCGAGCTGTGCTGGCTGCGGATCACCACCGTCGACGAGGTCATCGACGCGATCAAGACCCTGGCCATCCGGGTGCGCCGGCACTCGGGGTGGCCGGCGCGTTCGGTGTGGCGCTGGCGGCATACGCGCACATCGGCGACACCGACACGACGACGTCGGAAGCCGCCCGGATCGCATCGGCCCGGCCCACTGCGGTGAATCTGGCCTGGGGTGTGCGGCGGGCGCTGGCCACGTTGCCCGCGGGGCCGGATGCCGTGCTCGCTGAGGCCCAGCAGATGCTGGCCGAGGACGCGCGGGTCAACCTGATGCTTGCCACTCATGCGGCCGACCTGGCGCTGCGGCTGTGTCCCGATCGTCCGCTGCGCGTGCTCACGCACTGCAACACCGGTCGGCTGGCCACCACAGCGGTCGGCACTGCGCTCGGGGCGCTGCGGGTGTTGCATGCTCGCGGCAAGATCGCCGAGGTATTGGTCGACGAGACACGACCGCTGCTGCAGGGCGCCCGGCTGACCGCGTGGGAGCTAGCCGAAGCGGGCATTGCGCACCGGCTGACGATCGACTCCGCCGCGGCATGGGCGATGGCCACCGGGCAGGTCGACTGCGTGATGGTCGGCGCAGACCGCATCGTTGCCGACGGCTCGGTCGCGAACAAGATCGGCACCTATGCGCTGGCGGTGGCGGCGCACCGGCACGACATCCCGTTCATCGTTGTCGCGCCCGAATCGACTCGCGACATGGCGACGGCGACGGGAGCCGAGATCGTCGTCGAAGAGCGAGCCGCGGTGGAAATCACTCATGTCGGCGGCGTTGCCACCGCCCCGGACCGTACCGCCGTCTTCAATCCCGCTTTCGATGTCACACCCCCGGAGCTGATCACCGCTGTGGTTACCGAGAATGGTCCGCTCGGCGAAGCGAATACCGCTGTGGGACAGCAGATCGCCGACATTGCGCGCAGCTTGTACGCGCGTGGCTGGATGCCCGGTACGGCAGGCAATATCTCGGTGCGCACCGGGCAGACGGCGGCGATCACCGGCAGCGGGCTGTCCAAGGGCGAGCTCACCGCCGACGACATGGTGACGGTGGCCATCGCCGACTCGCAACGGGTCTCGGGTAGCCGCCGTCCCTCGTTAGAGACCGCGATTCACACCGCGATCTACCGGGGCACCGACGCCGATGCCGTCGTTCACGTTCATGCGCCGCACGCGACCGCCCAAACAGTCGGTGCATCAACGACTTTGACATTCACTGGCTACGAGCTGATCAAAGGACTGGGCACCACCGGCACCATCAGCATCCCGGTGTTCACCAATCACGCCGACGTCGTAGGCATCGCCGAGGACATCGAGCAACATCTCAAACAGCATCCGGACGCCCCGCCGGTACTGTTCATTGCCGGCCACGGGATCACCGCGTGGGGCGCCGACCTCGCGCAGGCTCGCGACCGCATCGAATGTCTGGAAGCGATGTGCGAGTTGGCGACGCTGACCGGGCGCCGCGAGATAGGGATCGCATGACAATGCTGCAGGTGATGGCCGACACCGACGCCGGCGAGGTGCGGATGCGCACCTACGACGCGCGCCTCATCGGCGACGAGCTCGCCACGAGGGGAATCGGTTTCGATCGCCGACCGATTGCTTCTGACGTCGACGCGAGCGGGCCGGCCGAGCGGATCTTGGCCGACTACGCTGACCAGGTCGCGGCAATCAACTCCGATGACCGCTATCGACACATCGATGTGGCCGCGCTACGACCCGACCACAGTGACCCCGGCTGGCGGGACACGGCAGCCGCCGCTCGCTCGAAATTTCTGGCTGAGCACCGCCACGCCGAAGACGAAGTGCGCTTCTTTGTTGCCGGACGCGCCTGCTTCTACCTGCATCTCGAGCCGGAAGTCTTTGCGGTGGTGTGTGAAAGCGGCGATCTGCTGACGGTGCCAGCGGGCACCCGGCATTGGTTCGATATGGGGTCGGATCCCGAATTCGCCGCGATCCGGTTCTTCGAGCAAGCAGACGGCTGGATCGGCGACTTCACCGGCGATCCGATCGGAGAACGCTTTCCGACACTCGATCAGCTCGTTGCGACGTGATCGCAGCGATCGTCATCGATATCGAGGGCACCACCAGCCCGACCAGTTCGGTGCGTGAGGGTCTCTACAGTTACACCCGCCAGCACCTGGGGCAGTGGCTGGCAGACAACGTCGGTGGTGACGCCGATTCGGTTATCGCTCAAACCCGTGAATTATCGGCACAACCCGACGCCGGTCCGGCCGAAGTAGCGAAAATCCTCTGTGATTGGCTCGATTCCGACGTCAAAGCGGCGCCGTTGAAAGCCGCGCAGGGCCTGGTTTGCGCGGCAGGCTTTCGCAGCGGTGCATTGCACGGCGAATTCTTCGACGACGTGCCGCCGGCCCTGGCGGCCTGGCGCGAAGCGGGTGCCGAGTTGCACATCTACTCCTCGGGTTCGGTCCGCAACCAACAGGATTGGTTCGCCTACGCTCGCGGCGGCGATCTGGCGTCGCTGATCAGCGGTTGGTTCGATCTGGCCAACGCCGGTGCCAAGCGTGAATGCTCCTCGTACGAAGCGATTGCCAAGGCGATCGGACTGGCACCTGAGCAGATCCTCTTCCTGTCCGACCATCCCGACGAACTCGATGCCGCAGCCGCGGCCGGCTGGTCGGTACTCGGGGTCGAGCGTCCGAGTGAGCCGAATACGGCTCGTCCACCGCATCGCTGGGTCGGCTCGTTCGATGAAATCAGCCTATCTGGGCGATAACCGTCTGCTCTGAGCAGGCATGTCTTGAACTCACGTTGATTTCAAATTGCTGGTATCTGCGTCTGACGGGAAACTTGTGTAAGGCGACAGTCACTAGGGGTTGGGAGCCGGAATCGATGATCTTCACGCAGCACTACCTGGACTGCCTGTCCCAGGGGTCGTATCTGATCGGTGACGAGACGACCGGCCGGGCAGTCGTCGTCGACCCCCGTCGCGACGTCGACGAGTATCTGAACGAGGCTGCTGAGCATGGCTTACGCATCGAACGTGTCGTCGAGACCCATATTCACGCTGACTTTTTGAGCGGTCATCTGGAGCTGGCGGCAGCTACCGGGGCGGTGATCTCGTACGGCAAAGATGCCGAGGTCGAGTTTCCGGTCGAGCCGCTGCACGACGGCCAGCGGATCTCGCTGGGGGACGTCACCTTGGAGATTCTCGCGACGCCGGGCCATACGCCCGAGTCGATCTGCATCGTGGTGTACGAGCACGCCGACGATGAGGTGCCCTATGGGGTATTGACCGGCGACACGTTGTTCGTCGGCGACGTAGGACGTCCAGACCTGCTGGCGGACAACGGCCTTTCGGCCGAGACGTTGGCACGCTCGATGTATCAGTCGCTGCACGACAAGCTTCTGAAGCTGCCCGACGCCACTCGTGTCTTCCCCGCGCACGGGGCCGGGTCATCGTGTGGCAAAAACCTGTCGAGTGAAACCAGCTCGACGATCGGTGAGCAGCGGCGTACTAACTACGCGCTCCAAATTGTCGGAGTCGAGCGATTTGTCGCGACACTTACCGAGGATCAGCCGCCGCGTCCGCGTTACTTCGAGTTCGACTCGGTGCGCAATCGCGAGCAGCATCCGCTGTTGGACGAAAGCCCGCCCCCGCTGCTGGACATCGACGATGTCTGCAGGCACGCCGCGGTGGGGACCATTCTGCTCGATGGTCGAGAAGAGGCCGAATATTCTCGCGGACATCTGCGTGGTGCGGTCAACGTTGGATTGCAGGGCCGCTTCGCGGAATCCGTCGGCATTGTCGTGTCGCCGGATCGCGACATCATCCTGGTCGGTGATGCGGCGATTGCGCAGGAAGCCAAGACCCGCCTCGCCAGGGTCGGCTTCGATCGGGTCATAGGCCAATTGCGAGACCTGCCAAGTATTTTCACGCGATGGCACGATCTGGTCGAGACCGCTTCGCGTTTCACGCCTGAGCAACTTGTGGAACTGCTGTACACGGAGCCCGATCTTCAGCTGGTGGACGTGCGCAACCCGGGGGAGACGGCCGACGGCGTGATCCCCGGAGCGCGCGAGATTCCGCTACCGGCCTTCACCGATTCGATCGACAGTCTGGATTACCGGGCGCCGGTGGTCACGTACTGCGCCAGTGGCTACCGCTCGCTGGTGGCGGCAAGCCTGTTGCGGGCTTCAGGGTTTCATGCCGTCGCAGACCTGCTGGGCGGCTATGACGCCTGGCAGGAATCCGGCGCAGCCTAGATAGAGAAGTCCTCGCCGTGCCACACGCCGGCTTCGGGTGGCCGGATGACGCGACCGGTCTGCGGTGAGTCGCTCTGCGACTCGAGTTTGGCGACCCTGGTCAGCAGGGACTGCAGGCTGATGCCGACAAGGTCGGGTATCGCGGCGTCGCTGCCGCTCGAGCCGTGATGGCTGATGGCCTGCCCGGGAACTCCGATGACCACGGCGCTGTTCGGAACTTCTTTGACGACAACGGCATTGGCGCCGATCCGGCTGTCGTCGCCGACTTTGATCGCACCGAGGACTTTGGCGCCGGCGCCGATGATCACCCGGTCGCCGATGGTCGGGTGACGTTTGCCGGTTTCTGCACCGGTTCCCCCGAGCGTGACGCCGTGGTAGATCGTGACGTCGTCGCCCACCTCGGCGGTTTCGCCGATCACCACACCGGTCGCGTGGTCGATGAACAGGCCGGTTCCGATGATCGCGCCGGGATGGATGTCGACCCCGGTCAGGATTCGGGTGATCTCACCGAGCGTGCGAGCGGCTACTTTCGCACCGCGTCCCCACAGCCAGTGGCTGACCCGGTGGCCCCAGATAGCGTGCACACCTGGGTAGGCGAACACGACCTGCAGCGTGCTGGGGACGGCGGGATCGCGGTCTTTTGCCGCTTGGATGTCGCCCCGGAACGCGGCGAGCATGGCTAGTCCGCCAAATCGGAGAACAGCACGGTGCTCAAATACCGTTCACCGGACGAGGGCAGGACGACGACCACGAGCTTGCCTTTGTTCTCGGATCGGCGAGCGACTTGCAGCGCAGCGACTACCGCGGCGCCCGAAGAGATCCCGACCAGCAGGCCTTCTTCCTTGGCCAGGCGGCGAGCCAGGTTGAGCGCATCGTCATTACCGACCGTGATGATCTCGTCGACGAGATCCTCGTCGAGAACCGGGGGGATGAATCCGGCGCCAATGCCCTGAATCGGGTGTGGCCCCTTCTGCCCGCCAGAGAGCACCGGCGACGCGGCCGGCTCGACGGCGATGAACTTGGCGTCCGGCTTGCGTTCCTTGAGGGCTTGGGCGACACCAGTAATGGTGCCGCCGGTGCCTACGCCCGAGATGAAGAAGTCGATTTTGCCGTCCGTCTGCTTCCACACTTCTTCCGCGGTGGTGGCCCGATGGATAGCCGGGTTGGCCGGGTTCTCGAACTGCTGGGGCACGAAATACCGCTGGTCACTCTTGGCCAGCTCCTCGGCCTTGGCGATCGCGCCCGGCATGCCGTCTTTCCCCGGGGTCAAAACGAGCTCGGCGCCGTACGCGCGCAACAACACTCGGCGCTCGATGCTCATGGTGTCCGGCATGGTCAGAACGAGTTTGTAGCCGCGCGCCGCCGCGACCATCGCCAGCGCAATGCCGGTGTTCCCGCTTGTGGGCTCGAGGATGATGGTGTCCGGCTTGAGCAGCCCCGCTTCTTCGGCGGCATCGAGCATCGCGACCCCGATGCGGTCTTTGACGCTGCCCCCGGGGTTGAAGTACTCCAACTTGGCCACTACGTCGGCAACGGCGCCCTCGGTTACCCGGCGCAGGCGGACCAGCGGTGTATTTCCGACTAGTTGTGTGACGTCTTCGGCAATGCTCATTTAGATTCGCTCCCACGGTCGCGGATCAAAGGTCGTCGGCCTCCCAGCTTATGTCGAACTCTATGGCTGCCTCCGTGGGGATGGCTAGCGCGACCGGGGTAAACCGTTGTGCCGCGCGGTCCAACGCCACTCCGGTCAACACGCGTCCGTGCAGATCGGCCGGAGTTCTCGCGGTTAATGTCGCGGACGACGAACCCGGTGCTCGGCGAATGTAGAAATCGGTCTGCGGCTCAACTGAATCCATGGCATAACCGTCCGCGTCAACGAGCTGGTGTCCATCCGACGCGGCGAGCGTCAGCGGGGTTGTTACCTGGAAGGGTCCGATCAGGTCGGCGTCGGCGACAGCGTGGACATCGACGAGTGCCGGCTCAACGCCGGGCTTGTGCGCTCCGCGAACGGCGGCGGCCGCCCCACTGAGCAGGTAGTTGTACAGGTGCACAACCTTGTCGGCGTTGCGGTAATGCCGTGCACCGGTCAACCAAAAATTGACGTGCTCGATCTTCGGTGTGCCGGCCTCGGACGTGACGATCAGCCGGTAGTAGCGATAACCGCGTCCGCCGCGGCCGTGGCTGCTGGTCGACAGCGTGCTGCCCTCGCCCAGCGTGCGCTGATAGCGGCCCGCGTTGGCGCCGGTGGTCAGCAATGATCCCGAAACATCATGCCAGACAATGCCATTGGACGATTTTTGGAGTCGCAGCACGGCGGTGGTGTCAGATCCGGAACACACTGAATAGCCGCCCAGCTGAGGTTCGCCGTCGAATTCGAACGTGGTGACCGACCCGCGGGTGCGACGCACGGCGATCGGCACGTTGAGCGGCCGGGTGTCCAGGGCCAGCCCGTTGGTCAGATACCAGATCGCGGCCTGGGTGGCGGCGATCGCCTCGTGTTCGCTGATGTTGGCCGGCCCGATCGGATAGCCGGCATCGCGCAGGCGACGGCTCAGCTCGGCGGTGGGCAGCAGGGGATAGGAGTGTTGCAGGATCCAGTCGACCTCGGCCTCTTTGCCCGACGCGCGCAGATGGGACAGCTCCGACCAGGTGCCGAGCTGGTAGCGCGAGGGGTGGCGGGGCGAGACGCCGGTGAAGTCCAGCGAGTAGGCCGGCACGTTGGGATTGAGACGAATCAGGTCGGTGCGCGCCCAGCTGCCGTCGATGAAGATGACTTTTTCCACCGTGTGCGAATAAGTGCCGCCGCGGTAGCGGGTCAGGCGCGACAGTTCAGTGGCCGGACGGATCGCGACGCGGCTGTTTGTCGCTATCCGTGCCGCGGTGCGGTGGGTGGGAAATAGAACAGTCATTGTTGCTTGAGCTTCCTGAAAGACTTTGGAGCGGTGCGCAATTCGATCCCTCCGGCCAAGCGGAGTTGATCGCCCTGAGGCGGGGAAGCGCGAAGATTTCTACAGCGTCAGAAGGGCGTCAGGAAATCAACGACAACAACAGCAACAACAGATGGCGGCGAGGCAGCGCGAGGGAACGAGACGCGGCTGTGCGGCGTGTTGCATATCGCCACTATAGGGCATGATTTGACGCGGGCCCTTCGACCGCTGAACCCGCACCCCCGCCGAGATAAAAATCAGGCTGAGTTTTACACTTGCCTTGGTTCAGTGCGGAGCCAAATTGGTCGGCTGGCCTGCGCGGCCGGACACCGATCAATACTCGACCACGGAAGGACCACGATGACGTCGGCTCAGAACGAGTCACAGGCACTTGGCGATCTTGCTGCCAGGCAGCTAGCCAACGCGACAAAGACTGTTCCCCAGCTTTCCACCATCACCCCGCGCTGGCTGCTCCATCTGCTGAGCTGGGTTCCGGTGGAGGCCGGCATCTACCGGGTCAACCGGGTGGTCAATCCCGAGCAGGTCGCGGTCAAGTCTGAAGACGGTGCCGGCAGCGAGGGACCGCTACCGGAGACCTATGTCGACTACGAGACCAGCCCGCGCGAGTACACGCTGCGGACGATCGCCACGCTGCTCGACATTCACACCCGGGTGTCTGACCTGTACTCCAGTCCGCACGATCAGGTCACTCAGCAGTTGCGGCTGACCATCGAGACGATCAAGGAACGCCAAGAGTTCGAACTGGTCAACAGCCCCGAGTACGGCTTGCTGGCGCAGGCGACTCCCGAGCAGACAATCCAGACGTTGGGTGGCGCGCCTACGCCCGATGATCTCGACGCGTTGATCACCAAGGTCTGGAAGACGCCCAGCTTCTTCCTGACGCACCCGCTGGGTGTCGCCGCGTTCGGTCGCGAGGCCACCCGTCGCGGTGTGCCGCCGGTGGTCGTCAGCCTGTTCGGTGCGCAGTTCATTACCTGGCGAGGCATCCCGATCATCCCGTCGGACAAGGTGCCGGTGGAGAAGAGCAAGACCAAATTCATCCTGGTGCGCACCGGCGAGGAGCGCCAGGGCGTGGTGGGGCTGTTCCAGCCCGGCCTGGTCGGCGAGCAGGCACCGGGGTTGTCGGTGCGGTTCACCGGCATCAACGAGTCGGCGATCGCCCGCTATTTGGTGACGCTGTACACCTCCTTGGCCGTGCTCACTGACGACGCCCTCGCCGTGCTCGATGGCGTTGCCGTGGACCGATTCCATGAGTACAAGTGAGCACCGCGCGGTAGACGCCGAAAGCGACTTGCCTCTCAGCTCTGCGGAGCTCTCGGCGCTGGCCAGCCAGCTCTACGCGGCCAGTATCCGGCCCGGTTTCGACAGTCCGCCGCAGTCGGCGCCGGTTGCCCCGCGGGGCAACGCGCCCGACACAACGGCGGCCGCCTCGGCAGGTCAGACGGCGGCTGGTTCCGCGGATCAGTACCCGGTGCCGGTTCCGTTGCTCGGCGTCTCCGACGTCTACATTCCTGCTCCGACGTCCCCGGAACCGGAGCCGCCACCACAGGCGGTTCCGGTAGCCCCGCGGGGCAACGTGCCGGATACGACGGCAGGACCGTCAACTGCGGCGACGTCCGGCGGCATCGCGGATCCGTTCGTGCCGGTTGACCTCAGCGCATTTGCGGTGCCGACCGACGGCATCGTCCCGACGTTGCCGGGAGTGCTGGCCGGAGGAGTGCCGACGGTTTCGGTGGCTCCCCGCGGTTCGGCACCCTCGTGGCCGGCGGGTGCACCGTCGGTTCCCGATCTGGGTTGGTTCGACGGTGTGCCAACCGATCCGGATGCGCCGGCCGGCGATGAGGGCAACTATCACTTCCTCACCGCCAACGACCCGGTGCCGCTGCTGGCCGACGAGCACGAGGTGTTCGACGTCAACGCGGTGCGGGCGGATTTCCCGATCCTCAAAGAGGTGATCCACGGAAAGCCGCTGATCTGGTTCGACAATGCGGCCACCACACAGAAGCCGCAGGTGGTGATCGACCGGCTGGTGAAGTTCTACTCGCACGAGAACTCCAACATCCACCGTGCCGCGCACGAGTTGGCGGCACGGGCCACCGACGCCTACGAGGAGGCTCGCGACACCGTTGCCGAATTCATAGGTGCGCCAAGCTCGGAGAACATCGTGTTCGTCCGCGGCACCACCGAGGCCATCAACCTGGTGGCGCATGCGTGGGGCGGCAAGCACCTGCAGCCGGGTGACGAGATTGTCATCACCCATCTGGAGCATCACGCGAATATCGTTCCGTGGCAGCTGATTTCGCAGAAGACCGGAGCGATCCTCAAGGTGGCTCCGATTGACGACGCGGGCAACCTGCTGCTGAACGAGTTCGAACAGCTGCTCGGTCCGCGGACGAAGCTGGTTGCGGCCAGTCACGTGTCGAACGCGTTGGGAACCGTGGTCCCGGTCGACAAGATCGTCGAGCTGGGCCACCGCTACGGTGCCCGGGTGCTGATCGACGGCGCTCAGTCGATCCAGCACGTCCCGACCAACGTGGCCGAACTGGGTGCGGATTTCTATGTGTTCTCCGGACACAAGATTTACGGGCCCACCGGGATTGGTGCGCTCTACGGGACCGAAGAAGCTCTGACCGAGACGCCACCTTGGCAGGGCGGCGGTCACATGATCGCCGACGTCACCCTGGAGCGTTCGCTGTATCAGGGCCCGCCAACGAAGTTCGAAGCCGGCACCGGAAACATCGCCGACGCGGTGGGGCTCACCGAGGCGCTGCGCTACGTGCAGCGCCTGGGCATCGAACGCATCGCGGCATACGAGCACACCTTGCTGGAGTATGCGACACCGCGGTTGGCGGACATCCCCGGTGTGCGCCTGGTGGGCACCGCCGAGGAGAAGGCCAGCGTGCTGTCCTTCGTGCTGGCCGGTCACGAGCCGCTCGAGGTGGGTAAGGCGCTGAACGCCGAAGGAATCGCGGTGCGCGCGGGTCATCACTGCGCGCAACCGGCTCTGCGGCGGCTGGGCCTGGAGGCGACGGTGCGCCCGTCGTTCTCGTTCTACAACACCCACGAGGAGATCGACGTCTTCCTCAATGCGGTGCGGCGTATCGCCGAAGGCGGCACCAACGTCGGCTGAGTCTGCACCGGGCCTGGGCAGTGGCTGAAACTTCGGCCATCTGCCCAGGCCAATGGTGCGTTCTGCGCTCCAATCGGCTGCCGGGCCACATTTCTTCTGCCTGATCCGAAACCTCCCGGTCCGCGGCCAGAACCCGTAAGTTCCCGACGTGGTCTGTGTGTGCAGGCGGGCAGCGGCATTGATGTCGCGCGTCTGCACGCGTACATACCCGCAGAATGCAGGGTGACCCCAGGCCTTCCCCGTAGTCAGAGGAGTGCGATGACGTGCATCACGAGCCAGCCAAACGAGCAAACTCGATGAAAGCCGCCGCCATCGCAGGAGTCTCGGCAATTCGTCCCGGATTATGCCTGGTAAAGGTTGCAAATCCAACTTACCGGAGCGACCGTCCGACGGCTTGGCGTGAGTCCCCTGAGCAAACTCGTCCAGCTTTAAAGTCATGGTCTTCGTCACACTCGTACGGCTCACGGCGGAGCGGGTAGGCCGTTGCCGCACAGAGCTCCAGGGCCGACGATTGCCGGGATTGACTGGTCCAAGCCCGCCAGCGGCATCGGCGATTTCGTCGTTCTGGCCGGCGAGACCTTCGCTGCCGCCTTCCGGCGACCCTTCGCCCTGCGCGAGCTGATCGATCAGATCTGGTTCGTCGCGAGGGTGTCGATTGTGCCGACCCTGGTGCTGTCGATCCCCTACACCGTCCTCATTGTTTTCACGCTGAACATCGTGCTGATCGAGGTCGGCGCCGGTGACTTGTCGGGTGCCGGTGCCGCGCTGGCCTCGGTCACCCAGGTGGGGCCGGTGGTCACGGCGATCGTGGTCTCCGGTGCGGGCTCGACGGCGATGTGCGCGGATCTGGGTGCCCGGACCATCCGCGAGGAGATCGACGCGATGAAGGTCATCGGCGTCAACCCCATCCAGGCGCTGGTGGTACCGCGGGTGATTGCCGCGACATTCGTTGCGCTGCTGCTGTATTCGGCGGTCGCGGTGGTGGGCCTTACCGGCAGCTACTTCTTCGTGGTGTACGTGCAACACGTCACACCGGGGGCGTTCATCTTTGGGATGACACTGCTGACCGGCCTTCCTCAGGTGATCGTGTCCCTGGTCAAAGCACTGCTTTTCGGACTTTCGGCTGGTCTAATTGCGTGCTACAAGGGCCTATCCGTTGGCGGCGGCCCGATCTCGGTGGGCAACGCCGTCAACGAGACTGTGGTGTTTGCCTTCATGGCCCTGTTCTTGATCAACATTCTGGCCACCGCTTTCG
>Ga0302177_10002875_pt1 | contig 12050 bp, 11 predicted proteins | sample I_Palsa_E1_2_FD_198780 | JGI IMG/M metagenome (GOLD analysis project Ga0302177, IMG submission 198780) | Peat permafrost microbial communities from Stordalen Mire near Abisko, Sweden - I_Palsa_E1_2 | ecosystem: Environmental > Terrestrial > Soil > Palsa > Peat permafrost | place: Sweden... | reverse complement strand
CCGCCGTAAACGGGCCGCAGCAGCCCATCCGCATACCAGCGCCCCCGGTGGCGGTAAATGCGGCGCAGCCCGTGCGAGCGGCCGGCTGGGACGATAGCGCCAAGCGCTGGCCGTAGAGTTCGGGCCAGCGGCGCACAATTGAGTTGGCTGCGCGTCTTAAATTCTTGATTCTTGTGCTATTCGGTCCGCTCCCTACCAGCCTGGGACTGGCACTCCCGGTTTGACGTGTTTCTACAACGCGCATGCCGCCGCAGGACTGCAAGCATCCCGTGACGTCTCTTATTCCATGATCTCGGTGAGCGCGACGAGCAGGCGGTCCACTTCCTCGACGGTGTTGTAGTGCACGAGACCGATGCGCAGGAAGCCTCCGGACTTTTCCACGTCAAGGCGTTCGGTCAGGTTCAGTGCATAGTAGTTTCCGTCCCAGGTGAAGAAACCGCGCTCGCCGAGTTTGGTGGCGAGTTGGAGTGGCGTCCCTTCTTTTGTCTGATTCGCATTCTTCTCTACGACGCGCACCGCGAGCGTGGGGCAGCGCTGGTCGAAGCGGGCAGGGTCGGCGATGCCGTAAATCTTCAGATTTGGGATCTTCTTGAGGCCGGCGATCAGACGCTCCATTAAGCTGTGCTCGAATCGGTGAATTGATTCGAAGGCGGCGACGATTGCTGCGCGGCGATTCAAAGGACCATGTGGGGACGGCCGCCTCGGTTGTCGGTCGAGCGAAGCGAAACGATTGGGATCGTGCGAACCGCGGCCTAAGTCGGCAAGATAATCCACGCAGGCGGTGATGCCGGCGATGCACTCGTGGTTGAGCGTGCCCCACTCCCAGCGGTTCGGGATGGAGTCGATGAGGGGACGCACTTTGTAGGGACGCAGGCGCTGCAAGTGCCCGCGCTTGCCGAACAGAACCCCCATGTGCGGGCCGAAGAATTTGTAAGTGGAGCAGACCAGAAAATCGCAGTCGAGCGCCGTGACATCGATGAGACCGTGCGGGGCGTAGTGTACGGCGTCGACGTAGGCCAGCGCTCCGGCGGCGTGGGCGAGGCGAACGATGTCTTTGACAGGATTGATGGTGCCGACCGCGTTGGAGGCGTAGCCGACCGCAACCAGCTTGGTTTTCTCACTGATCTTCGAGGCGAGGTCTTCGAGATCGAGCGTGCAATCTTCCGGGTGAACTTCTGCCCAACGGATGGTGACACCTTTTTCTTCAAGGGCGATCCAGGGCGAGACGTTGGCGTCGTGATCGAGGCGCGTGACCAGGATTTCGTCGCCGGGGCCGAGGTCGAGGCCGCCGATCCCCCGACCCAAGCTGCGGCTCATGGCGTAGGTGAGCGTGGTCATGTTGGGGCCGAAGACGATCTCATCCGAGCCGCAGTTGAGGAAGTCGGCCATGGCGGCGCGGGCGCCGGCGAGCATGGCGTCGGTATTGCGACTGGTGGCATAGGCTCCGCCGGTGTTGGCGTTGTCGCGGCGCAGGTAGCTGGAGATGGCCTCGATGACGCGCTGTGGGACCTGCGTGCCGCCGGGGCCGTCGAGGAAGGTGGCGGGATGTCCGTTGACGGTTTGGGAGAGAGAGGGGAATTGGGCACGGGCCCACGAGATGTCCAGGTCCGCCGGAGTTGCGGTTTCAGAGATTGGCATTCGCTTCCATTGTTACATGATGACGGTGGGATCGCTTGCCCCCAAACTTTCACCATGAATCATCTCAATGGTTGGGAACTTTGTTGAAACAATGGCGATAAAGCGGTTAAGCCAAATTATTGCGCCCCTTTCAAAACTCGGCTCAGCCGCCAGGTTACTCCACTGCCCGCGCGAAATCCGCCAGCATCCCGTACGCCGTCGCGTACAGGCCAGGGTTTTGTTCGGTGACGGCGAGCCCAGGGAAGATGTCGGTTTTGAAATAGATGTAGGACGACGGGCCGGTGATTTGCGCCATGGGATCAGTGCGTGGAATTTGCTCGGGGCGAACGCTGGCTGTTATTCCCGTCTCTGTTTTCTCGGCTCGGCAGATGAGCTTGCAGGGACGACCTTCTTTTCCCGCGGCGCGCACGGCTTCCCCGCTCAACCCGCGAATTCCTTCGCGTTTGATTTCTTCCAAGCGCACCGGAACGTCCATCAGCACGGTGATCAGCGCGGCGGTTTTTACAGCGGCGTCCCAGCCATCGATGTCGTGCGTGGCGTCGGTTTCGGCGATGCCGAGGGATTGCGCCTTCTTCAGCGATTCGTCGAAGCTTAGGCCATCTTCCATTTCGCTCAGGATCACGTTCGTCGTCGAATTCAGGATTCCGTGAAATCCCTGCAGTTGGAGAACGGGCAGCTGATTGAACAAAGAAAAGATGGGAACGCCATCCATGACTGCAGATTCGAAGAGGAAGCGCTTGCCTCGCGCGGCGGCGAGATCGCGGAGTTCGCGGTAGGCGTGAACGATTGGTCCTTTGTTCGCGGTGATGGCGTGGGCTCCGTGCCGGAGGGCCGCGCGGATGTGATCGACGGCGGGCTGGCCGGTTTCGACGTTGAGCGATGTGGCTTCGAAGAGAACATCGGCGTGGGCGGCGGAGAGCCAGTCGCGGACGTTCGTCAACGTCCGGTTTGATCTGCCGGCGTTCGTGGGACTGGCGTCCGTAGCGGGCGAGGGCGCTCGCTCCACACAGGCATCCAAATCCAGACCTTCGGGTTCGGCGATCCAGCCCAGGCGGCGGGAGGCTACTCCCGTGAACGCGAACGAAATCCCATGACGCTCGCGCAGTTCGTTCTGGCGATCGAGCAGCAGTCGTGCCAGCGTCCGGTTCACGTTGCCGAAGCCCAGGAAGCAAAGGTTGTGGGTAGGGATTGGTTTCCTCTTAGCCCATCACCTGGGTGTGCTCGGGCTTGATCTTGTAGATCACGCGCACTTCGCCGGGCTGGCCGTAAGGATATTTGTCGACGCCGAGGTATTTCTTGGCCATCTTGTCGATGTGGGCGCTCGCGCCCTCTTCGGTGATTTCGACCACGCGGCCGCGAATTTCGAGATAGCGATAAGGATTCTCCGGGTCGATCAGGGCCAGAGAAACCCGTGGATCGCGGCGGACGTTGCGATCCTTCTGGCGTCCTTTGGCGGAGTTGAAGATGACATGCTGGCCGTCGAAATCACACCACACCGGCGTGACCTGCGGGCGGCCATCCGGCATGAGAGTGCCCAGGCTGGCAAAGGCGCGTTTCTGGAACAGATCACGATACTTCTCGGGGATCACATCCGACATAAAGCCTCCTTGCAATCGCGCTACCGGGATTGACCTCACATTATATCGAGGAGGAGCTCGATTTGCCGCGCGGCGGGAAGTCCGGGTATTCTTGCAGACCACAATTCCATCCTAACGGAGGGACCTTATGCGGCTGAAGCCGCGGTTGATCTCGGTGGAGTTCTGCGGCACGGCTGGAGGTGGCATGCCTTCAAAGCCGAATCTCGTATCGGCCAATCTCAGATCAAGGTGTTCTCGAACGCGTGGAAGCCGCGGGTCCACCGTGCTGCTGGCGCTGGTGCTCCTGCTTTCGACGCTGGCCGGCGCTCAGCGCGGAAAATATCCGCCGACCATCGTCTTCATGACCGACTTCGACGTGGTGGACGACTCCGTCGCGATCTGCCGGGGGGTCATGTATTCGATCATGCCGGAGGTTCGTATTGTCGACCTGTCGCACCAGGTGACGCCATTTTCCATTCGAGATGGCGCGCGCTTTCTGTATGGCGCGACGCCTTATTATCCCGCCGGCACGGTGTTCGTTGTGGTTATCGACCCCACCGTGGGCAGCAAGCGCAAAGCCATTGTCGCGCGATCGAGGCGCGGACAATACTTTGTTTTGCCCGATAACGGGCTGCTCACGCTGGTCGAGCAGCGTGACGGGATCGAGAGCGTGCACGAGATCACGAATACGGATTGGATGATTGGCACGAAGATGTCGTCGACCTTCCACGGGCGCGACATTTTTTCTCCGGTGGGAGCGCACGTGGCGCGCGGCGAGGATTGGACGAAGGTCGGTCCGGAGATGCCGGTTGCGTCCTTGGTGCACCTGGAACTGAAGGCGGCACGGCTCGATGATCGCGGCGCCAATGCGACAGTGATTGCCACCGATGGTCCGTTCGGCAATCTGGTTACGAATCTGGACGGCGAAGATTTTCTAAAGCTGGGCTACCAGCGCGGACAGAACGTTCCGGTCGAGCTGGATGGAAAACCAATGACGATAAAGTATGTGAGGACTTTCAGCGACGTAGCGCTGAAAGAGCCGCTGCTCTATATCGACTCGCGCGGACGTTTTGCGTTGGCGGTGAACCAGGGAAATTTTGCCGCGGTGTACGGAGTGAAGCCGCCGGCGGAATTGTTTATTCCGCGGGCTGGGAAGTAAGGCGGGGCAGCACGGCGCGCAGAAGAGATTCAAAGCTCGTCCTTACGCGCTCTCCGGTTTCGATGACTTCCTGGTGCGAGAGCGGTTGATCGAGGATGCCGGCCGCCATGTTGGTGACGCATGAGATCGCCAGCACTTTTATCCCCATGTGACGCGCGGCAATGACCTCGAGCGCGGTCGACATTCCCACCAGGTCGGCGCCGATGGTTCGCAGATAGTGAATCTCGGCGGGAGTCTCGAAACTCGGACCGCGAAGCGCGGCGTAAACCCCTTCGTGGAGGGTCATCGCCAGCTTGGCTCCTTCTTCCCGCGCCATGGCGCGGTAGTCTTTTGCGTAGGCCTGCGTCATGTCGGGAAAACGCAGGCCGAAGCGATCGTCATTGGGGCCGACCAGAGGATTTGTTCCCTGCAGGTTGATGTGGTCGCGAATCAGCACCAGCGCACCCTGCTGGTAGTTCAAGTTGATGCCGCCGGCGGCGTTGGTGAGGACGAGCGCGCGAATTCCCATGCGCCCGAAGACGCGCATGGGGAAGGCGACTTGCTGTGCGGAATATCCCTCGTAAAGATGCACGCGGCCTTGCATCACGGCTACCGGAACGTCGCCGGACCTTCCAATCACCAACTGTCCGGCGTGACCGACGGCGGTGGAGAGCGGAAACTCCGGGATGTCCGCATACGGAATGCGCGCGGCTGCGGTCAAGGAATCGGCGAAGGCGCCCAGGCCCGAGCCCAGCACCAGGCCGATCTGCGGACGGACGCGCGTCCGTTGCAGCACGGACTGGGCGGCCGTTTCGGCCAGAGTGAATTGATCTTGCGTGATTAGCACCTCAGGGGTGAAAGCCCTCATTGTTTTCAGGAATCTGAGCGGCGCGGGTGAATCCGCGCCCTTTCAAAACCAACCTTACGTTTCCGAGCGATCCTGCGAATCTTCCTCAGGGCCGCCCTAATATTTCTTCTCAAACTTGGCGAGCTCGACTTCGAGCTTCCACTGCATCCGGGCGCGTTCACTGGCCGCGAGGAACGCATCACATCCCGCGGAAGGCTGCTCCGCAGCCGATCTATCGCGGGCGCACGCCGGCTGCATGCGGAACACCAGCTTCGTATCCGTCCACAGACTGGAACCGGGAAGAAAGCTGTGCTCCAGGCTTTGGCGCGCCATGCGTTTCAGGTCCACGTAGGAGAGGCGGTAACTCTCAACCGCGCGCAGGTATTCGTACGTCATATCCGAACGGTTGACGCCTTCGTCGTCGGTTGAGAGGGCGACGGGAACGCTGTACTTCAGATAAACCGGAAGCGGATGATCCTCCCCACTCACGCCCAGGATCAAGTCTTCCGAGGTCAGGCAAACCTCTACCAGGACGCTGCGCTCCGCCATCTCATGCAGCAGGCCGATGGGATCTTTTTCGTTCATGACATCGACCCCGTGGCCGATGCGCTCGGCATGGCCGCGCTCGATCGACGCGCGAATGTGAAACGTCAGATCCTCCGGAGGCACCAGACCTATCGCCAGTTCGCCGGCATGCAGAGCGATGTGAACCTTGGGATAGACGCCGTGCAAATAATCGAGCATGGCCATGTGCTCGTTGAAATCATGGATGGGGACGTACCAATCCTCGGGCATCACAAGGTTCAGCCCCACAAAACGCGAGTCGGACGACGCCAGCTCGAAGCCCAACAGCATCTGGGCAAACACGCTTTGATGCGGCAAGCCGCGCAGCACCTGATAAAGGTAACGCGCGGTCACGTCGCATCCCGGTGCGGCATCGGCGGAGCCGCACTTGAGAATTTCTTTAGCGCGAGTTTCGTCGGCGGCGAGTTTCTTGCCGGTCTCCGCGGTAACGTCCTTCAAACCGCCGCTGAGCAGCGTTTCGCGCATCTTGGCGTAGTCCGGATTCCATTCGACCTTCCCCGCCAGCTGCGCCGCGGCGCGGCCGTCGGCGGTGTGCATCAGCTCGACATATTGCAGGTGATCCATGCCCGCACGATGCAGGGCCGCGGCAATCGCCTCTGCCCGATGCGTGTCGGCAGCCGGTTCGAACTTGTCGAAGGTGGCGAAAAAATGATCGTGGCCGGATTCCTCGCTGGTCGTCCAATTGCGCATCGACCAGGCATCGATCATCTGGTTGTAAAGCACATGATCGCCATAAGCGCAGCGGGCGGCGGGCTTGGCCGAATAATTCTCGCAAGGGTCACAGGGCGGGGCCAGCAACTGCGAAGATGTACGGTCGACGCAGAGGCCGCCGGAGGCGGCGAAATCCACCAGGTCCTCGGCATAGATCGCGCCATCCAAATGGTTGTGCAGATCGCCTCCCTTGGGCAGGTCGCCTAGAAATGCCAGGAGCAGCGGCGGCTGCTTGCGCACGGAATCGAGATAGCGGGCAGTGCGCTGTTCAGCACTCTGCGCGCCGGCCAGTGCACTCGGCAGCAGCACGAACAGACTCCAGGTGAATACCTTTCGCTTGCTCGGTAGCGCCATCCACCCTCCTGAACCAGCGGCTGGAAACGGGAAAGGAATTGTAATCTGTCGCGGGGCCATGTTCACACAAAACAGGACAACGAAGAATCAGGTCAAGAAAGAAAAGCGGAGCACGAGGCGTCGTGAAGTCAGCGCAGCCAGACGATCGCGGAGATGACGATGGCAAGCACGAGCAGCGCCCCGACGACGTACTTGTTCGCCGCGAACCAGGACTGGGGCGGCGCGATCGAGCTCAAGAATAGGGCCGAGTCCTCAGCGGCAGCGAGTTCAGTTGGCGCTGCGGGCGTGGGATCTACCAAAGTTTGCTCCGGCACGGAAAACGCCGGGGTTTCGGCAGCGGATCGAACTTGAATCGTCCTGACGGCAATTGCCGAAGGCGATTTCTCGCCGACAACTGCAACTGGAAGAGTGATCGTCGAAGCCGAGGGTTCTGACGGAACGACACTGGCCCGAGCATCCCGCGGGTCGGGCCGGCGTTCGCTCCGTAATTCCCGGGAATTCTCTACCCCGGATTGCGGAAGACGCTGGCCACGCCACTGCTTTTCTTCGCACTCCACGCAGAAGGTGCGCCCCGGGGAAACGGGAAACCCGCACGCCTGACATTTCTCGAGCCTTCTCAGCACAGGAGGAACGGCGGCAAGGGGTGCGATGACCGGCTGCGGCGCCGTTTCTCTTGCCTGACCATCCGGGCGGTCGGCGCTACCCTGCGCCCGAACCGCAGCCGACCAGAACAGCGGCTTACTGGAGACCGGCTCGGCCTTTTCTTCCTTTTGTAAGTGCAGCGGTTTTTCCGGCATTGCTGGCGCAGGCCGTGCGGGCACCGACAGCGCGGGTCCCGCGCTCGGGCTCCCCGCCTGAGCCCGAGATTCCGTATGCTGGGTGGACGCGATGACTCGTGCTCCCACCCTGGCTTCGGGTGGATTACTTACCGAGTGGGGAACCTCTGGGAGCGCAGGGATGCCCTGCGCGGCAACGGCTTGCTTCACCGCGACTTCCACCATCTCACCGAGACGCTGCAGAGCCGAGACGTCACGCTCATCAAAAGCATGCGGCTTTCCGGAAAAAAGCTCGAAGACGCCAAGCACCTGCCGCTCGCTGGTGATGGGCATGATTGCAACCGAGGCGATGCCCAGCTCGCGGCAGCCCGCGCGATTCACCCGAGGATCGTTCTCAACGTCATCACAGCGCAGGGCCCGGCCGGTGCGCACGCTCTCTCCCGAGAGCCCATATTCCATGGAAAGAAGTGCGCCCAGTTCGGGTGCATTCATACCCGAGCTGGCGCGGCAAAGCATGTCGGCGTGTTCGCCGCGGCGCAGCGCGATCGCGGCGCCGCTGGCTCCGGTGATGTATTGGGCGCGATCCGCCAACAGCTGCAAAGCGGCATCGAGATCGCCGCGGGCGATTTCGGTGAGAGAACGGCCACCGTCTTCCCCGGGAAAGCGCGGCGACCCATCCGAAGACAGGCTCGAAAGCAGATTCGCCGCGGCGATTCCCGCCGAGACGCTGGCGGCTGCGGGCCGGTGAGGATTGCCGCTTCGTAAATATCGCTCTGCGGCAGCGGTTGAAGAGCCGGAGTCGAATGTGGTTGGCGATTCCATGCTGGCGATGGCTGATCCCCGAACTTGGTCGTTCCGCCCGGCCCTGGCCGGCAGGAAACTCATTCCAAGTTTTTTAAAGCGCAATACTTTGCAGTCTCAACTGCTGCGAGATGAGTGTCAAGATTTTAAAAACTCAAAGGTCCTACTCCCTAAGTGTCAAGTTAGGTTCCTGCAGGAGAGCTGCCAGGCCCGATTCCAGAGCTGTAAAGCCTTCTGGTTGTTTGGCCGGTCGGGGGCTAGATCGTCCGTTCGCGCACGGCGGCGTTGGCCAGGCGGTTCGCCTCAGCGTTGCTCTCGCGCGGGACGTGAGAGATGGAGAAGTTCAAGGCACGCGCCAACTTACGGCAAGTCCAGTGGAGCGAGTACAGGCGGGCGCTGCGGCAGATGTACTCGCCGCTCATCTGCCGGACAACGACCTCGGAGTCGGAATAAACATGGAGGGCTTTGGCCTTTAGCGAGAGCGCGCACTGCAGAGCTTCCAGCAGGGCTACGTATTCGGCGACGTTATTATCCTGGTGGCCGATCCATTTGGCGATCCGGATCGGGCCACTCTCGCAGCCGTCAATGATCACTCCAATACCCGATGGCCCCGGATTACCCAAGGAGCCGCCGTCCACGTAGGCCACGAGTTCTGCTATCACTGCCGGTCCACTAACAGCAAGATGCGCTGAGAAGATTGCGGAGTCAAGATGATTCTTAGCTTCGTCTCATGAATTTTCCGAATCAGGAGCATTGTGCAAGCCTTTGTGCAAAATTGGTCCGAATTGGGAACACGTATCAGTAAGCATCGACGCCGCAACAGGTTGGCTCGAATGATTTTCACAGGCTTGCGCCCCTTCAGTGCACCATTAGTTTGCGTTGACATTTATCAATGCTCTGTTACTGTTGCTCCCGTCGACGGTTGAAAGGGACAGCGAAATAAAACTTGCTGACCCGAAGTAGACTGGGTGATCAGCCAAGCGGGGCAACCTGCGGGGCAGCCAAACCTGAAAAAACCGACGGCTCTGCGAGGGGCAGTTGGGGTTTGGGACTGTGAAAGCAGTGATCGCATCAAGGGGCTGTGACGGTACATGCGTCCACGCTGTTGGCTCCCTCGCAGGAGGCGGCAGCTAGAGCATAACCAATGTCACGGCCCTTTCAATTTTTTCCCCGCCCGTCGTTCGCTCCAAGAATCTCGCTCCTAGAATCTCTTCTGTGGAACCACAGTGTCCCCCAGTGTTTAAGATTTTCTTACGCGGCGACCTCGCCCGCAATCATTTCATCGACATAGCACCAGATCCAATCTTCTCCTGGCTCAATGGAACGCATGACCGGATGATGTACGTGATGGAAGTGTTTGGTGGCGTGCTTGTTCTTCGACGAATCGCAGCAGCCCACGTTTCCACATGACATACACAGGCGCAGGTGAACCCAGGTGTCGCCCATCTTCACGCACTCTTCACAGACGTGGAGGTCGGTGGTCGTGATCTTGATTTGATCCAGATGCTTGCATTTTTTGGACATTGGCTCTCCCTCAAGTCGTCAGTCAAATTCAATTCTTGCTTGTCACTCCCAGCCCTCGGGGATGATTATCCCGCAACCTAGTTCATTTTAGCGCGTGATCGTGCTGGTAACTGCCTTTCCACGTTTCCTTCCTTATAATGGCATTTCTCATGTCAACCTTCCGGCCGGTAGAGGAACAACTCACCTATCTCAAGAAGGGCTCGGCGGAAATCATCCGCGAGTCCGATCTCCGCACCAAACTGGAGAAATCACGCGCCACGGGAAAGCCGCTCCGCGTGAAGCTCGGCATGGACCCGACTGCTCCCGACTTGCATCTCGGGCACACCGTCGTTCTGCGCAAACTCAAACACTTTCAGGATCTCGGCCACACCGCCATCTTTCTGATCGGCGACTTCACCGGCATGATCGGCGATCCCACCGGCCGCTCGGCGACACGGCCGCCGCTGACGCGCGAGCAGATCGAGCAAAACGCCGAGACCTACAAGGCGCAGGTCTTCAAGATTCTTGATCCGCAGAAAACTGTGATCGACTTTAACCGGCGCTGGATGGGACAGTTCAGCTCCGACGATTTCGTCCACCTGATGGCGAAGTACACCGTCTCGCAACTGCTGGAGCGCGAGGACTTCCACAAGCGATTCAAGGATGAGAAGCCCATCTCCGTCCACGAGTTGCTCTACCCGCTGGTGCAGGGCTACGACTCGGTCGCGCTTGAAGCCGATGTGGAACTCGGCGGCACCGACCAGAAATTCAACCTGCTGGTAGGCCGCGAACTGCAGCGCTCCTACGGACAGGAGTCGCAGGTAGTGCTGACCACGCCCATTCTGGAAGGCCTCGACGGCGTGCAGAAGATGTCGAAGTCTTTGGGCAATGCCATCGGCATTCACGAACCGCCGCTGGAAATGTATGGCAAGATCATGAGCATCTCCGATGAGATGATGTGGAGATACTACGAACTGCTGACGGACGTTTCGCTTGCTGAGATTGAGAAGATGAAGCGAGAGGTGCATCCGATGCAGGCCAAGAAGGAGTTGGCACGGAGGGTGGTAGCGGATTTCCATTCGGCAGAGGCGGCGACAAAGTCTGGCGAGGCCTGGGCAAAGCAATTTCAGAAAGACGAAGAACCGGAAGACGTGGAAGAGATAGGAGTGGATATTAAAACAGTCATGGCAAGCGCCGAGGACCCTAGCGGCGTGACAGAGATCCTTGAATCGGGAGAGTTCCGCGCTAGGCTCGATAGACTGCTGGTGGCTGCTGGAGTTGCGGATTCAGTGAGTGATGCTGTTCGGAAGATAAAGCAGAGGGCTGTCAAAGTGAATGGTGAGCTCAAAACCGGTCCGGTCGTATTCCTGGAAATTCGAACGCCAGCAACGCTTCGGGTGGGTCGAAAGATTAAGAAGATCCGATTTATCCGGCAATGACCATGCGGGGACAGCCGCCCTCGGGCGGTCCGGGCGAGCGAAGCTCGCCTGGCTTTCCTCGATGGCTTTCCCGATCTGAAATTAGGCGAGAATTTATCAGGCTCCCCAACCCCACAGCCTTACAGCTCCCAATCGACTTCAACCACAGCGGAGCTTCGCTCCGTGGACCGCCGAGAGCTGCGGTCCCCCCATAGAAACCTACGCCGCAGGTTTCTATCGGTCGACAGCTTCCGCATCTTCAGCGCGACAACGGGCAGCACGTTGTGACATTCGGCAGCGATCGCCGGCAGACTCTTCCTGGGCAGGTGCGTTCTGTCGTGCTCGAATGCTGTCTGCACGACGATGGAACGAAGTTTGACCTGCGCGCGGCGGTCGTCATGCCGGATCATGTTCCTAGGCTGCTCACGCCATCGGTGAAGGAGAAGGCTTTCGAAATCGATTCGCTCGCAGAGATCAGGGATGCCGTCAAAGGCGCCTCAGCTCACGCGGTGAAAAAGGTTCTGGGGCGGAAGGGAAGGCTCTGGCAGCCAGAATCGTTCGATCCTGTGCTGCGGTGTTCGGAGAATCTGGATGCGAAAATCGTTTACCCGCTCGAGAATCCTGTTCGGGCTGGGCTGGTTAGCGAATGGACTCAGTATCCCTGGTGGGGACCAAGCCCTTTGTGAATCCGTTTGCTCCCAC
>Ga0302177_10002874_pt1 | contig 12051 bp, 5 predicted proteins | sample I_Palsa_E1_2_FD_198780 | JGI IMG/M metagenome (GOLD analysis project Ga0302177, IMG submission 198780) | Peat permafrost microbial communities from Stordalen Mire near Abisko, Sweden - I_Palsa_E1_2 | ecosystem: Environmental > Terrestrial > Soil > Palsa > Peat permafrost | place: Sweden: Abisko... | reverse complement strand
TCCCTGGCGATAAAGGTCTCCCCTTAATTCGCCGGAAACATCAACGACCCTCCCGCCTCCGTTGTAGTAGCCCATGTAAAGGATGTCATCGGCCACCCAGATGTTGTGAGCACCGGCTTCCGGTACCGCATACTGGGCCACCGCTCGCGGATGTTCAATGTCGGAGACATCGATCACCTGCACGATGCCGCGAACCGGAATCCTTGTCTTCGTTTCGAGCTCGAACTCGGCGGGAAACACCTCGTCCCCGATAAAGACGTAGTTTTTATAGCGGAACACGGTGTGCGTGCCCGCGAGCCACCCATCGCCGTACAGTTCGTTCTGATTGATTCGCAACTGGCTTACCAGTTGCGGATGTTCGGGACTACCGTGCCTGATACCGTTGCCGACATCCAAAATCACGAGGCCGTCGCGCCAGTAGGCCAGATATGCGAGTCCGTCGACCACCTGTAAATCGTGGAGGTAGCGTCCTGCAGACATGGGACCGAAATGTCCTTCGATGGTCTTGGCGAGCGGAGCGTCCACCTGCCAGCGCGCGACTTCCTTGGGCGCTTTGACGTCGGCGAAGTCGATCACGCGCATCGATCCGGTCGCATCGTCCGTGATATAGGCGTAGTGCTGATTCAGATAAGCGCTGTGCACGCCACCCGTCACGGTTGCGGTGTATTCCGACAACACCCGCACATGGCTGGGATCGGAGGTATCGAGAAAGACGATGCCATTCTTGCGGGTGGATGCGCCTTCCCGGGTGATGATTCCGATGCGGCCGTCCGGAGTAGTGCTCACATCGTTGATGATCCGCGCGTCCACCGTGACGGTGTCCAATATCTTAGGGTTGGACGGCTCGGAGATGTCGTAGACGAACAACTTGTCAGCGATGGAGGACAGATAAGCGTTGTTACCAATGATCCACTGCTCGGCGGCCTGCGTGTCCTTGGGCATGACACGCCCCACGATGTCGAGCCTTCGTTCCACGTTGCGGGGTGTAACGACAATCGAGGTGGTCGCGGCGCGGTCTCCACTGGTTGCCCGCACGAGGTAGGTGCCCGGATCTTCAGCCACGAAAGCGCCGTCGGGATAGATGGTTGCACCACTGCCGATGACCCCCCACGACACAAACGGGTGGGCGACCGCGCCGCCCCTGGAGTCCTTGCCGGAGGCGGTGAAGCGCACGACATCTCCGGTGCGCGCTTGGGCGGCATCGGCTTTTACGCTGAGGTTCGCGACTGGATTCCTGGCTACGGGAATACTGACGACAGCGCTGGCCTTGGCGGAAGTGGCGCGCAGTTTGGCCTCGCCCGGCCGCAGACCGGTTACCGCCCCTGCCTTATCCACGCTGGCAATCGACGGCGTCTCGGAAGCCCATGTGATCGGAGCATTGCTTTGGGGATCGCCTCTGGCATTGCGCGCGGTGGCGACGAGTATTTCTGAAGCGCCCACGACCAAAGGTGTGGGGACAGCAATATCGATGTTGGCTGGCGGAGCGGCCGAGACGATAATTTTGGCATAGCCGGTCTTGCCTCCAATCACCGCTCCGACTCTGATCTCGCCGGGCTGATAGACGGTGACGACGCCATTTTCCGCGCCTGCCAAGTCAAAGGGAGCGGCAAACCACAGGGAAGGCGCTCCCGGAATGATCTGACCCGCCGCGTCCTTGGCGACGGCTGTGAATTTCACCTGCTGTCCGACCTCGGCCGTTACCTCTTGCGGAGTGAGTTCGACAGTCCTCGGCACCTCGGACGTGGCTGGTTGCTGCGAAGTGGCTGGTTCTTGTGCAACCGCCAACGTTAAGGACAGCGCAACCGTGATCACTGCGAGCAGGGCGTTTCGCGAGCGACCTCTCATCGTTAGTTTCTCCTTAAGATTAGCTTCTTCTTGAGAGCTGACGCGATTCCAACCGGCGTACAACTCGCTACAAGCAGCAAAAGAAAAAGACTAGGACCACGGTCAGGAACTTTACCACGCTATGGCTTGGCCTGTGTGCCTGACGCTACCCAGTCAGACCGCTCCCGCTTGAGCCAACAAGCCCATTTGCTGATCGAGAGCCCGGAACGGCAGGTCGGCAAATTCCGCGTGAAGAGTTTCGGTGGTCTCGGTCAGGCTGCGCGCTCCGTTCGGCAAAAGTGAGGGGCGCCGGAGTTGCTTGGCGTCTACTCTCCTCGTCAACCCGGTTTGTTCCGCCGGCACTTCTCCGAGAAAACGTCGCCTGCCAATCTGACTCAATGTCGCTCATCGATTCTTCTTGTGCCTTTTCTGGTTGGCTAACGGACACTTCGGCTCCCATCGCTAGGAGCACTGGCGCCGGGCATTGCGATACGAAGCGGGCGTCCGGTGGGACGCCAACGGAGACCAGACGCTAAACGATCGCCCCTACCCTTGCCCAGCGGGACGAGCTTCATGCACCGGGCTCAGAATACGAAGCGCAAGGCGAACTGCATGAACCGAGGCGTGGTTAGCGTCGAGAGATATTTGCCGAACTGTGTCGGGTCGTAGGAGAGCGAGGGCTGAGCGGAGTTGCCCACCGGTCCGCGAACGTCGTAGCGTACCGAGTTGGTTGCGTTGAACGCTTGCCAACTGAACTCCAGACGCCTCTGCTCTCCAAGAGAGAAGCCCTTGCTCACGCCGGTATCGATGTCAAACAGGCCGTCGCCAATGACATTGTTGCGGACTCCAGATTCGCCGGGCCACTCCGGGCGGAACGCCGCCTCTGCCGCGACTGGATTTTCGAAGATGTCTGGGCCGATGCCCACGCCGTTGACGATGGCGTTTTTAGGATTGGATGCCTTGGGAGCGGGCCCGTTCGGCTCGGCATCGCCCTCGATATTCCAGTTGGTGGCCCAGGTGAAACCGTTGTCGACGGTGATTGGAAAACCACTGGTCCAGCGGAATATGCCGGAGACGTGCCAGCCGCCAATCAGGGCGTTGACCAGCGGGCCCGCGCCTGCGGCCACCATCTGGCCTTTGCCGAAGGGGAGACGATAGACCAGGTTGGCGTTAATCTGGTGGAAGGCGTTGAAATCGGAGAGCCCTCGCAGAGACAGCGGATCCCAGGAATTGATAACGATTCCACCTCCGTTCAAGTCGTCGCCGGTGCCACCCGTTCCTTCGTAAGGGCCGACCCGCTCAGCTGCCGACGCCTCGTCGAAGGATTTCGAAAACGTGTAGTTAAATTGCCCCTGCAGGTTTGCTCCCCAGCGGGCGTTGTAGGTTACCTGCAGCGCGTTGTAGTCGGAAGTGCCGATGTTGCGCCATGCGTAGAGCGACGCGAACTGGTCATGGAAGAAGCTGTACGGGCCGTTCTTGCTGTTCGGCAGAGCGGGGCTCAATCCCGTGATGGAGGCCGGTAGATCCATTTCGAACAAGGAGAAGGTTTCGTTGTGGGGGAAGCAATTCCATAATTCGTAGATGTTTTGGGTGGCCGTCGGCTTGGCGGGGTAGTTGCCGGGCGCGCAGTTTAGAGCAGTCGACTGGCTGCTGAGCTGGCTCTGGGTCACGCTCGCCCATGCCGGAAAGATATTCTCGAAGAACGGTATGGGCTGGATCTGATTGACGTCCGTGTTATTGGCCGCCGCTTTCGAGAGCAGGGTGGCCGCCTGGAAGTATGTCGTTTTGCTCGAAGGATCGGTTAAGTTGGCGGGCATCGCCAAATCGACCTGCATGGGTAGACGCCGCCCGACGCTTCCCACGTAGGCAATCTGGAGCGATGATCGAGGGGTGATTTGACGCGAGAGTGAGAAATTAAAGACGTGCGCGTAAGGCGTCTTTAAAGTCTGGTCCAGCCCCCAGTTGATGGCGAAGGCGGTGTTGCTGGGGGTAACCGGGAAAGCGCCCGATGGGGTGGGGCCGAGCAGGCAACCAGCGTTGTTCAGATTTGCGCAGGGCGTAGGCAAACACGATTGGCCGGACGATCCCGGAACAAGGCAGGTAAAGCGCGGGGCGTCCGCTGGAGACACGACGCCGGCGGGATTTCCGAGATCGGTGGAGAGGCCGAAAGAGCCGTGCTGGTCGAAGGTATTCACGATGGGAATGCCGAAATGGTCGTACGTGATGCTGTAGCCGCCGCGGATCGCGAACTGGTCTTTCTTTCCAAGAATCTTTGCGACCCAGCCGCTGCCGGTGTCTGGCGCCCAGGCCACGGCAATGCGCGGCGAGAAGTCCCGGTGGTCCCAGTTCCACAAACCCGGACCGTGATTCTTGGGTCCGCCAAGGACGAAAGAAATCTCTCCGGCGCTGTTGGCCGACAAACCCTGAGAGGCCAGTTGAGCGGTGTGGTTGAACCAGTCGGCGACGTTTTGATTGGTGCAGCCGCCGCTCGCAGCTTCCACGCAAGGCGCGACCTGCAATCCGTTGGTTTCGTAAGGCGGAGCTTCGAGCACCCAGCGCAGGCCATAGGTCAGGGTCAAACGCGGCGTCATCCGCCAGGCATCCTGTCCATAGAACTCGTAGTCATTGATCGCGAACCGGCGATTAATCGGTGTCCCCTGGGCCAGCGCGGCGCCGTTGCGAGCGAAATTGTAGATGCCGTCGCCCTCGGCGAAAATTCCCAGCAGGATGGTGGTCGCGCTGTCATAGTTCGGACCGAAGTTGCTGTCCACCGTCGGATAAGGTTTGCCAGTGGCCGGATTTGTATTGTTGGCCGGATCGAGCGGGCTGGAAGTGTTGGCGATTCCTCCCGTGTTGAGATAGACCGCATTGGTCTGAACATCGGAGAAGGAGTTGGCGTAGCTGGAGTGGTTGTTGCGAATCAGAAATAAATCCGCGCCGAACTCAAACGTGTGATTTTTGCGAGTCCAGTTCAAACTGTCGCTGAGCTGGTTGACGGGCACAAAGAAAATCGTCGAGCGAGTGAACGGAACAAGGTTGTCGAGCCCCACCAGAAGAACTGCCGGATCCTGAGAGACACCGGCCGTCTGCCCTCCCTGTCGGATGTAGCCCCAGTGAAAGTCGTTGATCAGTTTGGGCGAAATGAGTGAACTAAGTCCGACGGTCAAGCCCTTGCTGTCATCCAGCACCGTCGTAGAAGCGGTCTGGCCGGGAAACTGCTGCAGGCCCGGCTCCTTGAAATTTTGCGTCTCTCCGCGCAAGAACAGGCTTTCCGAGCCGTTGCTCGTGATGTGGTAGTCGAGCCGGGTGATGTAAGTGTTGAAGGTGGAGTCGGCGTTCGAGGCAAAGCGATAGCCTAAGGTATTCGAACCGTCGCCGGCATTTTCATTGGAGGCTGGGTACTGATTGAGGACCTTCTCGACCGCCGAACTCGGGCCGATATTGAGTGGGTCAATCGCTTTGATTTGGGCGGGCCCGAGCGCATAGTAGCCCGGCTGGACACCGCTCACGCCATTGACGGTGCCGCCCGGACACGTCGCCGTATCCAGGCTGCCGTCCGACAGCGTTTGACATAAGTACACGAGATCGCCCGCGCGCAGAGTTGCGCTGGGCACGTCCCGCAATACGCTGGTGCCCTGGGCGTCGCGCCGCCCTTCATAGTTAGCGAAAAAGAAGAGCCGGTTTTTCTTGATCGGCCCTCCGAAGGTCACACCAAATACGTTACGCAGGAGCTTCGGCGCCGTGTTGGATTCTCCGCTGCTTAACTGGGACTCTTTCAAGAACGGGTCGTTGGCGCTAAAGATGGTATTGCGGTTGTACTCGTAGGCCGAGCCGTGAAAGCTGTTGGTGCCGCTCTTGGTGGCCAGCGCGACCTGAGCGCCGCTGGAATAGCCGGAGTCGGCATTGGCGTTGGCTGTGGTAACCCGGAATTCCTCGACCGAGTCGGGCGGCACGTTCAGAACGCTGGTGAAGGCATACCCATTATTCTGATCGTTGACCCCGATGCCGTCGAGCGTGACGTTGGATTGGTCGCTGCGCAGGCCATTCACCGCACCGCTCCGCGTGTCCGTGTCGGCATCCACCTGATTCCCCAGATAGGCCACCCCGGGCTGGAGGCTCAGTAGCTGAATCACGTTTCGGTCGGCGATGGGCAATTCCGAAATTTGATCGTTTTCGAGAGTGTTGCCGAGCGATGCGTCGGTGCGATTGATGAGCGGCGCCTGGCCCTCGACCTCGACCGACGTCTTCACACCCGCGAGCTGAAGCTGAATGTTTAACGTGGAGGGTGTTTTGACAACGAGTGTGACGTTCGACACCAAATAGGGTGCGAAGGCGTTCGCGGTGGCCTCCAGCCGATAGTTGCCCGGCGGCACATCCAGGAACTGGTACAGGCCTGCCGCATTGCTGGTGGTGGTTCGCTGCGACCCCGTCGCCGGCTCAGTCAACGTGAGCTTCGCGCCGCGAACACTCGCGCCAGAGGGGTCGGAAACGCTGCCATTCAGCAGGCTGGTGGATTGCGCCGGCGCCAAGGGTCCGAAGAAAGCCAACCAGGAGAATACCCAGATCGCAAACTTTGCCCCCGGCGCACACCGAATGCCAAATCGCTTGCTATTCGCTTGCAGAGGAATTCGCGTCATCGACATAGCCTCCAAGATAGAAGCCGACGCCGGGCTAGCGTCCGCTTGCGTGGGTTCGATTTGCTGCGCTTTTTCCAGGTCAACCAGATGTGCGACCATTCGGGCCCTGAGTGCCGCGGATTATAACTGAAGATCGAACGAAGGAGCATTCAGAAAAATCCGATCGCCGAATGCTGTTTCTTGAATAGACGAAATACGTCGGCGTAACGCAGCAATCCGACGTGATGTGAAGTGCTGCCACTGTTTTTCAGAGCCATGGAGACCTGAGCGAGCGCGTTCGCCGGGTTTTGCTTGATGGTTTGTGTCAGAGCGAAGATTCCATCAGTAGTTTTGCGGACGATCTTCACGCTGGTTGCCGACGAACTCACCGTAACCGGAGCTTGCCAATTGCCGCTGTCTCCGTAACCGGCGTTGTCGTAATACTGCGCGGAAGAATCGCAATCGCGGAATGCGTAGCCTTCACCGATATTCGATACCGGAAGAGCTCGCGAACTCCACAGTGTTTCCGTTTTTTGGTGACGCAGTGCTTCAAATATGTGTTGCCCGAGCCAGATGTGAAAGTGTAGGTGCAAGTCGTTGTCTTATCCACGCTTGCGGCTCCGACGTATTGCTGTTTAGCCTCGATGGCGGCCTCTTTCGACGCTGGATCCTGATGACGCACCGCTTGCGCGCGGGCAGCAGATGCAAGACCGAGAGCGAACAGAGCGAGCAAGTTAAGTGCTTTTTTCATGGCTTGTTCCTCCTCGAGCTCCACCTACGATTGAGAACTCGTTCCCATGCGAGTTTCTGTCCTCTGTTTCTTATCACGCGGAAAGTCGGGGGAAATCCGCCTATTTGTTACAGAAAAAGTTGACCCCAATCGAAAGGGCATAACTACCCATCTTTCAGCCAGTTCGAGTTGACATCGGGAGCGGCCGTCGTTAGTCTTGCTACCCAAACACCTTCCCCCTCCCGAGGGCACCTTGAATGGGCCGCGATTCAGCAGGCGAAATCACTCAATTGTTAAAGGGGTTGCGGGGTAGAGACCGTCAGGTGCTCAACTCCCTTTTGCCTATTGTTTACAAAGAATTGCGCCGCTTGGCTCACGTCCAGTTGCGGCAGGAGCGACCCGATCATAGGCTGCAAAGCGCAGCCCTGGTGAAGGAAGCATATGTCCGCCTAGTCGGTCTGAATCCTCCTCGGTGGGAGAGCCGTTCTCATTTTTTTGCCATAGCAGCTCAGCAGATGCGTCAGATCCTCGTGGATTACGCGCGCCGCCGTCGCGCCGCAAAGCGTGGAGGAGGGGACAGCACGCTTCCCCTGGAGGATGCGGCGATTGTTTCGCCGGAAAAGAATCGAGACATCGATTTCGTGGCTCTCGACGACGCGTTGAAAGCCCTGGCTCAAATCGATGGGCGCAAGGCACCGGTCGTGGAACTGCGTTTTTTCGCCGGATTGAATTTCGAGGAAACGGCGGACGGGTTGGGGGTTGCAGAGGTCACTGTGTCCCGCGACCGGAGTACGGCACCAGCCTGGCTACACCGCGAGATGAGTTGTGGATCCTCCGATGGACGCTGAGCGCTGGCAAAGAGTCGATGACCTGCTGCAGTCCGTACTGCACATGCCTGAAGATCAGCGGGAGAAATTCTTGCGGCAGGCGTGCGTCGAGGATACGGCGCTGCTGCGGGAAGTTCAGTCGTTGCTAACGGCGCACCGTGATGCTGGCAACTTCCTGAACCCCCCCGCGATGGACCTATCCAAGACAGCCACGAGTGCGGATTACCGCCCCGACCCGGGAGCGGTTCCGGCCCTCACCGGCCAGACCATTTCTCACTATCGGGTGCTCGGCCGCTTGGGCAGCGGCGGCATGGGCGTCATCTATCGAGCCGAGGACATCAAGTTGGGCCGTCGCGTGGCCATGAAGTTTCTTCCCGTCGAAGTGGCCAGCGACCCAGTCGCGTTCGAGCGGCTGCAACGCGAAGCTCGCGCGGCCTCTGCTCTCGATCATCCCAACATTTGTTCGATCTATGAACTCGGTGAACACGAAGGTCGACCCTTCATTGTGATGCAGTTGCTGGAAGGGCAGACGCTTCGCGACTGGATTGAGTATAGGCCCAGGCGAGACGACCATTCGCGAGTGCAGAAGACCCTCGATCTGGCCATCCAGATAGCCGACGGACTCGAAGCTGCACATCAAAAGGGCATCATTCACCGCGACATCACGCCGGCAAATGTTTTCCTCACCACCCGCGGAGACGCCAAGATTCTGGACTTTGGATTAGCCAAGGTACTGGAAGATGCAGCCGCGCCGGATGGGTTAGGGGAAGCTACGGCGAGCCCCGCGAGGTTGCCGGCTGCAGATCCCCCCGAATTGCACTTGACGCGAACCGGAACCACCATGGGCACCGCGTATTACATGTCGCCGGAGCAGGTGAGCGCCGAGAGCCTGGACGCACGAACCGATTTGTTCTCGCTGGGTTTGGTTTTGTATGAGATGGTCACTGGGCAGCGCGCCTTTGCTGGCGAAACCGGGCCGGCGGTCTACGACGCCATTTTGCATCGCACGCCGCCGCCGGTGCGGCAATTGAACCCAGCAGCGCCCCCCGAACTCGAGCGAATCATCAAGAAGGCAGTTGAGAAAGACCGTGCACTTCGTTATCGGTCAGCCCGTGAGATTGCGAACGATCTGGAGAATTTGCGCAGCAAGTTTGGCGCGAAGGCCTGGTGGCGGAGTCGAAGATGGATCATCGTCGCTGCCGTACTAATCGCCCTCACGGCGGGCCTGGGAGTGCTCCTAGAGCGATCCTTGCATCCGGCTCACCGTGAAGTAATCTCGCCGGCGAAAGGGCGCAGATCGGTTGCGGTTTTGGGTTTCCGCAATCTTTCAAATAAGGTCGATGAGGACTGGATTTCGACCGCTCTCGCCGAAATGGTAAGCACGGAACTCGCTTCGGGGCAGCAATTGCGGATGATCCCAGGGGAAAATGTCGCCCACATGAAGCTAGACCTGGCACTCGCGGGAGCGGGTGGTTACGGGCCTGACACTCTAAGGAAAATTCGCACACGGCTGGGAACGGATGTCATCGTTCAAGGTTCCTATTTCATATCGACTGGAGGCAATCTACGGATCGATTTGCAACTACAGGAGGCGAATGCCGGCGAGACAATTGCGGCTGTATCGGAGAATGGGCGCGAAGCTCAAATGGCCGACTTGGTGTCGCGAGCCGGCGCCAGCTTGCGCCAGCAATTAGGAATTGCCGCCACTCCCGCTGGCGACGTCGACGACGCGCGGGCCACTCTGCCTGCCGACCCCAAGGCGGCTCGCCTGTACTCCGAGGGCCTGGAAAAATTGCGCGTGTTCGACGCTCTTGCCGCGCGTGATCACCTGGTCAGAGCGATTGCTGTGGATCCCAATCATGCCCTGTCTCATTCTTTGCTGGCGGAGAGTCTGTTCGCTCTGGGCTATGACGCGCAGGCTCAAGCCGAGGCTCAGAAAGCGTTCGAGCTTTCGCGCACGCTGCCACGCGATGATCAGTTGCTGATTGAGGGGCGGCTGCGCGAGCTGTCCAACGATTTTCCCGCTGCGATCGAGGTTTACCGGACGCTGTGGAAGTTCTTTCCGGATGATTTGGACTACGGCTTGAAACTCGCCGCCGCAGAAAACCAGGCCTCGCTCGCGAAAGACGCTTTGGTTACGATTGCAGAACTACGGACGCTGCCGGAACCGAGCCGCAGTGATCCCCGCATTGACCTGGCAGAGGCCAACGCGAGTGAATCCCTGGGAGACTTCAAACGCACTCAAGTGGTCGCAAGCGCCGCGGCTGAGAAGGCAAGACTACAGGGAAGCCGACTGCTTGAGGCCCAGGCCAAAGAGCGGGAAGGGTGGGCATTGGACCGGCTGGGCGAGATGGACAAGTCGACCGTGGCTTTCTCTGAATCGCGAGACCTGGCTCAGGCTGGAGGAAATCCTCGCGCGTTAGCGAAAGCCTTGAATGGAATGGCAAACGCTCTTTACGACAAAGGAGACTTGGAGGGCGCTCGCAAGTCCTACGAGGACGCTCTACGGGTAGCGCGCCATATCGGAGCGCAAAAAAACATTTCAGCGACGGAAGGCAACATCGGCAACGTTCTCTACGATCAGGGAAAGTTGATCGAGGCACAGCGATATTACCAGGAAGGCTTGGACATTGACCGTCAAATTGGTGACAAGCGCGGGACAGCAGGTGGCCTGGGTAGCCTCGCCAATATCCTGCAAGGAATGGGGGACTTGCCCGGCGCCACTCGCATGCAGGAGCAAGCCCTGCAAGCGTTCCGTGAGGTTGGCGACCGACGCGGCGAAGCCGCAACCCTGAATAATCTGGGAGGTGTCCTGGCCGACCGCGGAGATCTGGCCCCGGCCAAACAAAGGTTTGAAGAGGCATTGACAATTCAACAACAAATTGGTTATCGGCGTGGTCGCGGATTCTCGCTGACCGGACTTTCCGAGATATTGCAAGCCCAGGACCGGCTAGCGGAGGCGCGGGCCGCGACGCTCGAGTCCATCACGCTCCGCAAAGAGCTGAAAGACGAAAGCGCTACGGCAGAAAGCCAGTTGCAACTGGCGAAGATTACGCTGGAACAGGGAAATGCCTCCGAGGCCGAGGCGTTGGCGCGCGCCGCCGCCGATGAATTTGACCGGCAAAAGGCAGCCGACAACGGCTGCTCTTCCCGTGCGATTCTGGCTCGAGCTTTGCTTTCCCAGGGAAGACTGAAAGAAGCACAGACCGCCTCCGATCTTGCTCTGGCTTTGTGTCAGCGAGGTCAGGACAGAGAGGCACGGTTCCAAGCTGAAATAGCAAGCGCAGCAACCAAGTCCGAAAGCGGAGACGCTCGAGGAGCTCTGAAGATTCTAGAGAGCGTGCATGCTGAAGCTGTCCAAAAAGGCTACGTCGCTTACGCGCTGGAGAGTAGCCTTCTGATGGGGCCGGCTGAGGTCAAATCGGGCAAAAGGAATGCCGGCCGATCCCGGCTGGAAAGCCTGCAACGGGATGCCAAAAGTAGGAGCTTTGATCTCATCGCTCGTAAGGCGCAGACGGAATTGAACAGCGAATTTTGACGGGTGTTAATCGCCTCCTGGATCGCGAAACCGGCACAACGGCGAGAGCACTCGTATACACCTGAGTCTAAGATGCCGGGACTCTTGCAACAATTCAGGTTCTATTGCAAAGCTTTGTGAGAATGATTCAGCAATGAAGAGGAACGAACTCGCAGAACTTTCCCGCATTTCGACCGTCGTGGAGGAGCGCAGTTTCACGCGCGCGGCAGTCCGGTTGGGCATCTCGCCGTCAGACCTTGGCCATTCCATGAGGGGACTCGAAAAGAGCTTGGCGACACAGCGCTTCACTGACTAGTTCGGAGTCCATGAGTCTGGGCGTTCGCTACTGATAAACGCGCAATGGCCACCGAACGATCAACGTCTATTGGTTGGCCAGAAACGCTGCTCGGAAATCGCTCGATTGGCGATACATCGCACTCGATGATCTCGCCGGTCAAAACGCGCTATCTGATTTCGTCAGATGATAATTTCTCGTGCAAGCAGATCAGGCATGATTGAAGATCGCTCCACTGCTAT
>Ga0302177_10002871_pt1 | contig 12062 bp, 11 predicted proteins | sample I_Palsa_E1_2_FD_198780 | JGI IMG/M metagenome (GOLD analysis project Ga0302177, IMG submission 198780) | Peat permafrost microbial communities from Stordalen Mire near Abisko, Sweden - I_Palsa_E1_2 | ecosystem: Environmental > Terrestrial > Soil > Palsa > Peat permafrost | place: Sweden... | reverse complement strand
AGCACCGGGTCGAGCATCCTCGGAATATCCTCAGCGGCGTATTCCAAATCCGAATCGAAGGGGAGCAGGTGAGTCCCGGTCGCCAAGGATGCGGCCGAACGCAGGGCGGCACCCTTGCCCTTATTGGCCGGGTGCCGGTGAATGATTATGCGGTCGTCATGGAACGCGGAAAGCAACACGGCCGTTCCATCGGTGCTGCCATCATCGACAATAACGAGCTCTATTTCGCAAGGATAATCTATGCTTAGTATCTCGGCTACTGCCCGGGTAATAGTATTCTCCTCATTATACGCGGGCATCAGTATCGACAGCTTGATGTCTGGAGCACACGCGACCGCGAATTCGCCTTCCTCGCCTGCCGATTGCGGATTGAGCAAGAACACCCTCCCCCGCCAGCGGGCAGACCAATCAGCCCGCTTGATCAAGATTCACCTTGACACGTCCCAGGGCTAGATAGGGAACTAGACCTGCCCTCCTCTCTTGCGGCGCACATGAGCACCGGTGCGAACAATCGCAGCTTGTGGGCGCTGTGCGCTTAATTGCACCTCTAAAGCCAGTTTTGTCCGATTCGTATGCCTGCATTTCGGGCGGTTCGTCCAGTGGACGTCGCGACAGCAGGAAGAGAGCACAGAATCGCGGCAATGTAACCGAAACGTTATCGTGCCGCGTGCGTGCATTTAGTAGCTATTTGAATCCTCTTTGTGATAAGGGCCGCGCGATCGGCGCGAAGGTGCCATGCTAATCTGGCCGGTTTTATACGCCCGCATCCGGCCGATGAAGGGGTGTATTGAGCGTTACTGGAATGCGAGCTGATGCTGTCCGCCGCGACCTTGGCGGGCCGCCGCAGGGCACCGAGGCGACGCGCCGCTCGCTAACCGCCGTCGTGCTCGCCGCAATGCGACAGCACGGCGACGTACTGAAGAACGCTAGCAGCCTCCTGGCCACAACAGGCGTTACGTCGGCCATGGGCTTGGCCTACTGGGCCATCGCCGCCCGGATATTCAGCCAGCGTGCCGTCGGCTATGGCTCAGCTACGGTCTCCGCGGTAACGCTCCTCGGCACGATCGGGATGTTCGGCCTCGGCACCGTGCTCATCGGCGAACTGCCGCGGCGGACTCGACGCGCCGGCCTGGTTTCGGCCGCGCTCCTGACCTCCGGCCTAGGATCCGTAATCCTCGGCCTAGGGTTTGTCGCTCTATCGCCCAGTCTCAGCTCGCGTTTCGCCCAAATTACCGGTAACCCGCTGCGCGCGTTGCTGGTTACGGTCAGCGTCGTGCTGATGGCCGTAGGTTTGGTATTCGATCAGGCCACCATCGGCGTCCTGCGAGGCGGCGTTCAGCTGTTCCGCAATTTTGTCTTCTCGCTGGCCAAGCTCCTGGTATTGCCGGTTACCGCGGTAGTACTACATGATCAGTTCGGCGCCGGGATTATTCTTTCCTGGGCAGCTGGCATGGCGCTGTCGCTGGCCGCGGCGGCGATTCAGCTGCGGCGCACCGGTGCAGCCGTCCTGTGCAGGCCCGACTGGGGGGTGCTGCGCGGACTCGGACGAACCGCACTCGCGCATAACTGGCTAAATCTCGCGATAGCAGTTCCGTATTCGTTGATCCCGGTACTGGTCACAGTTATTGTATCGCCATCCGCTAACGCCGCTTTTTATGCCGCCTGGATGCTAAGCGGCTTCGTCTATATAATCCCCCAGCACCTGTCAACCGTCCTGTTCGCGGTGGCATCGGCCGATCCACAGGTGATCGCCCGCAAGCTCCGCTTTACCCTGGGGGTGTCGGTCCTGCTCGGGCTGCCCGGGTCGGTGGCGCTGGGTCTCGGCGCGCATCTGGCCCTGAGCCTGTTCGGCCCGGGCTACGCGCGCGTCGCTACCCTCCCCCTGGTGCTGCTGGCTCTCGGTTATCTGCCCAGCATTCCGAAGGTCCACTACATAGCCGTCTGCCGCGCTGTCGGGAGGGTGAACCGCGCCGCTGCGGTTTTGACGACATTCGCCGTCATCGAGGTAGGCGCGGCCGCGCTGGGTGGCGTGCTGCACGGACTTATCGGCCTGTCAGTCGCCTTGCTCGCGGTAGCGATCGTCGAGGGAATCGCCACCACGCCTGCCGTCGTGAAGGCTGCGATCGCGCGCGGGCGCCATCGACGGGCCGCCGACGACGACGCCAGCGCGGGTCCTGTTGCCACGCAAGTGCGGGCCACGTCGATGGCTGATGATCCGGAGGCCAACCGCCCGATGTACCGCGTCCCGGACGAGAGGGCGGCAGCAGCAAGACGGCGGACCGGCGCTCCGGCGGCCATGGTCGTGAACGACGACCAGGCCATGTACCGGAGCAAGAAAGCTCAACAGGAAGCGGGCCTGGCCGTACTGCTGTCGCTGGCGACAACCATCGGACCGGATCACCCGATCCCGGGGATACCGGCCGGCTTGCCGCCGCCGACCATGCGCCACTGGCCCGACCGGCGGGGCTGGGCGCCCAAGACTCCGAACCCCCGGCCACGATAGCGGGACCCTGACCGCGCGAACGACAGGTGGTAGAAGCATGACCGGAGACGCCAGCGCCGCGATTCCGCTGGTAACCGTCGTCACTCCTGCCTACGACGTAGGCAGGTACATCGGCGAAGCCGTGGATTCGGTCTTGCGCCAGACATTCGCTGATTTTGAATACCTGGTGGTGGACGATGGTTCAACCGACGATACGGCTAAGCTGGTCAAGGTACACGGCGGCGATGATCCTAGATTGCGGTTGATACAGATTGTCCATAGCGGCGTGCCGGCCGCAAGAAATACCGGGATCCGCGAGGCGAGAGGTAAGTACATCGCCCTGCTCGATGGCGATGACAGGTGGCGGCCTAAATTCTTGGAGCGACAGGTGAGTCTCATCGAGTCGCTGCCGCCAGAAGTCGGAATGGTGTTCTGCCGCACCCGATCAATCCTGGATAACGGGATGCTGGTCAAGATTCACTGGCAGCGCGCGGGAAGCTATGACTTCGATGATTTCCTGGTCAGAAATAATCCCGCCGGAAACGGGAGCGCAGTACTCGTACGCGCTTCATGTTTCGCCGACGCCGGGGACTTCGACGAGAGCCTGCCCTGGGCTGAAGATCTGGACATGTGGCTGCGCATAGCAGAACATTCCAAGACTCCGGTTTCGTGGGGAAGCAGGTATTTCCTGGTGGACCGGCGGCTGCGGGCTGGCGCGATGACCCGTGACACCACCACGGGCGAGGCCGTCCTCGATAAGCTGCTCGCGGCTCAGGCCCCCAGGCTGCGCAGGTATCCGGCCGCGGAAGCGTACGTCCGGCCGGCCCTGCTGGCCCTTAAGTACGGCAGCGATGCGAAGATGGCCCAGCACTGGGCGGCCACGGCGCGGTCATCGGGTCTCGGCCGGCTCGCCCGCAGCGCCGCCGGGCGCCAGCTGCTGGTGTGGGCCGCGATGCCCGCTTCCGGGCGGCGGGCCGTACGGCGCGCCCAGGGCCTTGCGCGTGCGGCAGTTAAGCGAGCTACCTCGCGTCTCAGCTTCTTATGGAACCGGGCTTGTTATGGACTGGCGCACGGCGCCGCGATCAGAAAGCTGCCTTGTAGGCAGCCGATGCCTTCGGTATGGGAGTGCCTGCGCCGTAGCTGCCCGCGGTGGTGGCCGACGTGCCTTGAAAGTTGCACTCGAACGCTATAGCTGAAGCATTCGCGGCGAAGAATGCCCGCATGTCGTTGACGTACCGGGGGTCGTCGTCGCCGGCCTTCGTACCGGTCGCTACGCTTCCCCATTCTGGTACGGACAGCAGCTTGTGGTGAGCCTTCGCGAAGCTGAGCCAATAGTTAAGTCCCTGGGGGCCGTTGAGCTGAGTCTGCCAGCCAGCGGCGGTCGTTGCTGGCGGCCACGAGTCGTAGTTGTCGACCCCGATCATGCTGACGTAGGCGTTTCCTGGATACGCGAGTACGGGGTTAGCCAGCCCGGCAGACACTCCGCGGTTGACGTCCCAGTCCCATTGCAGGTCCGGGGCGGTAGAGCGCGCGGAGATGACGATCTGCTGCCAGCACTGTGCCCACGTCGCGGGGTTGGTCGCCTGCCAGACGTACCAATTGCCGTTGAACTCCCACCCGAGCCGGATGATCGAGTGGCCAAGACCGTAGGACGAGATCACCTGGCCGAACTCGCGCCAGTACGCGTTATACGTCCCGGCGGCGCACGCTTGAAGCGAGACTCCCTGGACGTTCTCCGGCAGCATCGGCACACCGAAGGCCATGGTGTACGGCTCGCCCTTCCATCGCTGGTAGAGCCAGGTCGGATCGTCGATCTGCGCCCACGTAGCCCGGGCCGACCAGGCATCGACGACGTCCAGCGGACGACCGCGCCAGGCGGCGAAGGCCGCGGCTCCCGCTGGCGTGCCGTCCACCGGATAGACGCCGCTGGCCCACGGCAGGCCGGACCGATTGCCCGGCTTCCCCGTGGTAGCAATGAACAAAGCCAGTCCGGCCACCACGGCGATCCCGAGAGCCAGCCACCACCGCAGGTGCGGGACGGATCTCCGCGGGCCAGGCACGGTAAGCCGGAAAGTCCGGTCACGACGGGCTGAGCGGGGAGAACTCGCGCGATCGGCCGACCGCCCGGGGGCGGTCGCGAACTCGCCGGGCGACGCGGGAAACCCCATGTCCTCATCCGGCGGTACGGGAGCGGACACGAGTTCGTCCGACGGTGCGGGAGAGATCCGAGGAAGGCCGAACAACCGCGTCCTGTTACTCATCCAACCCTCTCGGTCATCTGGTCCCTGGCACGTAGGCGAAGATCTTATCTGGTTAGCTGGCCGCAGGCAGGCCCGACGAAGTAAGCTACCCCGCTTTATACTGGCGCGCCCTTTCAAAGATGGCTGCTGACGGCCGGACCGGGCTATATAAGAGCCCTGCACACGACCTATTACAGGTCAGTGACAGGCGCGTTAACAAGAGATTACAAGTTACCGGATCGCGTCCGGTGCCAGTGAAATCGCTGCCTTGCTAGCCGCTTCATGATCGCGGGAAACGATCATCATCGAGGCCAGCGCCCCGCCAATCAGCGTGATCTAAACCACATCTGCGAATCCACGTCAGCGGCAGGCCGGAAGAGTCAATAGCGGACCCCGGAAGTCGCCGCGTAAATGAGTAACTAGAAACTTTTTTCTAGTTCACGTTATGGCTCAAATCCGTGTAAGGCGACTAAAACTCATTTCTCATGTAATCCCGCAGTGAGCTTCCGGCGTCTCACATCAGTAGCAAAATATGCCAATCCAGTCTGCAGTGTCACAAGTTGCGCGCTGTAGCGGCACGTGTCGGATGCGGAGCGTAGAGGGGGGGACGATGGCTGTAACCCAACCGCGGGAGCAGACCCTGCTCCCGGTGGGGACTCTGCCCGGCGTGGCAGCACGGAGCCTGCCGGGCCCGATAGCCGTCCAGGCGTCGCCGACTGCTGTGGACATCGGACCGGTCAGCCGCTACCTAGGACTCACCGGGAATTCCCTGCCATTTAAGCTGTCAATTCTCATGGCCGCGTACAATGCCGAAGCGACTATCGCTCAAGCAATCAGGGCGGTGCTGAAGGTCGATTATCCGTGCTCTATAGAGTTGATAGTCGTCGATGACGGCAGCACAGACGGCACGCATAAGCTGCTCTCCCGGATCGATGATGCTCGCCTGATCACGTACCGGCATGAGATGAATCAGGGCCGAGGGGCGGCGCTGCTCTCCGCCGCTCGGCTTGCGACCGGCTCTTATGTACTGCTCTTTGATGCAGGCCTGGGCTATTCGGCGGAGGACATCCCGCGGATCCTGGCGCCTGTGCTGGCGGACCGCTGCCGCGTGGTCTACGGGACCCTGCTGTCCGGGTACAACACCGTGCGCCAGTCGCACCGGTATGCCAGGGGCAACCGTCTCCTCACCTGGCTGGCCAACGTCCTCTTCGACGCGTGCGTCAGCGACCTTCACGCGCGCCTGCGGCTGATGCCCGTCGCGATGCTCAACGACCTGAGTCTGCGAGAACCAGGACGCGGTTTCGACACTGAGCTGACCGCGCTGCTGCTAAAGCACGGAATCCGGCCGTTCGAGGTTCCCGTAAGCTATTCCAGCCGTCAGCACCCGCCGGGCGAGAAAGTGTCCTGGTGTACGGCCATGGCGTGCGTTCGGATCCTCCTTCACGTACGAATGCGGCGCAGGCCAGCCGGCCTGAGGAGTCCCCGGCGCCAAGACGATCGGGGTTACGACACCGCACTGGTCCCGCCCGAGCATCCGCTCTTTCCGAGGCGTGTAGATGCCGCATGACGATCAGCGAACCTAGTATCACGCCGCGCGAGGAATGGGCAGACACCGGCAGCAGACAGGTGTCCTCCGGGCCAGACTCCGGTATCCCGATCTGCCTCGTCGGCCCGGGCTGGACCTTCACGTCGGGTATCAGCTATTACACATGCCGATTGGCCAACGCCGTGGCTGAGAGCCACGAAACCAGCGTCATTCAGTTGCGGCGCCTGCTGCCCCGGCGCCTGTACCCAGGCAGGCAGCGAGTCGGCCTCGAGCGCGCACGCATGACGTTCCGCGCGAATGTCTCGGTCTACAACGGCATCGACTGGTGGTGGGGACGCTCGCTGGCCCGGGCGCTGCGCTTCCTGCGGGCCCGGCGGCCCGGGATACTCGTGCTGGAGTGGTGGACGGCTGCTGCCCTGCATACCTACCTGGTGCTGGCCATTGCGGCTCGCGCCTTCGGAATAAGTGTCATCATCGAGTTGCACGAATTGCAGGATCCCGGCGAAGCCGGCCTGCCCGTCGCCCGGCATTACGCCCAATGGGGTCTGCGCATGCTGCTCCGGCTCTCGCGCGGATGCGTGGTTCACTCAAAATCGGACTGGCGGATGCTCGAGTCCGGTTACGGATCCCTGAATATGCGCGTCGCCGTCGCGGCCCATGGCCCGTACGATCAATACCGGCACAGCGCGGTGGAAGGCACTGTGGCCAGCGAGGCAGCAGTCTCCGCGGTTCGGGCGGCGCCCCGGCCGGAGGTCGTCAACTTGCTTTTCTTCGGCCTCATTCGGCCCTATAAAGGCCTGGAGGACTTGCTCGGGGTCTTCAATGAACTATCCGAGGAGGAAGCAGCCGGCCTGTGGCTCACCGTGGTCGGGGAGACCTGGGAAGGTTGCACTGAGCCGGCCCGCCTGATCGAGACCAGCCCGTATTCGGACCGGATCACCTTCGTGAACGAATACGTCCCCGACGAAGTGGTAGCGGCCGCCTTCGCGCACGCGGACGTGGTGGTTCTCCCGTACCGCCGCTCATCGAGCAGTGGCATCTTGCACGTCGCGATGAGCTGGGGGCTGCCCGTTGTCGTGACCCGGGTCGGCGGCTTGCCCGAAGCGGCGGACGGCTACCGGGGCGCGGTATTCGTGGAGCCCGGCGATCCGGCCATGCTGAAGTCCGGGATCATGGAAGCCATCCAGATGACCGGCCAGCGATTCGCGGATCCCCGAGATTGGGGCGAGACGGTCACGGCGATCTGCGCCGCCGCCGATGTGGCCCCCCACCTGGAACGCTAGCGGTGCTCAAGCGCTCGCCCGGTGGACGGCGTACCTCGGGCCGGCCACGTGGATCCCGCGCTCGGCCAAGGGCGCGGGTAAGCCGCCTGCCCGGGTCGTTCCGGTTGATCGTCGCCCTGGGTTCGGCGGCCCTGCTCGGCGTCGCCATCGCGGTTGGTATTGGTGCCCTGAACCTCTCCGCCCAGACGACCAAGGAGCCGCGAGCCGCTGCTCCGTTCGCGAGGCAGCCCAGCGTCGCACCGTCCAGCTTCGCTCCTGCCACCGCCAGCTCCGCTCCTCCCGCCGCCAGCTTCAGCCCGCTCGCTTCCCGTTCGCCGACGTCAGCACCGAGCCGGTCCCCCGTCACGTCCCCGGCGGCGCAGCCGCCCGTCCGCCGGACCGCGCGGCCTACCGCCACCCCATCGAGCCCGGTCCTGGTGCCGACGCCCACAGCCGAGTACCAGACGCCCCGCGGCGCTAACGAGCTGGCGTGGTCCGAGGCGATCCTGCGGGCGTTCGGCGCTCCGCTGACCACTGCGAACATCGAGTCGATGGGCTACTGGATGCAAAATGAGGCCGGCTCGCCGCCCTACGGCATCGTCGGCGCCAACAATCCCATCAACGTCAGTCAACCGGGCTACGGGGGAACGCCGATCCAGAACGAGGGCAACGGCTATTTTCTGTACTCATACCCGACCGTCAACGACGGTATCGGGGCGATCGTGGCCTATCTGCACCGCTCCAACTACGTCGACATCGTGGCGGCCCTGAAGCAGGGCATCGGCTTGTCGAGCTCGTCCCTGGCCTCGGAGATCGCGGTCTACAGCGGCAATCACTACAGCAGCGTGCCGGACTCGTGGGGCGCTTCCCAGGGGAAGCCGGAAACCTAACCTCGATGAGGTTTCCTGACGCAGGTTGATCGCCACCGATGCCCGTTCGGTCTCATGAAATCATGCATGCATACGGGCGGGAGGCTGGCTTCCTTCCGCCGGCAGGGGCCCCATGACCACCGACCCGCCAGCCGTCGAGCCGCCTAAGCATCCCCTGTACGCGCTCACCACGTCCGAGCTGAGCGAGCACCGCCGCCAGCTGGAACTCGCCATCGCGTCCTGCGACGGGATGGACCCCGTGCCGTCGGCGCGGAGCGACCTGCAGGCCAGGCTCGATGACGTGATGGCCGAGCAGGACGACCGGACCAGGCTGGCCGCCCATGCCTGACCACGACCCCGGTCAGCTCACCGGCCGTCAGCTGGACCTGTACGCCAGCCAGCTCGCCCGGTGCCTCAAGGCCCTGGGCACCCGACGCCCCCATCCGCGGCGACGTCCAGCGCGAACTGGCGGCTGTCCGGGCCGAGCAGGAATCACGCGCCAGCGCCGGTCAGCCCCCTGGGCGCGCGGGGGCGGGAACCACGGCCCGTTCGGCCTTATGAAAATCTCGCATGCGCGGGGCGGCCCGTCACCCGGAGATGGGTGACGGGCCGAAGTGATCCGGTCGTGTCGGTCAGCATCCACGAGGCCACGTTGGCGATAACCCCGGCGGCCCGGTCTTCGCTTGTCATGACAACAGTTGTTGTGACATAATTATTGTCATGAGCGGACCGGCGTCTGGCCTTCGCGACCATGTGGGCTACTGGCTGCGGCGGCTCTCCGATGAAGTCCACCTCAGCTTCGAGCGGAAACTCGCCGCGCATGGGGTGACCGTCGCGCAGTGGAACGTGCTGGTCACCCTCTACCGCGGCGAGGGGGAGACAGTGACCGAGGTCGCGCGGTTCATCGAGACCGACGTCCCGGCCGTGTCCCGCCTGGTGGACCGCCTGGCCGAGAAGGGGCTCGTGGCCCGGTTCGCCGACCCGGCCTCACGGCGACGCGTCCTGCTCGCGCTGACCCCGCCCGCCGCCGCGCTCGTGCCGATGCTGGCCGAGATCGCGGACCACAACGACGAGGCGTTCTTCGGGATGCTGCCCCCGGCGCAACGGGCGGACCTGGCCGGGCTGCTCCAACGCCTGGTCTCCGAAGCCCGGACCGTCAGCCGCGATACCCAGGATAAGAAGGAGAAGGAATCATGACCACCGCGATCGAGAACCTCCAGTCAGCGCAGGCCCATGCCATATCCATCCGGCCGAAGGCCGGGGGATTCCCCGTGCTGGCCAAAGTACTGCACCAGGCGGGCGTGCACCGCAACGAGTGGTTCTTGCCCGCCGCCCAGAGCCTCTACGTCACCGACCTCGGCGCCGTCGTCCAGCAAGGGACACCCATCGCCACCGGCTCTCTCGACGTACCCCCGTTCGACCGGGACGCCCTGATCCGCACGCTCCGGGCCGACCAGGCCGGGATGAGCACCTTCGCCGAGTTTCTCGGCGCGGCCTGGCGCGCAGGAGTCATCCGCTACGTCGCTGACTTCGACGCGCGAGAAGTCACCTACCACGGCTGGACCGGCGAGAACTACGTAGAGGCCTACCCGGACGCGGCCATCGAGCAGTCTTAGCCCTGCGTTTGTGATAACACATGTGGTAACATCAGTGCATGAGAGTCGGAGTCCGGGAGCTGAGCCACCACACCAGCCAGTACCTGGCCAGGGTCAAGAACGGCGACGTGCTGGAAATAACGGAGCATGGCCGCGTGATCGCAACTATCATCCCGTCGTCGGCGGAAGCCGCTGGGAGCGAGCGCCCCCGGCCGCGGCCAGGAGGCGGCCGAAGCGGCGATCCCACCGCCGCCAGGCGAGTCGATGAGCTCCTGGCCCGCGGATTCGGCGACCATTGATCATCCTTGACACCAGCGGCATGTTCGCCTTCAAGGATGAATCGGCCGACGAACATCCAGCCGTCAGGCAAGCGCTAGAGTCCGATCCTGGCCCCTTCATCCTGTCGCCGTTCGTGCTCGCCGAGCTGGATTACCTGGTCTCGGAGCGTCTTGGCCAGCGGGTGGAACGCGAGGTTCTCGAAGACGTGGCCAATGGAGCTTACGCGCTCGCCGAGTTCGGCCCAGACGACATCCTCGCAGCTATGGGACTCATCGACCGGTACGCGGATCTCAAGCTCGGCCTGACCGGCGCATCGGTCGCCGTGCTCGCTGCCAGGCACCGGACAACGCGCCTGCTAACCCTTGATGAACGGGACTTCCGGCCGATGCGCCCACTGTACGGGAACGCTTTCATCCTGCTTCCTGCCGACACGGAGAGCTGACCGGCGGGTTCTGCGGCGGCCGCTGGCCGCCATCACCCGGACCCACCTAACGAGCGCCCGACCTCACTAGGTCAGCGAACCGCCTCGACGCGCCCCGGGGGTGAACCGGAGCACCGGCCCCTCGCGGTCCATAGTGTCGCGCAACAGTACGCTGCCAGCCTGCGCCTGGGCTCCGACTTCGACGCACCCGCCCCTGGCCCTAGCCCCATGACCACCGACCCGCACGTGCCTGACCACGCCCCCGGCCAGCTCACCGCCCGTCAGCTGGACGTTTTACGCCAGCCAGCTCGCCCGGTGCCTCAAGGCCCCGTGACATCGCGCGAGAGAAAATCGGCGATGGTTTCTCGCCGGACCACAAGGCGCGTCCGGCCGTCCTCACAGAACACAACGGGGGGGCGCATGGCGCCGTTGTAGTTGCTGGCCAGAGAGTAGCAATAGGCGCCGGTCACCGCCACAGCCACGAGATCGCCGGGCCGGGGATCACGCAGCGGGGCACCGCTGATCAGCCGGTCGCCGGATTCGCAGTGCCGTCCGACCAGGTCCACGCGGCCACCTCCGCCGACGCGGCTGGTCACCGTGGCCTCGAACCGCTGGCCGTATAGTGCTACCTCCATGTTGTCGGCCATGCCGCCGTCGACTGCCACGAAGCGTGGATCGTCGCCTTTCACGGACACCACGCGGTACAGCGTTACCCCGAACGGGGCGACCAGGCTGCGGCCCGGCTCGATAATGATCTGCGCGTCCTGCGGGAGATGCTTGCGTGCGGTGACCACCAGAGCCTCGATCCAGTCCTCGGGGCCCGGCGGGTCATCGCTGTAGGTGTAGCGGGCCCCGAGGCCTCCGCCCAGGTCGTAGACAGCGAACTCGCCCAGCCCGGCGATGGCCTCGATCGCCGGGGCATACGGTTCGGGCGACAGGATCTGCGAACCGATATGCATGTGCACGCCGTCGAGGCGCAGCTTGTCGCTGTGGCGCAGCCGGGCGATGGCGGCCCGGGCGGCCGGTATCGGCAGGCCGAACTTAGACCCGGCCTGGCCGGTGGCCACGGCCTCGTGGGTATCGGGCCGGACGCCGGGAATCACCCGGACCAAGACCGGCTGCTCAGAGGTGACCAGGTCCTCCAGCCGGTCGATGTCGTCGTCGTTGTCGATCACGATCAGGCCGACCCCGGCGTCGACCGCCATCTGCAATTCTTCTGTGGTCTTGGCGTTGCCGTGCATGATGATAAGCGCGGGGTCAACCCCGCCGGCCAGCGCCATGGCCAGCTCACCCGGTCCGGCCACGTCGACGCCGATGCCTTCGGAGGCCATCAGCCGGTACATTGCGGTGCACGGGAAGGCCTTGGAA
>Ga0302177_10002870_pt1 | contig 12062 bp, 9 predicted proteins | sample I_Palsa_E1_2_FD_198780 | JGI IMG/M metagenome (GOLD analysis project Ga0302177, IMG submission 198780) | Peat permafrost microbial communities from Stordalen Mire near Abisko, Sweden - I_Palsa_E1_2 | ecosystem: Environmental > Terrestrial > Soil > Palsa > Peat permafrost | place: Sweden: Abisko... | reverse complement strand
AATAATCGGCGTGCTGATAATGGCATCCGCCGCAGCGTGCGAAGTACGGGCAAAGCGGCGGGATGCGATGGGGTGAGGGCTCTACCATGGAGATCGCTTGGGCGCGGGCGAAGCCGGGTTTTTCCTAGGAGAGGGACGCGTCGATTTTTTCTCCAGAAAGAACGAAGGGGATGAAAACAGCCTTGCCGCGGCTGCGGTCTTGGTCTTTGCTGGCCGGCAATCCGGGGGGAAGGCGAGCGAATCCGTCGCCGCCGTAGATGAGCTTTTCAATGGTGAGGAGCAAGAATTGATTCTACGGCATGGGCAGGACGAAATTCGGACTCCGAGGCTCGACCAACCGAGGGCGCTAAGATCCACGAAGGAAAATAACGGAAGCGCTTTTACAGGGCCCGTCCTGCCGCCGCGCCTGATGCCCAGGCCCACTGAAAGTTGAAACCGCCGAGATGTCCGGTTACGTCGACTACTTCACCGATGAAATACAGCCCGGGGACTTTGCGGCATTCCAAGGTTTTGGCTGAGAGCTGGCCGGTGTCGATGCCGCCTGCGGTTACTTCGGCTTTTTCGAAACCTTCTGTTCCTGCCGGCGAGAGCTGCCATGCATGCAGGTGTTTTTCGAATTCGAGGAGCGCCTGATTGGTCCACGAGGCTGGCATGTGCATGTCGAGCCAACGATCCGCAAGACGATGGGGTAAGAACTTTCGCAACTCTGCGCGCAGGGCGGTGGCGCTTCTTAACATCGTTGAGTCGCGAACAAATGCGGCGGTCACTTCGTATCCGGAGACGAGGTCGATCACAATGGGCTGTGGTTTTTTCCAGTAAGAAGATATCTGCAGGATCGCGGGGCCACTCAGGCCGCGATGCGTGATCAGCATCTTCTCGCGAAACTGCTGCCCGGCGCAGGAAGCGGTGACTTCAGTGGAAAGACCTGCCAGATCGCGGTAGTGGGAGGCGTCTTCGGCGGCGAAGATCAGCGGCACCAATCCGGGCCACGGCCGGCGAATGACTAGTCCGAATTGCCGTGCCAGATCATAGCCGAATGATGTTGCGCCGATCTTCGGAATCGAAAGGCCGCCCGTGGCGACCACTAACGCTGGGGCGCGAAATTCGTCATTGGAGGCGCGGAGGACGAACTCTTCCAATCGCGCCACGTGGTGAATTTTCGTGTTCAGGAAAATGGCCACTCCGGCATCGCGGCATTCGGCCTCGAGCATGGCGACGATGTCGCGCGCGGAGTGATCGCAGAAGAGTTGGCCCAGAGTTTTCTCGTGATACGGGATGCGGTGCTTTTCTACAAGCGCGATGAAATCCGCCGGGGTGTAGCGAGCCAGGGCGGATTTGGCAAAGTGTGGATTCGAAGAGAGAAAGTTTTCGGGCGTGCAGTGAAGGTTGGTGAAGTTGCAGCGTCCGCCGCCGGAGATGAGAATTTTCTTGCCCAGGCGATCCGCATGTTCGAGCACGGCGACGCGGCGGCCGCGCTTGCCGGCCTCGATGGCGCACATGAGTCCCGCGGCGCCGCCACCGAGAATCGAGGCATCGAAGGAATGGGTCATGGGAGGGGCAGCACCTCAGGGGCTAAAGCCCGCGGCCTTTTTCACGCTCAACGGCACGACCGAAAGTCCTGCCCTTCCCGAAATCCTGGTCAGCATCACGCCCGGCCAGGAGTCGTGCCTCATATGTAAAACAGGCTGAGGCGCGGCAGGCCGTATCTTTCCAGCAGACTTTTTTGGATGTATTGTTTTTGCAGTTGCTCGATCTGTGCCGGCGCCATCTTGCGGCGGTAGGGCGCTAGTTCGCGATCGGCTTGCGCGCGCAGGTTTACGATTTCCTGGTCCGGGGTGGCGGCGAGCAATACAGCAAAAAGTTTTTCCTCCAGCACAGTGAGGTGACGCTCCAGGTCTTCCAATCCAGATGCAGCCTTCGCTGTTTCGAGTTTTTGGGCCAGGGTGCGCAGAGTGGCGGCGCAACCTTCGGCGACGGCCTGAACCGAAATCCCTGCCGCGGGTGGCAACCGCGCTGCTTCCAGCAGATCGGCATTGCGGCGCAGGAAAGCTGCGATGGTCTGGGGCTCAAAGCCTTGTGCGGACCCGGACGTTCCCGATGGATTCGGGGTGCCGTTCGAGTTCGTTGCGCCGACCGCCGCCTCCTTCATGTCCTCGGCCGCCGCCAGAACTTCCTGCGAACAATACGCCAGGCTGTTCACCTTCCTGGTTTTCGAGGGACGCTGATCGTATCGATCAAAAGCGGCGTCGATGCCGCGCAACGCGGCTTTGAGAGGGATGCCGGCTTCTTTCCAGATTTCAATCAGGGCCCAGTCCAGCGTGGTCAACAGCAAGCCCCCGCCGCGCCGGCGCAAGAATTGCTCCTCTATTTCGGTAAAGTAGTTGAAGTAATTGGATCGATCGTCCACGGCAGCTCAACGCGTCGAACGCGGAGCGCGCTCGCCGCCGCCGTTGGCCGTTCGAGGGGACGCTTTGGATGAAGCGCGGGAAGAGAACGCGGACGGGCTGTCGGGCGCGGCTTTGGGTGCGATTCCGCGCGCTGCAACATTTCGCTCCCAGATAATACGCAAGCCCTCCAGGGTTAAAAAATCATCCACCGTCTTAATGTACTTCGATCCAGTACCGATCATCGGACCCAGGCCGCCGGTGGCGATCACCTTGGTTTCCAGGCCGAGTTCATCCAGCAAAAGTTGGAGAATGCCGTCCACCAGGCCGAGATAGCCGTAGTAGAGCCCGGACTGAAGGCTGCCGACGGTGTTGGTGCCGATCACGCGGGCGGGCTTGCGAATTTCGACGCGCGGCAGGCGCGCGGTGCGCTGAAAAAGCGCATCCGCAGAAATACCGATGCCGGGAGAAATCACCCCACCCAGATATTCGCCTTTCGCGGAGACGCAGTCAAACGTGGTTGCGGTGCCGAAGTCCACAATCACGCAAGGGCCACCGTACTTTTCAAACGCCGCCACGGCGTTCACGATTCGATCAGCGCCTACTTCCGCCGGATTGTCGTAGTGCACGGGCATTCCGGTCTTGACGCCGGGCTCGATCAAGAGCGGCTTGGAGTTGAAATAGCGCTCGCAAACCTGCCGCAGAACGGGATCGAGCGGAGGGACTACGGATGAAATCACTATGCCGCGAATGCCCGAAGCTTCCAGGCTGGCCATCGAAAATAAATTGCGGAACAAAACGCCGTATTCGTCGACGGTGCTGCTCTGCCGCGTGGCCACACGCCAGTTGGCGACGAGGCGCTGGTAGCGCGGAGCGTCATCGCGAGCGGCATTTTCGGCATCTGTGTCGGGATGCACCTTCGCAACCCTGGCGAAGACTCCCAGCACCGTGTTGGTATTGCCGACATCGAGAACAAAGAGCATGTTCGTCAGGAACCTCTGACCGTCCCGCTCAAGACCGTTTGTAAGCCGCGCGCGGTTCGCAATTGCAGGAAGCCGCGCTCATCGAGGCCTTCCGTTGTTCCCTCGATCCTTGACCCGTCGTCTTCTACTGTAACCTGCTTGCCCTGCACCCACGAGGAATGTTCCGCGAACCTGCGCAGAATCAAGGCTCGCGCGTCCGGTGCGTTCAACAGAGCTTGATATTCCCGGTCGAGCGATTTTAACAAAGCTGCGGCCAGTTCGACGCGTGACCACTCGCTGCCCGTCACCATGCGCAGCGACGTTGCTTGGTTTTGCAATTCTTTGGGGAAGCCTGCCTGATTCACGTTAATGCCAATTCCCACGACGATGTAGCGCACGCGCGTTGCCTCGGCGTTCATCTCGGTGAGAATGCCGCAAACTTTCTTGCCTGCAATCAGCACATCATTGGGCCACTTCAAGTCGATGGCGACGCGGGCATCGACTTCTGCTATGGCGGCGCGCACGGCCAGTCCGGCGGCGAGCGCCAACACCAGAACTTCGGAAGGAGCTAAATTTGGACGCAGCACAACCGAACAGTAAATTCCCGCCGAGCGGGCCGACTCCCACGAGTGCGCTCCGCGGCCACGACCGGCGGTTTGCTCCTCGGCGAGAAAGACGCTGCCCTGGAAAGCGCCTTCCGCAGCCGCCGCCATGGCCGAAGAGTTGGTCGAGCCGATCTTGAAGAAGTGATGAAGATGAGAGTCGAAGATGGTGCCGCGAAGCAAGGGTTGCAAAATTTCGGGCAGCAGAAGATCTGGAACCGATCTCAGACGATAGCCGGTCGCCGGATGGCCGGCGACATCCACGCCGAGCCCACGCAGTTGCTGAATCAGCCGCCAGACTTCGGAGCGGTTCGATGAAATTTCCTGCGCAATCTTCGTGCCGCTGGCCACAAGCGTGGCGTGTTCCATTAACAGATGTACGATGCGGCCGAGGCGAAGATCGGTGGACTGCGGCTTGTGGTCCGCGCATGCGGTCGTAGCAGGGCGGGGCGGTTGTGACCTTGCCGGCGGAAGAGTCCTCGCCACGCGGGTTGTGCTTGGCTTTCTGATGCAGGGATTATGCTGGAAATAATGAGAAACGACAAACCTGGGCGCACACTTTTTCGTTCTGGGATTTGCTAAACTCTGTCGCATGATCCCCGGCACTCACGTTATGTTCTACAGCGCAAAGTCTGAAGCCGACCGCGCATTCTTCCGCGACGTCCTGGGATTCCGTTCGGTCGATGCGGGGGGAGGCTGGCTGATCTTTGCGCTTCCTCCGGCGGAAGCTGGAATCCATCCCGTCGAAAGTCCGAGTGGCCACGTGTCCGGCGGCGGGCCCTCTCTGCGGGCCGCTTCCGTCTATTTGATGTGCGACGATCTGCACGCGGAGATCAAACGGCTGCGCGCGAAGAAGGTGGAGTGCTCGGCGGTGGAGAAGCAACGGTGGGGCGTCACGACCACGATGCGGTTACCCAGCGGCGGGCAGTTGGGGCTGGATCAGCCGACGCACCCGACGGCCTTCGACACAACGCCGGTTACTGCGCGGTCTCGGTGAAAACCACCACGGGATGCCCGAGTGCGTATGGACCCTGCGCGGTCACGTGCACCGGACCGGGCGATGAGGGCAGGGTGAGCGTAACGGCAGCATTGCCGTTCGCGTCGGTGGTCATGATGGGGCTGGAGAGCGTGCCACCGTCGGTGGTGAAGTAAATGCTCGCACCCTGATTGGTGCCGCCCGACGAGCCCGGGTTCAGCGTAGCGGACAAAGCAATCTGGGTTCCGCGAGTTGCGCTCTGGCCGTCGCCTGTCTTTGTCAAAGTTGCAGGAGGATTGCCCACGAGGATCCAACCGTCTTGGGTCTGGGTCACGCCGCCGGTGTCGCTGGCGGTAATGCTGAAGTGATAGAAGCCAGCGGTGTTGCCTGCTGTGACGGTGATGGTTCCGTTCTGGCTGGTCGTGAGGCTGGGCTGCGTGAGGGCAACGCTGATGCCGGAATCGGACTGCTCAGAGGTCAACGTGACGTTCGCCGATCCGCTGGTGATTTTTGGCTGCAGAGCGACGACGCCGTTGGCGGGAGCCATGATGACATCCGGGTTCAAATCCCATTCGGAAGCTGGCGTCTGCGCCATGCTGCCGCTGATGACGAGCAGCGTTGCCGAGTACGGAGCAAAGCTTACGATTGACGACCACGCGTGCGAGGAAGAGGCTGTGATGACCGTGGGCGCACGATTGGCGAGAGTGTAGGTCGTTACCTGCGTGGGCGTGAATCCGTTCAACGCGAACTGCGTGGTCACTGTGTTTTGCGGATCTTTGTTGAGGACGAGCAGAGTCAGAGTTGAACCGGTCGAGTTGAGCGCGGCGTAGTTGCTGAACAGGCTTGGATCGCCATCGTTTGTGCTGGAGACCGACGTGGTGCCGAAGCCGTGATGAGAGCCATCGTAGTTCGTGAATAACTTCAAAGTTAGGTAATTCGGGTTCGAGGGACTGGGCGCGGTCCATCGGGAAGCCAGGTAGACGCGCTCCCGGCCCAGGATGCCATAGGCGTCCGCGTCCCCGAGAGCGGTTGAGAAATCGGCCGGGCTGACGATTTCCGCGCTCCACTCGGTCACGCTCAGAGGCGTGCCGGGATAGATAGTGTTCACGAGCGCGCGCATACGCGGAATGCGGAAGGGAATGGTCCGGTTGGGTTGAATGCTAGTAGCCCAGGGCTGGTTGATGGAACCGGACTCGCTCACATAAGTTGGGTCCCAGTAGTCGCGGAAAATGCGCACCGCCAGCGCCTGTTTCTGCGCGGTGGTGAAGCTTGAGGTATTGGGCGTATCGGGATAGGCGTGAATGTCGAACACATCGACGGAACGCGTACCTGCGATCTGATCCTGCCAGTAAACTTCATTCAGCCACCAGGGAAGGAAATCGATTCCGGCGTGAGCGCCTTTGTCGTTGCCGTTCTGGCCATTCCAGTAAAACCACCAGCAACAACTCACCGGGCCCAGACGAATCGCCGCGGGATCCCAGGTTTTGAGAGCGCGTGATTCCGCGAGATAGGTATCGCGCAACTCGTTGTAGCCGGAGGGACTGGGATGAATATCGAAGTGAGTGCTGCCCCATATGTCGATCTCGTTATCCATGTCGTAGAAATGAGGCGCGCTACCGAAAGCCGTGGCCAGGGCCGCGGTCCACTGGTTACGATAGACGCTTCCGGCGGGATCGCTGTTGCCGGGCTGATCGAGCAGGGGAACGTAGGCATCGTTGGGATCGGCGGTGAGAGCGGTAGCGCAATCCGTCTTCAGGCCATCGCCTGCGTCGGAGTTGTAGGGATCGGTACCGCACTGCGCACCATACTTGGCGACGGAAAAACTCCAGTGTCCGTTGTTGTTCTCGGCGGTTTTCGCCACCCAGGGCAGCATGACCATGGTCATCAGGGGATTGCCGCCGGCAGATTTTACGTCCTGGATAAATTGCGCTGAGTCGCTGTCTCCGATCTCCGTGTAGTTGAAGTCTTCGAAGTACCAGTCGTTGTCAGCGTTGTTGGTATGGGTCAGCCAGTTGTAAGTGGAGGTTGCGTTGCCGCCCCAGCGGACGACGCTCAGCCCGCTGTCGGTGATGGTCGAGGCATTCTGCGGATAGGCGCCGCCGTAAACATAGGGACTGATGGGATGACGGTCGCTGAGAGCATCTACTGTGACATGCACCGATGCCGACGAAGACGTGTTGGGAGTGGCCGAAGCTGGGCTGGAGTTTGCGCTCTCACCGGCTGGATTCACCGCCGACACGACATAGAAGTATGTTGTGCCGTTGATCAGGCCGGTGTCGGTGGCAGTGGTTCCGTTGGGCGCCGCAACTTGCAGGTATGGACCGGCCGAGGCGGTTGCACGTTTCACGTGATAGCCGGTGGCTCCGGCGCTGGAATTCCAACTCACGACAACTTGTTGATCGCCAGCGGTTGCGTCGAGGCCCGTGGGTGCAGAAGGAACGGTTGCGGCGGCCTGGGGTGTGGCGGAGACTTCACTGGAATTTGCGCTCTCGCCGATGGCGTTGACTGCGGAAACGACGTAGTAGTAGGTAGTGGCGTCGGTGAGCCCGGTGTCGGTGTAGTTGGTAATCGTGGGGGAGGCTAGCTGGGTATAAGGTCCGCCGTGCGTGGTTGAGCGCTTGACGTTGTAGCTGGCGGCGCCGCTGCTGGCACTCCACGCGAGGCTGACCTGCTTGTCGGCGGCAGTGGCGGTTAACTCCACCGGGGCCGCGGGAGCAGTGCCCTGCTGGCCGTTACCTCCGCTGGAAGAGGTGCTACTCACGCCGTTGCACGGCGAGCGCCGTGCACATCCGATCGAGTCGCGCCCATTCGAATCCCAACCACTCGAATCTTGTGGATTGGAATGCTTTCAAGCAAGACCTTTCCGAGGGAGAGCAGTGGCCGCTTACCAGCATCGCCATAGTTGGGATGCTAATCGAGCGGACTGTTCTTTCAGAGTCCCGAAAGTGTCGTTGGCAGCCTGTCCGGTCGCCAAGAATAGTGGGCGGAAGGACAAGGGGAAACACGTTCAGGCGGGCAGGACCCGCATACTCATGTCGACGGCTTGCGGCGAGTGAGTGAGCAGGCCAACGGAGATGAAGTCAACTCCGGTCTCGGCGTAGGCGCGAACATTATCCAGCCGAATTCCGCCCGAGCACTCCAATGGCACGCGAGGTTCAATCCCGGCGCAGCGCTCGACGGCGCGGCGGACTTCCTCGGCAGACATGTTATCCAGAAGAATGGCCTCGGCTCCGTGAGAGAGCGCGTCCTCCAACTCCTCCATGGTGCGCACTTCGATCTCGATGACTTGCGAACCGCGGCGGTTGTGCACGGCACGATCCAGAACCGGCGCAATCCCACCTGCCAGCGCGATGTGATTGTTCTTGATGAGGACGCCATCGGAGAGATCGAGGCGGTGATTCTGGCCGCCGCCGCAGCGCACAGCGTATTTGTCGACCACGCGCAGTCCCGGGGCGGTTTTTCGGGTGTCGAGAATGCGCGCTTTGGTGCCGGAGACGGCTTCGACAAACTTGCGGGTCAGGGTTGCGATTCCACTCATGCGCTGCAGGAAATTCAGAATGACGCGCTCGCAGGAAAGAATGACGCGGGCATTGTGCTGGATCACAGCAACCGACTGCCCTTTATGGAGGCGAACGCCATCGAAGATCTCAGGATGCGTGGTGACTTCGTAGTGCGACGTTACGGCGCCATCGAGCGCGGCGTAGACATCGAGAATGCGCGCCACGCAGCCGATTCCCGCGAGAATGCAATCCTGCTTAGCGAGAATGGTGGCCGTGGCGCGCTGGTTGGGATCGATGCAGGCGTAGCTGGTGGCATCACGCGTGGCCCGGTCTTCGAGCAGCGCATTCTCGATGATGGCGGTGATGCGTCGGCTGTTAAAGTCCATAAAGCGGTGGTCAGTCGTAAGTGATCGGTGGTTGGTGATCGGTTCCCGTTATCAGGTTTTTTGCATGCTTAGTTCATCGAGTTGGTTCTTGAGCTTTTCCCTTAGACTTAACAGTTCCTTCTCTCGCCGGCGCAGGCCTTCCACTACTTTCTCCGGAGCCTTGGCCAGAAACTGCTGGTTACCCAGTTGCTTTTGATTGTTGGCGAATTCTTTTTCAGTCTTATCGAGTTCTTTGTTCAGGCGCTCACGCTCGGAGGCAACGTCTATTTTTCTTTCGTAGACGACGTGAACATCAAAACGAGCGGTGCTGCGCGCGCCCGCCTGCTTGGCGAGCGCCCCGGTGACGAAGGCGATTCTTTCCACGTTGGCCAGGCGCTCCACCGCTGCGCGATTCTGCTCAATCATTGCGCGAATCCCGGCCTCGTGCGCAGAGACTTCGATTGGAACTTTTACCTTGGGTTCGACCTTCAATTCCGCGCGCACATTCCTCACGTTGACGATCAGGTCCTGCAATATTGCCATCTCCGTTTCGGCGTTCAGATCATATTGCTTTTCGTCCGCCTGGGGATACGCTGCCAGCGCAATGGACTTAAGCGGCGGGCGGCCTTCATACATCGCATGCCAGATCTCTTCCGTAATAAACGGCATGATGGGGTGCAGCAGGCGCAACGACGCGTCGAAGAGGTTGACCAGGTTCGAGCAAGAGGTGTGTGCTTCGGAGTCGTCCGCACCTTCCTCGAAATTCAGCCGCGGCTTGATCAGCTCAAGATACCAGTCGCAGAATTCTCCCCAGAAAAAATCATAGATGCGGTTCGCGGCTTCATGGAAGCGATAGGTGGCGAGAGCATCGTTCACCTCCGCGGTTACGCGGTTGAAGCGGGAGAGAATCCAGCGGTCTTCGAGGGTGTTGGACTGGAAGCCGGCAACTCCTTCTTGCGAACTCAAGTCGCCGGGACTTTGTCCCGGACGGACAGCCCCTTCGGCTCCGTTCAGGGCAGGCGAGGGTGGCTTTCCCCACACAAACCCGAGTCTGTCTACATTCATGAACATAAATCTGGCGGCGTTCCAGATTTTGTTGGCGAAGGCGCGATAACCATCGGTGCGGCTCTCACTGAACGCGATGTCGGTTCCCGGCGCGGCCATGGCGGCCAGAGTAAAGCGGGTCGCATCCGTACCGAAGCGTTCGATAATCTCCAGAGGATCGATGACGTTTCCTTTTGTCTTCGACATCTTCTGCCGGTCGGCGTCGCGCACCAGCGCGTGAATATACACTTGGCGGAAGGGCACGCTGTCGTCTTTTTTTTCGGCCCAGCCGCTGGCCTGCTTGATCGCGGGATCCTGCTGATGATCCTTCATGAAGTAGCAGCCGGTCATAATCATTCTCGAAACCCACAGGAAAACGATCTCGTATGCCGTGATGAGCAGGGTTGTCGGATAAAAAACTTCCTGATCCCGCGTCTTCTTCGGCCAGCCGAGCGTGGTGAAGGGCAAAAAGCCGGACGAGAACCAGGTGTCGAGCACATCCGGGTCCTGTTCGAGTTTGCCGCCGCAAGGGCATTGCGACGGCGCTTCGCGGGCAACGATGAATTGGCTGCAGTCTTCGCAATGCCACGCCGGAATGCGATGTCCCCACCACAGTTGCCGCGAGATGCACCAGTCGTGAATGTTGTACATCCAGTTCAGGTACATCTGCTTGAAGTTTTCCGGAACGATGGTGATCTCGCCGTTTTCGACGACCTTGATGGCATGATCGGCGAGCGGCTTGATCTTCACGAACCATTGCGCGGAGAGCCGTGGCTCTACGACCGTGCCGCAGCGCTCACATTTTCCCAGGCCCAGCGTGTAATCTTTCTCGCCGACGAGAAATCCCTGCTCCTGCAAATCCGCCAGCACGCGCTTGCGAGCTTCGTAACGGTCGAGTCCGGCGTAGGCGCCCGCGTTCTGGTTCATGTGCGCGCGTTCGTTCATGACGTCGATCTGGGGAAGTTCGTGGCGCAGTCCGGCTTGAAAATCGTTGGGATCGTGCGCCGGCGTCACCTTCACGGCGCCGGTTCCGAACTCCGGCTGCGCCAGTTCGTCGGTGATGATCGGAATCTCGCGATTCATCAAGGGCAGAAGAACTCGTTTGCCATGCAGATGGGCGTAGCGTTCGTCTTTCGCGTTCACCGCGATCGCCGTGTCGCCCAGCATGGTCTCCGGGCGCGTGGTCGCGACCGTGATGAACTCGTTCGTGCCTACCACCGGATAGCGAATCTGCCAGAGCTTTCCGGCAACCTCTTCGTGCTTCACTTCGAGATCGGAGATGGCCGTGCCGCATCGCGGACACCAGTTCACGATGTATTTTCCCCGATAGATCAGCCCGTCTTCATACAAACGGACGAACACCTCGCGCACCGCGCTCGAAAGATTCTCGTCCATGGTGAAATACAAGCGGTCCCAGTCGACGGATGCGCCCAGGCGCTTCATCTGGTCAAGAATCGCGCCACCGTAGAGCTTTTTCCACTCCCAAACCCGCTCGATAAATCTTTCGCGCCCTAGATCGCGGCGCTTGATGCCTTCGCTGGCGAGCTGGCGCTCCACCATCATCTGCGTGGCGATCGATGCATGATCCGTCCCCGGCAGCCATAGAGTGATGAAGCCGCGCATGCGATGCCAGCGCACGATGATGTCCATCTGCGTCTGGTTGAGCATGTGCCCCATATGCAGACGGCCGGTGACGTTCGGCGGAGGCAGCAGCAAGGTGAACACGGGACGAGTTTCGCCAGGCGGCGGCGTGGGCACGGAGAAAAGCTTTTCTTTGACCCAATACACCGCCCAGCGCGTTTCGATCGCACCCGGCTCGTAGGATTTGGACAATTCGTGGGGCATGGGAAATCAGCTGTCAACTGTCCAGCATTCAGCACATAGCATTCAGCCAAGCTTTAGCACGGAGACAGCGAGGATGTCTGAGGATCGCATGACCCTTCGATATGCCTCCGTGGTCCCTGTGTTTGAGACTGGCGAAGAAAGGCTGATGAAGTTTGATCTTACAGGCGCGAGAAAAGATGGGTCAAACCGGGATAGGGGGTATTACGCATTGAGGGGAAAATGCTACACCCCGACTCGGAATGTCGAGTGATCAAGTGGGGAATGTGGCGTGGAGTGCGGATGCGCGCGGGGGCGGAGGAGCGAAAGGACGCGAGCGCAAGGTGACCGATCCCCTCAGTCACTTTGGATATGGGCATGGGTTTTCACGTTCCTCGAATCGCTGAA
>Ga0302177_10002866_pt1 | contig 12069 bp, 13 predicted proteins | sample I_Palsa_E1_2_FD_198780 | JGI IMG/M metagenome (GOLD analysis project Ga0302177, IMG submission 198780) | Peat permafrost microbial communities from Stordalen Mire near Abisko, Sweden - I_Palsa_E1_2 | ecosystem: Environmental > Terrestrial > Soil > Palsa > Peat permafrost | place: Sweden... | reverse complement strand
CGGCATCCCGGGCAATGATGCTGGCCACAGGGATGGTAACGCTCGTGGCAGGCTTCCTGTTGGCACCGGTGCTCGCCCACAGGCTGCCGGCCGTAACCGTCGGGTACCGTATCGCTTTCGGCTCGTTGATCGTGGCGTTCGTGGGCGGGAGCTTCACGGCCTCGCTGCAGGCTCGGGATCTGCATCGGTGGAACGTAGTGCGGGTGATCCAGCCAGCACTCGCTCTGATGGCGATCGTCGTGCTGTGGGGGGTGCGGCGGCTCACGCTGGATGCCGCACTGATCGTGATCGCCGCGACTGCGCTGCTGCAACTCCTCTTGGCCTACTGTTACTGCCGGCGCACGGGCCTGGCGCCTGGGCGCGCCCGCGTTGCCCTGGTCCGACCGCTGTTGGGATACGGCGTCGCGCAGATCGCAGCCCTGACGCCCGCGACCCTGAACGCCCAACTCGATCAGCTCGTGCTCTCGCAGACGGTGCCGGCGGCCGACCTCGGCCGCTACGCGATCGCGGTCTCGATCTCCCTGCTTCCGATGCCGCTGGTCACGGCAATAGGTAACGTCGCGTTGCCCCGCTTGGCGAGCCAGCGCGAGGTGACCGGGGCGAACCGCCGGTTGCAGCGCCTCTCGGTATTCGCCAGCGTCGGCGTGGCCGCGGCCGTGCTGGTGCCGCTGGACGCGGTGTCGTACTGGCTGGTGCCGCTGGTCTTCGGCGCTGCCTACCGTGGCGCGGTGCCGCTGCTGTGGGTTCTGACGCCAGGGTCGATCTTCCTGGCTTGCGGCCAGGTGACCGGCGATCTGCTGCGGGGCAGGCGCCAGCCGGCGGTCGTGGCATGGGCGGAGGGGATCGCCGCGATCTTCACGGTGGCCTTGCTCTTCGCGTTGCTACCGCTAGTGGGTGTCTACGGCGCGGCGATCGCCTCGACGGTCTCCTACGGGGTGGCGCTCGCCGTCATGCTCCGCCGCCTGTCACGGAGGCCACCTCAAGCGGGCAGGCACCGTCAGAGACGGCGCAAACTCCGCTGCCTTCACCGTGAAGGCCATGCAGTTGGCCGAGGCCATCCATGTCCTTCAGACCCACGACGCTGGAGGACGGAAAAGGCTGGCCGATGGGGCATGTCTGGCAAATCAGCTGAAATTCCTCGTAATAGCTTCGCGGTAGTGCGCAAAATAATTAACTGTCAGAGTTTGTGAGGTGATTTGACAGCGGGACCGTATTCGAATTTAATATGTTAGCATGGATCACAGGCCATGTCCTTTCTGCTGCGACGAGTCGTCAAGCATATTCGGCACGCGTGGCGATATATGGCTCAGATGCCGGACGTGTCGATCTGTATTCCGGGATATCACGGCTGACAAGTTCGGAAGGCTCCATGACGAAGCCTTTCAGGACGCTGATTTCCTGGACGCCGTAGTCGCGACCCACGGTCTGGAGCCGGCCCGCGCTGTATGGGACGGGTTGTCATTGCCGGGCCGGTCGCTACTCGAGATCGGACCGGGCTCCGGCCACCTTCTGGCCGCCGCTCACGAGGCAGGGCGTGCGGTAGCAGCGGTCGAGCACAGCCAGGCCAACAGGAAGTTCATACAAGACATCTGGGGAATCGGGCCTCTGTACCCAGATCTTGCCGCCATTCCGCAAGATGTATCGTTCGATGCCGTGGTTGCGATCAACGTGCTCGAACATGTTTATGATATCGCAGGCTTTCTCCGTTCGATAGCAAAGGTAATCACTCCGGGCGGTGTCCTCTTCGTGTCCACTTCGAACGCAGTATCGCTGGAGGCGAGGTTGCTGGGGAGTGCGTGGGCCATGTGTAAGACACCCGATCATGTCTCCTTTCCCTCGCCCGCCGGTATGGTGCGCGCCGCCCAGGTCAGTAACATGCAGGTCGAGCGGCTATGGTCAACGGAAGTCCCGTTCGAGCTCCCAGTTTCTGTGCTTGTCGCGGCGCGTGATTGGAAGCGTGCCAGGTGCTGCTCTCGGAGTACCGCCACTGATGGCTACTCAGGAAAGATAAATGCCGAGAAGAGCGGTATGCCTGCAAAGAGATGGCTCGCCCGCTTTTACTCGTGCGGCAAGTTTATCGATCCCACATCCCGCCTGCTGGGGGCGTGGGGGCGCGCAGCTAACGTCAAGGCTTGCCTGCGACCGGTAAGCCAGCCGCCGGCTTCATTGCAGGAAGACGGGCTGGATTCGTGAGCGCCATGCTAGATGTGCGAGACATGTACCTGGACTTGCTCCGCAGTTCTCTTACGAGGTACGGGGAGGACGAGCTCGCGCCGATACGCGCCTCGAACCACCCCATGGCAAGGCGCGTATTCGGCAGCCTCGCTAAGCGAGACGTCAGACTCGTGCGAGCGATTCCATTCGACGAGAAAAAGTGGAACTTGGGCCTGGACTGGCCTGTTTCGGCTCGATGGCGATCTCTACGAGTCGACCATTCAGGCCCTTGATGCACTGTATCCGAGGCTCTCGGCCGGAGGCTTCTGCATTATCGATGACTATCATCCAATTGAAGCATGCCGTAAGGCTGTCACGGATTACCGTCAAAGAAATTCAATATCTGCTGAGATAATTGATATCGACGGAACCGGTGTCTACTGGCGTAAGTAGCTGTGTGGCGTTCTGGCTCGAAGCAGATCACGGCCGTTTTCCCTGGCCAGGGATTCGGCGGTGTGCCTGAGGAAATCTCAACGGTTCGCCGGGAAGCGGATCCTTGCCCGATGGCCACAACGCCCAGCCGTCGACGATACCATACGCGGCTGACGGTGCGTGACGCGGCCTACGTCTGCGAACTGCGTCTGCGGTCGCGGTCCGGAATAGGAGAAGGAGTAGGTAGAAAGTCAGCAAGATCTGGCGCGGACGGTTTCGATATTTTCTGAAAAACCATATCGAGTTGCGCATGCCATAGTATGCCGACAGGGGGCGTGGCCTCGTCGACTCTCCAGTGTGGTAGGCGAGAGCGGTCGGCACCGTCACCACGCGCCAGCCACTCCTGCTCGTTCTCAACGAGATATCGGCGTCCTCGTAGGTGAGAAAGTAGCTGCCATCCCATCCGATATCTCTGATGATCTCGCTCCGGCAAAATATCGCGCATCCAGTAGCCCACTCATTATCGATAACTCCGCCAGTTGATTGAATGTCGTCCGCCCCGGCGCCGACAGTTACTGTACGATGCCTCCTGGATTGCCGAAGCGGGACTCGGATCGGACGCTGCAGAATTGAGCTGTACGTCCTGATACAGTACGTATATTCCCAATCCTTATGTGGATTACCGGTACCCGGGAGATGCACATTTGGCGCTGTGATACCGACGTTCGGAATATCGAACGCCGCCGTGCATAGACGGACAGAAGCCCCGTCCATCGTGACGTGCGCGTTGAAGCAGGCGTAAACATCAGCGGAACACATCGTGGTAGCGAACTGGCATCCCGAACCGAATCCCAGATTGCGCCTCGGTATCACCCAGGTACAGATTTCATCGGTGAGCTCGGCTGGCCGCTCAGAGAGGTCGTTGGCGACGACGACAATGTCGGAGAATATCTTCAGATGCCAGTGACCCAGAACTGATCGGATGGTCCGCTGATGGTCTCCGTAGTGCACCACGACAGCGGCAACTCGGCGTGTAGCACTCATTTTCTGTATCCTTGCTGATGAATTTCTGGCCTACAGACGACTGGGCCGAGCAAGCAGAAGGCATTGGTAACCGAGCAAGTTTGGTCGTTGACGTACAGCCCACTTATCAAGACGATCCGCCATACTGCGCGAGACCAACCGGGCCTTCCGCAGCGGAAGATTTCCTGTCGCCATCGCATTCACGAGTTCGTATCCGTTCTGCTCAAGGAGTTGGATGGCTGTCCGGTATGTGTAGAAACGCAAGTGTGTTCTGTCGAGCTGGCCTGTATCGGTATAGAAAAACTGGCCGCGCAGTCTCGAAATGCGTTGACGATAGTGAGCGATGTTTGGCAACGCCACCGCGAGTACACCTCCCGGACTTAGTCGTTGGTGTAGTTCTCGGAGCAACCGCTCAGGTTTTTTTAGATGTTCCAGAATATGAGATGCCAGGATCGCGTCAAATGCTCCGCCTATATCTGGAGGAAGGCCCTTCTCCAGATCGGCAATATACACTGCCTCGCAGAATTGTCGTGCCGCCTCCTGCTCCAGTGGATCGATCGTAATCCCGGTTACGCACCAACCGCGATCGCTAAGAACCCTTGCGTTGTCCCCAGCACCACAGCCGCAGTCTAGGATTCTGCCAGGCGATGAGGAAAGCATGCCGAGCAACTCGAAGTTGCCCTCGTTCTTATATATGAGTCTACTATCATCGATCATAGTAATCCTATCAGGATAGGTTTCATATGCCTAGCAAGCAAGGCCTTGAGCAATTGTGAAAGAAGTTCCACTCGGTGAACAAGCGGGCGCCCACGAGGTCATTCCCGCCGGGCTCGTCCGAATGTGACGACAATGGCGAGCAGCCATACAGCCGCAGTCGCGGGAATCGACGACAGGACGCTTCCCCAGTCAACCTCGCCCGTTACCAGTAGCGGGAAGAGAAGCAGCACTAGGAAGATCCCATGTCGGTTGGCCCGCACGTCGAATTGATCGTCAAGCAGCCGTACCATGCAACCGAGCAGGAACATGCCCGCCAGCATCGGCACCCAGCCACCATACAGATAGAGGCCGCCGACGAAAGTGTCAGGCGTGGACGTGTATACGGTGGAGGGCTCGCCGAAGTACTCCTGGCTGAATTCATAGCCGGTGAGGTTCAGCGGCTTGCCCGGCCAGAGAAGCCGGGGCACGATGCCCGCCACGGGCCCGTCTATAAGCTGCACCGGGCTCCGGAAGCCGATTTGTTGAGGCGTCCGCTGTACGATGATCGCCACGCTGTCGACCTCGCGGATCCGCTGCAGCATATAGGTGAGCGAGCTGGATAGTGCCAAGCTCGGGCTACTGCCGGTTACGGTCTGCCGCAATATTTCGGGCGCGGTCGAGACGGCCTGCCCCGGCGTCAGCGTCACCGGACCCTGGCGGACGACGCTCCGGTAGATCCCGTTAAACGGTATGACGACGAGGAGGAAGACCAGCGTACCGAGGATCAGCGGAACCATGGGCAGTCGTCGCCGCGAGACGCTGAGCGGGATGGCGACCGCAAGCACGGCCGTGATGAAAGTCCCCTTGAAGCCTGATAGAGCACCGAACGTGATCTCGGCCGAGAAGAGGATGACCAGCGTTATCCAGGCATACCGCCGGCGCTCGATAAATACCCGCATGGCCGCCACCGCGACTCCCAGGGGAGCGCACTGGCTGACCGTGCCGAGAATCCCTCCGAAGCTGCTCGCGGTGGTGACCGCGGAGGATATGTTGCCGACGTATCCAAACACCCCGGTGGTGGCGATGTTATCGAAACGGGCTGCGATACCGATGGCGTACAAGATCCAGGGCGCTGCTGGGCCACGCACCTGCTCGCCGAACCGTTGGCTAAGGGCCCGTACTGCCCTACCCGCGGAGCGCTGGGCAGGCATGCCAGGCCCGATCAGGTAACCGGTTGCCCAGGCGGTGATGCCGACCGCCACCAGCCACAGCGCCCGAAGCACGCTGGGAACACTGATTTCCGTCGCGACACCGGTCTGCGGCTGGCTCCAGGTTACGGTGGCGACACCGTAGGCTAGCGCGTACCAGACCAGCATCAACGACCCGATCTTCCAGCGGCTTAGGCCAACGTCATGATGAACGGCACCGCCCACCAGGCATAGCAGGCCAAAGGCAAGAACTGCCAGCGCGAGACCACCCCAGATAACAGCGGTTGTCGGCCGATCCGAGGTATCCAGGGTGCACGCAAGCAGCAGGGGGGCAGCAGCCAGGAAGGTCAGCGCTGCGATGATCAGCCGCAGTCGTAGGCCGGAAGATCCGGGCAGGCTCGCCGGAACTGCTGTCATGCCAGTTTCTCCAAGATGAACGCCATCCGCAGGTCCGTGGTGTAGCCGCCGCGGGCGCCGTCGGCTGCGATGTCGCCAAGCCATACGGTCAAGCCCAATACAGACCACATTCTACCATCTATGATCACTGTTAGTATTCATTTCAATTCATAGAGTAACGCATACTATCTGCGGTCGACTGTGCTTGCGGAGTCACAGAAGCCTCCGGACGGCGAGCTGCGCGTAGCGTTCCGGCGCGAATGCCACCCTTGTCCACTCAGCGGCGCGCCTGCCCATCCAGGCCAGCCTGGCGGGATCCTTGAGCAGGTTATCCAGCGTCCTGGCCAGTGCTTCTGCCGACTCGTCCGCCGGAGCTACCCCGGTAACCCCTTCGACGTAGGCTTCGTGTGAGCCGCCGTAAGCGGGCGCGATCACCGGCGTACCTGCGGCCTGTGCCTCGAGCAGGACAAGGCCGAAACCCTCACCCCCGGCGTCGCGGCCGCACTTGGTCTGCGTGGCCAGCACGAACAGGTCCGCAGCAGCCAGTTCACGAGCAAGATCGTCGTCGCTGAGACCTGCCCGCAGCACACACCAGGAGTGTTCGCAGATCAGGCGCAGCAAGTCAGCCGGCGGGTTCCCGCTGCCGCAGATGGTCAGGCAGACGTCCGGACGCCCGAGAGCCGTCACCGCTTCCACCAGCTGAGGGAGTCCCTTCGTCCGCCACTGCGCCAGCCGGAAGGCGGTCGCCAGCCGGAGCTGCGGACCATGACCCGGCCTGCCTGCGGCCGCTGCGGCGAGAGTCTCCAACCACTCTCGCGACAAGGCCGGCGGCAGAACCGTCGCGAGGCAGTCTCTCATGAGCGCGCCCGCGGTGAAATTGCTCACCGCTACCACCCGTACGCCAGCGCCTCGCATCAGGTGGCGCTCCAGGGCCCTTCGGGGGCGCCACCGAGAATCCCACATCTCGGTGCCGTGACACAGCAGCGAGACTCCGCATGCGCTGGAATCACGGGCTAGCCGCGCCGCCACCGGCATGAGCGCCCGGTGCGCGACGATCAGGCGGGCGGGTTCGGAGCCTTCCCGCAAGATGGTGAGGGCCTGGGTGACCAGCCGGACATGGGCGCGGGCGCCCGGGCTGCTCAGGTCCAGGCGCCGACATTCGACGCCTTCGGCGGCGAAGGCCCACTCCAGCGTCTCCACATAGCGCTCGATCCCGCCGCCAAGGCCACGGGACGGGCTGAGCAGGAGAACACGGCCCGTCATGCTGGGTTCCCCGCCCACGTCTCTAGCCAGGCGTTCAAGGCCGTTAGAGCCCACGTTTCCGCCCAGCGGCGGCGGGGGTGCAGGCACGTCAGCCCGGCTCGCGTGGCCCTGGCCCTGTCCACCAGCGACCACACCGGAGCATCAGGTTCGCTGGCCGCCGTGACCAGCGGTGCCAGCGGGCCTGTTAGCCACAACCCCATGGGAAGGCAGAAACCGCGCTTCCGCTGCGTCGCGAGGGCGGCGAGATAGGGATCGCCCAGCGCCGCCCCGATCGCCGCTTTGCCTGGAACGGCCTTCCCGCCGCGGGCGCTTTCAAGTGTGGCGGAGAAGACGTGGCTGTCGACAAAAGGAACACGCAACTCGATTGACGATGTCATGGAAAAGGTGTCGGCGTCGGGAAGCAGCATGGCTTGCAAGTAGATCGCGACCTCGGTGCCGGCCATAGCCGCGAACGAACTCGGTGAGCACCCCGTTGGCCAACCCGGCGCGTCCGCGGGCCCGGCCATCCGATGGCTCCCAACCCCGGTCAGGTCGCTCACCAGTGACGCAGGGAATAGCTCTCGCTGAAGGAGAGCGAGGTCCACGCCGCTGCGGGGCCCATCTTTACCCAGCAGCCGCCTGGCCTTCGCCTCCCCTGCCACCCCCAGTACGCCAGCGAGCTTGGCGGCCATGCCGCCGATGGGGAGGGGAACAGCATCCAAGGCCTGCAGCATTGGCAGATATTTCAGCAACCGGAAATGGGAGTACCCGCCTACCGCTTCATCTCCGCCGAGCCCGGACAGCGCTACTTTGAAGCCGGCCTCATTGACGGCCCTGCAGATGAGGTAGGTATTGAGGCCATCCACGCTCGGACGCTGCATCGCATGGAAAAACCTTGTGACGTCGTTGTCTTCCAAGATGGTCTGCACCCGCTGGAAGCGATGTCCGTAGTGCCGCGCGGTCCGACTTGCCTCCAGCGTCTCGTCGGGTGCCCCCTCAGCCGTTACCGTCAGGCAGTGGACGTCCCGGCCGAGGCGGCGGCTGATGGCCGCTATAGCCGCCGAATCCACCCCCCCAGAGAGCAACAGCGCAGTCGGAACGTCGGCGCCCAGGTGCAGATCAATCGATTCCGCCAGCGCCGCGCCCAGGTCGGACGGCCGTGGCTCGACCGCGACCGGGCCGTCGGGTCGGATGGCCCGTACCTCGACACGGCGGTCCTGTCGCACCACGGCGACGCTGTTGGGCGGGATGGCGGCGATCTCCCGGAAGGCGCTTTGATCGGCGGCCATCGCTCCGAAGCGCAGGTACCGGGCAACCGCTACGTCGTCGACGTGTGCGCCTGGAGCAAGCCGTGCCAGCGGCCGCACCTCGGACCCGAAAACCAGGCTGCCATCCGGTAGTAGGCGCCAGTAAAGGGGCTTGATTCCGAACGGGTCACGGGCCAGGTAAAGGCGCTCTTCCAGCGCGTCTACCAGAGCGATGGCGAACATTCCTCGCAGTTCGGCCAGCGATTCCACGCCGAGCTTGGCCCACAACTGCGGGATGATCTCCCCGTCGCAGGCCGTGCGAACCGGCAGCCGGAAACGCTCCGCGAGCTGCCGGTAATTATAGATCTCGCCATTGAAGACGCAGGTATATCGTCCGTCAGCAGAGACGAACGGCTGGTTTCCCGCCGGGGTTGGATCCTGGATGGCTAGCCGTGTATTTCCCAGGGTGATCCCGCCGACCCGTACGGTCACGCTGTGGTCAGGACCGCGGTGCGTTTGGGTGTCATTGAGCAGGCTTACTCTCGCCGCCGCCCGTTCGGCCATCGTGTCGATCGCCCCGGCGATTCCGCACATCGTCAGCTCTTCGCAGGCGTCACGGTAACCGCACCCTTGCGGCCGCGAATGTCACGTTCTGGGTGACGATGTGGCCGCGCATCATGCTTGTCATGGCGGCGGCTAGGGCGATCTGATAGCAGGTGCTTACCACCTCCCAATCCATCGGGTGCGCGGCGTTGGCCAGCACGTGCACGACTGGTGGAGAAGAACGCACGAGGACCAAGCCGAAGCCGACCGCGGGGTGGCGGCAGCAGGGGCCGATGTCGCGTCGGCAAACAATGCGGCTGCCTCGTCTCCGCCGCTGCCTTGCGTGCTGTGAGGCGTACGTTTCGTAAGGACGGCTCCGTAGGTCGGCCTTGCCAGCTGTCGTCACGGTTAGATACTACTCAGATACTTTCTGTTATAGAAATCGCCACTCTTCGCGGGCTGCGGACGGCCTGGCCGTCAACGGCCAGGGAGGGCAACACGCTCGTATGTGAAGAAATCCGCGCGGTCTTGGCCGGGATTTGGTCCCGGCGTCACGTGCAACAACTGCCAGGCTTGCCCATGCGCTTCCACCCACTGAGCGAAGTGACGGTGCCGGACGTGCGGTGCCGTGCCAGGTATTTCCCGGTTGGTGGCGTAGAGGACCACGAATCTTGCCCCGGCGGCGAAAAGGTGCGCCATGTAGGCGTCGAAGACCGCATCCTCGGTCAGGTGGTAGATGACGTCGAGGGAAAGAGCCAGGTCAGCGGTGAAAAGTCCGGCCCGGTCGGCGAAGCAGGCGCCGTCATACAGGAAGAAGCTCTTCGTCGCGTCACCGGCGAAGCGGCGTTTGCACAGTTCGATGGCGGACCGGGAGACATCCAGGCCGGTATAGCGCGGGTAGTCGGCCAGCGAAAGCTGGTTTCCGTCACCGCAACCGAATTCGATCACCGACCTGACTTCGTGCACTCGGACGAAATCATTGAGGAACGCGGCCTTGGCGTCGGCGGCGGCATGGTATGAACCCGGTCCGCTCGTCCCGCCGCGAGCGTAGTTCTGCTCCCAATACTCCGCGGAGCTTCGGAACCGTATCCGTTGCCTTAGCAGCGAGAACTGGCGCACGCCAGGCAGTGGGCGGATCAGATCTTTGACAGTCACCCAGATTCCCTTCAGGTAAAGATCTAGCCACCGGCCCATCAGCACCAGCGGCTCCGACGCCTCAGCAACCCTCCTTCCGATGAGACATATATCCGCGCCGCGGCAAACGGCGAGGGCAGTCGCCTCCGCACGAGACAATACGATGGGTGACCTGCTCTAGTGCCGATCGCAGCAGCACGCCGCCTCCCTGTCCCCGAGAGTTAGGCACGCGACGCCGAGCATGGTGATTTCCTTCGCCCTGCCGGAACCGGTCAGCACCCACCTGGGGTGGCCGGGAAGCACCAGCGGGCAGCTGGGGGAGATTTGTGGTCCGGGCGACTCATATTGAGCTCGGCGAAGAACGTGTCGCTCATCGCGAAATTGTGCTTCTGCCCGGTGTATCCACCCGTCTCGTGAGCCCAGGCCACCCCGCCGCCACATTCCCCTCTTGATTATCACTCGGTACCGTGCTAGCGGGCCGCGTACCTTCCGTCGCACACTCTTCAACTCTAAGTAGTTTGAAGATTACTTAAAGTAAGACTGTAGTCGATGGTGCCCAGCATGTCCACGGTGAACTCCGCCCGCGGCGCCGTGTCGTATACCGCCGAAGCCATCAGCGCAGCCCGGGCTCGCCCTGGCGGCACCACGCCACGTTAACCAGCTTGCCAGTCCAGCTCGACCCAGGCCGAGACATGGGAGTGCCCGCCGGTCATGCCAGGTTTCTCTGCGGGACTCACGAGCTCGCCGCCCTTGCAGGCAGGCCGCAGATGCCACGTTCTGAGTCACGATGTGGCCGTCCAGCATGCCTGTCTCGGCGACCAGGGCTATCCGGTAGCAGGCGCTTACTAACTGCTAGACCGTCACGCGCACGGCGTTTGGCCAACGCGTGACCGGTCTTGTCCCGCACATCTCCCGGGCAGGGCCCAGACTTCCAGCTCAGCCGTAGTTCCTGATCTAACCCTGCCCACCGCCGGAGCCGTAGGCGTAACGCGACAAGCAAGCAGGCACTCGGCGAAGTGCCGCCATTACCCGAGCTAAGTGCCGCTATTTCTCAAATAATGCAACCGGTGTGCAACTGACCGGCGAACCGCGCCGCCACTCCCGCGAATGACACTCAACTCGTAAGCAGCTGGAAGCAAATGGCAGCTAACCCAGCAGGCAAATCGAACACCCCGAAAAGGACGAGTCATGAGGCTAAATCGCGTGGCCGGTGCCATCGCCGCAGTTGCCATCGTTTCCGGATGCGGAGTAACTCAACACGGTGCAATTACCGTCACACACCCCGCCAAGCAAACGGTCAGTTCGCACCCGGCAAGCTCGCACCCGGTTAGCTCAGACTTGCTCGCCGCCCGTCGTCCAGACCCCCGTCCAGACCCGTCAATGGTGTGGCTAGAATCGGCCGGCGGCCAGGCGCAGGTGAGCTTCAATGATGATGTCGATTCCATGGCTTGGGCTCTGGAAATAGAAAGTCACTCGCCCACCGTCGCCAATCACTTGGTCTTCGAGGCCGATGCCCGCGTCGTTCGGGCCGAAGCCCGGAAGATCCTTTCTACCCGCAAGCTTCTGCCGACAGTTAACGAGGCAGCCTACAAACGGATGCTGAATGACTTCATCACCGTGGCGAACCTGCTTCAACCCGGCCCGGGTTACGGGACGACGGCACAAGATTACACCGCCTGGTATAAGGCCCTGAACGCGTCAAACATCAACGTCTCATAAGGGCTATTGAAGGTGACCTGCCACTCTGGCTGATTCGGCCTTCTGGCAGGTAACGATGCAGCTCGCTGGCTCCTGGCGTCGTGTCCGGCCACCAGGGCCGCAGCTATCCGCCGGCCGGCTTGCCCGTCCCACAGGGCCGGCTTGCCGGGCCGGGGCACAGGTGCGGCCAATACCTGCAGTGCCGCCTTGACAATGCGGTCCGGGTCCCGCCCCACCAGCTGGGTCGTGCCCTCGGTGAGGGTGATCGGCCGCTCGGTGCTGTCCCGCAGCGTCAG
>Ga0302177_10002864_pt1 | contig 12071 bp, 10 predicted proteins | sample I_Palsa_E1_2_FD_198780 | JGI IMG/M metagenome (GOLD analysis project Ga0302177, IMG submission 198780) | Peat permafrost microbial communities from Stordalen Mire near Abisko, Sweden - I_Palsa_E1_2 | ecosystem: Environmental > Terrestrial > Soil > Palsa > Peat permafrost | place: Sweden... | reverse complement strand
AGAATAGCCGCCGGGGCTTAGCGTCCTGGTGGCAGGGGCGCTCGTGGAGCAAGGATCTGGAGACGCTGACCCGGCTGCATAAGGCCCTGCGGGCCATGGATGCTGACGCTGAACAGGAACTCCTCTCCGCACCCGCACCGCTGGCCCCGCCCGGCGGGTGGTCGGCACCGCAGGAGACGGCCGGGCGGCCGGATGCTGCTGACCAGGAGGCCCAGGTCCAGGAGCTGCCGAGGAGGCAGGTGCCCTCGCACGCGGCCCAGCCTCCTGCGACTGCGGCACCTGAAGCGGAGCGCGGGGAACCGGGGCCAGGCCAGCAGCCGGATCCCGTCCAGCAGCCGGCTGCCGTCCTGGAGCCGGCTGGGGGCGAACCCGACCCGGCGATCGCGGCGATCAAGGAGACTTTCCGCTACGTCGCCGACGCTGGCGACAAGGCGGTGGGCTTCTTCTACGGCCAGCTGTTCCTCCGCCAGCCGCACCTTCGCCAGCTGTTCCCGCCGGCCATGGATGAGCAGCGGGACCGGCTGTTCCGTGCCCTCGGCCGGATCGTGGAGAGCTTGTCCACGCCGGATGAGATGGCTGCCTACCTCTCCCAACTGGGTCGGGACCATCGCAAGTACCAGGTTGAGCCGGAGATGTACGAGGCGGTGGGCACGGCGCTGCTGGCGACGCTTCGGGCCTTCGCCCGAGATGCCTTCACCAGCGAGGCGCAAGAGGCATGGACTCAGATCTACGTAGCTGGCTCATCGCTGATGATCAAGGCGGCAGAGCAGGACGCCGCCACGAGTCCGGCCTCATGGACCGCTGAGGTGGTCAACGTTGACCACCGGGCGGACGACGTCGCCGTGCTGACCATCGCACCAGATCAGCCCCTGCCGTTCATGGCGGGCCAGCACCTGACCGTGCAGACACCGCGCTGGCCGCGGGTCTGGCGGTCATACTCGATCGCGTGCATGCCGCGCGACGATGGCCTCTTAGCGCTGCACGTGAAGGCGATTCCTGGCGGCTGGGTGAGCAACGCGCTGGTGCGCTACACATCGCCCGGCTCTGAGCTGGTGCTGGGCCCCCCTGTTGGCACGATGACGCTGGAGCGGGCCGAGGGCCGCGACCTGTTGTGCGTGGCTGGCGGCACCGGGCTGTCGCCGATCAAGGCGATCATCGAGCAAGCGGTGCGCACGTCGGCCGTGACGCCGCGGCGGATCTATCTCTACTACGGGGCGCGGCGCCGGCAGGAGCTTTATGACCTGCCGGCTCTCTGGCGGCTTGAGGATGCCTACCGTGAGTTCCAGCTGATCCCGGTGACCTCTGACGACCCCGCCTTCGACGGGATGCAGGGCAACGTCGGCCGGGTCGCCGCTCGGTACATGCCGCATACCGAGTGCGAGGCGTACGTCGCGGGCCCGCCGGAGATGGTGCGCGAGACCATCCGGGTGCTCGCCCGGGCGGGCCTCGAGCAGGAGCGCATTCACTTCGACGATGCCCTGCTGGCGGGCAAACCCCGGACCGGCACCGGCACCTGAACCGGGCCAGCCGCCCGCTAACGGGCGTGCCGGTAGAAGTTCGGCGACGCGTCGAAGTCGTCGTAGGTGCGGTGAAACACCGGCGTGGTCGAGCCCGCTGCGGGCGGCACGATCCAGGACCAGTCGGCCGGGCAGCGTCGGCCGTGCTGCTGTTCTTTCTCGATATGCGCCAGGAAACGCTCCGACTCGGTGTGATGGTCGGCGATCTTCACCCCGGACGTCTCGTAGGAGTGCAGTACGGCCACGTTCAGCTCGGTGACGGCGCGATCCTTCCACAGCGTCCGGGGGTTGTCGGTGCTCAGGCCCATCCGGGCGGCGATTTCCGGCAACTGGTTGTACCGGTCCTCGTCGCCGAGGTCACGAGAGCCGATCTCCGTGCACATGTACCAGCCGTTGAACGGAGCGGCCGGATAGCGGATGCCTCCCGCCTCCAGGTACATGTCGCTGATCACCGGGACCGCGTACCAGCGAAGCCGCAACTCGCGGAACCAAGCCAGGTCCGGGTGACGGAGCGGGACCTCGAGTACGGCGTCCTTGGGCAGCTCGAAACAGGCTGGCGGTAATCCCGGCGATTGAATGATCAGCGGGAGCAGGTCGAACGGGCCGGGCGGATCGCCGGCCCGCCAGCCGAGTTTCCGGGCCAGGCGGGTGATCTCCAGGTGCGCCGCGTCCCCGATCACGGCCTGGCCGGGCCGATGACCGGCGTAGCCGGTCAGCTGCGCATTGAGGATGCGCGGACCTGGCCGTGCGGGGGCATCCGGCGCGAAGACGGTGATCATCGGCCTGATCCGTCCGGCGTTGGTGGCCTCGCGCAGATGGGTGAAACATTCAGCCGCGATCTGAGCCGCAGCGCTCACCTGCCGCAGGTCTCTGACCCGCAGCGTACGCCAGTACATCCGGCCGATGCAGCGCGAGCTGTTCCGCCATGCGACGCGAGCAGCGAACGCGAGCTCCTCGCGAGTGTGCCGGTACGTCCCGTGCGACCTAACCTCGTCATGGACCTGCCGCATCCGGTAGGCGAAAGCACCCGCCCCCGGGTTCTCATCATGGAATTGCGTGATGAACCGCTCGGCCGCCGCTAGTAGCTCGCCGGTGTCCGGCAGTGCGTCATCGGCATCGCACGGGCCGGCGTCGGCCAGATCCGCCTGCGGCGGGCTCGCATTCGCTGACGGCCGACGGGCTAACCAGCGCATCCTTTATCACCACCATTAGCTGGGCAGGTTGTGGTTACCTACCGTGACTTCATGTGACCTTTCCGTCAAAGGGTACGGGAAAGTTCAGCCGACGGTGGCAGGTTGCCGCTCTTACGTAATTCCCTGGCACGGCCGCGCCAATTAGATAATTTCTAGCCTTATCATGTCATTTCCTGGCAGCCTCGGATCCTGACTCAGGCGGCCGTCGGTGGTGGAGTCTGCGCCCCGGCGCGGGCATCGCCGGCTGACTGGCCGGCTGATGCGGCCCGATGCCTGAGCGCATCGGATACGACGGCGTGGGCGACGGTCACTGCCGCGTACCGGTCTGGCGCGTGCACTGTGACGATGCTGATGATCCTGTCGTCCATGTGCGCGCTGACGATGTTGGCGGACCTGCGCCATGCCGCCTCGTCGGCCGCCACCGCGAACGCGACCGGGTCGGGAAGCTGGCCGTCCTGGTCGCGCGAAATCGTGACGGTGACGTCGTACCGGCTGGGTGGTTCGTACATGCCTGGAACCATAAGTCTGATAGCTGACTTTTTCGGGTTGCGTTTCATCCTGGAAAGCTTCGCGGCCGGGCGGCGAATGGGCGGGTTCAGCTTCCGCGCAGCCGGCAGACAGCTGACCCTGCGGTTGGCTCACGGCAAGGCCGTTGGAACCGTCACCAGATCCCGGCGAACGACTAGAGCCCGCAGCTCTATCGCCCTTCCTTTGCCTCGCCCGGGTCACCGCGTTTGGCGGGGAGTTCCGGAGCGGTGTCCTTGGCCGCCTGCTCTTCCAGCCGGAGGACCTCGCGCTCGATGACCGATTCGCGGTTCACGACCGTTTTAATGAGGTTGATCCCGAGGAACAGCATGGGGAACGCGGGCCAGAAGAAGCCGCGGCCGGTGGCGGCGATCCAGATCACCGTACAGATGATGCTAGGGACGAGGAAGGCCGCGAACGACCCCTCCACGTCCTTGCGCCACTTGCGCGCGCCGCGCGTCCTCAGATCTGCGCTCAGGAGCGGCGCGGGTGTCATGGGCGGGGCGTAAAGCGGCACGAGATCGGTGACCAGGGAGGACACTTCACCGAGGGTCCGGCTGCCGTACAGGGTGTTCAGCCTGTCGTCGTACTCCTCGCGGGTGAGGCGCCCGTCCGCGAAAGCATCGCCGAGCATGGCACGGACGATCTCCCGGTCGGCGTCCGAAGCGCGCATCGACGCGTGCCCCGGCTGCCGCGGGTCCAGACGGAACGACTCCCAGAAGGTCTCCATGGGAACACCGCCCTGTCCGCTGCCCGCCTCGTACTTTATCTACGCCATTATCCAGCAAGCGGTCTACGGCCGGGACGCCGAGGAGTCCAGGAAGACACGGTGCAGCCCGGTTGTCGGCTATCGCCTACTTGACATCCATCTGCACAGCTTCATGATGTGAGGCATCGCGCCGCTGGAAAGGATATCCATGACCGGCAAGCTGGAGATCGGTCCTGACGGCCGGGTGACTGGCCCGGTGGCGATCACCTATAACAGCCCGTTCCCGACCAGCAACGGCTCCTGGGGATCGGGGGCCATGATGGGCGTCGTGATGCACACGATGGTCGGGAACCTGCAGCCGACCACCGTCAATCTGTTTAACAGCTCCTCCGCCGCCGTCAGCGCGCATTTCGGCATCGCGCAGGACGGCTCAGTCTGGCAGTTCGGGCCGATCGGCAAGGGCTGGATCGCCTGGGCGGAGATGGCCGGCAACGAAACCTGGTACTCGATCGAGCACGCCGACGACGGCAACACCGAGAACCCGCTCACCGATGCTCAGCTCACCGCATCAGCGCAGCTGGTCGAGGTCCTCAGCAGGTTCGCTGGGTTCCCGCTGCAGGTCACCGACTCGGTAGACATCAAGGGCTACGGAACTCACGTGATGGGCGGAGGTGCCTGGGGCGGCCACACCTGCCCAGGTCCCGGGCCGCGGGCCGGCCAGCGATACGAGATCATCAGCCGTGCGGAAGCGATCCGGGCGGGGCAGGTCGCCTGGACAAGCGACGGCAGCCTGTCCCTTAATGACCTAGCTGCGCAGCTCAAGACAGAGGTGTCTTCGATCCTGCAAATGACCGCGATCCATGACGGCGCATTCGCAAGCGATGCAGCTGCCTACATCAACGGCGTGTTCGCGGGAACTACCTCTCCCGGCGCGGCCATGCCGGCCGGAATCGTGCTTTGGGTGCCTGGCAACTGACGAGCGACGAGATCCCGGCGAACTACTAGATCACTTTTCCCGAACGGCCGTGGTGCTTGGCCGCTGGTAAACGGCTTCTTTGCTGGCGCATCAGCCTTTGCTGGCGCATCAGCGCAGCTTGCGCAGGAAGGGATCCTGCGGCTCGTAGGGTGCGACCTTGATCCGCGCGGCCATGACGATGGCTCCGTCTGGCCAGGCGGTGACCGGGCTGAGGTCAAGGTTGGTGACTTCGGGCAGGTCGTCGGCGAGCCGCGAGACCCGCAGCAGCAGGTCGCGCAGGTACGCCCCCCCCCGGACCAACGTCCCGGACCAGCTGGTCCGCGTCCGTGTCGGTCAGCGGCGCGAGCCGGGCGCCGCCGAGCCCGAACGTTACCAGCGGGCCGAAGGTGCGGTCAGCCGCGACCTTGATGATCACCTCGGTGCCGGCCGCTCGCGCGGCGACGGTCGCGAGCGTCTTCGGCGTCGGCCAGCAGGATTCCGTAGCAGCCTAGAAGGTCGGTCGTCTGGCCGGGGAAAGCCAGCCCCCGGCAGGTGCCTGGCGGAGGAATTCGTGTGCCAGCGTGCGGGCTTCCCCGGCCCTGATATCAGCGAAGTCAGGGACGTCCCCGCGCGGTGCTGATGTTCGAGCAGCAAGGTGGCGATGCCACGGTGGTGCATGTGATCGACTACCGCGAACGCGATCTCCGCCGCACCGCTCTGGCGGCCAGGTACTCGCTCACCGGTGGTGATGTGGCTGGCGCAGCCGACCACCTCGCCGTCCGACAACGCGAGCAACGCCACCTGATCCGGCGACGGGTCACGGCAGATCCGCCGCGCCTCGGTGTCGGCCGCCAGCCGGTTGAACTAGCTGCGTGGTGCTCATTGCGGTCTCATTTGTCTTCGGGTCAGAAGCCGGGGCCGGCGATGCTGGCGTCGGCGTCGGGGTAGCTGAGGCGATCGCGGACGGCGACGACACCCCGAACGTGCCGGACCTTGCGCACGATGACGCGGCCCAGCGCGGCGGTCTCCGCTTTACCCTCCAGGGTCACGACGCCCGCCTGAACCGCCACCGTGAACTGGCGCGGGGCGGCCCCGAACTCCTGACAGATCACGTCGTCGGTGACCTCCTTGCGGATCTCCTCATCGGAGCGGTCGAAGACCGCCAGGACGTCGGTCCGGCTGATGATCCCGGCGAGCCGGCCGCTGGGGTCGGTGACGGGGAGTCGCTTGACCTGGAGGGTATACATCAGCCGGGCGGCCACCTCGACCGAATCTTCTGGTGAGACGGTTATCGCCGGATGAGTCATCAGGTCGCCCGCGGTGAGATCCTCGGTCTTCTGCTGCTCCCCCCGGTGGAGCATGCCGGTGCTCAGCACCTTCCTGGCCAGCATGTCGGCCTCGGAGACCACCCCGATCACCTTCATGTCATCGTCGATGACCGGAAACGCGCTCACCCGGGACTGACGGAGCCGAGCGGCCATCTCATTGAATGATGCGCCGAGCTTGACCGCCACGACCTGAGTGGTCATGGCGTCCTTGACGCTTGTCTTCATCGCTATCGTCCCGTTTCGGGCGGGCTGAGGACGACCTTGAGCGCGCCGGTGGTGGCGGCGTTGGCGAACACGTCGTACGCCTCTTCAAACTGATCCAGGCCGAAGCGATGGGTGATGAACCGCTTGGCGTCAATCTGGCCGTTGGTGACCAGGCGCATCAGGGTCGGGGTGGAGGAGGTGTCCTTCAGGCCCGTGGTGATCGTTATGTCCCTGATCCACTGTTCGTCCAGGCGCAGCGAGACGGCTCCGCCGTGCACGCCGATGTTCGCGATCCGGCCACCCGGCCGGACCAGCTTGACCGCCAGCTCGAACGTGGCCGGGAGCCCGACGGCCTCGATGGACACGTCCGCGCCGAGCCGCCCGGCCAGGTCCCCGGTCAGGTCCCTGATGACCCTCAGCGGGTCCTCGCGGGAGTTGTTCACGATCACGTCAGCGCCGAAGTACTTGGCCGCTTCCAGCCGGGCGTCGGACAAGTCGATGGCGACAATGTGGCTCGGGCTGAACAGCCGCGCGCACGCGATCGCCGCCAAGCCAACCGGGCCGGCCCCGACGACGGCGACGACATCGCCCGGACGCACGCCTCCGGCCAGGACGCCGACCTCGTAGCCGGTGGGCAGAACGTCGGCCAGCATGAGGATCTCCTCGTCGGCCGCGCCGTCGGGTACCCGGAACGTGGAGGTGTCGGCGAACGGCACGCGAACGTACTCGGCCTGGGTGCCGTCGATCGAGTGGCCGAGGACCCAGCCGCCGCCGGACTGGCACTGCCCGTAGCGGGCCTCGCGGCAGAACCGGCATGTCCCGCACGCGCTGACGCTGGAGACCAGCACACGGTCGCCCGGCGTGAGCGTACGGACGCCGTCGCCGACCTCGTCGACGGTCCCGACCGCCTCGTGACCCAGAATCCGGCCGTTGCGCACCTCAGGCAGGTCGCCCTTGAGAATGTGCAGGTCGGTACCGCAGATCGTGGTCGCATCCACCTGCACGATAATGTCGCCGTCATCGGTGATCTCGGGGTCGGGTACCTCGTCCCAGGACTTGCGGCCGGGACCGTGGTAAACGAGGGCTCTCATGCTGCCTCCACCTGCTGGTTAAGTTCTGCTCCCAAGCCTGCCCGTGAACGCAGCCGCGGGCCAGGGCCGAAAGTCCATTTCTGGCCGATCAGCTGGCGGTTTGCGCCAGTCACCGGCAGCCTTCTGACGTGATGCGTGTTCATCGCTGGACGCTCCTCCGGCCAGCACCCTGATGGGCGCTGGCCGGAGGTAGTTGCCGATGGTGCTGTGCGTGTGTTGCGGTCGGGCCAGGTTGGCCGGGCCGGGGTTAGGCGGTCTTGGCCGGCGTGGGCCCGGTGGCTGGGATGGCCTCGTGGGTGATCTCGGGCCGGCGGCCCAGAGCCAGGACGAACACCGAGCCGATCAGGGTCAGGCCGCCCAGGGCGAACGCGACTAGCGCGGCGATGTACAAGATCTGCGAGACCTTCCACCAGCCGTAAGCGTTCAGCAGCATGCTGCGCAGCGTGGTGCCCTTGAACACCGTCGCCACCTCGCCGGCCAGGGCCACGTTCTTCGGCTGCGCGATCGCCTCGGTGGACAGCTGGGAGTAGGTCTTGCCGCCGCCGATCTCGGACAGGTGGACGGCGATGAAGTGGTCAGCGTAGGCCTCGGCCTGCTGCCCGGTCAGCATCTGCTGCCCGGCGTACTGCGAGACGCTGGGAATCATGCTCGGGGTGATCTCGGTGCCGGCCTTGGGGTTCGCGAACGCGGCCTTGGGCGGGAAGAAGATCTGCTGCGAGGACAGCTGGCCCTGCACGGTGTTGTGCACGTAAGCCGAACCCCACGTCAGCAGCCCCCCCGCGGCCAGCAAGATCACCGCGGCGGCGAACCCCACGATGACGGTCAGATGGGAAGAATAGCGGCGCATCAGAATGTCTCCTTCTAGCTGAGGGGGCCGGTCCGGCCCGCCTGTTTCAGCTTGTTACCTGGAGTCTGCCGCCCACCCGGGCGCACCCGTCACGGCCAGAAGTCACCCCCTAACGGGACCTCCGTCACTCGGCCGCCGCGTTTAGAGCCGCCTGATGACAAGGCAGCACGAGCAGCGCCGCGGCGATCGAGGCGCCCACGAGCGCCGCAGCGGAGCGGACGCGCGCGGACTACTGGACGAGCGGCTAGCCCGCGGTGATATCGACGCTACGGAATACCAGAAGCTGCGGGGCCTGATCGCCGCGGGCGATGATCAGGCCCCGCTGGCGCAGCGAGCGGCCGATCTTAGGAAGCCCGCAGCATTAAACGCTACGGCTCAGGACGACCTTGAGCGCTCCGGTGTCAGCTGGCCTGGCGAATACATCGTAGGCCTTGTCGAACTCATCCAGCGCGAAGCGGTGGGTGACAAACCGTCCGGCGTCGATGTGGTGGCTGGCCAGAAGGCGCAGCAGTGTCGGCGTGGAGTACGCGTCGACCAGGCCGGTCGTGATGGTAATGTCCCTGGTCCACTGGTCCTCCAGGTGCAGGGTCAATCTCCGCTTCTGTCGGGATATCATTGCCGCGGTGTTTTGGCGACAATTCGGCCGGCAGAGGCGAACGTCCCTCGCAGGCAGGCCCAATGTCCCGTGACGGCCCCTATCCGCGCGTCTCGCCGACTACTTCCTCGCGGCTCTGCTCTGGCGGAGGCGGCCGGTCCAGGTCAGGTGGGTGCCGCCGCTGCCGGGGGTGATGAGCTGGAAGGTACCGCCGTTGCGTTCGGCGCGGCCGCGCATGCTGGTCAGGCCGCTGGACCGGGTGGGGGTGCCGACGCCGCGGCCGTTGTCGATGACGTCGAGGATGATCAGCCCTTCCTGTTGCGCCAGGGAGATGCTGATGGCGGTGGCGTGGGCATGGCGTGCGCAGTTGGACAGGGCCTCGCGGGTAACGGCGAGGATGTCGTGGGCCAGGGCTGCGTCCGGGCCCGGGTCTAGCGGGCCGGCGAAACGGATCGCGGCGGCGAAACCGAGCTGCGGCGTGTGCTCCTCGATCATCGCCAGGAGCCGGGCGTGCAGGCCGACGGGGGCCGCCCGGGACTGGTGGAGCCCGAAAATGCTGGTGCGGATATTGGCGATAGCCTCGTCAAGGGTGTCGATATAGCCCTTGATCCGTTCCGCGTCGGCCCGATCGCTGCGGGCAGCGTGGCCTTGGAGGGTCATGCCGAGGGCAAACAACTCCTGGATGACATGGTCGTGCAGGTCACCTGCGATGCGGTCATGGTCCTCTGCCTGAGCCAGGATGATCTGGTCGATGCGGGCCCGGGCGAGTTCCATGGTCACAGCGGCGTGGCCTGCGAAGGATGCAGCCATGTCCAGGTCTGTCTCGGTGAATCCAGGATTTGCGGCCAGCCGGCCCAGCATCAACGCGCCGCCGACCTGCTCGCCGGCGGCTAGCGGGACGACGATCATGGGGCCGATATCGGCGTTCAGCGCAGCGGCGGCCGCTTCGCGGCGGCCGCCGGTGGCAAGGCTGGCCTTGCCGGTGAGGATCGCCTGCCCGGCCAGCGAGCCTGCCAGCGGGGCTGTCCGGTTCATCATTCCCGCGGTGAGCGCGCCGGATACGCCGGTGATGATTACCTCGTCCGCGCCGTGCGGCACGGCCAGCGCGGCAAAGTCCGCGGCCGCGGCAGCCGCGGCGAGCTGGGCGATTAGCGCGTGCGGCTCCCCCACCTGGCTGGAAAGCAGCAACGGCGTCAGCTCGCCGGAGGCGTCCAGCCACCGGCGGCGCTGCTCGGATTCGGTGAACCGGCGCGCGTTCGCGATCGCCACGCCTGCGGTCGCGGCGAGCGCGATCGCCAGCTCCTCATCCTCGGCGGTAAATTCCCCGCCGTCGCAACGCTCGGTCAGGTAAAGGTGGCCGAAGACCTTCTCCCCGAGGCGGACCGGGATGCCGAGGAAGCCGCGCATCGGCGGATGTCCCGGCGGGAACCCCGCCGACGCGGGATGAGCGGTGAGATCAGCAAGCCGGATCGGGACCGGGTCGCTGATCAGCAAACCAAGGATCCCCCGGCCCGTGGGCAGGTCACCGATCCTCGCGACCAGCTCCTCGTCCATGCCGGCGTGCACGAACTGCTCCAGTCCTCCGTCGAGGCCAAGCACGCCCAGCGCCACATACCGGGCGCCGAGAAGATCCCGGGCCGCCCCCACGACCCGCCGCAACACGACCGGCAGGCTCAACTCGCCGGCCACCAGGGCATTCGCCCGCAGCAGCTCGCGCAGCCGCCCCTGCGTGGCTCGCACGTCATCGGCGCGGTCCGCCAGCTGCACCAGCAGCTGATCCAGTTCCAGCCGCGGTAGATCAGGAAAACCTAGACCGCCCGCTGCATCCGCATCGCGCGTGCGGGACCCCTTGGGTGCTGGGGGTGCCGGTGATGGCGGCATCCGCCCGGACATCGATTCGCCTGCCATAACCTCTCCCGCCGTCAACAAGACGAGCGGCGACAAGCGCAAGGTCCGGGCCGGCCACGCTCTCAGTTAACGGCATTAACGAGTCCGGCACAAGCCCGCGGTGCCGGAAGCGGCTCGCCCGTGCCCGCCCGGTGCCCTCGGGTGGGTGCTGAGAGCCGCGGACACCCTCTGCCGGGCGCCCACTGTCCGCTTGGCCGGATGCTGCCACCACGGGCCGTTCGGCCCTATGAATGTGATTTTCCGGCCTGGCACTGGCCTGCACCCGCCTGCGGCCCGGCGGATAGCCTTATGATGCATCGTCAGCGGGAGGGATCTGCTGGTGGAACCGGATGCTGGGAACCGCCCGGAGTTTCTTCCGCATCTGCAGCTTGACGATCTCCTGGCCGAGCTGCAGGTACGGCTGCAAGCCGTGCTGGCGACCAGGGACCGGATGCGCGGCCTGATCGAGGCGGTCGTGGCCATCGGCTCCGGCCTGGACCTTGAGTCCACGCTGCGGCGGATCGTGCAGACCGCGGTCCGGCTGGTGGATGCGACCTACGGGGCGCTGGGCGTCATCGGCGAAGGCAAGCAACTGGCCGCGTTCATCCCGGTGGGCCTGAGCCAGGACGAGATCGAGGCGATCGATCACTGGCCCGCGGGGCGCGGCCTGCTCGGCCTGCTGATCGATGATCCCGGGCCGCTGCGGCTGGCCGACATCGCCGCCCACCCAGCATCATCGGGATTCCCCGGCGGGCATCCGCCGATGCGCGGCTTCCTCGGCGTCCCGGTGCGGATCCGGGACGAGGTGTTCGGCAACCTCTACCTGACCGACAAGCGCGACGGCGGGGACTTCACCGAGGACGACGAGGCAGTGCTGGTGGCGCTGGGCGCCGCGGCGGCCGTCGCGGTCGAGAACTCCCGGCTGTACGAGGCGGCCCGCCGCCAGCAGCGCTGGATCCAAGCCAGCGCCGAGGTCACCACCCGGCTGCTGTCCGGCTCTGAACCCGGTGAGGTACTGGCCGACATCACCCGGCAGGCGCGGGAACTGTCCGAGGCCGACCTGGCCGTGCTCGCCCTGCCCGACGATGAAGGCCGCCGGCTGACGATCACCTACGCCGACGGCGACGGTGCCGACGCCGCCCGCGGCCTGGTGCTGCCGGCCGGTGAGTCCCTGTCCGGCCGGGTGCTGTCCACCGCTGAACCGCTGACGGCCGCTGACT
>Ga0302177_10002860_pt1 | contig 12078 bp, 10 predicted proteins | sample I_Palsa_E1_2_FD_198780 | JGI IMG/M metagenome (GOLD analysis project Ga0302177, IMG submission 198780) | Peat permafrost microbial communities from Stordalen Mire near Abisko, Sweden - I_Palsa_E1_2 | ecosystem: Environmental > Terrestrial > Soil > Palsa > Peat permafrost | place: Sweden... | reverse complement strand
CGGGCCAGAGCTTTCGGCACTGGCCCGGCCGCACCATCGCCGAGTTCGACGACACGCTCTTCAGCTTGCTGAGCATGAACCAGCACCCGGTGCATATCGACGAGCATTTTGCAGCCGCGACGCAGCACGGCCAGAGGTTGGTTGAAGGACCCATCGTAATCGGTCTCGTGATCGGAATGAGCCAGCGTGACGTGGGCGGCCGCGCCACCCGGACGCTCGAATATTCCGATATCCGCCACGTCCTACCCGTTTTTCATGGCGATACCATCTACTCCGAATCGACGATCCTGGAGAAAATCGATCTCTCGGACGGGCAAGGCGTCGTCCAGTTGGAACATCGCGGTCGTAACCAGCGGGACCAGACCGTCCTGACCATGCTTAGAAAGATCGTAGTGCCCGGCCGTCCCTCGGAGCTTCCCCCACCGCGCCGGTAAGCGGAGCGTGAGCAAGCTTGGCCTCCCGATTTTCGGCTGGGCGGGTGCGGGCGCAAGCAGAAACTATCGGCGGCGCAGACTTGAGCCGCGCCACGTTTAATACGTTGCTGTAATTCCGAACGGGTTAATAATATTAATCAAAATATCCTTGGCAGATCGCCTTTGGCGTGGTACCTTAATCAAGTTCCCAGTTCTCGGAAGGAGGCTCCCTCATTGCATTCTGATTATCCACTCGCAATTCTCGCGGGCTGCCTCCCAACCCTACCGGCTTAGTAGCCTCCCGCGTCACCATACTCTCTTTATCCGGCGCTCTCGCGCGCAGAAGGAGGAATTTTATGACCAAAATCAAAGTCTTTCAAGGCACAAGATCCGTCGACGCACCCCGCTTATGCGATTCCTGCTCCAACGGCGTGGTTATGCGCGGTCCAGCGGATAGCGAAGAGTACGTACACTGTTCGCTGATGGAAAAACCCATCCGGATGCGGGTGACCGAGTGCAATCGCTACGTGGACCGCTCTCAGCCCTCGCTGTGGGCGATGAAAGAAATCGCCTGGGTGCTGCAATCGGATTCCAAACGGCAGAAGATCGGCTTCGTCACCGCCAGGGAGTGGCGCAAGCTGAATGAAGACGAGAACCTGGTCCCGGCGCACTTCGAGTAATTCACACGCCGGCGATCCAGTGCGTCGCGTTGGGCGGGCCTTCGCCCCCGTGCAAGGCGTCAGGCCCGCGCCGGCGCTCTGCTTCCGGGCCCCGCACCGCTGCGATCCACGGCCGGCTTGTAGCTGGCCTGGAGCGTTAGTTAATCCCGCTCAATCAACCTTCATGCTGCTTCGGCAGCAAGTGCTTTTGCACTTTGCCCAGCGCGTTGCGGGGCAGTCTGTCTACCACAACGAAGGAGCGCGGCACTTTGAAAGACGCCAGGCTCCGGCGGCAGACGGCCTCCAGATCGGCCGGATCGATGGCACGCGTGACGACCACGTAGGCCACCGGAACTTCACCCCGCACGCGATCGGGCGCGGCCGCGACGGCGGCTTCGGCGACGCCGTCCTGCTCCTGGAGGAATTCCTCAATCTCCCTTGGATAGATATTGAAGCCGCCGGAGATGATGAGATCGCTCTTGCGTCCGCACAAGGTATAGTAACCGTCGGGCGAGCGCGTGGCGATATCGCCGGTGCGGAAATAGCCGTCCACAAAGGCCGAGCGAGTGGCGTCCTCGCGCCGCCAATAGCCTGCGAAAATGTTTGGCCCCTTCAGATGCACTTCGCCCAGCTCGCCGTCTGGCGCCGGGCCGCCTTCCGCGTCGAGCAATCGCACCGAGACGCCGGGTAACGGAAGACCCACGCTGCCCGGACGCCGCTCGCCAAGGTAAGGGTTGCTGATATTCATGAGGGTCTCGCTCATGCCATAGCGTTCCAGCGGCGAGTGGCCGAAGCGCGCGCGGAATTCTTCAAAGGTCTGGGCCGGCAGCGGCGCGGAACCGGAAACGAAAAGCCGGACGAAGCTGCCGATTTCGCGGGCCTGCTCGGCAGGCAAATCCAGAAGCCGAACATACATCGCGGGTACGCCGAAGAATAGCGTCGGCCGGAAATCCAGGAATTCGCTCGCGGCTTTCCGATGCTCGAAGCGCTCCAGCAATCGCGTACGGCATCCGCTGATGAGCCAGGAGTGCAGGCCGTTGCCGAGGCCATGCACGTGGAACAGCGGCAGAGTGAGCAGGAAACGGTCGGCGCTCGAGATTTGCCAGCAGGTAAGCAGGTTGAGCGCGTTCGCCGCCATGTTGTTGTGCGTGAGGATGGCGCCTTTGGACACGCCGGTGGTTCCGGAAGTATAGATGATACCGGCGGGAGCATCGCCGTCCAGACAGACTGGCGGCCTTTCGTTCGGTAAGGCGGCCGATTCCCGCGTAAGATCCCAAGGATTCCAGATAGGCGCGGGACTTGGGAACTCGGTCGCCGAAACAACGGCCGTGGGTTCGGCATCGGTGAGGATATGCGTCAGCTCGCGCTCGCGGTACAGGATGTTGATGGGAACGAAGATGACACCCAGCTTGATGCAGGCGAGATAAAGATCGATCATTTCGACGCAGTTGGCCAGGTAGACGCACAGACGATCGCCGGATCGAAGCCCGCGCTGAGACAGCAACACAGCCATACGATTGCTGCGAGCGTCGATTTCGCCGAAGGTATAGGCGGAGCCTTCGAACTCCAGAGCCGTATGTTCACGCCGCCCGGCAAAGGACAGATCGAAGAGGTGAAGAAGGTTCAAACGATTGAAGGTACCATGGGTTGCTGGAGGGCGCGAATGCAATCGCTTCAGACTACCTGCTGTATCGTGGGCGGCGGACCGGCCGGCATGATGCTGGGGTATCTGCTGGCGCGAGCGGGCGTGGAGGTGACGGTGCTCGAAAAACACGCGGATTTTTTTCGCGATTTTCGCGGCGACTCAGTGCATCCATCCACCCTACAGGTGATGTACGAGCTTGGCCTGCTCCAGGATTTCCTGGCGCTGCCGCACCAGGAACTGACCTCGGCGAACGGACAAGTGGGCGATTTCGCTTTCCGCGCCGCTGACTTCACCCACTTGCCCACCCGTTGCAAGTTTGTCGCGCTGATGCCGCAGTGGGATTTTCTGGACTTTCTGTCCGACCGCGCGAAACGCTTCCCAAGCTTCCAGCTCCGGATGCAGTGCGAGGCCCTCAACTTGCTTCGCGATGGCGAAACCATCGTCGGAGTGGAAGCCCGCTCGCCGGAGGGTCCTGTATGCATCCAGGCGGACCTGGTGGTGGGGTGCGATGGCCGGCATGCGACAACGCGGCGGGCGGCGGGTTTGGAGGTCCAGGACTTCGGGGCGCCCATCGACGTTCTGTGGTTTCGCATTTCGAGGCGAGCGGGCGATCCTGAGCAGTTCGCCGGGAATTTCAACTATGGAAGAGCGCTGATCCTGATCAACCGGAGCGATTATTTTCAGTCCGGGATGATCGTTCCGAAAGGATCTTTCGATCGGATGAAGCGGGACGGATTGGACGCGTTTCGCGAGGAGATCCGGCGCATGGCGCCGTACCTGCATGAACGCGTCAACGAACTGGAAAGCTGGGATCAGATCAAGCTTCTCACGGTGCAGATCAACCGGCTGCGGAGGTGGCATCTCCCGGGCTTACTGTGCATCGGCGACGCCGCGCATGCCATGTCCCCGGCGGGCGGCGTAGGCATCAATCTCGCGATCCAGGATGCGGTGGCGGCGGCGAATTTACTGACTGAGGCGCTTCGACAGCGCCGCGTGACCGAGGCGCTGCTGGGGCAAGTGCAAGAGCGGCGCGAGTTTCCGACCCGCGTTACGCAATGGGTGCAGGTGAATGCTCATAAAGTTTTTGCGCGAGTCTTTGAGACCAGCGGGCCCCTGAAAGCGCCCTGGCAATTGAAAGCGTTGTCGCAGATACCGGGCTTGAATCGCGTGACGGCCTACCTGGTAGGCGTCGGGGTTCGGCCGGAACACGTAGCCGGAACCGCGAGAGGCGTCCCGCGCCGGAAATCGTCACTCAAAAAGGCCGCGGTACATACCGGAGCGCTGCTGGGAGCGGCAGTGGCGACGCTGCGCGCGTTACGAGGTTGAATAATAGCCGCCGACGCACATAGGTTCAATCGGCGTTCATCCGAAGCCGCGCTTGACAGTTGCTTTGTCGACTCCTACGCTTAAAGGCGTATGGAAGTACATTTGACCCCCGATCAGGAGGCGTTCATTCGCCGGGCTATCGAGACTGGCCGATTGCACCGCAAGGAAGAGGCGCTGCAGGAAGCCATGTCGCTTTGGGAAGAGCGCGAGCGGCGGCGGTTGGAAATACTTGCGGCGGTCGATCAGGCCGAAGCCTCGTTGGCGCGCGGCGAGGGCCGCACCATTACGGCGCGTGAGGAAGTAAGCCAGTTGGCCGCCGATATTAAGCGTCGCGGCATGGCGCGGCTCGCCGCCGAGCAGAATCCCCGCTGACGAGCGAGTTTCGTCTTTCGCCAGAGGCGGAAGCGGAGCTTGACGGCATCTGGATTCACATCACCCGCGAGAGCGGCAGTACTGATATCGCCACCCGCATGGTGGAGGGCATCACCGAGCGTTTCTGGTTACTGGCTCGGTATCCGTACATGGGGCGTCGCCGCGATCATGATTTGCGTCCCGGCTTACGCAGCTTTATCGCCGTCGATTACGTCATCATCCACAGCATCGCGGATGACGACGTCGTGCTAATTCTTCACGTCGTGCACGGCAGCCGTGATCTCGTCGCGCTGCTCGGCAACTAGCGTTACACGCTCCCGTCGCAAGACCCTTCGGCCACTGGCATTCGGCTATGGTGAGTGTTCGACAAGTCATTCGCGATGTGTGCTGCGCGTGGCGTCAGTGTGCGGAGGCGGTTACGCCAGTTGGGCTGAATCGGAGCGCAACAGAGCTTAAATTGCCCGCGTATTATGCCAATGGTACTAACCCTCAGCGGCTGTCCACCGAGCCTCTCGGCAATTATCTCAAAGCCTTGGGGATCTTCCGCCTCGTCTCCCAAGGAACTAGACTGCGAAATTTTACATTAACTCGTTTGTCGCCATTAGCTTGCGGCGAAGTGAAAAATGCGCGAGAAAGGGCGCTTGTTCCTGACGTTTTTGACCCGGCCGCAGGCCGGGTCGGTCGCTCTGAACAAGAATCCGCCGTCCGCGCAGGCACACTCGCGTTGACTCACTCGAAGGACAAGCGGAAAGAGCTGTCGGCCTTGACGTAGGCGCATCCAGCGCTCACGGAAAGGAGTGGTTATAGGATATGGGCGCCGCAGTGGCGGAATCGGCCTTCATCTGCGGCCCAATCAGATTTTCGCCTTGGGGATCTTCTTCCGCATCCATTCGACAAAGTCGTCGGGCGCGGCCATGGTCGACAAGCGGCCTTGGCGGACCAGCGCCCAACCGTCGAACAGTTTCGACTGTTTGATTTCGGCCAGGGTCACCGGCGGGTCGATCCGGCCGAGAAACTCGAAGTCCGCCACGGCCGATTTCGGATTCTTCGGGTCGTCCCGGCCCTCAGACATTACCTTCGCCAGCCCCACCACGGCCGAATTTCCCCCGCTGTGGTATATGAACACCCTGTCGCCTGGCCGCATGTCGCGGATGGCGCGAACCGCCTGCGGATTGTTCACACCATCCCAGGCTGTTCTCTTTTCTTTCTCCAATTGATCGATCGAATACGTTTCCGGGTCAGTTTTTGCGAGAAAGTATCTCATCGGAATGAACCTTACTTACTGTAAGAGACCTTCGCGAAAGGAGCAAGCCACTCTTGAGGCCTGAATTGCTGCTATGTGCGGCGGTGACGATTTTCGCGGCCTGCGCCGCGGCCGCAGACGTCAAGCTGATAATCGCAAAGCCAATGGATGCCTCGGCGGCGGCGCCCGTGGATCCCGGTAAGTACCAGATTGGTCCGGAAGACTTGCTGTTTATCCGCGTCTGGCGGGAGCCCGATTTCACGCTGCCCGTAGCGGTGCGGCCGGACGGCAGGATCACCATGCCGCTGATTGGAGAGGTGCAGGCCGCCGGGCAGAGTCCCTTGCAGTTGACCGGCAATCTGAAACAACTGCTGATGCGGTATTTGAACAACCCGGATGTGAGCGTATTCGTGACCGAAGTCCGCAGCAGGAAATTCTACATCGACGGGGAAATGAACAAACCCGGCTCGTTCGCCTTAGTGACGCCGACGTCGGTTCTGGAGGCGCTCAGCCGCGGCGGCGGGTTTCGCGAATTCGCCAATACCAAGAAGATTCGCGTGTTGCGGGGCGGCCAGGTCCGCTACTTCAACTATAAAGAGGTCACCAAAGGCAGGCGCCTGGAACAGAACATCGCGGTAGAGAACGGCGATCACATCATCGTGCCGTGACACTCATGAACGAACGCATCTCATGAACGAACCCATCTCATGAACGAACCGATGTCCCCAACCCGGCGGCAGCTCGACGTTGACGACTACGCGGATATTTTGCGGCGGAACCAAGCCTGGATCGCGGGTCCGTCGTTCGCGGCGCTGGTAGTTTCGGTAGTGGTGGCCTTTTTCTGGCCGGACACCTACATATCGGTAGCCACCATTCGCGTAGCGCCGCCGCAGGTGCCGGAAAGCTTCGTGCCAGCCAATACCAGCCAGGATATCCAGGGCCGCGTGAACGCGCTGGTGCAATTGATCCTGAATCGCGCCACGCTCACCAATATCGTCAATACGCACGGCCTGTACAAACGCAAGCTGGCGCGCATGCCGTTGGACGACGTGATCGAAGACATGAAGCTGAACGATATTCAGGTGCTCCCGATCCGGCAAAGTTTGAACGCCGGCCAGAGGGAAACCCAGCAGTATCCGGCGTTCGAGATCCGGTTCGCCTATAGCGAGCGTTTCACCGCCCAAAAGGTGGCTACGGATCTGGTGGCGCGGTTCCTGGAGGAGAACGTCCGCGAAGTCTCGCAGCAGACCGTTTCCACCACGGAGTTTCTCGAGGACCGTTGGGAGGAATCGCGGAAGAAACTGGATGAGCTGGAGCAGCGGCTGAGCGTGTTCCGGGCGCAGAACATCGGGCGGCTGCCGGAGGAGCAGCAGAACAATTATCAGCAGCTCGCGGCCCTGCAGGCGGCGAAGCTGAATCTGAACATGGCCATGAATCGCGTGAATCAGGAGCGGCTGCTGTATGAGAATCAGCTCCGAATTAATCGCGACCAGGCAGCCTGGCTGAAGGATACCGGCGCACCCGAGCGGGCGGCCGAACAAGGCGGCGCTGAATTGGCCGGCCAAGACCGCGAAATCGCGCAGTACGAAGATTCGCTGGCAACGGCGCGGGAACGCTACAAGGAAAATCATCCCGATGTGCAGCGGCTGGTGAATTTATTGGCCGCCGCGCGGGGCCAGCGGCAAGCGATTCTGAACCGGCAGCCGGACCAGCCGGACCCTCCGGAGCCGCGCCCGGCCAGCGCGCAATTTCTGCGCGAGCAGCGCGAACTGGACGCTGAGTCCGAGAGGACCAAGGGGCTCATCCTTGCGAAGGGGGTGGAAATGGAAGACTACGGGAAACAAAGCAGTCAATTGGATGGCGCCATCCAGAGCTACGAGGCGCGGATTGAGAGTACACCGGTGGGGATTCGGGAATACGACGAGCTGATTCGCGACCGCGATCTGGCGAAGAAAGATTACCAGGATCTGGACGGCCGCGTGAACAGCTCGGCCCTGTCCACCGCGCTGCAGAATCGCCAGCAGGGGGAGCGGTTGGAACAACTTGACCCGCCCTCGCTCCCGCAGACCCCGGCCCATCCAAAGCGCCCGTTGATGATTGCCGTGGGCGGCAGCGTGGGTTTGCTGCTCGGGCTGTGCCTGACGGGTTTGCGGGAGATGCGCACCGGCGCTCTCAGGAATGTGAAGGATCTCAGCGCGTGCTCCCAGCTCCCGGTGCTCGGCAGCATTCCTCTTTTTGAGGGCCGGTCCGCGGTGCGGCGGCGCAGGCGCGTGGCTTGGTTGGCATGGTCGGCCAGCAGCCTGGCGGGTCTGGCCGTCATGTCCGCTTCGATTGCGCATTACTACCTCACGAGACTGTAAATGAACGCAGCCGGAACAGGAGGCGAGCGATGATCCGAAATGCCGCGGTGGGCGCCGCGCTGGTTGCGGCCCCCCTTGAACTGGACCTGGAACGCGTGCCGGCCGGGGGATTCCGTCCGGAAACTCCGAGCGAGGAGTTCCGCACTCTTCGAACGCGTTTGGAGCAACTGCAAGCCACGCGCACCATCCAAACAGTGTTGGTCGCCAGTCCGTCCGAAAAGGAGGGCAAATCGTTCACCGCCGGCAATCTTGCTCTGGCGGAAGCGCAACTGCCGGACAACCCGACGCTGTTGTGCGATTTCGACCTTCGCAATCCCATTCTGCATCGCGTTTTTCAGATCGAGCGCAGTCCTGGAGTGAGCGACTATGTGCTCGGCAAGTCCGATCTTCATGCATCCATGCGAAGAATCGGAACAAGCGATTTGTTCGTGATGCCGTCAGGCGAAGCCGTGATCAATCCGCTGGAGTTGCTGCATCTGAAAGAAGTCCCGCGGCTTATGGACCGTTTACGGAGCGCGTTTCGCTGGATTCTGCTGGACAGCCCTGCCCTGCTGGCGGCTTCCGACGCCAATCTCCTGTCGGCGTTGGCCGATGGGACGCTGCTGGTCACCAGGATTGGCGTAACTACCGTGGATTCCTTAGGCCGCGCGATTGGAACTCTAGGGCCAGACCGCATTCTTGGCATCGTCGCCAACGGCGCCAACCGCTAGCCGGCTCCCGGGCTAGCGGTCCAGCTCCTGTGCGGCAGCCGCCCGCTGTAGCACCGGCGGCACACTGGTCCGCTCCTCCAACTTCAGCTAAAATAAGACGTTCGGTTGGGAGCGCAGTTCAAGGCCGCCGATTCCAGGCGTCGTTCGGGCCTCTGATGAAACCGGGCCTGGAGATTGCGCCGTCCCGGCCATGAAGTTGCTCTCCAGCGTTTACGTTGCTTCGGAAAGGCAAGCGCAGAGTGGAAAGGAACCCCGTCTCGATGAAGTTTCACAGGCCTGGACGCCTGCGCTTACCGGTGTTTTGCTCGAAGCTGTTGCTTTGCTTCGCGCTGCTGCTCGGCGTGGGCGTTCGGCAAGCCGCGGCACAGCAACAGCAACAACCGCCGAAACCGCCCACTCCTTTTGAGACGGTCCCCACCGGACCGGTGGAACAACCCAAGCCCGCGCAACCGGCACAACCGGCACCGGCGCCCCCCGCGGCCGCGCAGGAGCCGATCCGCCCCACGCGTCCCGGACAGCCGCCCGAAAATGTCATCGAAGCCATCGAGTTTCGGGGCGCGCGCCGTGTGCGCCAGGACACCTTGCAGGCCTTGATTTTCACCAAGAAGGGCGACCGGTTCGATGAAGACAGCCTGCACCGCGACTTCATGGCGCTATGGAACAGCGGGCGTTTCGACGATATCCGCATCGAGCGCGAGCCGGGCAAAGAAGGTTGGATCATTCGTTTCGTGGTGGTGGAGCGGCCGGTGGTGCGTACCATCAAATACGAAGGCAATAAGTCCGTCAGCGTCTCCGACATCCTGGACCGCTACAAGGAACGCAAGGTTGGCTTAGTTGTCGAGTCGCAGTACGATCCGAACAAAGTGCAGCGCGCCAAGAACGTCCTGATCGACCTGTTGGCCGAGCACGGTCACCTGTCGGCCACGGTAGACCCGCAGATTCGCCGCGTTCCTCCGTCGTCGCTCGAAATCACGTTCAAGATCAACGAAGGTCCCAAGGTCAAGGTGGGCAACATCGATATCACCGGCAACACGGTGTTCAGCGATAAAGAAGTGATCCGCGCGATGAAGAATCTGCATCCCATCGGCATCCCGCATTCCATTCTGTTCGAGAGTCTGTTCGCCAAAACCTACGATCCCAGCAAGCTGGATGAAGACAAGAGCCGCGTCCAGGTCTTTTATCAGGAACACGGCTATTTCACCGCCCACGTCACCGATGCCAAGGTCACCATGCGCAAAACCGGCGGCCAGGGCATGCACATCCCCCTGATCCATCCGAACAAGCCCGGCACGGCGGCCGACGTCAACGTGACCGTGGAAGAAGGCAAGTTATACCATCTGAATAACATCACCTTTACGGGCGTCAAGTTCTTCCGTACTCCGGAGGCTTTGATGACGCCGCTGTTCGCAATGTCCAAGGGCGACACGTTCTCCACCGCCAAGCTCCGCAAGGGGCTGGAGAACATGCGGAAGCTGTACGGCGACTTCGGCTTCATCGATTTCGTGGCCGAGCCGTCCTTCGATCCGATGCCGGACAGCGGACAGATGGATATGTCGCTGTCGGTGGACGAAGGCAAACAATTCTTTGTCCGGCGCATCGATTTCTCGGGCAACACCACCACTCGCGACAAAGTGATCCGGCGTCAGTTGCTGATCGACGAAGGCCAGATCTTCAACAACCGGCTGTGGGAGCTGAGCATCCTGCGTCTGAATCAACTCGGCTATTTTGAACCGTTGAAGGCCGAAGACGCCGCCGATATCAAACGCGATACCAAGACCAATACGGTGGATATCACGCTGAAGGTGAAGGAGCGGGGCAAGAATTCCATCCAGTTGAACGGCGGCGTTTCGGGTATCGCCGGCAGTTTCATCGGAGCGTCGTATTCCACCAACAATTTTCTTGGGCTGGGCGAAACCTTGAGCCTTAGCTCACAGCTCGGCACCCGCCTGCGCCAGGTCCAATTCGGCTTCACCGAGCCCTATTTGTTCGACCACGCCGTCCAGTCCGGGTTCACGCTGTACGTACAGCGTTACGACTACAACCAGGCGCAAGAAGCCTCCATCCTGGCCGGCACCAACCTCATTGGTTATTACAATTCGCTCGGCACACAGAACCTGCTGAACTACATCCAGAACGGTTACGGCGGGACAGTTTTCGTTTCGTATCCACTCAAGCGCAGCTTCGCGCGCTTGGGATTGACTTACGGATACAACATTTCCAACGTCAAGACCCTGACCAGCGCGGCTACAAATTATTTCACCTACATCGATTTCGAGGGAGTGGGCGGCCCGAACCAGTTGAGCGGAATTCGCACCAGCACCATCACCCCGTCCTACACCTACAACAGCGTCAACAATCCCATCAATCCAACCGGCGGACGAGAGCTTTTCTTCTCCATGGGATTCTCCAGCAGCGAGCTCGGCGGCAACGTCAATACCATTCAGCCCACTTTGGACGCCAAATATTTCCATCCAGGATTGAAAAAGGGGCACGTGATTGGGATGCATCTCTCGGCGCGGCTGATAAGCGGCTATGGCGGCAAAACGGCCCCTCCTTTCTCGCGCTATTTCATGGGCGGAGAGAACGATGTGCGCGGTTTCAACATCTGGACTATCAGCCCCATCGTGTACCTGCCGAGCGATGTCGCGTCCGTTCAGGTGTACAATTCCGACGGCACGCTGCGCACGCAAAGGGGCGCGCCGGTGACCATGACCGTTCCTTCCTACCAGGTCACTTTTCCCGGAGGCGACACCAGCGTGGTGGGAAATTTCGAGTACCGGATTCCGATCGTGGGGCCGGTAACGCTGGCAATTTTCGCCGATGCCGGCCTGGACAGGCTGCTTTTCCCTTCCCAGCTCCATCTCAATCCGGGAAGGCTTACGCAACTGAACTCAGAATTCCCCGATGCGAATTTCACGAACCAGGCCTATATCCAACCCGGTTCCGAAAAAATACGTACTTCTACCGGGCTGGAACTGCAGGTATTGATGCCGGTGGTGAACGCCCCCTTCCGCGTGTATTGGGCCTATAACCCCACCCGGTTCGAAGGCACCCTGCAAGCGCCGATCGTCGCCGGGAAAGAAGATTTCCCGAACACCGCCACTTACAACAATGCCCTCAGTTCCATCGGAGCGGTGCTGCCCTATAGCGTGGAGCGCTCGGCTATGTTCCGCTTCACCGTAGGCCGGACGTTCTAACGGATGCCCAAACCGCTGGCCGGGCGGCGGCTCGGAAGCGGCCAGGATTGGATAGAATAAAATGATTTTCGAGATTAGGAGTCGCACTGTGAAAAGTAAGGTATTTTTCTGGCCAGTCCTCGCATTGGCTGTGACATTGACGGCCCAGGCGCA
>Ga0302177_10002859_pt1 | contig 12078 bp, 10 predicted proteins | sample I_Palsa_E1_2_FD_198780 | JGI IMG/M metagenome (GOLD analysis project Ga0302177, IMG submission 198780) | Peat permafrost microbial communities from Stordalen Mire near Abisko, Sweden - I_Palsa_E1_2 | ecosystem: Environmental > Terrestrial > Soil > Palsa > Peat permafrost | place: Sweden... | reverse complement strand
TCGCGCTGTTCACGATTGGCGTAATCGGTGTGCTCACGCGCCGCAACGTCATCATCATTCTGATGTCCATCGAACTGATTTTGAACGCCGTGAATATCAATCTCGTGGCCTTCTCGCGTTTGTGGGGTTCGGTGGACGGCCAAGTTTTCGCCATTTTTATCATCACGGACGCGGCGGCGGAAGCCGCAGTCGGCCTCGGCATCATCATCGCGTTTTTCCGCAATCGCGAAACGGTCCTCGCTGACGAAATGGATTTGCTGAAGTGGTAGCCACGGAGATCAATTGAACGCGGCGTTGCCATTTTTTCTCGACCATATCTGGCTGATCCCGATGTTTCCGCTGGCCGGAGCGGCGCTGATGTTTTTCATCGGCCGCAGGCTGCCGAATCAGGCGGTCAATGTGATTTGTGTCGGGAGCGTAGCCATTTCTTTCATCTTTTCGGTTGGCGCATTTTTTCAATTGCTCTTTTTGCCGGAGGGACAACGCGTCGCGGAGAAAATTCTCTTCGAGTGGATTCCCGCCGGCACTTACCACACGACCTCTGGCGCGGTGGCCCAATTCATCGCCGATTGGGGCTTTCTGCTCGATCCGCTTTCCGCCGTCATGATTCTCGTGGTCACAGGCGTCGGCCTGCTGATTCATATTTACTCGACCGGCTACATGGCCCACGAAGGCGGCTACTACCGCTTCTTCGGCTATTTGAATCTGTTCATGTTCGCGATGCTGATGCTCGTCCTGGCGAATAATCTCTTGCTTCTGTTCGTTGGTTGGGAAGGCGTGGGAACATGCAGCTACCTGCTGATCGGTTTCTGGTTCAAGAAAAAGTCCGCGTCGGACGCAGGCAAGAAAGCATTCATCGTCAATCGCATTGGTGACGCGGGATTTCTCCTCGGCATTTTTTTGACTTCGGCGCTGCTTGGGACAATCCGGTTCACACAGCTCGGCCCGGCGTTGGCTGCAGGGCATTTCGCCGCCGGGACCGCCTCGATCACTGCAATCGCGTTGCTCTTCTTCTGGGGCGCGACGGGCAAATCGGCGCAGATTCCGCTGTACGTCTGGCTGCCCGACGCGATGGAAGGCCCAACGCCCGTCAGCGCGCTAATTCACGCGGCCACGATGGTGACCGCAGGCGTGTACATGGTCACGCGAACGAACGCCATCTTTGAATTGTCGCCGCTGGCGATGGGCGTGGTCGCGATGACTGGCGCAATAACCGCAATTTTTGCCGCGTCCATCGCCGTAGTTCAAACCGACATCAAAAAAGTTCTCGCATATTCGACCGTTTCGCAACTGGGCTACATGTTCCTCGCTTGCGGCGTGGGCGCTTTCACTGCCGGCATTTTCCATTTGATGACGCATGCGTTCTTCAAAGGATTGCTCTTCCTTGCGGCCGGCAGCGTGATTCACGCGATGTCCGGCGAGCAAGACATGCGCAAGATGGGCGCGCTCGCCAAAAAAATTCCGGTCACCTACTGGACGATGCTGATCGCGACGCTCGCCATCGCCGGAATTTTTCCGTTCGCCGGCTTTGTGAGCAAGGACCTCATCCTCGGAAAAGCATACGAAAAAGATCTCACGCTGTGGATCGTCGGATATTTCACCGCTGGAATGACGGCCTTCTACATGTTCCGCCTAATTTTCATGACGTTTCTCGGCGAATCGCGCGTGGATCACGAAGTTGAACATCACATTCACGAGTCACCCAGATCGATGCTGGTTCCGTTGGTAATTCTCGCCGGTCTTTCGATTGCCGGGGGCTGGATCAGTTGGCCGGAAATTCTGGGCGGCAGCAGCCATTTCGTCCATTTCCTTTCATCCGTCGTGGCCGAACCGCACGAAGCACGCGTAGAAGCAGCGAAGGGTGTCAGCTCGAGAATGGGCGAAATCTATTTGATGCTGCTTTCGGAATCGCTCGTCGCCGCCGGAATTTTGTTTGCCTGGTACATCTACATTAAGCGGCGGGATCTGCCGAATAAAATCGCTTCCAGCGTGAGCGGTTTATACAGGCTCCTTCTTCACAAATATTACGTGGACGAAATTTACGACGCTTCATTCGTTAATCGCGCGAAGGAACTCGGCACGTCACTCGGCTCCTTCGACGCCAAAATTATCGACGGCCTCGGCGTGAATGGTGCCGGCTGGCTTACGCGCGTAATTTCCCGCATATCAATGTGGTGGGACACCTGGATCGTGGACGGCTCGGTCCGCCTGGGCTCGTGGATCGTTTACTTCGCGAGCATGCCGGTTCGGATGATTCAGAACGGCGAATTACAGGAATACATGCTGGTGATCGTCTTTGGCCTGGTGGGCTTCTTGGGTTATACGCTCTACCTGCTGCAGCACCAGATGCGGTAGGCGGAGAGGAAGGGAAGGATGCTATTTTCCGATAACCACATACTGAGCACGATCTTGTTCACGCCGCTGGTTGGCGCGATCCTGATGCTCGTTATTCCGCGCCAGAACACCAACGCCCATCGTTGGATGGGCAATCTCTTCGGCTTCCTCGGCTTCGCGGTGTCGCTGCCGCTCGTCTGGCGCTTCAAGTTCGGCGAGACCGATTTTCAATTCCGGCAAACGCTCGATTGGATTCCGTCCATCAACGCACACTATTCGATCGGCATAGACGGCATCAGCTTGCTGATGGTGATGCTGACAACGATCCTGGGTGCCATCGCAATTCTTTCGTCGTGGTCGGCCATTCAAAAGCGTGAAAAAGAGTATTACATCCTGTTGCTTCTGCTCCAGACGGGCGTGTGGGGAAGCGACCGGAGACTTTATGCCGCGATCAAATTCTTCCTGTACACGCTGGCGGGCTCGGTAGTGATGCTGCTGGCGATCCTGGCAATTTATTTCCGGACGAACACTTTCGACATTCGCGAGATTTTGCTTTCGCATAACCCGATTTTCTCGCCTCAATTGCAGACGTGGCTATTCTGGGGCTTCTTTTTTGCTTTCGCGATCAAGGTGCCCATGTTCCCGTTCCACACGTGGCTGCCTGACGCGCATACCGAAGCTCCGACGGCAGGCTCTGTGATCCTCGCCGGCGTTCTGCTGAAAATGGGCACGTACGGCTTCCTGCGATTTTCCGTGCCGATGTTTCCCGACGCCACCATGCGCTTCCGCTGGATCATGATCGTGCTTTCGATCATTGGAATTGTTTACGGCGCGCTCGTCTGCATGATGCAAAAGGACATGAAGAAGCTGATTGCGTATTCCTCGGTCAGTCACATGGGCTTCTGCACGCTGGGCATCTTCGCGCTTACGCCGCTTGGCCTTTCAGGCAGCATTATTCAGCAGGTCAATCACGGAATTTCCACGGGCGCGCTCTTCTTGGTCGTCGGAGTTCTCTACGAGCGGCGGCACACGCGCCTCATTTCGGAATTTGGCGGGCTTTCAACGCCGATGCCGAATTTTGCCGCGGCGTATTTAATTATTACGCTCAGTTCGCTTGGCATGCCCCTGTTGAACGGATTCGTCGGCGAATTTACGATTCTGCGCGGCGTATTCGAAGTGCGATGGCAATGGGCGGCGTGGGGCGTGCTGGGCGTGGTGCTCGGCGCGGCTTATCTGTTGTGGCTCTACCAGCGCGTGATGTTCGGCAACATCACCAATCCATTGAACGAACACCTGCCCGATCTCAATGGCCGCGAGTTTTTCACGCTGGGAACGCTGATTATCCTGGCGTTCTGGATCGGTATCTATCCGGCGCCGCTTTTCAATGTGCTCGACAAGCCGGTGAAGCAGATTGTGCTGCGCTACGATCCCAACTATTACACGCCGCAATCGACTGCCAGTGCCGCACCAGCCGGCGGCGCATCCATCCAAATCGTTGTGACCGACAAGGCTCCGGCGATGAAGATGTCCACGCCTGCTGCAGCACCGCAGAAGGATTCAAAATAAACTGATGCAGGGACTTCTTCAATCCACGCTGCGCGACTCTCCTCTGATCATGCCGGAGGTGATGCTCGCCTTTTTTGGGTTGGCGATCCTGCTTACGGATTTCCTGCTCGAGCCCAAGCAGAAAGCATGGAATGCGCTGACGGCGTCGCTCGGCGTCATTTTCAGCGCCTTGGCGCTTTGGCTTTTGAAGCCTCTCGCAGCGATTTCCGCGGAAGGATTCCACGGCGCGATCGTAGTTGACCCGTTTTTCATGTTGTTCGGATTTATTTTTCTGGCTGCAACGCTGCTGGTGATTTTTCTTTCGGTGCGCTACCTCGAACTCGAAGACGAACACCACGGCGAATACTACGCGCTGATGCTTTTCTCGACCGTGGGAATGATGTTTCTCGCATGCGGCAACGATCTCGTCACGCTTTTCATCGCGCTCGAGACGATGGCCATCAGCTTCTACGTCCTGTCGGGATTTTTGCGGCGCGACCGCCGCTCGAACGAAGGCGCCTTGAAATATGTTTTGCTGGGCGCGTTCAGCTCTGGAATATTGGCCTACGGCTTCTCCCTGCTTTATGGAATTTCCGGTTCGACAAACTTGAACACCATCGCGACCGTACTCGCACAGCGCCCGCACGGAGATTTGATGGTGGTCATCGCTGTGATGACGGTATCAGCCGGCGTGTTTTTCAAAATCGCGGCTGTGCCATTTCACCAGTGGGCGCCGGATGTTTACGAGGGCGCGCCCACTCCGATCACCGCTTACGTCAGCGTAGCGTCGAAGACGGCGAGCTTCGCGCTGCTACTGCGGCTTTATCTCGGCGTCTTCTGGCCTGTGCGCATGGATTGGACGGCGTTGCTCACGGCGGTTGCCATTCTTTCGATGACGGTCGGTAATCTTGCGGCGATCACGCAGACCAATATAAAACGGCTGCTTGCGTATTCTTCGATTTCGCACGTGGGCTACATTCTTCTCGGGTTGGTGGCTGGAAACGAGCGCGGCCTGCAGGCGATGATGTTCTATCTTTTGACATACGCGTTTTTCAACACGGGCGCGTTCGCAATCGTGATCGTGCTGCGCCGGAAGGGCGTGATCGGCGACGAGATGGAAGATTTGAACGGCCTCTCGCAGCGCAATCCCGCCGCGGCAATTCTAATGCTGATTTTTCTACTGTCGCTCGCAGGAGTTCCTCCGACCGCCGGCTTTGTCGGCAAGCTGCTCATCTTCTGGGCGTTGATTGAGACCGGTCACACGAAACTGGCAGTCCTCGCCGTGCTCTACATCCTCCCCGCGGTGTATTACTATTTCAGGATGATTGCAGCCATGTGGTCGCGCGAGGCAACGGATCAGGTGCGTCCGAGGATTTCAATGGGGCAAGCTGTCGCGCTTGCGGCAATGGTGCTGGTCACGCTTGCTGCGGGCGTTTACCCTGAGCCGTTCCTGCGGCTTGCTACGTACTCGCTTCTCACGCCTTTCGGCCGCTGAGCTGTGATCGTCATGCCAGACGACAATCCACAAAAAAGGCCAGCAGATTTCGCGCGGCAGTTCGCGATGGCAACAGAGTTGCCGTTCCTTTTTGTCGGCGCTCTCGCTGTCGGCGGTTTTCTCGGGCACTTGTTGGACCGATGGTTGCACACCGCGCCATGGCTGATGGTTGCAGGCGGCACGCTCGGCTTCGCCGTGGGGCTCCGCGATCTTCTTCGCCGGTTATCAAAGAACGATGACGAATGAACGGCCACGCGGCGACTTTTATCAGCGTGTCGAGCATCGGATCGGCTGGCTCACTCCAGTCATCGGCGTGTCTGCGGCTCTGATTGCTTGGAGATTGATTTCAGCGCGCGCGGCCATCGGAGTCGCCATCGGTGCGGGTCTTATCTGGCTTCACTATGTGTGGCTAAGGCGGGTGACAATTGCAGTTGTTCGCGAAGCGGTAAAGCGCACCGACGGTCCAAAAAGCAGCGATTCTTCCTTCATGCTATTAAAATTGTCGGTCGGCTACGCCTTGATCGCGATTATGGCCTATGTTATCGTGAGTTACTTCAGGTTGCCGATCTTCAGTGTTTTGTGTGGCTTACTGGCGCTTGGCGCCGCGGCGATGATCGGCAGTCTTTATGCGGTGCTTTTCGATAATCACTAGAGGACGATGAAACTTCACCAGCACTGGTTCGCAGCCCTCCTCAATCATTGGTTCGGCCCGGCCATTTCCCATTTATTGCTTCTCGTCGGAATTCACGTGCAGGATCCCGCGAACCCAATTCGCATGCACGTGGCGATGAGCATCGTCGTTTTTTTGCTGGGAATTATTCTGGTTTCGCTGCTGAGGCCGCGAATTTCCGTGGATAAGCCCGGCGCGTCCCAGCAAATTGCGGAGATGCTTCTTACAAATCCGATGGGCTTCGGAATTCGCGATTTGCTCGTGGAAAGCGCCGGCCACGTTGGCGAGGCGTGCGTTCCGCTGGTTGGCTCCGTCGCAATATTCATTCTGCTTTCAAATTTGCTCAGCGTCATTCCCGCGTTCGAATCTCCTACGGGAGAGAAGAGCGTGCCGCTGGGGTGCGCGATCATCATATTCCTGTACTACAACTACCAAGGATTGAGACATTCCGGCCCAATCGGCTATGCCAAGCATTTTGCGGGGCCGATTTGGTGGATTTCGCCGCTGATTTTTCCTGTTGAGATCATCAGCAACTCGGCGCGATTGCTTTCGCTGACGGTCCGGCTCTGGGCGAATATTTTCGCCAGCGAACTTCTATATCTGACGTTCGTGGCGCTGCTTACCGTGCCGGTGATTCATATTTCGGCCACGAATCCGGCACTCGGTTATGCTTTGGGAATTTTCCCGGCGACGATTCCTGTCATTTTTGTCGCGTTGCATATATTTGTCGCCGTGGTTCAGGCGTTTGTTTTCACGATTCTTCCCGCAATTTATATCGGCCTGGCTACATCAGAAGAACACTAAATCGGCTTCATTTTTGAAGGCTTTCAGCGTGAGCCCGGCTGCTCGAGGATGACGGGAACCACCTCCTGATCGCCAACTCATAAAACATAAAAAGGAGAACGTCGAATGAAGATTCTGAAAATGTTGGGCTTGGTGGCGGCGATGCTGGTGATCGTCGCGCCACAAGCGTTCGCGGCCGAAGGCGCTGCCGGAACGGGACCCAATTGGGTCGCGATCACTTCCGGATTTGCGATGGCTTTTGCGGCAGCGTTCGCGGCTCTTGGCCAGGGGCGCGTTGCTTCGGCAGCGTGCGAAGGATTGGCACGCAATCCGGGCGCCGCGGCACCGATTCGATTGGCATTGATCCTTGGGCTCGTGTTTATCGAGACTTTGGCGTTGTTCACGCTGTTAATCGTGTTTACGAAGGTCGCATAACGATAGTCCAGGTATACCTTTTCGAGATCGCATAAAGGCGATTCAGATGAACGCCCGGAGGCGCGATGCGCTTCCGGGCGTTTTTATTTCAAGGGCCACTTAGTCCGGCGCGCTAGCGAAGAGACAGAGCGGAGAGCAGGGCGTAGTGCATAACGCGGCTGGGGAATATGCCGAGATAGATTATGCCGGCCGCGGCAAGAACGAGAGCCGTGGCGATGGCAGGCGTGACAGGGATCGGCTGGAATTCCTTCTGTGGCTCCCAGAAGTACATCGCGACGATCACACGAAGATAATAGTAGGAACCGACGATGCTATTGATCGCGGCGATGACCACGAGCCAGACGATGTGCGCATCAAGCGCCGCCTGGAACGCATAGAATTTTCCCAGGAAGCCGCCGGTCGCGGGCAAACCCAGTAGCGACAGCAGGAACAGTGAGAAACACGCCGCCAGCGCCGGCTGCTTCGTTCCCAGCCCGGCAAAATCTCGAATCTCAAGACGCCGCTCGCCCGGTCCGCCGACATGCGCGACGACGAGGAATGCGCCGAGCTTCATCAATGCATACGCGGCGAGGTAGAAGAGCACCGCGGCGATTCCCACTTCGGTGGAAGCCGCGAACGCGACGAGAATGTAGCCCGCATGCGCGATCGAGGAATAAGCCAGCATGCGCTTGACGTTCGTCTGCGTGACCGCTGCGAAATTGCCGATGCACATCGAAAGCACCGCGGAAATCCAGATGGCCCAAAACCACAAATGCCCCGCGGCGCCGAATCCGGTGTAGAAAATCCGCAGCATGAGCGCGAACGTCGCGGCCTTTGGGCCCGAGGCGAGGACCGCCGTAACCGGCGTCGGCGCGCCTTCGTAGACGTCCGGCCCGTATATTTGAAATGGTGCGGCGACGACCTTGAAACCGAGGCCGACAAACATCATTGCGAGGCTCAGCGCCAGCAGCGAACTTGGCGGCGAATTTCCGAGCGCCTGCTGGATTCCGGTCATGAGCGTGGTGCCAGTGGCGCCATAAACCATGGCGATTCCATAGAGAAAAAACGCAGTCGCGAAGGACCCGAGTATGAAGTATTTCATCGAGGCTTCGTTCGATTTGAGCGAAGTTCTGCGGAAACCCGCGAGGATGTAGCTCGATATCGAACTCATCTCGAGGCCGAGAAAAGCCGTAATCAGCTCGCCCGCGCTCCCCAGAACGCCCATGCCCGCCGTCGCGAAGAGTAGCAGCGCGTAGAATTCGCCGCGCTGAATGCGTTCGTTCTCGAGATACTGAATCGAGCCGAGCGTGGCGAGAATGGCCACGACAAGAACAATCGCGTGAACGAAGATGCTGAAGTCATCCGCGCGGATCAGACCGCCGTAGGCTACCCCGCGATGCTGCCATACGAGATAAAGCGACGCGAGGGCGCCAACGGCTCCCGCGAGGCTAATCCAGCCTAAGGCACGCTTCCACGCCGCGCGGAGAAACGGGTCGAGCAGCATGACGAAGATGCCGGTCGCGCAAAGAATCAATTCAGGCGCGACACGGTAGACGTCCTGCATGCGTTCAGGCGAAATTTGCATCGGTAGCATTCAGCTAGCTGGCTTCTTTCATCAAGATTTTCTACCGGGCATGCGCGGCAGCGTCTTCAATCAAGGCCGCAACCTCGCTCGGCCGGGAGACGTAAACCGAATGACTCGCACCGACCACTTCCACTTTGTGGCTGTTGGCTCGCGTCGCATACCATCGTTCGAGGTCAGGATTGATGGTCCTGTCTCCGCCCGCCACCAACATCCAGCTCGGCTTGCTTCTCCACGCGGCCGTAGTGATGACCGCGTGAAAGTTTGCATCGTTGATCAGCACCTGCGACCGCGCCATGAAAGCGGCTTGCTCCGCAGACGAGTCGGCCGCGAAATACTCGCGGAACTGGGCTGGATCGAGATAATCAAAGCCGTCCGCGGTTTTCTTCATCGCCGTGGATTTGCTGAGGTCGCTGGGGAAGCGCTTTCCGTCTCCGGCCTCGCTCTCTCCGGCATCCGGCATGTGCGCAGCGATGTAGACCAGTCCGGCGACAGAGTCGTTCGTTCCCGCCTCTGTGATTACCGAACCTCCGTAACTGTGAGCAACGAGGATGCAAGGTCCGTCCTGTAGAGCGAGGACGCGCTTGGTGGCAGCAACGTCTTCCTGGAACGACGTCTCCGGCTCCTGAACGATGGTTACGTTGAAGCCGTCCTTGACAAGAATGTCGTAAACGCCTCTCCAGCCGGAACCATCCGCCCAGGCTCCGTGAACGAGAACAATATTCCGAACGCGACGTTCTTCGTTCTGCGCGCGGAGCGCGCCGGACGATGCGATCAACAAAAAAATGCAGAGCGACTGAGATATTCCCCGTACGAACCGTATAGGCTTCATTGAATCCCTCGCTTAGCTGTTCCTTTCTTCGTTGTCGCGCTCAAGTTCGTCCATCCGCACTCTGCTGAGCGTCTCTGGTCTCTGCAACTTGCTCGTTCTTGAGAACAAAACTGGTACCGTATCTTTATTCACGCGGCTTTCTTTGGGCTGTCCTTCAGCAGGCCAAGCTGCACCAAGCTTTCGGCGGTGGCCACGATGGCCTCCTCGCTCGAACGCGGCGCCCAGCCGAGCAGGCGCTTGGCCTTCTCGTTGGTGCCGTTCTTATGCTTGCCGAGCTCGGGCAGGATTTGCTTCACCGCCGGATCACGCAACGCGGCGACGCGCACTAGCCAGTTGGGAAGTTGCCGGGTTGGCACTCGTTTGGCAGCCTCGCCCATGCGGCGCTTGAGAATCTTGGCCATTTCGAGCACCGAAACGAAATCGCCGGCGACGGCGAGGAAGCGTTCGCCTTTGGCGGCGGGCGCGGTCATGGCGCGCAGGTGCAAATCAGCGACATCGCGCACGTCTACGGCGCCGAAATATAGCTGCGGACAGCCGGGCACGGCGCCATCCATCATGCGCTGCACGAAGAGAATCGAAGTGGAATAATCCGGGCCTAGAACGGGGCCGAACACGCCCACCGGATTGACGACGGAAAGCTCGAGATCGCCGCCTTCCTTGGCGATGAAATCCCAAGCCGCGCGTTCGGCCAATGTCTTCGATTTCGCATAGGGAAGCACGTCGCTGCCGTTGGCGTCCGTCCAATTCGTTTCATCGAACGGCTTCTCTTGCGGCCTCTGGCCGTAGCCGATCGCCGCAAACGAAGAAGTCAGCACCACGCGCTTGACGCCGGCGTTGCGCGACGCACGCAGGACACGGAGCGCGCCTTCGCGCGCGGGCACAATCAGCTCGTCTTCGTGCTTGGGGACGCTCGCGGGAAATGGCGAGGCTACGTGCAGCACGTAATCGCAGCCCGCGACGGCTTCCGTCCAGCCTGCATCGCTTTCGAGATCGGCGGCGACGAAGGACAAGCGATCGCCCGGTTCCGCACCGCCTTGCTTCAGCATGGCGCGTACGTCGGCCTCGCGTTTCAGGCTGCGTACTGTGGTGCGCACCTGATGGCCCGCCGCCAAAAGCTGCAGGATGCAGTGGCTACCGACGAAGCCCGAGCCGCCGGTAACGAGAATTGGGTTACTCATTGTCCCGTTCTTTTTTCGAATTGATTTTTACATCCGTACGGCAACACTCGACTGGAACTAAAACTGTCCCCGCGCTCGCGGCGCGCGGGCGAGCAACGCTCGTAAGTTGCGGAGGTGCAGGCGCCGTGCGGACATCAATCACGCGGTCGCGGCGCATGAGATGCAGAATGTTGTCCGCGGAAGCTTCCATTCGCCGCGTGAAGAGAGGCGAGGCGACGCCCATGAACAAGATCACGACGGAAAGTACTGCCAGGATGATCCGCTCGCGCGTGCTTGCGTCCGGCAGAGTCTTATTCTTCTCGATCGTCACGTCGCCCAATATGACGCGCTGATAAGCCCACAAAAGATAGATAGCAGAGAGCACGGCGCCGGTTGATGCCCACGACGCCCAGGCCGGATGACGCTCGAACACGCCGATCAGGATCAGAAATTCACCGGCGAATCCGTTCAGCAGTGGCAGTGCGAGCGACGAGAAACACGCGAACAAAAAGAATGACGAGAAAACCGGCATCGGCGTCGCGAGGCCGCCGTACTGCTTGATCTCAAACGTGTGGCGGCGATCGTAAAGCATCCCTACGGAAAGAAAAAGCATTCCCGTTGAGACGCCGTGGTTCAGCATCTGGTAAATCGCGCCCTGAATCGAAATCGTATTGAAGGCGAAGATGCCGAGAACCACGAATCCGAGGTGGCTGATGGACGTATAGGCGACGAGCCGCTTCAAATCAGGCTGAATCGTGGCAACAAGCGCGCCATAAACGATGCCAATAATCGCGAGGACGCCGATCAGAGGCGCGAAACGATGCGCCGCAGCAGGGAAGAGCGGCAGGCAGAACCGCAACATGCCGTACGTCCCGAGCTTGAGCATGACGCCCGCGAGAATCACCGATGCGGCGGTCGGCGCTTCTGTATGCGCGTCAGGAAGCCATGTATGGAGCGGGAAGAGCGGAACTTTAATGGCGAAAGCCAGGAAGAACGCGCCGAAGAGAAGCATTTCGGTCCGCGTGGAAGTGATCACGCCGGCTGCAAGTTTCGCCTGAATCTCGGGCAGGTCGAATGATCCCGTGATGTTGAACAGCCAGATGATGGCCATGAGCATCAGAATCGAGCCGAACATCGTGTACAAAATAAATTTCATCGTCGCGTAAATCCGGCGATCGTGGCCCCAGATGCCGATGAGGAAATACATGGGCAGGAGCACGATCTCCCAGAAAACGAAGAAGAGAAACAGATCGACCGCGAAGAAAA
>Ga0302177_10002857_pt1 | contig 12085 bp, 14 predicted proteins | sample I_Palsa_E1_2_FD_198780 | JGI IMG/M metagenome (GOLD analysis project Ga0302177, IMG submission 198780) | Peat permafrost microbial communities from Stordalen Mire near Abisko, Sweden - I_Palsa_E1_2 | ecosystem: Environmental > Terrestrial > Soil > Palsa > Peat permafrost | place: Sweden... | reverse complement strand
GCCGCCGCCGCGGTCACTGGACACGTTGGCGATGTCCGCGACCGTTGACTCGAGTCCCTTGCGGAGGTCCTCGGGCAGCGGCATCGGCCACATAGCCTCACCTGCCCGTTTCGCCGAGTCTGCGACCGCCGCGGCCAGCGCGTCGTCACTGGCCATGACCCCGGCCGTGCGGTTGCCGAGCGCAACGGTCTGCGCCCCTGTCAGTGTAGCCACGTCGACGAGCAGGCTGGGCCCGTCGGCTCCGGAGCGGGCCAGGGCGTCGGCGAGCACCAGGCGGCCCTCGGCGTCGGTGTTCAGCACCTCCACGGTCTTGCCGCCGTAGATGGTGATGACATCGGATGGCCGCTGCGCGCCGCCGCCCGGCATGTTCTCGGCGAGCGGAAGGTACCCGATCACGTTCACCACGGCACCGAGCTCGGCGATGGCCTGCATCGCGGCCAGCACGGCCGCGGCACCGCTCATATCGGCCTTCATCGTTTCCATCGCCTTCGGCGGCTTGAGCGACAGGCCGCCCGAGTCGAACGTAATGCCCTTGCCCGCGAACACTACGGTGCGGACGGCATCTGGGTGGGTGTACTGGAGCCGGACCAGCCGAGGTGGGTGAACGGAGCCCATGCCCACCGCGAGGATGCCGCCGAAGCCCTCCTTGGCGAGCCCGTTCTCATCAAGCACCTGCACGCCTAGGTTGTGTTCGGCCGCCACCTGCTCGGCCGCCGCGGCCAGGTCGGCGGGAACCATGTCGGCGGGGGCCGTGTTGACCAGGTCCCGGACCAGCGTCATCGCCTCGGCCAGGATCCTGGCCCGGCTCACGGCGTCATCGTGCGTGGTGTGCAGGATCAGCTCGACGTCACCCGCCGTGTTCGCGGTCGTCCGGTACCGACGGAAAGCATAGCCGCCGAGCAGCGCGCCGAGCGCCACCGCCTCGGCCTCGTCGGCCTGCCCGCCGGGGAGAGCGATGGAAGCGCGCTTGGCCCGGTTTGACGTGAGCTCGCGCGCCGCGACCCCGGCGGCGCGACGGAGCCTTTCGGTGTAGGCCTGGCGCTCGGCCTGGTCCTGGCTGGGATCCTTCGGCTCAGGGCCGAGGCCCACGGCGAGGATGACCGGAGCCGCTAGGCGGCCTGCCGTGTGAACCTTGGTGAGTTCCTCGGGCTTGCCCGTCGCGCCGAGCGCAGTCAGGGCCGCCAGCACGTCGATTTCATTCGTACCGAGCGTGGGAACGGGGCCATCCGTACCCTGGAACACTCCGATGACGAGGGTATCGGCGTCGGTCGCCGTCGGCGCTGACTGGCTGGTAAGCAGTGTGACCGTCATCCTGCTGATCGTAGGGCATGAGCCGGCGTTCCGGCCTTCCGCCGACGGCGGCTTGCGCTTGCCGGTGATATTACGAAAACCGCAAACGAGCGAATCGCCCCCTCGGGCGGCAATAAGGTCGCTACGCCTCAGCCGGGAAGACGTGGCAGCCCGCCGGATCCAGGCGCAGGCCGACGGTCTCGCCCCAGCGACGGCAGCGAGGAGAGCGGGCTGACGCCCTGCAGGACCGGGTAGTACAGCGAGTCGCCGGTCGGGTCGCCGCTCTGCATGACCTTCTGGCCCGCCGGGGACAAGACGAACTCGTTGACATCCTCCCCCACCTGAAGGCGGGGGATTCCAGCTACTGCGCCGTTGGGAGCAGCAGGTGAGGTTCGCGGTTCACGGGCCCGGCATCCCGGAAGCCTCCCCGCGCAGTCACGGCGTGCCCCGCCGCGATGTTCCTAGCCGCGTTCACATCAGCGTTCGCGGCGAAACCGCAGGCCGTGCACACGAACCGCGCTTGGCTCTCGCGCGACGCCGCGTCCACCTGCCCGCACGCCGAGCACCGCTGGCTCGTGTAATGCGGCCTGACCTTCTCCACCCGGCCGGGCGCCTTGTCCTGCAGCCGGCGCACCAGCAGGCCCCAGCCCGACCGCAGGATCCCCCGGTTCAGCCCGGCCTTGGCGCGGACATTGCGGCCCGGATTCCCGGCCGTCCCCTTAGCCGAGCGGGTCATGTTACCGATCTGCAGGTCCTCGACCCTGATCACCTCGAACCGGCGGGCGATGCCGGTGGAGGCCTTCTCGGCCCAGTCTTTGCGCGTATCGGCCTCGCGGGCCCGCAGCCGGGCGGCGGCCCGCTTGACCCGGGCTCGCCGGTTCGACCCGGGCCGGGCGCGGGCGAGCCGGGGTGCCGGCGAAGTAGTTCGCCTTGGCCTGGGCGAAGTCGCGCAGGGCCTGCTGCTGGACCATCTGGGAGCCGGCGGCCAGCCACGGGTGCTCCGCGCGGGCGGCGGTCAGCTGCCGGCACTGCTCCAGGTAGGCGAGAGCGCTGGTGCGGCCCGGACGCCAGTGCCGGTGCTGCTCCACCGCGAGGTTCCACACGTACCGGGCGTGCGCGCAGTGGTTCTGCAGCGTTACCTGCTGGCCGGTCGTGGGGAGCAGCCGATACCGGGACATGCGAAAATACTAGCGAATACCACCGACGTTTCTGGGGAGGTGAAGCGGCGTTTCCTCCCCGGCCTGAAGGCCGGGGTCTTCACGCCGCGATCCTGATGACCACTCAGGCGGACAAAGCACGCGGGTTCCTGGCCTTGCACCGGGCGGGTGAACCGCTCCTGCTGCCGAACCCATGGGATCTCGGTTCGGCAAGGTTGCTCGCGTCGCTCGGCTTCAAGGCTCTGGCCACCACAAGCTCCGGCTTCGCGGCGACCCTAGGCCGCAACGACGGCGCCGTCACCAGGGATGAAGCGCTGATACACGCCGCGGTGATCGTCGCGGCGACGGACCTGCCCGTCTCGGCCGACCTGGAGAACGCCTTCGCGGACGATCCTGCGGGCGTCGCTCAGACCATCGGGCTGGCCATCGAGGTCGGCCTGGCGGGCGGCTCGGTGGAGGATTTCACCGGGCGGGAGGAGGATCCGATCTACGCCGTCAAGCTCGCGGCCGAACGCGTCGCCGCAGCGGCGGAGGCCGCTCACGCGGGGCCCGTCTCTTTCGTGCTCACCGCCCGCGCGGAGAACTACCTGCACGGCCGCCCGGACCTGGCCGACACCATCGCCAGGCTGCAGGCCTTCGCCGAGGCCGGCGCCGACGTTCTCTACGCCCCTGGTCTGCGCGACATCCAGGACATCCGCCAGGTCGTACGCGAGGTCGACCGCCCGGTCAACGTGCTGGCCATCGACGGCGCCCCGACCGTGCCCGAGCTAGCCGAAGCCGGCGTCAGCCGGGTCTCAGTAGGCGGCGCGTTCGCGTTCGCCGCCCTCGGCGCGCTCGCGGATGCCGCCACGGGCCTGCGTGATCACGGTACCTACGGCTTCGGGGCGGCCAGCGCCACTGGCCGCGCCGCCGCCCGCCGCGCCTTCAGCTGATTTTCCCGAACGAACAGTGGTGCGTCAGCACGGCCAGGTGCCCGTCCGCCCCGGTTCCGTCACACCTGCGGCGACACGTCGGACGCGAGGAGCTCCAGATGGTCTAGGTCCTCGAGATCGAGTACCTGCAGGTAGACCCGTTCTGCCCCGATCTCGGCGAACTCCGCGATCTTGGCCGCCACCTCACCGGGCGTCCCGCCGAGCGCGTTTGCCCGCAGGTCCTCTGGTTCCTGGCCGATGGCCGCCGCGCGGCGGCGGAACTCGGCTTCGTCCTTGCCGCAGCACACCGTCTGGGCGACCGAGCAGATCATCGAATCGGGATAGCGCCCGATGGCCTCGCAGGCCTCGCGGGTGCGCGCGAACGCGGCCGCCGAATCCCGCACGGAATGGAACTGGGCGTTGTATTCGTCGGCGAACCTGGCGGCCAGCCGCGGCGTGCGACGTGGCCCGGTGCCGCCGATCAGGACCGGCGGACGCGGGCGCTGGGCAGGCTTCGGCAGCGCGGGCGAATCGGTCAACTGGTAGTGCTGGCCGGCGAAGGAAAACGTCTCGCCCACGTCGGTCGCCCAAAGCCCGGTGATGATGGCGAGCTGCTCCTCGAGACGGTCGAACCGCTCGCCAAGCGACGGGAACGGTATTCCGTAGGCGGTGTGCTCTTCGGCGAACCAGCCGGTGCCGATGCCGAGCTCGACCCGGCCAGCGCTCATCTGATCGACCTGGGCCACCGTGATGGCGAGCGGACCAGGCAGCCGGAACGTCGCCGCGGTCACCAGCGTTCCCAGCCGGATGCGGCTCGTCTCGACGGCCAGGCCGGCCAGCGTGGCCCATGAGTCGGTCGGCCCCGGCAGCCCCGGGACGTCACCCATCTTCAGGTAGTGATCGGACCTGAAGAAGGCATCGAACCCGAGGTCCTCCGTGGCCTGGGCCACCGTGCGAAGCCTCTCGTAGTCGGCGCCCTGCTGCGGCTCAGTCATGATCCTGAGTTTCATGGTTACATCCTGCCAGGGTCCCGCAGACTATCCGGCTCGCCCCGCACGAAGAACCTGTCCCAGGCCACCTCGCCCACGTAGGTTCGCCGGCCCAGCCATCCCACCCCGGTCCGGACGTAACACGGGGCCAGGGTGTGCGGCGCCATCGCGGGGCGCACCGCCTCGATGACCACAAGGATGGCCTGGCCCGAGCCGAGGGCCTCCTCACCGGACTGCATGGCCCGGCCGCGATCGTCGGTAATGCCCATGGCGACTGAGGATTCAGGGGCTTCCGGGTCTGCGCCGCTCAGTGCGGTCCAAGAGTAAAAGATCATGACCTGCTCAGGAATCTGGCTTCGCGTGGCCGTAGCGGCCCTGACGATTTCCGACGCTAACGCACTATTGGGTCCTCGTCTAATCTCGACTAGTGTCGAAGCGTTGCGATTGGCAATATTGCCAATCGAGTATGGTACGAGAGTGTCGATAAGTGACGAATCGGACCCAAGAGCCTACATAAGACTGGCTGCGCGGCTACGCCGGGAGATCGCGGAGGGGACCCTCGCGCCCGGGATGCCGACGCCGTCCATCACCACTCTGAGCCAGCAGTACGGGCACGCTCGGCAGACATGCGCGAAGGCGCTGCGCACGCTGGAGGACGAAGGGCTGCTGACCCGTATTCCCGGTCTCGGCTACTACGTAACGGGAACCGCCGCCGCCGGATCGCCCGCCACACCCGACGCCTGAGCACCAGAAGCCCCGCCCCGGAGCCCGCCGCGCTCATCCCGCGCGAAGGACTGGTCAGGCGGGTCTCGCGGTGGCCGGAGCCAAGAGGGTAGCGACGCACTCCACGTGATGGGTCATCGGGAACGCGTCGAAGGCGCGCAGGCCGCCCAGCGTCCAGCCGTGGCCCAGGAGCAACCCGATGTCGCGGGCCATGGTCGCCGGGTCGCAGGAAACGTAGGCGAACCTGGCCGCCCCGTTGTCCGCCGCCCCGAGGTAGTCGATGACCTCGCGGGTCAGCCCGGCGCGTGGCGGGTCGGCCACCACCAGCCGGGCCGGCGGGAGGGCTCCCAGCTGTCCGCCGCGGCCCAGCACCGCCGCCACGTCGCCCTTATGCACCCTCGCCCAGGGCCATTCGCGCAGATTGTGCCGGGCGTCCCGGACCGCCGCGTTGTCGGCCTCGACCCCGATCACCGTCCCGCCCGGGCCGACTGCCCGGGCCAGCGACCCGGCGAACAGCCCCGCCCCGCAATACAGGTCGAGCGCGACGTCACCGGGCTCGGGGGCGAGCTCGGCCATGACCACCTCGGTCAGCACATCGGCGGCACCGGGATGCACCTGCCAGAACGTGCCCGCTCCCACCCGCCAGTCCCGCCCCGCCGCGCGCTGGCTCAGGTAAGAGCGACCGCGCAGGGGGGTCAGGCTGTGACCGGCTCGGCGCAGGACCGAATCCGCGCCAGGGGGTCCAGGGGGGACCGGGGGGGTGGAACCCCCCCGTACGTGGGGGGCTCCGGGGGGCTTTTGGGTTCGTCCCCCCGGGCGAGAACCGCCCGGCGTGATGACCACAGCCCGCTCGCCCGATCCCGCCGCGACCAGGATCTCGACCGAGGAGGTTCCGGGCCAGCGTCGGCCGGTGACGCCGAGATCGGTGATGGCGGGATGCGCGATCAGGCACTGGCCCACATCGATCACATCGTGTGAGCGGTGCGCGCGCAGTCCGGCCACCCCGTCCCGCCGCACCGCGAACTGCACGCGCGTGCGCCAGCCCAGGCCGCCGCCCGCTGGCCTCGCTCCGGCCTCCTCGCCGCCAGGCTCCTCGCCGCCAGGCTCCTCGCCGCCAGGCTCCTCGCCGCCAGGCAGTGCCTCGACCGTGACCTCGCGGTCGAGGCCGGCCAGTCGCTTGAGCTGCTGGCGGATGACGGCGGCCTTCAGCGATCGCTGCGCGGGCAGGGCCGCGTGCTGCCAGTCGCAACCGCCGCAGCCGCCGGGATGCGCGTGCGGGCACGGTGCCTGGACCCGGTCGGGAGACGCCTTCAGGATCTCCACCGCGTCGGCACGGGCCAGCCGGGAGGTGACCTCGGTGAGGCGAGCGAGCACCGTTTCGCCTGGTAGCGCATGCCGGACAAACACGGCCGGCCCGTCCTCCGGCCGGGCGACGCACCATCCCCCGTGCGCCACGTCCCGTGTGGTGACCTCGATAACCTGACCGGCACGATAGTCCATCATGGATGCGGCGAGGTGACCCCGGATATCAGGCCGGGGAGGGAACGCCGCCTCACCTCCCCCGGCATGTTGGTGGTGCTCGCTAGTGTATTCGCATGTCCCGGTGCCGACTGCTTCCCGCACCCGCCCAGGAAATGGTACTGGAATCCGCCACCCAGGCGGGGGAAGGATGCCGCGTGAGGGCATACCTTTGGCAAGGCGCCCCTGGATCGGGGGACCCGCTTGTCGTGGAGGGACGGTCATGCACATCGTGATCATGGGCTGCGGACGGGTTGGGTCGACGCTCGCCCACATCCTTGAGGACCGAGACAACACCGTGTCGGTCATCGACCGGGACCCGGAGGCATTCCGTAGGCTTGGTTCGGGGTTCAAGGGCGATCGCGTCACCGGGATCGGCTTCGACAGAGCGGTCCTCACCCAGTCGGGCATCGAGCGCGCGGACGCCTTCGCGGCGGTCAGCAGCGGTGACAACTCCAACATCATCGCGGCCAGAGTAGCCCGCGAGACGTTCGGCGTGCAGCGGGTGGCGGCACGCATTTACGACCCCCGCCGGGCCGAGGTCTACGAGCGGCTCGGCATCCCCACTGTGGCCACGGTGCGCTGGACCGCCGACCAGATGCTGCGCAAGCTGCTCCCGGAGGGCGGCGAGCCGCTCTGGCGGGACCCCACCGGGAGGATCGTACTGGCCGAGGTCGCCTTCTCCCCCAGTTGGATCGGCGAACAGGTAAAGGCGCTCGAGGCCAGCACGATGACCAGGATCGCCTTCGTCGACCGGCTTGGCCAGGCGTTCGTGCCCGAGCCGGGGACCGCACTGCAGGAAGGCGACGTGCTGCACGTCGTGGCCAAGGAAGGCGACTTGAACCGGATCGCCGCGGCCTTCGCGGCGCGGGGAGGCGAACACTGATGCGGGTGGCGATAGCAGGAGCCGGGGCGGTCGGCCGTTCCATCGCGGGTGAACTGCTTGAGAACGGGCACGAGGTGCTGCTGATCGACCATTCGCCCAAGGCGATCAAGGTTGACAGCGTGCCCCGGGCTGAATGGCTGCTCGCCGATGCTTGCGAGATCAGTTCCCTGGACGACGCGGCGCTGCAACGGTGCCAGGTGGTCATCGCCGCCACCGGCGACGACAAGGCAAATCTGGTGATATCGCTGCTCGCCAAGACCGAGTACGGGGTGCCCCGTGTGGTGGCGCGAGTGAATCACCCGGACAACGAGTGGCTGTACAACGAATCCTGGGGCGTGGACGTCGCGGTCTCAACGCCCAGGCTGCTCTCCGCGCTGGTGGAGGAGGCGGTCAGCGTTGGTGATCTGGTCCGGCTGATGACGTTCGGGCAGAGCGAGGCCAGCCTGGTCGAACTGACCATGCCGGACGACGCTCCACTGGTCGGCCAGCGCGTCGGCGGGATTGAATGGCCCGCGGACACGTCTCTCGTCGCCATCTTGCGCGAGGGCCGGGTGCTGGTACCGCAGTCCGACGATCCGCTCCAAGCCGGCGATGAGCTGTTCTTCGTGACCAGCGAGGACGTGGAGGAGGAACTCGCGCGCCTGCTTAGTGCTGGCTGACCGCCGGGGCTAGCGAGTCTCGGTGAATTCGGGGCCGCGCTCGAGGGGGTTCAGGTCGGGACGGAACCTGTTCTCCTCTTCCTCCTCCGCGGCGGCCTGCTCTTCGAGCGCCTGACGCGCTTCAGGAGGCAATCGGAGCTCCAGTATCTCCCGCGGCGGTACCGGGTGCTCGCCCCGGACCACCACGGTGTCCCTGATGACCTCCTCAAGCAAGTCGGCTTGCTCGTCGCCGGCCGCGGCCGGGCCGGTAAACAGGCCGCGTACGAACCAGCGCGGGCCGTCGATGCCGACAAACCTGACCAGCCGCAGGCCAGAGGCGGGCTGCCCGGGCTCCGTCGGCACCTGAGCCATCAGCTCGATCCCGAACGATCCCGGCACCTCCTCACTCTGCCCGCCTGCCGCGAGCACCTCAGCGGCGATCTCGGCGCGGACATCGTCCCACAGGGCACCACGGCGCGCTGCGGCGAACGCCTGGATCTGCAGATCGCTCTCCCGGTACTTGACCGTGACCCAGGCACCGTGCTGCTCGGCCATGACGAGCTGGATCTCGTGCTCGGGGCCGACCGGCACGTGCAGGCTGCCCAGGTCGACCCGTTCCTGGGCGGGATAGGATTCCTCGGCATCCCACGGTCCGCCCTCCGCACGCGGGATGCCCACAGGCTCCTGCCCGGCTTGCTCATCATCGAACGGCTCGTCGTAATCGAGCTCGTCGCCGGACCTTGCCTGGTCCATGTCCTCGGACCAGTCCTGGCCCGCGTCTGCTGATCGACGCCGACGAAACACTCCGCACCTCCTGTTAGCCCCGGGGGGGCGACCCCCCGGGATCCCCCCGATCCTGGGGGGAAACCTTTCCCCCCAGACCCCCTCGGGGACCCCCTACGGGGGCCCATTTGGGCCTCGGGCCTTCGGCCCTCGGGTCAGCCGGTCGAGCCGAAGCCGCCATCGCCTCTGCTGGATCCGGGTAGTACCTCTACTTCGTGGAACACCGCCCGTTCCACCCGCTGGATGACCAGCTGCGCGATCCTGTCGCCCCGATTGAACCGGACCGCGCGATCGGAGTCCGTATTCAGCAGGGTTACCTTGATCTCGCCACGATAGCCCGCGTCGACGGTTCCCGGCGCGTTCACCAGCGTGACCCCGTACTTCGCGGCCAAGCCCGAGCGCGGATGCACGAACGCCGCGTAGCCGGCTGGCAGCGCGATCGCGAGCCCGGTCCGCACCAGCGCCCGCTCACCCGGTCCCAGCTCGACGTCTTCGGCGGCGGCCAGATCCGCGCCGGCGTCCCCCGGATGGGAGTATGACGGCAGCGGCATACCGGGATCAAGGCGCTTGATCAGCACATCGGGTTCTGAGCGCGGCAACGGACACTCCCTCCTGCTCGCACGCACGGTGAGGATAGCGCGACATCCGGATACTGTCGCATCTTATGGGTCACCCAGGTCCGTCTGGATCTGGCTCGCTGCGCCGCAACTCCGGGAGCGCGCGGGTGATCACGGCCACGACCGGTATGGCGACCACCGCCCCGGGGATGCCGGCCAGCACCCCGCCCACCGCGAGCGAGAGGATAACCGCGAGCGGATGGAGCCGTATCACCCGGCCGACCACCTGCGGTTGGAGCAGGTGGGCTTCAAGCTGGTCTTCGATGATCAGTACCCCTAGCAGGACGATCGCGTCGATCCAGCCCTTAGTGGCCAGCGTCACCAAGATGGCTAGCGTCCCCGCCACCAGCAGCCCTACCAGCGGTACGAACGCGGCCACGAACACCAGGACGGCGAGCGGGATGACCAGCGGAACTCCCATGATCCAAAGAGCCAGGCCGACCACGATCGCATGGATAGCGGCCACCGCGACCGTACCGCGCATGTAGTACACCACCGCCAGCCACGAGGCATGCCCGGCGCGGTCTACGCGGCGCGCTGTCTCGGTCCGCATCGCGCCCAGTAGCCAGTTCCAGATCCGCTCCCCGTCCTTGATCAGGAAGAACGTAACGAAAAGCATCAACACGAGGCCGCCGAAGAACTCGGCCGCGATCTTGCCGCCGGTCACCACGGTGCCTTCGACGAGGGACTTGTGCTTGCTGAGGTAGCTGGGAATGTTGTTCAGGGCATTCTTGACGCTGCTGCTCTTGACGTGGAAGGGCGGCCCGGACAGCAACGACTCCACCTGCGTGGTCGTGTGCTTGACCTCCGCCACCATGGTCGGGTAGTCCGCGGACACCCGGTTGGTGACAAGCAGGACCAGGCCACCGAGGACGGCGGCGGCGATGAGCAAGGTGGCCCACGTCGCGGCGAGCCCGGGCAACCCGGCCCGGCGTAGCCGGGCCGTCAGCGGCTGCAGCAAGGCGGTCAGCAGTAGCGCCGCTACGCACGGCACGACCACGATGTACAGGATGCCAAGTATGCGCGCGATCAGGTAGATGGCGACGCCGAGAAGCAACAGCCGCCAAGACCACGCGGCCCCCGTCTGCAGCCAGCTCGGCACCCGGCTGTTCTCGGCCACATTCCCCTGGCGGGCCGGCATGGTCACACGCGCTTGCTCCGGCGTTCTCACCACAGCCTGCTCCGGGGCGTTCATGCGATTCTGCTTCCGTACCCTCAAGCCACGCGCTATCTGCTCACGCACGCCAGCGCCGCCAGCGATCCGATCCTCCTCCTCCTCCGCCGCCGCGGCGTCGTTCTCGTTCCCGCGCGCCGCGGGGTCGTTCTCGCTCCCGTCGCCGGTCCGCTGGCCGGCGTCGCGGCTGTCTCGCATGCCAGCGTCGGTGCCACTTTGCGTGGCGCGGGCGGCTGCCTTTCCGTCGTCGGTCATGAACGCTCCGCTACCGCTGTGAGCGCAAAGTATTCCGATGCCACCCACTCGGTTCGCCGTCTTAGCCCCCGCCACGACTCCATCTGACCAACTACCCTCGACTGCATGCGTGATTACCGCGAACAGCTACACGTACCGCTCGCCTGGTGGCTGCTTGCTGTGCCAACCGTCCTCATTCTCGGTGCCACACTCTACGCCGGCCTCCCCGAGCCCTGGCCGATCATCATCATGGCCGGACTCGCCGCGGGTTGCGCGGCGATGCTGATCTCCATGAGCCTGGCCCGAGTGGAGATCGGCGGTGGAAACCTGCGGGCGGGGAGTGCCGTACTGCCCCTGACGGCCATCAGCGAGGTGGTTACCCTCGACGAGAAGCAGTCCACGCGGATGCGTGGCCCACGGGCGAATCCGGCGGCACGTCTGTACTCGCGACCCTACCTGAAGACCTCTGTGTACCTCGCCGTGGATCCGGCGGTCGACCCCGCGGTGCCCTACTGGCTGATCGGCACCCGGCATCCCGCGGAGCTAGCCGCCGTCATCGAAAGGTGCCGGGCGCAAGCCGGCCACGAACCAGTGGCATGATTACGCGGACGAGGCCAGTAGATAGGGCCAGCGAACGGGGCTAGAAGGAGGCAGCCGGATGGCTGACAAGAAGGCTGACAGGAAAGTGGACCTCGGTACCAAGGTCGTCAGCGCCGTGGCGGCTATGGCGGCCGCATTCGTGGCACGCAAGGTGATCACCTTCGTCTGGACCAAGGCCACTGGTAAAGAACCACCTACGCATCCTGAGGACCCGCAGGTGGCGCTGACCGAGGCACTCGGCTGGTCCATGCTGACCGGCGTCACTGTCGAGGCGGCGAGGCTGCTCGCTACCCGGGCTGCGGCACGTAGAACGCACAGCGGCCCGGAGTGCGAGCCCGTCAACACCGCGGACAGCTAAGCCGCGCACTCCCGGCAGACAAGCGTGCCGTTGCGGTCTTCGGCAAGCTGACTCCGGTGGTGCACAAGGAAGCACCGGGAACACGTGAACTCATCCGCCTGGCGGGGAATCACCCGGAACGAGAGTTCCTCGTTCGACAAGTCAGCCCCCGGCAACTCCAGAGACTCGGCAACGTCGTCAGGATCAAGATCGATGGTGCTCGATGAC
>Ga0302177_10002853_pt1 | contig 12088 bp, 9 predicted proteins | sample I_Palsa_E1_2_FD_198780 | JGI IMG/M metagenome (GOLD analysis project Ga0302177, IMG submission 198780) | Peat permafrost microbial communities from Stordalen Mire near Abisko, Sweden - I_Palsa_E1_2 | ecosystem: Environmental > Terrestrial > Soil > Palsa > Peat permafrost | place: Sweden: Abisko... | reverse complement strand
AGCAGCGTGTCGTTCCCGATCGAGGTGCGGAACTGTGCGGTCCAGAGCTGCTGCGTGTTGGTGATCTGCGTGCCGGGATACCAGGAGTACGCGTTGATCGTCTTCCCGATGTAGGACGCGTAGGCCGGGTTCGTGCAGATGTCCGGATCGGCGACCATGCACTGCTCGATCGTCGTCGCCCCGAGCGCGTTCCCCCACGCGGAGCCCTGCGGTGAGTAACCGCCGAACGAGCCGACGAAGCCGACTTCGAACGACGTGCTCGGGCTGAAGTTGTAGCGCAGCTTCAGCAGTTCGCCCTTGTCGAACTCCGAGCCGCTCATGTCGCCGCAGAACTGCAGGATCCCGCTCGAGCCCGGCTCGTTCGCGAGCGTCGCATAGTCTTCCATCACCGCGCAGCCCTGGGTCTTGAAGTACGGACCGTTGACCCCGGCCACGCCGACGGCGGCGACGTACTGCAGCTTGTCGGCCGAGCCGGTCGCCAGCAGATTCGTGTACTGCGAGAGGTAGGAGTCAACCCCGGTCGTCAGCTCGGCAGTCGTCCGCTGCGTGTAGCCCGGCGTCACGATGTTCGCCGTCCCGCCGACGGCGAGGTTGGCGAACGGCGTGGTGTTCCCGGGTCCGCTCTGCGTCTCGATGCCGCCGATGAGGTAGCTCGGGAAGAGGTGGCTGAGCCAGACGCCGTATTGGCCGAGCGCGATCGGATGGCCGTCGATGAGCACCTGCGTTTCGTACGGCTGGAGGCCGCCGACGATGATCGCGGTGTCCTGCTGGCTGCCCATGTGCTGGATGGTCACGTCCCCGAGCCGCTCCAACACGTCGTTCATCTGCGGGCTCGCCAGGTCGGAGAAGTCTTGTGCCGTGACGTAGTTGCTGACGGCCGTGCCGACGTTGATCGTGCTCCCGCCGCGCGCGGCGGTCGAGACGTGGCCGATCGTGCGCAGCGAAGAGAGGTCGGCCCGTGAGAGCGTGACGGTGAGCGGCTGTGGGGCACCCGCGACGACCGCGATGTCGTTCAGCGTGACCGGCTGGAAGCCACCGCGCGTGACCGCGACGGTGTAGACGCCGGGCTTCACGACCAGTGCGAAATCGCCGGTCGGATCGGTCGTCCCCGATGCCGATTGCGGCCCGCTGGCCGTCACGGTCGCTCCGGCGACCGGCGTCCCCCCCGAGTCCTTCACCGTGCCGGTAATCGTGGCCGACAGCGTCGCCTGCGCGACGACCGGCGTCGTGGGAGCGTCGGCCGCGAAAGCAGGGGCCGCGCCCAAGAAAAGGATCAACGTGGCGACGGTAACGACGCGCGTACCATGGCCGAACGGTGAAATTCGCATCATCCCTCGGAGGGCGTAAGAGATCACCGAGAGACCCGCCGTCGTGCAACGGGGGGCATCCAGGATTTCAGGCCAGGATAGCGCCGCACGAACGGGCTGTCATTCGACATTTGGAAGATCGCTGGGTCTCGCGCCGCTCAACGCCGTCTCTCGATATCTGGACAACGTCCTTAAGCGAATGTTAAGATGCTCTTTATACCTGGCTGGTAGGTGTCTGAGAACGGGTGTGTCTCAGTTGCTCTCGTTGTTACGAAAGGACGCACGTTTGCGCTTCACACTCAGCGCTGCGCTAGCTTTGCTTTTGCCGTTCGGCTCGCTCGTCGGACCCGTCAGCGCGGCGACGCCAGCGACCTCGATCGCCCAGAGCAGCTCCGCACCCGCAATCACCGGCACCATCTCGGACGCGCGCGGCGCGGGCTTGGGCGGGGCAACGGTCACGGCCAGCGGGCCGGTGACGAACACGGCCCGCACCGACGGCGCCGGACACTTCGCGATCGCAGTCCCACCTGGCTTCTATTCCGTCGTCGTGACCCACGGCGGTTACCAGACCAGCTCGACCGAGATCGCCGTCGCCTCCGGCGCGGCGACGGTCGTCAACGTCTCACTTCAGGAGACGACCCTCTCGACGCTGAGCACGATCGGCCGCACGTCGACCAGCGCGTCGAACGCCGGCGGCCGGTTCGACATCAGCTCGAGCGCCCAGTCGACGGTCTCGGCCCAGGACTTCCAAGTGCGCGACACTCCCGCGATCACCAACGTCGTCGCGCAGATGCCCGGCCTGAACGCCACCGAGAGCGCGACCAATGTCAACAACAACTTCCTGGTCCATGGCCTGCTCTATGAGACGAAGGTGACCCTCGACGGGCATCCCGTCTCATCCGGCGTGTCGGGCACGTATACCGCCGACTACACCGGTGCCGGACTCATCGGTGGCGTCGACGTGCTCTATGGCCCAGGCCTCAACGGTCCGACCGCCGGACAGTCGGCGGTCGGCACGATCAACTTCCGCACACCGGACTTCACGCCGGCGAATAGCGGCTTCTTCAAGGCCGGCTATGACAGTTACGGCGGCAGCCTGTACACGCTGCTGGTCGACCGCAACTTCCTCGATGGCAGACTCTCGCTCATCCTCGGCCGCTCGTTCGACGGTTACCGCGGTCCCTCGTACGACCACAACGAGGACGTGATCAACAGCTCGCTCAACACGACGGCGCTCATTCCGCAAACCTTCAACTACACGGTCCCGAACCTGACGAACGCGACGGCTGAAGGCCTGATGGACATGAGCGACACGTACAACCTCACCGACAACCTAGCCAAGCTGCGCTACAGCCTCTCCAGCGCGACCTCGATCACGGCGGAGTACATCGGCTTCTACGGTCAGTTCGAGCCGCAGGGCGGCGCGTACGCACAGTACCTGGGGCCGCTCCTCGTCCCGCCGTGCGTCAACGGCAAGGTCGCCGCAACCAACGCCTCCCAGTGCACCGCGACGTCGATCTACAATGCGCCGGCCACCCAGAGCCAGGTCGGCACGACCGTCCCGCTCTACCAGTTCTATCCGGGTTCGGCCGTGCGGTTCAGCCAGCCCAGCCTGAACCTGGACTTCCGCACCACCTACAAGAACGACACGATCCTGTTCCGCCCCTACACCGCCGACATCACCCGTAACATCGACGGGACCGGCGAGTCGGGCGTCCCAGGGAACGACGGCGGTTGGTACGAGGTCACCAACAACGCCAACTGCCAGGTGGGATTCCAGGCCGCCACCGTGGCGCACGGTGGCGCGATCGGCCCGTGTTTCCCGGCCGGTGCCGGCAACAACACGCTGCCCTACGTCACCAATCCCAACGTTCCACGTTCGTTCGGCGTGACGACCACGCCGTATAACTGCACCGTCGCGACGCCGTGCTACACGACCAAGACCGTGGAGAACAACGGCGGCTACTACGGCTACGGGACCCCTTACAGCACCAACGAGTACGACCACCTCAACGGCTATACGTTCAGCTACATCCATCCGGTCGGCGAGAACACGTACAGCTTCAACGTCGACCACTTCTTGGACGACACGATCCAGATCCTCAACGACACGACGCCGCTCGAGCCGGGCTGCTCGTACGTCGTCTCCGGCGGCCCGAATCCGCCGCCGGGTACGATCGGCAACCAGCCCAACTGCCTGTTGAACTCGACCAATGGGAGCTCGACGACGGCGATCCTTCCGTCCACCGACATCGGAACGCCGGATACGCAGATCTACCAGACGGACATCTCGCTCACCGCGCAGTTCCAGCTCACGCCGAAACTCGAGTTCGACTGGGGCAATTACCTGACAACCTACAAGACCAACGTCACCTACGAGAATCCGGCAGTCATCGCCGCGTTCCTCGCCGCCTACCCGACCGGCAGCTACCCGAGCGCGTCGGCCTACTTGAACGAGACGCCGCTCGACCCGGTCTCGCAGCTGATTACGAAGTCACACTACGATCCGCACTTCGGATTCGTCTTCCGCCCCGACCACAACGTCTCGGTCCGGCTCAGCGCCGGTTCGTCTGTCGTCGTACCGTACTCGACGCTGATCTCGGGCTACACGACAATCAACGAAGGCGCCTCGGGGACGACGATCACGCAGAAGAACCCGTTCCTGGAACCGGAGGAGATCGTCGGCTACGACCTGGGCAGCGACCTGCGTCTGCCGACCGGGGCGATCTTCTCGGGCGATCTTTGGGTCGACACGGTCCACAACCCGTGGCTGACGCTCACCCAGCAGCTCGCGAGCTATCCCGGCATCATCGAGAACGCCGGTCAGCTCTACGAGTCGACGACCCTCAACGGGCCCGAGCGGATCTCGAAGGGCGTGCAGATTGCGATCGGCGACCGGCCGCGGCTCGGCTTCGGCTACTACGCCAACCTGACGGTGCAGAAGGTCTACTATGAAGGCCTGCCGGCATCGTACTACCAAACCACGACGCCGCAGACGACGATCAACGGCCTCGAGGCGAACGGCATCCCGTACGCCAAGGGCTACGCCTCGCTGCAATACGGCTTCCATCGCGACGGCCTGATCCGCCTAGGCGTGGATTACGAAGGGAACGACAACGAGTACAACTTCCCGGCGTTCTACGTCTTCGATATGACCGCACGCATGGACGTCGGCCAGGGCTTCATGTTGCAGCTCTCCGGTCAGAACATCTTCAACCGGAACTTCGGCAACGATCTGGCCCGCGCGATCGAGTATCAGGGCCAGGTCCAGGTCGGCTACTCGTCGATCAACGGGTACGGGCAGGGCTCGCACCTCGGCCTGATCGAGCCGCCGTTCCAGACCTTCACCCTCTCGGTCAGCCACAAGCTCTGATCGCTCCGGCGACCTCAGCAAAGCACACGAGGCCCGCGCTCCTGCGCGGGCCTCGTTGCATGCCGAGGCTAGTTCGTTGCGGCTGTCCGCTTGGGGACCGCACGGTGTTCGTCGAGGTCGAGCAGATCCGGCCACGTCGTGACGTCGGTTCGGTCCGCCGCGATTTGTCCGCGCAGCGTGTTGAACGCCGTCAGACTGTCGCCGGTCGGCTTGTGGGTGAGCGTGTCGCGGTTGAAGCGCTCGATGTCCGACTGTGTCTTCTTCTGAACGAGCGGCTTCACGTACGCCTCGATGGCGGGCAAGTGCCTGGCATCCTTCGCGGCGTCGGAGACGAGGGCGGCGAGCTTCTTGCCGTCGATCCCGAATTCCGTGAACAGCGCCTGGTCCATGGGGCAGCTATAGTGGTACTCGCCGATGGTCCCGTTGGCGACCATCTTCGCTTTGTCGATGGTGCGGGCGAGCTGCACGATACCGAGGTACTTCTCATGGACGCTGCGCGGATACGCGTTGGTGGTGGAGTTCATTCAGTCTTGCGCCTTTCTTCTTGGCGGCCCCATGAACCCGGGGTCGGTAGGGCAGTTGCCGATTTCGCGGGCTTTGGCAAAGAGAATTATTGCCAGACTTGATTAGAACGCGATGAGACGGGAGCGACGAGGCGTCGCTTGTGGCAGGCTGGGCCCGTGTGCTCGGTCACACGTTGACCTGTCCAAGGTGGGGTTCGCGGGCTCGCTGACCGAACGAGGGGGGATGGACGTATCCGTGCGTCTTTTTCGCGTCTGTGTCGGGCCGGCCGCGACGCTCGCTTTGGCGTCGTCGGTGCTCGTCGTGCCGCCAGCTGCCTCAGCGCAGATCGCACCGATCGTCGCGCGCTACTCCTCGTCGCTCGCCTCCGTCAACGGGCGGCTCTCCCTGGCGTCCCGAGACGAGATGGCGCAACGCCTGTTGCTGCTGTCGTCGTACTACCAGATCGATCCTCGGCTGTTGCTGGCCGTCGTCACCGTCGAATCGAATTGGCGCGCGGGCGCGCTCTCGCCGGTCGGCGCCGTCGGCTACGGCCAATTGATGCCGGCGACCGCGGCGAGCTTGCAGGTCCAATCGCTCGAACCCTACGAGAACCTGGACGGTACCGCGCGCTATCTTCGTCGTTTGATGATGCGCTACGCGTCGTTCGATCCGGCGACCCGGGTGCAGCTCGCCGTGGCTTCCTACAACGCAGGGCCCGACGCGGTCAGACGGTATGGCGGAGTGCCGCCGTATGCGCAGACGCGCGCCTACGTGCGCCGCGTGCTGGCGCAGTGGCACCGCTTCTCGGCGATGCTCGACGTGCCGCCATCCGCCGTCGTCACCGCGCTCGTCACCCGGCCGTCCGATCTCCACCCCGCGACCGCTCGCGCGCAGGCGGAGGAGCCGCTCGCGAAAGCCGCTTCCAAAGTCATCCGCCCGCGTCACCTGGCCGCTTCGACGCGCTCGATGCTTCGTCTCGCGGCCGCGTCGGAGTCACGCGCGACCGCGCTGCTCGCCGTGGAGCCGCCACCCGTCGTGCGCTATGAGACCTCGCGCTCGCTCTTCGCCCGACTGCTCGGACTCCGTCATCGTGTCGTGGAGTCGGCCCCCTCGCCCTAGTGTGGCACGGCCTCCTCGGGAGGCGCCATGAACTCCGGGCCGACGCTATCCTTCACTTCCTCCTTGACGATCCGATCGATCTCCGCTTTGGCGTTCGCGTCGAGCGAAAAATCGAAGGCTCCCGAGACCGGATCGACCTGGTCCGGGCGCCGCGCGCCCCACAAGGCGGCGCCGACGCCGGGCTGGTCGAGCAGCCAGCGCAGGGCGAGGTGCAAGACGCCCTTGCCATAGCGCGCCCGGGCGAATGCGTCGAGCCGCTGCACGGCCCGTAGGTATTCGGCGAAGCGCGGCGGTTGAAACTTGGGGTCGGTGCGCCGCAGGTCGTCGCCCTGGAACGTCGTGTCCTCGCGCATCGCTCCGCTCAGCAGGCCCCGGCACAGCGCCCCATAGGTCAGGGCGGTCAGGCGATGGGAGATCGCATACGGCAGGACGTCCAGCTCGGCCGCGCGCTCGAACAGGTTGTACGGCGGCTGAACCGTGTGGAGCCTCGAGGACTTCGCGAACTCGTCCATCTGCGCGGGCGAGAAGTTGCTGACGCCGATCGCACGGATTTTGCCGGCATCGTACAGCCCCTGCATGGCCTTGGCCGTCTCTTCCATCGGCGTGGCCGGATCGGGCCAGTGCACCTGGTAGATGTCGACGTAGTCGGTTTGCAGACGCCGCAGCGAATCCTCGATTTCCTTGTGAATGCGGGCCGCGGACGCGTTCCGCCGGACGTTTCCGTGCTCGTCCCACTCGAGCCCGACTTTGGTTGCAACGATCGTCCGATCGCGCCGCCCTTTGAGGGCGCGGCCTACTACCTCTTCGGAGTGACCTTGTCCGTAGGCCGGCGCCGTATCGACCAGGGTGATCCCGGAGTCGAGGGCGCGCTGGATCGTGGCGACAGCCGCATCGTCGTCGGCGCCGCCCCACATCCAGCCGCCGATGGCCCACGTACCGAGGCCGATCCGCGAGAGACGTATATCGGTGTTTTGGATCTGTGTAAATTCCATCGCACCCCCTAAGAGCGGGCAAAGAGCAATAACGGTCCGAGATCGTGATTGTCGGCGGCCCGTAGGGCCTCGACGTATCGTGCCCGGGTCTCTCCGGCATTGACCAGGTCTGTCAGGCCCCACGTGAGGGGCGGCTGCCCGAGCTGGCGGGCGAGAAGATCGCCAACAAGACGCGAAAAGCGTCCATTTCCATTGGGAAAAGGATGAATGGCAACAAGACGGTGACTGAACCGCACCGCGATTTCGTCGGGCTGATAGGTGGTGTGTTCGACCCAGTATCGCGCATCATCGACGGCTTGCTGCACGTCCATGGCGATACGATGGACCTCGACGCCGATGTTGCGGGCAGTCGTACGATATTGTCCAGCCCAACGCCATACCTCGCCAAACATCCGTTTATGCAGCCTGCGCAGAAAATCCCGATCGAGGACACTGCGCCTGCGGGCATAGGCCCAGCGTTGAGCTGCGCCGATATTAATCTGTTCGGCTTCGTTCAGCTCATGTCGCAGCGAGATGTACGACGGAATGAGCTGTTCGCGCTCCTCGGCGGTAAGGGGCGTGTTAGCATCATCGTCGCGATCGAACAGAGGATCAGGCAGGATCCCGTTCATCGTCCCACAGACCGCGTAGCGGGCCGGCTAGGATGAGGTCGATCGTTCGCTGCTGCTCGGCGTCAAGATCGGATTTGAGGAGTGCCTGATTTTCAAGGCGCATGGTGTGATCGAGGCGCGAGACGTCTTTCCGCGCCTTTTCCGTCGCGCGCTCGCGCAGGATATCGTCGAGCGGCTCGATCGGCACGAAGGCATAGACGAAGGCACAGTTCATAGCTGCGGCAGTCTGCCGCAGCGTCCTCAACGTGGTCGCACCGGTAACTTCCGCTTTCTCGATGGCCGGGATCCGCGAGGGCGAGACGCCCATGCGAGCGGCGAGTTGGCGGGCAGTCATTCCCAGGGACTCCCGAATGGCCTTGATCCAGCCTTTGGGGGGAGCAACAAGGGTCATCCCCCGCAGGGGCGCGAGGCGCCGCTCCAATTGCTTGCGGGCAAGGGCAGCTCGATTGTCGTTCATATATACGTGTCCTGATGGTATAAGATATGACACATATATGTGTACGAGTCAAGCCTCTATGGACATATATATATGAACAACAGCTTCGAGTAGTTTCCGGACCTCGCCAGGCCGCCCTATCCTGACAATGCGGCCGCCACGCGGCGGCCCGCGCGTACATCCGGCGGTCGGGCTGTCTTACCACGCTGCTGCGTGGCGTCGTAGAGAGTCCGGGCGTCACGGAGGTCGCGCACGTGATGCTCGATCCAACCGAGCAGCGTCGCGACGTGCGCCGTGCACTCGGCGCCGAGTGGGGTGAGCGCGTAGACGACGTGGGGCGGAATGACCGGATAGCTCGTGCGTTTGATGAGGCCGTCCCGCTCCAGCTCGCGGAGTGTTTGCGCGAGCATCTTCTCCGAAACGCCTCCGATTGCGTCGCGCAACTCGGAGTAACGCTTGTCGCTCCGAGCCAGCTGGCGCAAGATCAGCGGCGCCCACTTCGTAGCGAGGTTCGCCAAGACGTCGCGCGACGTGCACGCGACGAGGTCGCAGTTGCCGACGGCGGGCAGCTTCGGGTCGGACGGGATCGGCATCAGCGAACGCTCCTTACTTACCGGACGGTTAGTACTAACGTGTGGGTACGTACTTCCCAACAGTTAGTATAGACGATATGGTGAGCCCATGCAACGCCTCACCGCCGGTACGCTGCCGCTCCGCGCCTTCGCCGCGGCCGCGATGCTGATCGTCCTGACCTCCAACTCGACGGCAACGAGCGCGCTGTTCGTGCCCTATCGCAGCGCGTGGGGACTCAGCGCTGCCGATATCGGCCTCGCCTTTGCCGTGTACGTCGGCTCGTTGATCCCGGTGCTGCTGCTCTTCGGTGGATTTGCGGAGCGGTTCGGCCGCCGCGCGGTCGTTGCTACCGGCCTCGCGTTCATGTTGGCCGGGACCGCGCTGTTGCTGGGCGCGCACGGGCTGGCCGTACTCCTCGCGGCGCGTCTGGTCCAGGGCATCGGCGCGGCGTTCGCGGTGGGCGCCATCTCCGCTACGTTCACCGAGCACTGGCGTGGTCCCATCCCCGCGGGTCAGGCGCTGACCGTCGCGACGGCGCTCGCGCTCGCATTCGGTCCGGTGCTCACCGCGATCGCGTACGATCTCGGCGGCGGAACAAACGCCTCGTACCTGCCGATCTTCGCGCTCGGCCTCGCCGCCGTCGTCCTGCTCCCCGCGTTCGCCGGACGACGTCTCGCGACAGGCCGAAACGGCGATGCGCCGGCGGAGGCAGTGCTTCCCGCCGATGTCGTCTGGTGGGGCCTCCGCTTCGCGATGGCGGCGATCTTCGTCGCCTGGGCCGGGACCGCGCTGTACCTCTCGCTCGTCCCCGCCTATCTCGCCAGCGCGCTCCACGCCGTGAACCCGCTGGTCGGAGCACTCGCGTTCCTCGGCCTCGAGATTGCAACGGTCGGCGCGAGCATCGCGCTCTCCAAGCTCTCGCCGCACGCCGGCGGCATTTGGGGACCGGTCGCGACCGTCGTCGGCCTCGCGCTGCTCGTCGCCGGAACGAGCGCGAACGCCTGGAGCCTCATCATCGTCGCCACGATCGTCGTCGGGGGCGCGGTCGGCGTCGCTTCCGGGGCGGCCTACGCGGTGGTCGCCCGCGTCGGCAGCGGTCAGCGCGCGCGGGTGTTCTCTCGTCTGCTGATCGTCGCGTATGCCGGCTACAGTCTCCCGGCGCTGCTGACGGGCATCGTCGCCGCGCGCACCTCGTTCGACGTCGGGTTCATCGTCGTCACCGCGACGCTCGGGCTCGTCGCCGCCGCAACACCGTTCCTGCGCGAGCGGTCACTTGAAGAGCACCTTTGCCATCATGCCCTTGTCCTCGTGACTGAGGATGTGGCAATGGAATACCGACAGGCCACGAATGTCTGCTGACGTGGCGTCTAAGACGACGTCGATGCTTTGCTCGAGTGGAACGTTCATCGTGTCGGCCCAAATCGGGTTCGCGACGGTTTTGCCGTTCACGGCGTACGTCAAAAAATGGACCTGGTGAATGTGAAATGGGTGAATCTCATGTGTCCGGTTGACGATACGCCAGTGCACATACGTGCCCACCCGCACGGTCGTCATCGGCGCAGCGGTGGGCGAGAACAGCCGGTCGTTGATGTAGAACCGGTGATGCCCTTCCGTAAACGTCGCCACGAAACTCGGCGCACCATGCTCGATCAGCGAAAGATCTACTTCTTTGTACGTTGCCGAGCCTAGTAGCGCTCGGACGGGCGCGGGGCGCGGGCCGGCGCCATCGGAGGCGATGTCCGCCAGCACCTGACCGCGCATCGGATCGCCGTCCGGACCCGTATCGACACAATGCATGCGCAGTGCGGCGTGAATTCCCGAGGGCGGCCCGGTCACGATCGCTTCGACGCGGCCGGCCGGCGGGATCACGATGTGACGGAACGTGCGGGTGGGATGCGCCGGATCGTGCATCGCGAGCGGCTCTCCGTCGAACGCGACGACGCGCAGCGACGACCCGTCGACGCTGAGATCGGTATAGTCGTCCGCCGAGGCGTTGAGAATCCGCCAGAACTGCCGCTCGCCCGGCGCGATCGACACAGACGGGCGAAATGCGCCGTTCACCGTGAAGAGCTGGTCGGGGATTTGCTGCGAATGGCACGCGCTCCCACTGCCGACCTCGAGCCTGCGCATCAGCGATTGAAGCGACGGATCGTTCGCTGAAAATTCGGTCGTTCGCAGCACGAGTATGCGCTCGGGCATGGTCCGCAGCTGCGGTACGTAGCGGTCGATGCCGTCGACGACGATCGCGCCCGACATTCCATCGAGGGCCTGACGTTCGCTCTCACCGTGCGGGTGCGTATGATACCAGTAGAGTCCCGGCGGCACGTCGCGCGGAACGTGCACGTCGTAGTGCAGCGTTTGCCCGGGGCTCGCGAGCATCGTCAGAATGTCGTCCTGCCCACGGTGTGGCGAGACCTCCATGCCGTGAAAGTGGAGATTCGTCATATCCATGCAGGGTCCGAGCGCGCATTGCTCGCTGGAGTGCGGTGGTAGGTCGTTGACGTACGTGACGCGCAGCTCGCCGCCGGGAACGACATGGATCGTCGGCGGTACGAGCCCTCCGCGGTAGGTAAATGCCGCCTGACCGCGATTCGCTTGGGCACGCAGCGTCAGCATCGTCACCCCGTTCGCAGGCGTTACGTGCGGGATCTCCGGCAGGGCGGTTGCGCCCGCCGAAGCCGCTGCATACGCGCGAAGGATCGTAACGGCTACGATGCCGATGACGAAAGCGGCCTTGTGCTGCGAATCCCGGCTCATCACGACGCAAAAACACTTCGAGGATCGGGCGTCTTGGTAGCGCCAACGGGAATCGAACCCGTCTCTCCGCCTTGAAAGGGCGGCGTCCTAACCGATAGACTATGGCGCCCAACCGCGAGCGAGGACGCTGGGCCCGGCTGGATTCGAACCAACGCGCGACCAGTTATGAGCCGGCTGCTCTACCGCTGAGCTACGGGCCCGCGCGCCCCCGAGGCGCCCTTCGCCGAAGCGGGCGCGGAGGCATGCGCGAGCGCCGGCGCAGCGTTCCCGCTGCCCGGCGCATCGTGGACGAACCCCAGCGTGAGGCTTAGCGGCGGTAGCCCCGGCCGCGGACCCAGCCGCGCGGGGTCCAGACCCAGCCGAGATTCACCCGCACCCCGGGACCGTACCCGTAGTACGGAACGGCATAGGCCGGA
>Ga0302177_10002848_pt1 | contig 12092 bp, 12 predicted proteins | sample I_Palsa_E1_2_FD_198780 | JGI IMG/M metagenome (GOLD analysis project Ga0302177, IMG submission 198780) | Peat permafrost microbial communities from Stordalen Mire near Abisko, Sweden - I_Palsa_E1_2 | ecosystem: Environmental > Terrestrial > Soil > Palsa > Peat permafrost | place: Sweden... | reverse complement strand
CGCATCGCAGCTAGGGATGCGTCCCGACGGGTAGCGTGGCCCGAACGAGACGAAACGATACGGACGAGATGCCGGAGGCGGAAGCCATCCGGCTCGCCCAGCAAGGCAATGCGGCGGCGTTTGAGCGCTTGTACCATATGCACAATCGCCGGGTGTATTCGCTCTGTTTGCGGATGGTTGGCAATACGGCCGGGGCCGAGGACTTAACGCAGGAAGCGTTCCTCCAGCTCTTCCGAAAAATTGCTACTTTCCGCGGCGAATCTGCCTTTTCCACTTGGCTGCATCGCCTGGCCGTAAATGTCGTTTTGATGAAATTGCGTAAGAAGTCCGGAACGGAAACCTCGTTGGATGAACTTACGGAACCAGACGAGGAATCCGGCGGCCCCCGGCGGGATTTCGGGGCGCCCGATCTCAGGCTTAGCGGCTCGATTGACCGCGTACATTTACAGCGCGCCGTCGAGCAACTTCCTCCGGGCTACAAAGCGGTGTTCGTGTTGCACGACGTACAGGGTTACGAACATAACGAAATTGCGGAAATCATGGACTGCTCTATCGGAAATTCGAAATCGCAGTTGCATAAAGCCCGCATGCGGCTTCGCGAACTTCTTCACGAAGTCACGCGCGACAAGGCTCGCGAAGATCGTAAGGCTGCCAGTGCCGATTCTGGCGGCGAGGACTGAAAGAAATGGCACCGATCACTTGTAAAACCTTTCTGAAGCATCTGCCGCTCCGAATGGAGGGCAGCCCTTACCCGGACGCGGACGCGCATCTTCGCAATTGCCCAAGTTGCCGTAACGTCGTCGAGGATCTGAACGCCATCCACTCTGCAGCGCGAAGCTGGAGCGCCGAAGAGGCCGAGCCGCCTGCGCGCGTCTGGACTTCGTTGCGACTGCAACTCGAACAAGAAGGCTTAATTCATGATGACCACACGGTCGAACTCGAACTGGCGCGCCCACGCGTATTCAGCGGATGGTTTGCCGGCCTGCCGCGCCCGGCTCTGGCGGGAGCTTACCTGGTCTTGTTAATTGCCGTAGCTTTCGGCTTGAGCAGGCCCATGAATAAGCGCGCCAACGAAGCGCGCTGGCTCGAGGGCACGCAAGGTTCCACGTTGCCGTTAAACGCGCAGCTTACGGCCGAGCAGGTTTCCTTCGCTTCTTTCAACGATTCCAATCCCGTTGTCACCGCTTCCCTCAACAAGAACCTGGCAATTGTTGACAACTACATCGCTTTATGTGAAAAAAGTGTACAAGAAGAACCCCAGAACGAAGTGGCGCGGGATTATCTCTACGAAGCCTATCAGCAGAAGGCGGATCTGCTAGCGCAGATGACGGAACGCGGAGAAAACAACCGATGAGCGCCTCTTACTTTGTTCGTCAACAATTGATGTGTAAGCGAAACCTGAAAGCCGTCACTCTATTGGTCCCCGGGCTTCTAATCTGTGGCATTGCGTCCGCTGCCGCACCGCAGCCTCGCCGCCAGGAACAGCATTTCAAGGTTCAAACTCACCCGGTCGTCACACTTCACAATCCCAACGGCACTATCACCGTGAAGGCTTGGACCAAATCGGAAGTGATGGTGATTTCAACCCGCGCGAGCGACGACGTCGAAGTGGACGCCGAACAAATGGGAAATCGCGTCGATGTTTCCACTCATGCGACCTCCGATAATGTCGCGCCCGAGGATCTGCGCGCCGACTATCAGATTAACGTCCCGGAAGATGCCGAGCTTCAGATTCACAACGACTCCGGCGAAGTAAACGTCGCCAACGTCCTCGGCGACATGAATGTCGAGACCGTAGCCGCCGCTGTTGACCTGGAAGACTCCGCCGGTTACGTAACCATCAAGACCGTGGGCGGCTCCTTTCAGTGCACCCGTTGCGCCGGAAAACTTGAGATTTCTTCCATCAGCGGAAATCTACGCCTCACCGATATTCACAGCTATCATGTCCACGCGCAGACTTCCACCGGCAATATCCTGTTCTCCGGCGAGTTTCTTCCCAACGGACTGTACCGCCTGAAGAATTACAGCGGCGTTATCGAAGTCCGATTTTCTCCGGCCGATTCTTTTGACCTGAGCGCCACTTCGCTGAAAGGCAAAGTAATCAACGAAGCCAGCCTCACGCCCAAGGCCCACCAGCAACATCTCTACAGCCGGTTCGGCAACAGTTTGTTCGGCACCTTCAATGCCGGCCGCGCCAAAGTCGAATTGACCTCCTTCGATGGTACAATCAACATTCTTAAACGTGATTGATTGCTCCATTCCGCAATTACAACAGCCCGCTATCGGTGTTCTACTCCATGACTAGTGAATCCCGCGCGCGTACTCTCGTTTGCCTCACCGGATTTATGGGCACCGGCAAGTCGACGGTCGCCCGGCTGCTTGCTCGTCAGGTCGGATGGCTGCCTGTGGATCTCGATAAGCGAATCGTCGAAGCCATGGGGCAGACGATCCCGAACATATTCGCGAAGCTAGGCGAGTCGGAGTTCCGTCGTGCGGAGCACGCTCAGCTCGCGCGCATTCTGGGTGAAGCCGCCGAACAACAAAGGCCTCGTATCATCTCGTTGGGCGGCGGAACCACCGCCCAGCAGCAGAATGTCGCCTTACTACGCCAGAACAATGCAGCATTGGTCTGGCTGCACTGCCCTCTTTCGGACCTTCTTAAGCGCGCCGCTCACATCACCGATCGTCCCCTGTTTCGCGATGAGGCCAGCTTTAGGAAACTCTACGACGAGCGCTTGCCGTCTTACGAACTCGCCGACTACCGCGTCGAAACCAATACCGAGCCTTTGCGTGTGGTGGAACAAATTCTCGCGTTGGGAATCTTCCCCAAGGTGACTGCATGATTCTGAAACTGAAGTCTTCGTTTTCCAGACAAGCCATATTTCTAATCCCCGCAGCGATAGTGGCTGCCATGCTCCTGGTTGCCACCGCGCCGTCCCATGCAAACCGCCGCCTGGCGCCGGTCTCCGCACCTGCCCTATCCGACTCCGGTTTCATAGCTGACAAAGGTAAATTCCGCATCATGGTTAACGGGCAGCAAGTCGGCAAGGAAGAATTCGAGATTGGCCCAAGCGGAAGCGACTGGGTGGCGCATGGCACATCCGAAATACAGGCCCCGAAAGGCTCGTCCCACGTGACCGGAACGCTCAATTTGAAGCCCGACGGCACGCCTGCGCGATATGAATGGTCCACGGACGGCCCGAAAAAAGCCTCCTCCGTGATTGTCTTCAACGGCGTCGTGGCTAACGTAGAGCTACGCGTCGAGGGCGCGCGCCCTTACACCCAACAATTCACTTTCAGTTCTCCTCACATCGTTGTGCTCGATAATAACCTCTATCATCAGTACGCGATTCTTTTCCGTCTCTACGATTGGGATAAGAAAGGTGTGCAATCCTTTTCAGTTCTCGTCCCCCAGGAAATAACGCCCGGTAGCATCACCGTGGAGTCAGTGGGCAAACAGGACGTGGGAGGCGCAAGCTTGGAAGAATTACGCGTGAAAACGGAAGACAACGAAATTGACGCGTTTTTCGATGGCCCGAAACTGATGCGCCTTCTCGCTCCCAGCGCGAACGCCGAAATAATCCGGGAATAATATTTGGACTGTGCCCGCCCGGCCGCGATTACTACCGCCAAAAATCCGTCGCAAAATTAAAAGGCCCGGGAGCGTGCCCGGGCCTTCGGGTGGGAATACAAGTGGATACCGATTCGAATCTACAGTTGCGCGCGGCGCTGCATGTGCCTTGACTCCATTGGTTGCGGCTTCTCAAGCGTCACCGAGACGTTCATCCCGGTACCCTTGCGAAGGATCTCAAGGCTCACCGACTTTTCGTCGCTTTTGTCGCGCAACTGCTGCCGCAAGTCGCTGAGAGAACTGACCGGCTTGCTGTCTATCTTGGTGATCACGTCGCCGGCCTTCACGCCCGCCTTGTCCGCCGCCGTCCCTGCGCGAACTTCGCGCACGAGGATCCCGCCGCTCTCCGGTGCGCCAAAATAAGCTCCCAGCTGCCCGGAAAGTTCTTCCGCGCTTATCCCCAACTGAGGCGCCCGTCCATCCATCCCGCCGAATATCTCCGGTCCGTCAACGTGAAAATCAAAGTTCGGCGTTGAAAAAGCGTATGCGCCGTCAAAATCCCGCATCTTTCCTCGCATTTTCTTTTCGAGCAGCGCGCTGCGATCGCCAACTTCCACGGAAATATTTTGTGCCGCGCCATTTCGAGAAACCGCGAGCGGGATATTCCGGCCCGCCGGGGTCTCCCGTACCAGTCGGCGGAACTGCACCGTGCCTTCCACCGCCTGTCCGTCATACTTCGTAATAACGTCATGTTCCTTCAAGCCCGCTTTCGCTCCCGGGCTATCCGGTTCCACGTCCAGCACCTCAACGCCGCGCACGTCCGAAAGTTTATAATCCTTGGCCTTGTCCGCGGTCACTTCTCCGATTTCCACTCCCAGCCATCCGCCGCCTTCCTCCGCAATAGTGCTGAAAACTCTCGGCTCCTGGCCCCAAGCCTCCGCCTTCTCCTGCGCCAGCGCCGAAAGCTCGTCGGCGTGAGACGCGAACTCTTGTGCGCGCGCCAGCCATTCCCTTCCTGCAAGCTCGGCCGAGTTGCTCTGCTGCTTCCCGATTTCCGGTGCGCTCATCTCGACCTCCTTGCGGATCTTCTCTTGTAGGTTTGCAAGCTGCGCCTGCAGTTCCTGTTCATTAGTACGTGTGGCCTTGCTCAATTGTTCCATCAAAGTTTTCGAGTTCAGGCAAGCGTCCGCTGATGCGGAGTTCGCCGGCGAAGCAGGCGAACCGGCCGGAGCCTTGTCTTGGGATTGGCCGCTGAGTGTTCCCGGCGTGCTACCCAAAGCTAGTAGCAGCACCCCCGCAAACGCGAAGTTCTTCATGCGTTCCTCCTCACTTGAAAGTCACGCCCCTTCAGACGCCTGCCCGCTGCAAGAACAGATGAATGCCGCCATTTATTGTGCGAACTGAAATCTGGCCCCCGCCGGTCCCCAGCTTCGCTTGAAACGCTCGAGTACCCGAAGATCCGCCCGTCGACGTTACCGGCAATTCCGAATATACGTCGCCATTCATGCTCAGCACTTTCAAATTCGCCCGCGCAGTGGAAGGTAGTCCCAGCACCACAGAGCCGTTGACCGTCTCGAGATTCATGGGACCGCCATCAGACAATTGCCGCAGCTCTAGGCGTACATTTCCATTCGTCGTTTTCTCGCTGAACCGCCCGGTGCTGTCGGTCACTTCCACATTCCCATTCACCGACCGCAGTTCGCCGCTGCCTTCCACACCGCGCACAGTCACGCTTCCGTTGACGGTTTCCACGCTGCCCAGCAGCACTCGAAACGGCACATGTACGTGATACTCCACAGCTACCTCAACTCCTTGGCCTTTCGGATAACACGTATGCACCGCCACCTGTCCGGGTTTGCTGTCGACCTCAATTTTCACCAGGTCCAGGTCATGTTGATCGCTCTGCGCCGTTTTCACCGCGCTCACTTCCACTTCATCCCGCTCCCACCCGTCCACATGCACCGAGCCGTTCACATTTTCGAGCAGGAAACTCCCTCCCGGCGGCAGCGGATACGTCTGCTTAAAAAGTTCGTCAGCCGCGGAACAACGGACGGCGACAGAAAAAAGTCCGGCGAGTAAAAAAACTACGGTCGTGGCGGCTTTAATGAACCGTCGCGAATGGAATTGGCGCTGAAAGTTCCGCATCGTCGTTTGCACAGTACGCCCCCTTCGAATCTACTTCCTTCCCCTGTGAACGTTCGGCCCTCTGTCGGCCGGAGATCGTTTCGCCCGCGCTGCTTGTATCACCATGCTTCGCAGCTCAGGCTATGGCGAATTCTCATGTGATTGCGATTGTTCCAGTGACTGCAATTGCAATCGAATCTGCTCTTCCATCTGTGCCATTTGCTGCTTGTAGATCTGCATTTGCCTGCCGGCGTCGCTTGCCACCACGCGAATATTGCCTGCCACCGTGCGCAAGTGCAGAATCTCTCCTCCGCCGTTCAGCGGACCCTCGGCCCGCACCGAATGCCCGCCGTTCGAGCCCGCGTCGTAGCTCATTTTCAGCTGAAACGCGGGATCCACAATCACGCGATGCTCATCCCCCAATTGAACTTGGGCGTCAATCGTCACCGGCAATTGCCGCGGGATATACACCACGATATCGCCATCGTTCGATTGCAGTTGGCACTGGCTCGGCGATTTTACCGGCGCAACGAACCACGCCGTTATCAGTCCAGCTCCGGTCGAAGCTTTCACCGCACTGTCCACCTGCGTCAGATAAATGCTGCCGCCCACAGTTTCCAGATCCGTTGGGCCGGACACGCGTACCACGCGAATCCCGCCTCCGCCCGTCTTCGCGCGCACTAAGCCGGTCGTTTCGCCCACCTCAATTTGCCCCCCGGTTGTCTCCGCATTCAACTCGCTTCCGGAGTGTTCCACCGTCACGTTGCCGCCGCCCGTGCTCAATTTAGCCAAGCCGTCAACAGAGGCCATGCGAATATGCCCTCCGCTGGTATGCAGCGTCGCGCCGCTGGAAACCGCACCGGTTGTGATATGGCCGCCGCCTGTGTTGGCGAACAATCCGCCCCCGACGTTCTTCACCGTGATGTGTCCGCCGCCAGTTACCAGTCGCGCTTTGCCGCTAACGCTTCCTGCTTTGATGTTGCCGCCGGTAGTCAAAACTGTCTCGGTTCCGTCAACGTCGTCGCTATCGATGTTCCCGCCGCCTGTAGAGAGCTCTAAGCTGTAGCTCTTCGGAACGTTTACCGTCACCGTCACCCACAGCCGTCCGCTGGACTGGCGCGAAGTCTGTCCTCTGAAATAAACGCCTTCAGGAGTTTCGTGCGCGGTGATCGAAAAACTCTTCAGCAGTTCCTTCGCGTCTTTCTGCGAAGCGTCTGCCTCCAGATGAACTGTGTAGTCCACTTTGCCCGAGTTCTGCGTGTGGATCACGATGTTGCCGAGATCGAGCACCAGATGAATTCGCCGGCCGTCCCGAGTCGGAAATTCACCCCTTAAATCGGACTTGAGCCGCGGCCCGGAACGAAAGGTTTCTGGCTTCCGATTTTCCCTTCCACCCGCAGCCGCACACGTCAGCGCAGGCAGGCAGACAAAAATCAGCAAAAGAAAAATGGACACGCGGTCAATAGAACGAGCGGGAAGTGCACTCAGGTATTTTCCGATAGCGCGCCGGAGAGTAGGAGCGAGGGATGCGCTTTGCATTTTAGAATTTTTGTCGCGGGCCTAAATCGCGAATCGCCGCCGCGCTTTGAAGCCGAATGTATGTGCTTGGATCCTTGTGCATGCGATCGCGTAACACCGCAAGCAGGTGGTCGTCGGAATCAACTTGCCCCTTAGCCGCCATCTGGCGCAGCGCGTTGATTGCTTCCACACGCACCCCCGGATTCTGATCGTCAACCAGCGCATCGAGCAGCGTCTGTCGGATGATGTCCTGCGGCCCCGCGCCGTCCAGGGCTTCCAGCGCTTTCAGCCGCACCGCGGCGTTTTGGTCCGTGTGTACCGTCTGGCACAGCGCCGCGCGAACGTCCGCGTCATTGTTGCGAGCGCGAAGCAGCTCAACGGCATTCATGCGCGCATCCGAGTCAAAACGCTGGCTGTTGTGCAGGAAGTAAAGCAGAACGCTTTTCACTTCGTCGTCATTTACAGTTCCCTGCACCGTGATCGGCTGCCGGGTATTAAGCTGCAGCTCTACTTGTGGCGGCTCATTGTTGCCTGATGGAAACACATTAATCCCGGCGAAGTTGGCCGTGTGAAGATCCAGCGCGCTCAAAGAATTCGCCGGATCATCGGGATTTGCGACTGCCGTCAATGTGCTCGCCGGACTCGAACTCCCCGGCTGACTAGCGCTGTTGGGAGCTACGGAATGTTTCACAAATCTGGGCCCAAGAATTCCCGCCGAAAACCCGATCAAAAGAAGCAAAGCAGCGCTCCAAGCCGGCGCCGGTGAAATCCAACTTCCCGGCATCCACGTGTTGATGGTCCGCCGCAGCCAGCCATGCTCCTCTTCCTGATCCAGAGCATCTTCAAGACTCGCCCGGCATCCGGCCAGTAACGTCGCGTCCGGCTCCGTGCGATTCGTGGAAAGTAGTGCAAGCAGCGCATTCTCTTGCGCCAGCGTTGCGTTGCAATGCGCGCAGTGAAGCAGATGGCCGTTCAACTCAGCGATTTCCGCCGCATCCAGTTCGCCTGCGGCAAAAAGCGTCCAGCGAGGTCCAAATTCCTCGCACGTCTCAGGCGATTTGTTTCCGTGCTGCTCCTGCTGCATTCTTTTCATCCTCGCCTATCAGACTTGTAGAACTTACCGCATCCCATCCAGGCTGGCGCGCAACTTTCGAGTTGCGCGAAAAAGCGAATTCTTCACCGTTTCTTCCGAAGTTCCCAACATGTCCCCGATAGCTCGCAACTTCAGTCCTTGATAATGCTTCATCTCGAACACCATTCGCTCTCTCGGAGAAAGCCTATCGAGCGCCGTCGCGATATGCTCACCCAGCTCCTGCCCCAGCAAATGCCTCTCCGGATTCGCCGCCGCCCTCATCTCCGGCTGGCGGTCGAAAAAGTCTCGCGTCCCGCCTTCTGCTTCTTCCGGCACCGGTGCCTGATCTTCACGCCGGCTGGTGCGACGCCGCAAATGATCGAGCGCCACATTCGTCACAATCCGGTAAAGCCAGGTATAAAAACTGCACTCAAACCGGAACCGGTGCAAATTCCGGTAAACTCGCAAAAAACTTTCCTGGTAAATGTCCCGTGCATCCTCGGGACGCTTCACCAAATTCAGCGCCAGACGCAGCACTTCGCGGTCAAAGCGGCGCACCAGTTCCTCGAACGCCAGGCGGTCTCCCGCTTGTGCGCTCCGGACGAGTGCCTGCTCCTCCGCAAGCTTCACCGTCGCTGCCGCGCGCGCATCACCTTCAAATGCGACGCTTATCCCCATGGTGTTTACCGCCGGTTTAGATTCGCTTCCGACCGCTTGTTCGGATTCGCGAACCCCGCTTTGCCCGGCATCTGGCCTTTCTGCGAGATTCGGATAAATAGACGGCTGTGCTGGCCGTTGGTGAGCACCCGCGGACGTTGATTTCCCACTATCGGACATTAGCCCCACAGCTTGTCCCTGATTGCGATGCGTCTTTCCCGTAATCTGTTGCAAAGCAAGCTTTTAAACGAGCATACACTCCGGCAATCAGCCGACTTACAGTTGCGCGAATTAATCCGAAATTTGAATTGCACGGCGTGCGCCAATCAGAGCTTTGCGCCCAATCGGATTAGTCCATACACCGCCAGACACACCGCGAAGTCGATCAAACTGCCCCAATCCAGAAGAAATCCTTGGTGTCGAAGCGTCTGCGGAAGATGAGGAACCAGCGAGAAATAGTAGATCGCGTTACCCAAAAGAATGGCTGCGGTATATTCAATCCATCGCCTAAGACTAACTCCGAGGAATTTGCGTTCCATAATGCGCAGCGTAACTTACTTGGGTTCACCAGGTTTGGCGGCGGGGGGATCGGCAGGTTTCGATCCGTTAGGTGCAGTCTCCGGGTCGGCCGCCGGCTGCTTCACAAATTCGAAGGTGCATGAGCGCCCCAGGATTCCCGCCCCTTCGTTTCGCGTGCCGGTGCCTTTTGTATCTTCGAACTGGGCTTTGATGTCGTAGCTATAGTTGTCGCCCTTCATGGCGAAAACTCCGTGCGCGTGATTCTGCGTCACTTTGCCTTTTGCAGTCAGCTTGGCGCTGCCGTCGTCGGCAAGCTTGCCGTCGATCACAAGATAGCCAGGCCCGCCCTCTTCGCCGTGCTGTCCGTGAAAGTTGCCGTCCTTGATTGTGCTGGGAAACACGAATTTGTACGCTGGCGTCTCTCCATGCGCTTCGCACGCCAGGTGCGTGACCCAATCGCCATCGTAGCGACCGCCTGCAATCGAAGCCCCCGGCAACATCAGCAGAAGGCAAACCACTGCAAGCCGCACCGCACTTCGCATTCCCATCAGATTTCCCCTTTGGAATGAGAATTATTTTTACAAAGACCGCATCAAGCCGCGACGGCTCTCGCCGGCTTCGTTCTCTTCGCCAGCAAAGCCAACCTCTCTTCGTGATTCATGGGCTGCCAGGGAACAAGCTTCTCGGCCAGCACATCCATCCTGCGCAGCACAGTCAACTCGAAGAAAAGCTCCATCACATCCAAGTCGCGAAAAACCAACGATCCCGCGTCACGCATCTTGTCGCGAATCCGCTCCAGATGCGCCGGCATCTCCGTCCAGTGCAGGCTGGAACGGTGGTGATGGCACAGATGATAGCCTTCGTTCATGAAGTTCAGCTCGTCGAAGAGCGTCACCGTATTTGCAAAATAATCTTCCGGATGTTCCGGGTCGCAGAAGGCGTGCTGCACCCACGCCGTGAGCGCCATGATGAAGTTCATGCACAGCAGCGGAACCAGCACGTACACGATTCCGATTCTCCAGTTGTAAATAAATACAGCCGCGAAGAAAAAGTAGTACCGCGCCATTCCCCACAAAATTCGCCGGCGGTTCTTCTCGTCGCCTTTCGCTTTAAAGTAAGCGTAGGGAGCCAGCCCCAGCGCAGTCCATATGTTGTCGGAAAGATACCAAAGGAAATCCAGCAGACTGGTCCGATCGTAGCGGCTCGACGTGACGGTATCGTCCGGCCCGCCGTTCTCTCGATGGTGCAAGCCGACGTGAACCGTCCGATCCAGCTCCGGAAGGTTGCCGTACAAATATCCGAGAAAGAATTCAACGTAGCGGCCGAAAACTTTATCGTATTTCTCCGAGAAGTAACCTTGGCGGCGATGCGCCTCCAAATGTTTAGCGCTGAACATCCTCACAAACCGCTCAAACTTGAGACCGTACAGCGAGAGATAGAAAGCGATCGCGAGCAGCAGGCGAGGTTTCCCCAAAGCAAGTTGGATCACAAAAATCGGCAGAGCCGTCAGGCTGAGCGAAACCATCAGCCGTAGCGCCGGAGTGTCTCGCAGGTCTCGCAGAACTTTTTCGCCCAGCCGGTCGATGAACCGGTCGTAGGTTCGGGAGAGAAACTGATACGCGTCGCGCAACGGCCGAATCTTCCCGAGAAGCTTGGCCGCGCCGTAGCATCCGAACGAAGGCACCGCAACGAGCGCTACGGCAACCGTGCTGGCCAAAGCCATCAGCACAGCCCAGCAGCGAAGAATTAGTTCGGGTATAGCTCCAAGGCGGATCGCGGGCCAATACGCATTTGAGCGAGTGCCTTTCTGCACGTCGCTCAAATCCGCTTCCATTAACTTGGCCACGAATTGCATGTTCGTCGTTATACCAATTGACGGGCGTCGTCCGGCGTCCTATGCAAAAGAACTCTACTATCAAGGAGACCAAACTTCCAGCATCGAACCGTTGCGCTTGATTAAGCGCTAATCAGACCAGTGGAGTAGTTGCCTGCTCGGTATTTGGACTCCGAATCACTGAACACCTGGCCAGGCCGTGGTGTCTAGATAAGAGAAGGCGGAAAATGCCTGCCTTCCGAGGAGATCACCACCATGAAAACGGCACGCTTCGCAGTTGTACTGTTCGCTATGCTGCTCGGGTGCGCGAACCTGCTGCACGCGCAAACTTGTACGGCCACCTCCGCAGCAGCTGTTTCGGCGCCCAATCTTTCGAAGTTGAATGTCAGCACTATGCTGCAGCAGATGCAGTCCGCAACAGCTCAGGGCGATCCTGACGAGTCGTCGCCGCTTCAGATCGTCGCGCAGTTCCTGCAGCTTCAGCCGGCGCAGGAGCCGCTCTTCGGACAATTGTTGCAGGCGCGGCAGACCGCTGTGGCTCCTTTGTTTCAAGCCATGGCTCAGAAAGAGCAGCAGCTCGAAGCATTGCTCGCTTCTGGAGGCAATCCTGCGCAGGTCGGCATATTGGTGATACAAATTCACGCGCTACAGCAGCAGGTGATGCAAACGCAGCAAGTTTTTCTGGAGAATTTGGCCAACTTGCTGGACCAGGACCAGCAGCAACGCCTCGCGGCTGTTGCGATTGCGGTGCAACTGCAGCCCGTCGTTCCTGCATTCGTCGCGTTGCAACTGTTCTG
>Ga0302177_10002847_pt1 | contig 12094 bp, 10 predicted proteins | sample I_Palsa_E1_2_FD_198780 | JGI IMG/M metagenome (GOLD analysis project Ga0302177, IMG submission 198780) | Peat permafrost microbial communities from Stordalen Mire near Abisko, Sweden - I_Palsa_E1_2 | ecosystem: Environmental > Terrestrial > Soil > Palsa > Peat permafrost | place: Sweden... | reverse complement strand
CGTAGGCCTTGAGCCACGCTTCCAGAGATTGACCGCCAGGTGTAGGAAGTCGAGGACGCAATACTTCGATCCCTTCCGCGTTCAGTGCGGCATGAAGCCAAGGAAACCAGTTTGTATCGGGCCCCCCGTGCGCACCGTGCAGCACAATCACCCTCGACTTCGCTCGCCCATTTTTCATTTCCTATCCTCCAGGTGCTTTATCGCCGGTGATTCTATCGCTAAAAGTGACGCTGCGCAGCGCTATACGTTTGGGCGCGGGATGCTCGGAATGTGCTTGCACGATCACTGGGTTACGCCTCCGAGAGCGCATTCAGCAACGCCTCAAAACGTGTTGTCGGACGCTCGCCGAAGGACTTTCGAATACAGGCGGTGAAGGACGTTGCGACTGAGCGCGAGGCCGAAATTGCTTCAACTCGGATCGCTTAAGCCCGCTACCTCCCATGTCCGTCAAAGTCCAACCGCTCTCGCAAATATTGCACCAAGGCCCGCACCTTGGGCGAAGGCACCCGCTCGCGCGGGAACACTGCGTTGAAGTGCTGTGGAGGGCCTATCCATCCGGGTAGCGTCCGGCACAGGCGGCCCGTTTTGAGGTCCGGTTCCATGCTCATGTCCATCGCCAGCGTCAGGCCGAGTCCCGCGCATGCCGCGTCGTGTATCAAGGCGGGGTCGCTCGCGACGATGAGCGGATTGAGCGCGTAGTGCCTCGGTTTGCCGCCCGCCTTGCGCAGGGGCCAGGTGTAGCCGCCGTCGCCGCGTGCCTGGTGTAGTGTCAACGCCGGATGGTGCTGGAGATCTTCCGGTGCTGCGGGGGCGCCATGGGTTTTCAGATAAGCGGGGCTGGCATAGATCGAGGTCGCAAAGCTGCCGAGGCGTCTGGCGATCAAGCTGGAATCCGGCAGTGCGCCGAGCCGTAGCGCGATATCGACGTCCTCGGCAAAAAGGTCGAGTGTCATATGCGAGGCGACAATTTCGAGTTTGATGTCACGGTAACGGGCACAAAATCCTGCGATCAGCGGCGCAATCCAGGCGACGCCGAAGGAATAGGGCACGGTCAGCCGCAGCCATCCGCGGGGGCCGTCATGGAGTTGATGTACCGCGTTTTCGGCCGCCTCAAGCTGTGCCGAGATATCGCGGCATTGTTCGAGGTAGGCGACACCCGCTTCGGTGAGCCGAAGCCTGCGCGTCGTCCGGTGCAGCAATTGTGCGCCGAGATGACTTTCCAAGGCCTGCACACGCCGGCCGACGGTCGTCTTCGGTACTTGCAGCGCGCGTGCCGCGCCGATAAAACTTCCTTCCTGCGCTACGCGAAGGAACACCAGCGTATCGTTCAGATCCCTTGCCATTGCGCGGCCTTTCCCGAATTGGATGCGATTGCCAGACGTCAGGTTAACATATGCATTGTCCCATTGATGGGTTAATGCATACCGCGCCGACGGGCTAATCATCGAGGCGCCGGTGGCCTATCTTCTCGCTATCGAACGGAGAAGATAATGAAACTTGACGAATACAGTTCCTACGACGCCATGGGTCTGGCCCAGCTTGTCGCCGCTGGGGAAGTCACCGCAGCCGAGCTCAGCGAACTCGCCCGCGCGGCCGCCGACGCGGTCAACCCCAGCATTAACGCCATCATTGAGCATTGGTTGATCGACGATAGCGGATACGCCGCCCCGGCCGGAAGCGGGCCGCTGGCCGGCGTGCCCTTCTTGGTGAAGGATCTTGCGCTTTCGATGGCGGGCAAGCGCGTCGAATTGGGCAGCCGCCTGGCGCGCGGGCTGGTTGCACCGAGCGACTCGTCGCTGATGACACGGTTTCGCGAAGCGGGCCTGGTCACGATAGGCCGTACTACGACGCCGGAGATGGCATTCAGCACTACCACCGAATCGATCATGCAAGGCCCGACCCGTAATCCGTGGCAGCTCGATTTGAGTGCGGGCGGTTCGAGTGGCGGTGCCGCCGCGGCGGTCGCCGCGGGTGTGGTGCCGCTTGCTCATGCAACCGATGCCGCCGGTTCGATTCGTGTGCCTGCCGCTTACAATGGCCTATTCGGTCTCAAACCAACGCGGGGGCGCGTTTCAAATGGACCTGCGCTGGACGAGGTGTTCGCGGGGCTCGGTGTGCAACTCGGCGTTAGCCGTACCGTGCGAGATAGCGCGGCGCTGCTCGACGCCGTACAGGGCCGGGCGACGGGTGAGCCGTATTTTACCGCCGCGCCCGCGCAAGGTTTTTTGTTCGAGGTGGGCCGCGACCCCGGCAGGCTCAAGATCGGGCTGATGGTCGATCCCTGGAACGGCGATCGGTGCGACCCGGCGATCGCGGAGGCGACCCAGGCCACCGCGCGGCACCTCGAACAGTTGGGTCATCGCATTTGCATCGTGCAACCCAGCCTCGGCGTTTCGTGGGACGCTCTAGTGCAGGCGAACGCGGTTATCTGGACTGCGACGCTGGTCGGCTGGATCGACGGCCTGGCGTCGGCCACAGGACGGCCGATCGACCAAACAACGCTTGAGCCGGCGACCCTGGCCTGCGTTCGATATGGACGGCAATCGAGTGCGGTGGAGTTTGCCGCTGCGCTTGAGGTGCGCAATACTGTAACCCGCGCGATAGGCGGCTGGTTCGGGCAGTTCGATGTGCTCCTGACACCGACGCTGCCGCATCTGCCGCCGGCCATCGGAATCTACAACCAAGGTGCGGAAACGCTGACTGGGTTGGAATGGACTGATCGCTTGTTCCGGCATTCACCGTTCACGCCGCCGTTTAATGTCGCGGGCGTGCCTGCGATGTCGGTGCCGTTGGAGAGCGACCCGGCAACGGGTTTGCCGATCGGCATGCAGTTCGCGGCGGCTTTTGCCCGCGAGGATGTGTTATTGCGGCTGGCGAGCCAGCTTGAGCAGTCGCGGCCGTGGAAGACGCGGCGACCGTCGATCTGGGCGGGTAGTTAGATGGTGTTATATGGTGTTAGCGGGTGTTAGCGGGTGTTGGCGAGTGTTGGTTGCGGCCGCTTAGACTGGCGTTTTAGACATGCAAGAGGAATAAACCATGATTCAGTTTATCGATGCGGGTGTCCTGAAGGTTGCTTACTCGGAGTCCGGCGCGCCGGACGGCTGGCCGGTCATATTGCTGCACGGTTTTCCGTACGACATCCACGCCTATGACAGTGTCGCAGCCGCCCTTGCCGCAGAGGGCGCGCGGGTGATTGTGCCGTATTTGCGCGGCTTCGGCCCAACGCGCTTCCTCGCGCCGGATACGCCGCGCTCCGGGCAGCAGGCTGCGCTCGGGGCCGACCTTCTGGCGCTGCTGGATGGGCTTGGGATCGCTTCGGCGGTTCTCGCCGGCTACGATTGGGGCGGGCGAGCCGCCTGCGTTGTCGCGGCGCTCTGGCCCGAGCGAGTGCGCGGCCTGGTCTCCTACAACAGCTATAACATTCAGGATGTCGCCAAGTCCTCGGAACCTGGCACTCCAGAGAACGAGTACGGAATTTGGTACCAGTATTATTTTCATAGCGAACGCGGTCGGGCCGGCCTGGTCAAGGATCGTCGATCGTTCTGCCGTTTGCTTTGGCGCCTGTGGTCGCCGACATGGCAGTTCGATGATGCTACCTTCGACCAAACCGCCGACGCTTTCGATAATCCGGATTTCGTCGATGTCGTGATCCATTCCTATCGACACCGGTTCGCGCTGGTCGCGGGCGATCCGGCGCTTGAGGCAATCGAGCGAAGGCTGGCGGCGCGGCCGGATATCGCCGTTCCAACCGTGACGCTGGACGGCGCCGCCGACGGCATTCGGCCGGGCGGCACCGCGGCGCACGCGGCCCACTTTACCGGCCGTCACGAGCATCGCGTCATCGACAACGCCGGGCATAATCTTCCGCAAGAGATTCCCCATGCTTTTACCGAAGCGGTGCTGACTGTGCGGGCATGGTAAGCGTGCTTTCTACCCGCTTATTTACGCAAGGGATGATGTCCCGCATCGACGATTTCCAGCAGCCGTTCGACCACGATGCCGGATTCGCGGGGCAGCGCCAGCATGTTGAATGAACTGAGATCGCCGTATACGTTCTCGTGATTACCTCGATGGTTTAGCGGGTTGTAGAGCCGGCTGATGTGCCACCAGAGGCGGTAGTTTTGTTGCCACAGCCATTCGATGAGCGCACGGGATTTTTCGGCTCGGTCGTTCTCGACATACAGTACCGGGCGGGATTGTTTGAGAATTCCGGCGGCGCCTTGCAGCGTAGCCAGCTCGAAGCCCTCGACATCGACTTTGAGCAGTCCGACGTCGCGTTCGCCGATCACGTCGTCCAGTCGAAGGCAAGGCACGGGAATCAAGTCCGATGCCGCGTCGGTCTGCATCGATACGCCGCCGAAGTTGCCCTGCCGCAGGTAGTCCTGCCGCTCGAAAAACACAGTCTCCTGCCGGGCGCCGCAGGCCCACGGCCATGCGCGAACGTTCTGAATGCCATTCAATGCCAGATTCGCGCACAGGTTCTGGAAAACGAAGGGCTGGGGTTCGAAGGCGATCACCTCCGCGCCCACGGCGGCGGCATATTTTGCCAACGCAACCGTGTGAGTGCCGATATTCGCCCCAACTTCGACGATCGCCCCCGGGCCGCGCACCAGTTGCGACAGAAATTGCATTTCGATTTCCCCGTACTCGCCATAGCGCAACAACGCCTGACCGACATAGAAGTCGTTCGGATTGGCCAACATCGGGCCGTAACGCGTGCTGACGATTCGATACGGCGGTAGTGCGTCGACTACGGACATGCGTACTCCAGGGAAAGCGAAGGGCCGGATACCGCGATTTTTGCCGAGCGGCTCGATGCCCCTCAGATCGTGGTTGTTGCGACAAGAGTCGTAGTAGGGAAATCTGAATCACTATAGCAAACTATAGCCGGTGATTAAAACCGCAAAGTGTGCCGTTAAAATCTGCTAGGCTCCTTAAAGATTTTGATAAAAATGCCGTAACTATTAGACGATGGCTTAATTGGGCTTACGGGAACCTTATGACGATTTCAATCAAGTCACGCCTTGCAGTCGCAATGGGGTTGCTCGCGGTCTTGCTGGTGCTGATCGGTGGCCTCGGGTTGGCCGGCATGGGCGGCAGCAACGACGCCAACCGCGATACCTACAGCAACAAACTCCCCAGCGCGACCTATATCGGCCAGGCGGAAATCAACCTGTTGCGCGAGCGAGCAGCGCTGTTTCGTGCCGCGCTCGACCTGACTACGCCGGATTTGCACGGCATCATCGATCATTCTCGCGAATATCATACTGAAGCCCACCACTTGTTGGACCAGTATATGGCGCTTCCCCGCGACGCCGAGGAAGACCGTCTCGCGCATGATTTGCTGGAACGCCGCAGCGCGATGGATGTTGGGATCGATGCGTTTTCGCAGGCGCTCCTGAGCGGCGACAGCAAGCAGGTGATGACCGCCGCCTTGGCCAACAACGATCTGTATGCGGCCTACCATACCAGCAGTGTTCATCTGACAAGTTATCAATACTCGGCGGCGAAGACCAGTTTCGAAGCCCAGGAGCGTGCCTTTTCGACTTTCAAGGCGGTGGTGTTTATCGCCGTCGGCCTCGGCTTGGCGATGGCCATCGCGAGTTTTATGAATCTGCATCGGGCGATTGCCCGGCCGCTTGACGCCGCGCTGATGCATTTCGAGCAGATCGCCGGCGGCGACCTGACTCATTCGGTTGCAATTACATCTCGCGATGAGATGGGGAAACTGCTGGATGGCGTAGCGAGAATGCAGGGACGTTTGCGCGAAACGGTGCGCGCGGTACGCAGCGGCGGAGAAGCGATCTCTGCCGCGACTCATCAAATGTCGGCCGGCAACATGGACCTTTCGGCGCGAACCGAAGAACAGGCAGCCTCGCTGGAAGAGACGGTGGCGAACATGCAGGAGCTGACCAGTACGGTAAAACAGAATTCCGACAGTGCGCAACAGGCCAGCGGCCTGGCCGACACGGCACGTCAGGTTTCGGGGCAGGGCAGTGAAATCGTCGGCCGTGTGGTCGAGACCATGAGCGATATCGGCGCCAGTTCAGGCAAGATCGCCGATATTATCGGCATCATCGAAGGCATCGCCTTCCAGACCAATATCCTGGCGCTCAATGCCGCCGTCGAGGCGGCGCGTGCCGGAGAAACCGGACGGGGCTTCGCCGTCGTGGCGTCGGAGGTGCGCTCGCTGGCACAGCGGTCGTCGACCGCGGCGAAGGAAATCCGCGACTTGATCCAGACTTCGACGGAGCATGTGCGTACCGGCACCGATCTCGTGGCACAGGCGGGCGAGACCATGGGCAACATCAGCCAGGCGATCCTGCGGGTGCACGATATCATCCGCGAAATCGCCACGGCTTCGCAGCAGCAAAACCGCGGGATCGAACAAGTCAGTCAAGCTATTTCACAGATTGACGAGGTGACGCAACAGAATGCGGCGCTGGTCGAAGAGGCCGCTGCTGCTGCCGGTGCGCTGGAAGAGCAAGCCGCGAAGTTGCGCGAAGTGGTCGGCAGTTTCAAGACCGACCGCGCCGATGCGAGCCATGAAGCGGCCGTACCCGCAGCCAAGCTGCCGCGACGGACGCCGCAACCGCGCGTTGGCCGCGTTGAACCGAAGAGCGCCAAGTCCGCGGCGCCCACCCGCTCGCGGCCGGTATCCGCCACGGCCATCGCAGTCCGCGCCAAGCCGGGCGCTGCGGGCGCGGATGACTGGACCGCTTTCTAATAAATCTACGCGGCTTGCGCCAAGCGGCGTTTCGACTGCCGCATCGTATCTGGTGCGGTGAGAGTCGCGCAAAGTAAAGTAACGCGGTCGGTTCGCCGTGACCATGAAAACGGTCCACTCTATTTGAGGATCGCAAATAGAGTGAACCCATTCCCAATAAATCACCTCAATCATTCGCCTCATTCAACTTCTCGATAAATTATCCTAAGTAATACTAATCATTTTTTAAAGCCGCATATAAATACGGTCTCTATAAATACGGTCTCGTTATAGGGCCATGCCCTGTTCGGTTGCTGCATCGCCTCTGTACCAGACGCGCATTCCAGACCGAATCGCACGGTTGCGGGCCGGTAGGTGCGACTCCTATCGGATGCCGCGACAACCGTGGCCTGATCCCGCTATATATGAATAATAAATTCATATATAAAAATCACCCGAATACGCCTGACGAAGGCGATGCGCGACCTTGCGCTCGCTGGCATAGCCTGCAGCGCGAATTTCTTCCCGGTACAATCCGTTGCCTGCCGATATCGTTTTTCAGCAGGGTTTTATAAGACCAATATCTTGGTTTTGTAAGGAAGATCGTTCCGCACGCCGATGCGCCGCTACAGGTGCGCCGAAGCGCGCTGGAAGGTCAAACTGGTGTGTCACTTAAGACCGCGAGCACGATAGCCGAGAGGCTTCTGCTCGCATCGGATCTGATGTAATTTACGGAATAATATGTACACAGACAGCATAAACAAATTCGCCAAGGTCGGCGCGCATATCGCCTCATCTTCCCGCAGCGCGCCGCTGGCTTTCATGGTCGGCGCGGCCATGGCCGGCGCTTATATCGGCTTTGGCGACATCCTGATGTTTTCGGTCGGCGCCCATGTCGATCCGGCTTACGTCCACCTGATCATGGGCGCGGTCTTTGCCTGCGCCTTGACGATTGTCGTGTTCGCCGGTTCCACGCTATTCACCGGCACTGCAATGTATTTGCCGTTCGCGGTGTTTCGCGGCGAGACGCGCATGGGCGCCATGGTGTGGGTCTGGGGGCTGACCTGGATCGGTAACCTGATCGGTGCGGTAGTGCTGGCGGCCATTCTGTATGCGGCCGGCGGCGGGGTGCTGCTGACCGATGGTTCCGCGGCTTTCTTCAAGGCAGTCGAAGTGAAGATGAGTACGCCGGGCCTGCCCTTGTTCGCCAAGGGTCTGTTGTGCAACTGGCTGGTGTGCCTGGCGATCTGGATGGCGGCACGCACCGAAAACGACGGAGCGAAGCTGGGTCTGATTTTTTGGCCGGTGTTTGCGTTTGTTGCCTGCGGTTTCGAACATAGCGTGGCGAACATGTTCGTGTTTGCGCTTGCCCTGATGAGCGAGCATCCGGCTGAAATCACTTTTGCCGGCGCGGTCCACAATGAGATTTTCGTTACGCTGGGCAACCTGGCCGGTGGGGCGATCTTTATGGGGCTCGGTTATTGGTTGCAGGAAGACGGTGTCGGTCATCCGTCGAAAACCAGTATGCCGACGCCGGCTCAAGCTAGCGGCACCCGCTAATTTGCCGCGCCCCTCTGCGTCATTTTGTCGCAGGGGGGCGAATCACGCTAATTCATCAGTTCGCGATGAACTCAAGCAGGTCGGCATTTACCCGGTCCGCTTCGGTGGTGCACATGCCGTGGGAACCCCCCGCGTACACCTTCAGCGTGGCATTTTTTACGAGTTTGGCGGAGAGCCGGCCGGAGTCATCGATGGGCACGATCTGGTCGTCGTCGCCGTGCAGGATCAAGGTCGGAACGTCGATTTTTTTCAGGTCCTCGGTGTAGTCCACCTCGGAAAATTGCTTGATGCACTCGTACTGGCCGAACATCGACCCGAGCATGCCCTCGCGCCAGAATTCGTCGATGACACCTTGTTTGATTTTGGCGTCCGGCCGATTAAAGCCATAGAAAGGCACGGCCAAATCCTGATAAAACTGCGATCGGTTCGCCGCCACGTTCGCGCGAATGTCGTCGAACACCGAGATCGGCAGGCCGCCCGGATTGGTTTCCGTCTTGAGCATGATGGGCGGCACCGCGCCGATCAATACCACCTTCGCCACCCGCTTGGTTCCGTGCCGTCCGATGTAGTGCGCGACTTCACCGCCGCCGGTCGAATGCCCGACCAAAGTGGCGCCTTTCAGATCCAGCGCCTCGATCAGGGCCGCCAGGTCATCCGCATAGGTGTCCATATCGTTGCCGTACCCCGGTTGACTCGATCGTCCATGACCCCGGCGGTCGTGGGCGACGACACGGTAGCCTTGTTTGAGCAAAAACAGCATCTGCGCATCCCAGGCGTCGGCGTCCAGCGGCCACCCGTGCGAAAACACGACCGGTTGGCCGGTACCCCAGTCTTTATAAAAAATTGAGGTGCCATCTTTAAGCGTGAGCGTATTCATGGATCTTGCTCCTAAACGATGTGGATGAATGGATTGGCTGCGACGATTTGTCCGTGCCTCTATGCCATGCGATGGACCGCGATGGGATGCGACGGAGTGCACACAAGATATGCCGCTTATGTGACGGCATGGCAGGCGGCGACCACCTCAGTATCGCTGGCGGCAGACGTCATGGATGGTCAAATCGTGCTGAATTTGTCTGTTCATGCTCCAATTTGATCCGTGGTTCAGGCTTGGGTGGTCGATTGGCTGCGTGCCGCCGGCCGGACCGCCTGACGCTGCGCGACTAAGGCAAGAATATTTCCCGCCGCTCCCGGGTGGCTGCTTGCGCAATCAGCATGGCAATCTGCGCTGCGCTGCCGACGAAGCTGATCGGCCCATCAAAATCAATCGCATTTTGCTGCATGCCCCGAGCTTTCATGCCGGGGTCGAGCACCATCGTCAGGCCGCCGGCATGATGAATCGCCGCCATACCCCGCGAGCCATCGTCGAGTGAGCCGGAGAGGATGACGCCGATCGAGCGCTGCTTGGCATGGGCCGCAACGGAGGTAAACAGTTCATCGATGGTGCGGTTACGCAAGCGGTTCCCGCTCGCGGATACGAGTCGCGCATGGCCTTGTTCACTGAGCGTGAGTGCCGCCGCAGGTTCCCCGATATAGCATGAGCCGGGTAACAGTTGTTCGCCTTCCCCGGCAATCACAATTGGGAGCCGGCTTTTTTTCTGCAACATTTCTCGCAGATAGCTCACTTGGTCACTTGCTCGATGCAGAACCACAAGGGCAACCGCAAGCCCGCTTTCCGGCCACTGCTCAAGTAATTCAGAAATGTCGCTTAAGCCTTCGCTGCCGGAGGCACCGATTGCGACAAAAAGTGGCTCGAAGGGAGTTTCCATACTTCATCATAAATCAGCGGGATGGTTTTTTTCGCAAACATTTCGCTATGCGCTTCGAAGCCATGCGGCAAAGTCAGGGCAATACTGGAAAGGGTCAAATGGATTCGCGGGGCATAACGCTCGACACAGCATAAATCGCGGCCTTTAGATGCATTGGCGCGTAATTAGCGGAACTTACGGGGGAGAACCATTCTTTCTATAGTGGTGTCTAACACTGGTTAAATTGCCAATCCCTCCGTCACTGTGTTTTAGCAGACCTTGACCCCCTGTGGTGTTTGAGGATGCCGAAATGTCATTTCCAGCCCCGCCTCGCGTGCGTCGCCACTTTTATCTCGGTCGCAGGTAATTCGCCACCCAATTGCCACTGATACTGTTGAGGTAATGCATCATGATGCACGACTTTTTATCTAACAATTACTACGATTTAATCGCACGATGTCGCGCGAAGGTTAATCAGCGACCCGGACGCTCGGTGACGCTGCAACAGCTCCAAAGTGGCGTGCCGCTATTTTTGGACCAATTGATCAGAACGCTGCGTATTGAACAAACCGATGAGCCGCTGGATAGCCGAAAGATTTCCGGTCCGTCGGGCGGTGGGGCAGCTTTGTCCGAGATGAGTGTGACGGCGGCGCAACATGGAAGAGACCTATTAAGCCTCGGCTTTACCGTCGATCAGGTGGTTCACGATTATGGCGACCTGTGTCAGGCGATTACCGATTTGGCCTTCGAGCGCGACGCGCCTTTTTCTGTGGATGAATTCAGAACGCTCAACCGCTGCCTGGATAATGCCATTGCCGACGCAGTGACGGAATTCAGCTATCAGCGCGATTTTGCCGTGGTCGACAAACAAGCCGTCGAGGCCAATGAACGACTGGGATTTTTTGCGCATGAATTGCGTAATTTTCTGGCGACGGCCACCCTTGCATTTACCGCCGCCAAAGCTGGCAATTTAAATTTGACGGGCGCTACCGGCGCGGTATTGGAGCGTAGCTTGGTCGGGCTGCGTGATTTGATTGATCGCTCTCTGGCCGAGGTTCGGGTGACAGCGGGGCACCCGCTACACTCCCAGGTGTTTTCGGTGGCGGACTTCATTGCAGAAGTCAAATATGCGGCAGAACTCGCCGCCAAAGTTCGCGGATGCCTATTTACCGTTTCCTTGGTCGATCCCGCGTTGGCGGTTAACTCGGATCGTGATTTACTGTTTTCGGCGGTGGGGAATCTGCTGCAAAACGCGTTTAAGTTTACTCATGCTCATACCGAGGTGACGTTGGATGTGTACGCGATGGCAGATCGAATTCTGATCGACGTCAAGGACCATTGCGGTGGCTTGCCGTCCGGCGACGTGGAACGGATGTTCCTGCCTTTCACCCAGAGCGGTGACGATAAAACCGGGCTGGGGCTAGGGCTTTCAATTGCGCGGCGCAGCGTGGAATTAAATGATGGTGTGCTCAGTGCGCGAGATGTGCCGGGAACGGGTTGCGTTTTTACTATCAGTTTGCCGCGCCATACGCTTGCTGGAATATGAGGTGAATCCAGTTATATCATCGCCACCGGCCTTCTATTAATCGTGCTGTAACGAAGGTTTGCGATAGGAATAAACACGACCGCGTGATATTCACTATCGCTGGCGGCATCCGCATATAGTGGCAGGTCTCCAATGTTGGGGCTTGCCCATCGCACCGCCCCATCGCTTATAGTGTCGGTTAGCCGCCCGGTTGAGCGGCGCGTCCTTGATTCAGGAGCCGGACCCTTGTCCATTTCTATACCGAACACCTTCTCGCCATATTTTCACCGCTATAAACGGCTCTGCGCCGTGGTGCTGATTCTGGTGCTACTGCTGCTGCTGTTTCATCTCTCGGGACTGAAAACGCATTTCAGTTTGTCGGCATTGCGCGATTTGATTCTGGCAAACCGGGTGCGGGGTGTCGTACTGTTTATCGTGTTGTTTGCCCTGGGCAATCTGGTACAGGTGCCAGGTTGGGTGTTTCTTGCGGCGGCGGTATTGGCGCTTGGACAAGGCTGGGGCGCGGTACTGACTTATGGCGCAGCCTTGGTTTCG
>Ga0302177_10002840_pt1 | contig 12101 bp, 10 predicted proteins | sample I_Palsa_E1_2_FD_198780 | JGI IMG/M metagenome (GOLD analysis project Ga0302177, IMG submission 198780) | Peat permafrost microbial communities from Stordalen Mire near Abisko, Sweden - I_Palsa_E1_2 | ecosystem: Environmental > Terrestrial > Soil > Palsa > Peat permafrost | place: Sweden... | reverse complement strand
GTACTGCGCGCGAGCAAAGAGTTTCTTACAAACGTCTCGCACGAGTTGCGCACACCGCTTTCGTCGATCAAGTTGATGCTCGAGACGGTGGTCGAGTCGCCCGACGACGAAGCGGCCGATCTGTTCTTACCGCAAGTGCTCGCACAGGTCGATCGTTTGGCTTCGCTCGTCCAACAACTGCTCGAACAGGCCCGCGCCGAGTCCGGACAATTGCATCTGAATCTGCGCCAGATCGATCTCGAAGAGGTCGCGCATCCGATCGTCGCCTCGTTCGAGCCGCAGGCGGCGAACAAAGGGGTGCAGGTCGAGCTTCGGACGATGCGTCCGGTTTCGGTGGAAGCCGATCCCGATCGCCTCTCGCAAGTCTTCGTGAATTTAATCGATAACGCGATTCGGCACACGCCGTCCGGCGGGAGCGTCACGGTCGAACTCGACGCGAACGGAAACGACGCGATCATGCGCGTGCGCGACACAGGCGTGGGCATTCCGTATCGCGACATCCCGCATATTTTCGAACGCTTCTACGTGGTCGACCGGTCGCGAACGCGCGAGAGCGGCGGAGCCGGTTTGGGGCTGGCCATCGTCAAGGGCATCATCGACGCGCACGGAGGCACCGTTGCAACCGAGTCGATGCTGGGAAGCGGGACGCTGTTTACGGTGCGCTTGCCGATCATGCGTGTCGGCCTTCGTTAAACAGGTGATAAGCGCGGCCTAATCTGCGTGCCCTACCGTAGACAGTATGTCGCGTTCGAGGTCTCCTGAAGTTGACGAGCGTAGGATGCGCCGACAGATCCTGGCATTTCTCGATGAGCACTGCCGCAGTCTGACATTGCAGGATGTTCGAGAGTGGTACGTTGACGCATTCCCCGATGTCACGCCCGCGGCGCCATGTGCCGAGGGCGTTTATCTTAATACGCCTTAATCACCACTTAAGCTCATCGTTTCAATAACATTCTCGTGATGACATAGGAGCTGCTATAGTGTCGGCTCAATTCACCCGTACCCGCCTTCCCGCCATGGACGACTTTACAACGCGTATGATCGCCACAAACCCTGATTTGACGAGCGCGCCGGCCTCTACGAAGCTGGAGGCGCGCGATCTCCAGATTTACTATGGCAACTTTCACGCGATTAAGAACGCCAATTTGAGCGTTCCCGAACATTGCGTGATGGCGTTGATCGGCCCGTCGGGTTGCGGAAAGTCAACCTTCATCCGCGCGCTGAACCGCATGCACGATCTCACCCCCGACGCGCGGGTTGAGGGCAAGGTGCTCCTCGACGGCGAGGACATCTATGCTAGCAACATCGATCCGGTCACGGTCCGCCACCGGATCGGCATGGTCTTTCAGCGTCCCAACCCTTTCCCGAAGACCATTTTCGAAAATGCGGTGTACGGGCCGAAGATCCACGGTGAGCGCAATCGCAAGACACTGATGGAGATTTGCGAGCGGAGCCTGCGCGGCGCAGCCCTGTGGGACGAGGTCAAAGATCGCCTCGACCGTTCCGCCCTCGAACTCTCGGGCGGGCAACAGCAGCGCCTCTGCATCGCGCGCTGCCTTGCGGTCGACCCGGAGGTGATTCTCATGGACGAACCGGCCTCCGCGCTTGATCCGATAGCCACGAGCAAGATCGAAGACCTGATCGAGGAGCTCAAGAAGGACTACACCGTCGTCATCGTCACCCACTCGATGCAACAGGCCGCGCGAATCAGCGATTTTACGACCTTCTTCCTGATGGGCGAGCTGATCGAGTCCGAGGCGACCTCGACGATCTTCACCAAGCCCCGCGATAAACGCACTGAGGACTATATTACGGGCCGGTACGGCTAAAGACGATCCCACCGGCCTCTGGCCGGTCGCGCATCCTGCGCTTGGGACCTTCAGCCGCATCGTGCGGCTCGCAGGTCGGGCCTCCCTGACATTCGCCGTTTTTATCCACTGTTTGAGCCGATATATAGGTAGGGGCCCTGGGCTAGGCTGCTTAAGGCGACGTTAAATGAGCCTTAATTTTACCCAGGTAGCATGGGGCCGTTACCCCTGTATCAACTCTTTGAGAGGGAGTACTTCTTACGTGTTAACCAAACTCGCGCGCGTCGGTCTGACCGCGGCGGTTATGGTTTTGGCAGCAACGAGCTTCGCGCTGGCGGAAACAACGGCAACACCAGCGTCGAAGACGGTCGCGCAGGCATCGCCTGCACCGACGGCCTCGCCGAATCCATTTACCTACCGCGGCTACGTTCGCGCTTACGACTTTACGCGCCAAAACGCGTATAACGGCTACGGCGTCACCAACGGTCCGGGCGGCAAAGCCAACCAACAGACCGAGAGCAATGCGCTCGGCGTGCACGCCGACTACAAGTTCGCATCGTCCGGCTTCTATGTCGGCGGTTCGTATGTGTACGCAAATCCGTTCACCCAATGCTCCAATCCGGCGACGCACAGTTCGACGGCGCCAGGCCCCTGCGGAACGCAGAGCAATCCGCCGGGCCTGAACCCCGACGACACGCTGCCTGGCTACGAGATGAGCACGCTGTATGAAGCCTACGTTGCCTACACCGGCAACGGCGTCTACTTCAAGGGCGGCAATCAAGTGATCACGACGCCGTGGGCGCAAGCGGCGGACTCACGCCTCAAGCCCATCGCGTTCCAGGGCGTCGACGCCTCGTATAAGATCAATTCGAACTTTACGATCGAAGCGGCCGACTATTGGCAGTGGGAGTGCCGCACGTGCTCCAACTTCGATCACGGCACATTGCTGACAACGGTTAATCCGGGCAACTACACCTACTCGGGCGCGAATGCGATGCCGACGACGGTGTACGATCCGACGACGACCCCGATTCTCAACAACGGGTTCTTCTACGGCCATCTGGGCTACGCTGGCCCGAAGTCGCTGCCGCTCACGGCAAACCTGTACTACTACGACTTCGACAACATCGCCAACCTGTGGTGGCTCAACGCCAACATGCCGCTCGGCACGAGCAAACTCAGGCCGTATCTTGCGTTGCAAGCCGGTTCTGAGAACGCTCCGTCGAGCGATATTCTCGGCAAGGTCGACGCGTCGGTCTTCGGTCTGCAAGCCGGCTTCTATCCGCTCAGCAACGTCCTCGTCGCAGCCGGTTTCGATTCGATTCCGATTCGCACCGACACGATCGCGTTGCCGGCGGGTTACACGTGTAACGTGAACACCCACCAAATCGCACCGACGGCCGCCTATAAGGAAGCGACGTTCCCGTACTTCCTACCTGGTGGCAGTGCGGGCACGGCGCAATGTACCAATCTAGGCGGCGGTCGCGCCAACATCTATTACGGCGGCATCGCCAGCCCATACACCGATTCGTATGCAGCGGACCCGCTGTTCACGACCGGCGGTACGCAGGGTATGGTCGATCGTCGTAGCCCGGGCGGCTCGTTCAAAGTCGGCGCGACGTTTACGTCGGACGACAAGCAGTTCGTTCTAATCGTGGCGCAAGAGTGGTATGACTACGGGAATCCGGGCTACCAAACGTCCACGAACAGCACGGACTTCGACGCTCAGTACTTCTTCAGCAAAGTACCGAAGACGGGACTCTACCGCGGGTTCTCGTTCCGGGTCCGCGAGTTCAGCCGCTCGGCGACGAACTTCGCCCCTCCGGGCGAACCGATCGCCGGTCTGTTCAAGTACGGACGGTACCAAGCCGAATACGACTTCTAGTCGCACTCGGTTTAGACCAAGCAAGACGGGGCTCGCGCAAGGCGCGGGCCCCGTTTTCGTATAATGAGGGTGGCCGACATGGCAGCGACGATGAAGGCTCTCTCGAAACTCAGGCCCGAGTCGGGCTTCACCCTCCACGCGGTTCCCGTTCCCTCGATCGGTCCGACCGACGTCTTAATCCGGGTCGAAAAGGCGGGCGTCTGTGGCACCGACCATCACATCTACGAGTGGGATCACTGGGCGCAGCAGCGAGTTCGCCCGCCGGTCGTGATCGGCCACGAATTCATGGGCACCGTCGAAGCGATCGGCGATGCCGTGCGCGCCGTTGACGTGGGCGATCGCGTTTCCGCCGAAGGGCACATCGCGGATCTGACCTGCGTGCTGTGCCGCACGGGGCAAGCCCACATCTGCGAACACGTAAAGATCATCGGCGTCGATTGTGACGGTGCGTTCGCCGAATTCATCGCCATGCCGGAATATAACGTGTGGAAGCTCGATCCGGCGATTCCCGACGAATTTGCCGCGGTGTTCGATCCGCTCGGCAACGCGGTGCACACGGTTATGTCTGCCGGTGTCAGCGGCAAGAGTGTCGTCATTACGGGCGTCGGATCGATCGGGTTGATGGCGATTCCGGTAGCGCGAGCGGCCGGAGCGTCGTCGGTTTACGCAATCGACGTCAACCCGGCCAAGCTCGAGCTCGCGAAACGCTTGGGCGCCGACGAAACGTTCGACGCGCGCATGCCGGGGCTGGTCGACGAGATCAAACGCCGTACGAACGGCGACGGCGTCGAAGTCTTGCTCGAAATGTCGGGGAGCGGGAGCGCGATCGACTTGGGACTGCAAATGGTTCGCAATGGCGGGACCGCGGCGTTGCTCGGCATCCCCAGTGATAACGTCAACCTCAATCTCGCCGAGCGGATCATCTTCAAAGGCCTCACTGTGCTCGGAATCAACGGGCGCAAGATGTTCGAGACCTGGTATCAGACCCAGGCGTTGGTCAAGAGCGGCCGCATCGATCTTCGGCCGATCATCACTCACGTGCTTCCGATGCGTGACTTCGATCGCGCCTTCGAGCTGATGCGCAACGGCGAGGCGGCAAAGATCGTGCTCGATGTCAAAGGGGATATTGCAAAGTGAATGCTGCGTTTAATGCGCAACTGCAAAGCGAGCTCGATGCGCTCAAAGGCGCGGGGACCTACAAGCATCTGCGGCACTTGACCACGCCGATGGCGCCGGAAGTGCACATGGAAGAAGCTGGCGACGTCATCGTCCTCTCGAGCAACAACTATCTCGGACTTTCCGATCAACCCGAGGTTGTTGAAGCCGGCATCGATGGCTTGCGAAAATACGGTGCCGGTACGGCATCGGTGCGGTTCATTTGCGGAACGTTCGACATTCACCGCATGCTCGAGGAGCGGATCGCGTCGTTCCTCGGTACGCCGGCCTCGTTAACATTCGTCTCGTGCTGGAACGCGAATACGGGCCTCTTTGCCACGATCTGCGGTGAGGGCTCCGCAATTATCTCCGACGAGCTCAACCACGCCTCGATCATCGACGGGGTGCGGCTCGCGAGCAAGGCCAAGCGCGCGGTGTATAAACACGACGACATGGCGGATCTCGAAGCCAAGCTCAAGGCTGCGCAAGGGAGCGCGCCGATACTCGTCGTCACCGACGGTGTGTTTTCGATGGAAGGATCGCTTGCGAACTTGCCCGAGATCGTCGCGCTGTGCAAGACGTATGGGGCGGTCAGCGTCGTCGACGATTCGCACGGCACGGGCGTCATGGGCAAAACCGGACGCGGAACGATCGAGCACTTCGGGCTTACCGGCGAGATCGATATCATCACGGGGACGCTGGGCAAAGCGCTCGGCGGCGCAGCCGGTGGTTTCGTCGCCGGAAGCACTGCGCTGATCGATATGCTGATCCAACGTTCGCGGCCGCAGTTGTTTTCCAACGCGCTGCCGGCGACGGTGGCGTGCAGTTCGCTCGCGGCGATCGAGTATCTTGATGCGCATCCGGAGTTGGTCGATCGCCTGCGCGAGAACGTCGCCTACTTTCGCGCGGGCCTGGTTCGGCTCGGATTCAAACCGCTCGATGGTCCGAGCGCAATTGTGCCGATCATCGTGGGCGAGACGGCGCAGGCGATTGCGATGAGCGACAAGTTGCTCAAGCGCGGCGTCTTCGTAACCGGCTTCGGCTTTCCGGTCGTGCCGGAGGGTACCGCGCGCATCCGCACGCAGCTCTCGGCCGCGCTGACCCAAGACGAGATGGACCGCGCGCTCGAAGCGTTCGCAGCGATCCGCGCTTAACGGCATCCGAGGGAATGGCAAAGCTCTACTTTCGATATTCTGCCATGAACGCGGGGAAATCGACCGCGCTCATTCAGGTTGCGCACAACTATGAGGAGAACGGGCGCAAGGTCGCGCTCTTCACCTCCGCCATCGATCATCGTTTCGGAGAGGGAGTCATCACCTCTCGAATTGGTCCCCAGCGCGCGGCACTGACGTTCGATGCATCGTTCGACTTCTTCGATGCCATGTCGCACATGCCGGACATCGCTTGCGTGCTGGTCGATGAGGCGCAGTTCCTCAGCCCTGCGCAGGTGCGCCAACTGCATCGTGGCGCTCACTTGCTCGGGATTCCCGTCATTTGCTACGGCATTCGCAGCGATTTTCTCGGCGAGCCCTTCCCTGGTTCCGTGTACCTGCTGACGCTGGCCGACAGCGTCGAGGAATTGAAGAACGTGTGCTCGTGCGGACGCAAGGCCACCATGAACCCGCGCTTTGTCAACGGTGAGCGCTTATTTGCCGGCGATCAGGTTGCGATCGAGGGGGATGTCGAGTACCGGCCGATGTGCGCGCGCTGCTTTTATTCGTCATCCTGAGCTTGTCGAAGGACGCGAAATGAAGGTCTGATTAGTTTGGGATCACCCTGAATGCGGGCATCGTTATGGGGTATAGAGCATGCGCTCGATAAAGAGGTACGAACACAACGATGACTCGCCTTATTAACATCTTCGGCACGCTGGCGGTCGCCTGCATGCTGCTTATTGGGACGACCACTGCCCCAGCGAGGGCGCAGGTTTCGCTCGGCATCTCCGTGGCAATTGGGCCGCCGGCGATTCCGTATTACGCGCAGCCGGTGGCGCCCGGACCGAACTCGATTTGGCAGCCCGGCTATTGGGCGTGGGATCCGGTTGACGGCTACTATTGGGTGCCCGGAACGTGGGTGCAAGCGCCCTCGATCGGGCTCTATTGGACGCCCGGATATTGGGGCTTCAACAATGGCATGTATGGGTGGAACGGCGGCTACTGGGGGCCATCGATCGGCTTCTACGGCGGTATCAACTACGGCTACGGCTACTACGGAAACGGCTACGCCGGGGGCCGTTGGCAGGGCAACCACTTCTACTACAACGGCGCGGTGAGCAACGTGAACTCGAGCGCCGTCGGCGGTTACACGTACACCAATCGCAGCCAATATCAAAGTTGGAACAATCGCGTGGCGTACAACGGTGGACCGCATGGCGTTTCAGCGCGCGCAAGTGCCGCGCAGCAGCAGGCCTATTCGCAACGGCGCTCCGGCATGACCGCGGCGCAAACGCAACATGCCACCTACGCGAAGAACGATCCGGTCTACCGCTACAACACCAACCACGGACGCATAGCGCCGACGGCCGCGGCAGTTGCACGTCCATTTAGTGCGCAGCATGCGCCGCCGGCCTATCATGCTGCCGCTGCACCCGCGCACGCTGCACCCGCGCACGCGGCTCCGGTGCAACATGCTGCGGCACCGGTACAACATGCCGCACCCGCGCATGCCGCTCCGGTGCAACATGCTGCCGCTCCGGTGCAACATACTGCTCCGCAGCACGCGGCTCCGGTGCAACACGCGGCCGCACCAGTACAACACGCTGCTCCGCAGCACGCCGCTCCGGTGCAACATGCTGCTCCGCAACATGCTGCTCCGCAGCACGCCGCTCCGGTGCAACATGCCGCGCCGGCCGCACATCCGCAGGCAGCACCAGCTCACCCCGCACCCGCGCAACATCCGGCTGCGCCGGCGCCGCGTCCGTCAGGACGTCCGCGCTAGAGCAGCATCACGGTGAGCCGCAAGGCCCTCCGCTTGCGCGAGAATCGCCGCATCGTTCGCGATGCGGCGATCTGCATTTCCGAGCGATCGTTCGTAGGTGCGCAGCGTCATAAAGTTCATGACCGAGAGGCCGGACGAGAAGCGCGCCGTGCCGCCCGTCGGTAGAACGTGATTCGGCCCGCTGCCGTAGTCACCGAAGACTTCCGCCGCACCCTCACCGATAAACAGCGTGCCGTAAGCGTAGCAACGTGATGCTAGCGCTTCCGCGCGCGCGCCTTGCAGCGAGAGATGCTCGGGCGCGAGCCGATTGCAAAACGCGGGAGCCTCTTCAAGTGCGAGGATCACGATGCCCCCGGAGCGCTCGAGCGATGCTCGAGCCGTCTGCGCGGTCTCGAGACCGAGAAGGCGCTTTTCGACGCGCTCGCCAACGGCGTGTGCGAACGCACGATCGTCGGTGATCAGCAGCGCGCGCGCGTCGGGATCGTGCTCCGCCTGAGCGAGCAGATCGGCCGCAACGAAATCCGCCTTTGCGTCGCCGGAGGCAACGATGGCAATCTCGGATGGACCGGCGAGCGCGTCGATGCCGCATGCGCCGAACACCGCGCGTTTGGCTGCCGTGACGTAAGCGTTTCCCGGGCCGACGATCAGATCGACACGCGCGATGCTCTGCGTGCCATACGCGAGCGCCGCGATCGCCTGCGCCCCGCCCACTTCGAACACGGCGTCGACGCCCGCAACGTACGCTGCGGCCAGAACTTCGCGACCGGCACGCGGCGTGCACACAATGCGCTCGCGCACACCTGCTACGCGTGCTGGGATCGCGCCCATGAGAAGCGACGAGGGCAGCGGGTGACGTCCAGCCGGGACGTAGATGCCGACCCGCTCGAGCGGCACGACACGATGTCCGAGTTCCAGGTCTCCCTCGCGGATCGTCACATCGGCAAGCGCATCCCGCTGCGCGCTGGCGAATCGCTCGATGCGCGATGCCGCTCCCGCGAGCGCATCGCGGAGGTCACCGCTGCTTTCTCGATAGGCGGCCTCGATCTCGTCGCGGCTGACCTGGCGCGGCGGCGGATCGCCGAAGGCCAGCGCATACTCGGCCAGCGCCGCGTCGCCGCGTTCGCGCACCGCCGCGATGATCGGCAGCACGTCGACCGATCCGGCGGCGAGCATGCGGGTGAGGACCTCGTCGACCGAACGCTCGATCATAGCGCGCGCGACGCAAGCTGGGCCATGACGTCGTCGATGCGAACGCCGGCCTGCTGCATGCGGACCGAGAGAAAATAGAGCAGGTCGGCACATTCCCAAGCGACCTCATCGTGGGTTACGGCCTCCGCAACCTCGGCTGATTCCTCGAGCAGTTTCTCGCGAAGAAGCGCCGGATCCGCGAGTAATTTTCGAGTGTAGGATCGCGCGTCGCCGTTGCTCGCTCGTTGCTCGATCCGCGCGAGCAAGGTATTCCACGAAAAGGCGGGCGCTCCGAAACAGCGCGGCGCACCGGTGTGACAGGTCGCCCCGGATTGGTCGACATAGAACGTCAGCGCATCGCGATCGCAGTCGAGCTCGACCCGCACGAGCTGCTGCGTGGAACCGGAGGTCTCGCCCTTGCGCCAAATCTCTTGACGCCGGCGGCTCCAGTACGCGCCGATACCCTCGCGTAACGCAATCGCAAGCGATTCCGCGTTGGAATACGCGAGCATGCGCACGGTGCCATCGCCCGCATCGCACACGACGGTGGGCACGAGCCCCGTTCCGCGCAAGAAATCGACGGTTGCCACGTAAGCATCGACCGGATCGATCGAGCCGGTATACAGCGCCATGCCGACCTGCGCGTCGATGCCCAAGCGATCCAGCGCGACGATCTCTTCAATGGTCGTGACGCCGCCGGCAAAGGTGAGCGAACCGCCCACGCGTTTGCGCAGTGCGGCCGCGGCGGTGAGGTCGATGCCGTCGAGCATTCCCTCGCGCGCGATATCGGTATAGAGGAAGCCGGCGCAGAACGGCTGGAGCCGCTGGGCGCGTTCGAGCGGCCCTTCGTTCGTCGTGCTGCGCCATCCATCGATCGCGACCTTTCCGTCGCGCGTATCTAGCGCGACCAGCACGCGATCGCGCGGCAACAGCGCAAGAAATGTTTCGCTGGCTGCCGTGCCGATGATCACTGATGCGGCGCCGCCGCGCAAGAAGCGCTTGGCCTGCTCGACGTCGCGAATGCCGCCGCCAACGCGGCATCGTGCGAGGCGGCAGAGGCGAAGAATCAGCTCGGTGTTCTCACCTTCGCCGAGCGCGGCATCGAGGTCGATGACGGCGATCTCCCCGAGCCGTCCAAAGCGAATGGCCAGATCGGTAACGTCGTCGCGTTCGAGCACCAACTCGCGACCCTGTCGCAGTTGCACGGCTTTGCCGCCGCGCAAATCGATGCTCGCAACGATCACGGTCGGACCAGCACGCCACCGGCGCGGCAGGCGTCTTTCACGTCGCTTGCGCGCGCTTCCCCGTTGTGAAAGATGGACGCGCCGAGCGCCGCATCGGCGCCGGCAAGTAAGGCTTGCGCGAAACTCTCTGGTGTCGATGCGCCGCCCGATGCCACAACCGGAACGCTCACTGCATTTCGCACCTGCCGAATCAGATCCAGATCGAAGCCTTCGCGCCCACCGTCCCGATCGATCGAGGTCAGAAGCACTTCACCCGCTCCGAGGTCTTGGGCCTCGCGCGCCCAGGCATCGGCGTTGCGCGGCTGCGGCCGGCTCGCGCTGTGGCTCGCGACGGCGTACCCGGTTCCGTTGCGATACGCGTCGACGGAAATGACGACGCACTGCGCACCGAAGCGCGCCGCGGCTTCGCTCAAGAGCGCCGGCCGTTCGAGCGCGGCGCTGTTGATGGCGACTTTGTCGGCACCGGCGTCGAGCAACCGCGCAACGTCGTCGAGACCACGCACGCCGCCCCCGACCGTAAGCGGCACGTCGAGCGAGGCTGCTATGGCTTCGATGGTACGCAGGTTTGCCAAGCGCGATTCGAGCGTCGCCGACACGTCGAGCACGACGATCTCGTCGATTCCATCGTCGCGATAGCGCAGCGCGCGTTCCACTGGATCACCCGCGTCGCGCAAGCCCGCGAACTGCCGCCCCTTGACAATGCGACCATCGCGAATGTCGAGGCAGGCGATGATCCGCTTAGCGGGCATACGCGACTTCTGCGCTGCGCACGAACGCCGCCAAGAGCCTCGCGCCATACGCGCTACTGCGTTCGGGATGGAACTGCATGCCGAGGACGTTGCCGCGTGCAGCGGCGGACGTAAAACAATCCTCGCCGTCACGCGTGATTGCGATGGCGTCGCGCACGTCTGCACCGGGCGCGTAAGCGTTAGCGAAATAGGCCCAACCAGCTTCAATCGCGCCGTTTTGCGGATCGACCCGATTCCAGCCCATGTGTGGGACTCGCGGCGTGCACAAGCGACGCACCGCTCCCTCAAAGATCCCGAGCCCGCGCGCGCCCGGCGCTTCATCGCTGCTTTCAAAGAGCAGTTGGAAGCCGACACAGATTCCGAGCAGCGGAATTCCAAACGTGATCGCCTCGATCAGCGCCGCGCGCATGCCCGTTCGATCGAGTTCCTCGGCGACGTACCCGAAGTTGGCAACGCCCGGAAGCACGAGCGCATCGCACGCACCGACCGCAAATGGATCGTCGATGAAGCGCGTGGCCGCGCCGGCGCGCGTGAGTGCCGAGTCGATGCTGCGCCGATTCGCCGCGCCAAGCGTGACGATGCCGACCGTGACGCTCACGTGAGCACGCCTTTGGTCGATGCAACTCCGTCAAACCGTGGATCGAGCGCCCAGCCTCGCGCGCACGCGCGGCCCAGCGCCTTGAACGCGGCTTCTGCAAGGTGGTGCGGATCCTCGCCGGCAAGCCGATCGACGTGAATGGTCGCTCGGGCATTCGCCGCGAAACTCCCGACGATGTGCGCGATCATAACGGTTTCGAGATCTTCGATACGCTCGACGCGAAGGTCCAGCGCGGTGCGCGCATAGATGCGTCCGCCAAGGTCGACGGCGACGCGAACGAGCGCGTCATCCATCGGCAACGTGACCTCGCCGTAGCGGGCGATCTGCGAACGGTCGCCGAGCGCTTCATCGAGTGCGCTACCCAGCACGATCGCGACGTCTTCAATCAGGTGATGGCGAATAGCATCGAGCGAGCGGGCCTCGATCTCGAGACCAGCACGGGCATGAAACGCAAATTGCGCGAGCAGGTGATCGAGCATGAGCAGGCCGGTCTCGATGCGGACCTTCGGCTCGCCGTCGAGCGCGAGCGCGACGCGC
>Ga0302177_10002839_pt1 | contig 12103 bp, 7 predicted proteins | sample I_Palsa_E1_2_FD_198780 | JGI IMG/M metagenome (GOLD analysis project Ga0302177, IMG submission 198780) | Peat permafrost microbial communities from Stordalen Mire near Abisko, Sweden - I_Palsa_E1_2 | ecosystem: Environmental > Terrestrial > Soil > Palsa > Peat permafrost | place: Sweden: Abisko... | reverse complement strand
ATATCGCCCGACGGCAAATTTGTCGCGTATACCCTGCAGGAAGGCAGTCCGATCCCCCAAACGAAATACGCCGTGATTCCAGCCGCCGGAGGGTCCGCTCTACAGACATTTCTGCGGCCGTCTGGGTCGGGGCCGCCGCACTGGTCGCCTGACGGTAAGGGATTGGATTTTCTGCTGACTCGCAAGGGTGCTACGAACGTCTGGGAGCAGCCACTGACAGGCGGCGAGCCGCACCCGGTTACCGACTTTACCTCCGGTCGCATTTTCGGTTTCTCGTGGTCGCGCGACGGCAAACAATTATTCCTGGCTAAGGGAATCCGGACGAGCGATGTTGTTCTGATCAGCAACTTCCGATAGAGCTCAAGACTGCAATCCAGCTGGCGCGCGCGAGCAAAGTTGTCTCGCACATCGTGAAAGAAGCCAAAGCCACCCTGCTGCTTCAGCCCTTCGAGGGCATTGGCCATCACCCGGTTAACCTCCTGGTGGTCGGGGCCGGAGCCGAACAATGTGCGCAGCACGCCGATGCGCGCGCCTTTCAAGGCTGTGCGGTCGAGAAAAGATGTATAGGTCCTGGGAATCTTGCCGACACCCAGCGCGGTTACGGGATCGTCTGGATCGTAGCCCGCCATCACGTCTAGCACGACCGCCGCATCGGCTACGGTTCGCGTTATCGGCCCAACTGCGTCCTGGGTAAACGAGCAAGGGATCACCCCCGCGCGACTGATCAACCCACGCGTTGGACGAATACCCACCAGGCTGTTAGCTGAGGATGGCGAGCGGATCGAGTTTACCGTGTCCGAACCTGTGCCCACGGCAGCGAAGTTGGCGGCCAAGGCAGCGCCCGTGCCGCCGGACGATCCGCCCGGCGTTCGCGTCAGCTCGTAGGGGTTCTTCGTCTGCCCACCCAGCGAACTCACCGTTATGCCGGTGATCGCCAGCTCGTGCAGATTAGTTTTCCCTATGATCAGGGCTCCGGCCTGGCGCAAGCGCACAACGGTGAACGCATCCTCGGCCGGCTGCATACCCTTTAGCGCCAGCGAACCGCCCGTGGTCGGCATATCGGCGGTGTCAAATAGGTCCTTCAGCACCAGAGGAATGCACTGCAGCGGCTCGAGCTTGGCGCCCTGACTGAAGGCCTTGTCCATGGCGTCAGCCTGCTCGAGAGCCTTGGGATTGACGTACAGCATGGCGTTGATGGCTGGACCCTGCTGATCATAGGCCTTGATCCGGTCCAGATACTGCTGGACCAGGTCGCGGCAAGTCAGCCTACCGCTCTGGAAGGCGCCGTGGATATCGCTGATGGATGCCTCCATCAGCTGAAATTGCCGCCCAAAGGCATTCGCGGCCACGAGAACCACTCCCGCTGCCAGCACGAGAATCTTCGTCTTTAGGCGCACAGATTTCCTCCGGGGATTGGAATCGGAATTTCGTTTGAGTCCTGAGAACACGGAGTATAGCGGTCACGAGAGAATTTGCAACACTGATGCCGCCCTCGACGAACGGTGTATCTAGTCGATGCAGCCTAATGGTGAAGTAGCGGCAGTGAAGTTGCTGTAAGCGGGCGTTAGCACTCTCGTTGAGAATTGGTCGAAGTCAGTGAGTCGACGGCTGGCTGCCTAATTCCATTCACAATGAACAAGCTTTGTTGACTCTTTTAGGAGTAGTAATCCTCGGAAGCTGTGCCCTGCTTCACCCGCGCAACCGTCACCCGTGGAGGTCTGGACTGGGTGAAATTTCGCTCGAAACCCGCCGCCATCGGAAGCACAGGCTCTGAACGGAGCATCGAGGGCGGCTGGTAGTCCCTATTGCTACTTTGCGAAATATTTCTCGAACAAATCGCGGGACCGTTCCGCACCTTCATCACTCAGCAGAACAGATTTTGCTTTTGTCGCGGGATCCGAAATGAAACCTTCTGATGAAGTCGATCGAGGACATCCCAACTCTGACCTTTCCACGCCCGCCATCTGGGTTTGTCTTTGAAGCTAGTCAGGTACAGCAAAGCTAGTACCACCTCGTCGACCTTTTCTTCATCTATCTCCATGAAGCACCCTCCGCCGAGAAGATGACACGAACTCGGCAAACAGAATATCCATGTCGTCGCCGATCCCATACCGAGCTCACGACCAATGCTCCGCACATGGTCTGGCGTGCCGAGAAGAGGATTGCGGACGGTTCCGGAGTTGACTGCATCGGTTGTGGTTCGGAGCGGCTGCTCAAACATATGCACCAACGCATCACAGTGCGCGGCGTCTTGATGGTCCACGTCTCGACAAAATCCAGCCGCCTGCTGGCAGTAGTAAACCATCAACTCCGCCACTCCCGAGCTGAATAGTCCTCTAAATTGAGGCGTACGGCAGCGGATCAAGTTGCAGTCAGCGACGATCGCCTTCCTAAAACCCTCTCAGCATTGCGGAGGTCCTTGCGGCGAGTGGACCGTCGCTAACTTTGGTCCCATCCTTCCAAACGGCACGAATGGTTTGCGTATTATGAATGTCTTGAGATGGATCTTTTTCCAAAACAATGAAATTAGCTTTTTTCCCCGCTGTGAGCGTTCCGTACTGATCTGCGATGTGGAGCAGCTCGGCTGCGTTCAGGGTAGCAACAGTGATCGCCTGAAGAGGTGTCAGACCCGCCTGGACCATCAGCGCCAATTCCATATGTTCGGCAAATCCCTGAGTTCGGATTGGAGTTGCTCCCGAATCCGTGCCCAGTGAAACGAGAATGCCGGCGTCGTAGATCTTCTTCAGATTGCGCATAGCTTGCGGCAATGCGGCTTGCTCTTGTGCGGTGACTTTGTCTGATTGCACCTTCGCTTTGTACTCTGCGCTGGTGACCATCTCCAGAACTCCTGGATCTAATGCTGCGCTGAAGAAAGGATCGCCAATCCACTTCGGCGAATCTCGGTACGCGACGGCGAAATCGTCCAGCGAAAGCGTTGGAATGTAGGCCACATGGCGCTTCTTCATCTCTGCGATTAAAGCGTCATCAACGTCAGCATCTCGAATGCTGTGCGCGAGGACATCGACTCCATCGGCCACCAGCAAGCGAGCATCCTCGAGATGGTATACATGAGCAGCAACTCGAAGGCTGTGCTTGTGTGCTTCGTCGATAATTGCGCCATAGATTTCAGGTGGCAACTTCGGATACTTTCCCCAGAAATCATCCACCCAGACCTTAATGAAATCCGGCTTCTGGGGAACTTGCTGCGCAACCTCGCTGCGGGCTTCGGCTGGCGTCTCGGGACGAAGAACTTCGGTAAAGCCCATTCCGGCCGGAGGCACCCCGTTCTTCGCACCAAAGCCAATACCTGCCGTGTACACGTCAGCTCCCGGAAGCGCGCCGCGGCGGGACTCCTCGCGGATCTCAGCGAAGCGCTTTCCGTCCGTGCCCATAGAGAGTACCGCTCCAACCCCGTATTCCTGGTACCTCGACAACTGATGACGGAAATTGTCGTCGGTCTGGTTCGCCGCTGACTGGGTGGTGCCCATCGTGAGCCCGAGGTGTCCGTGGGCGTTGATGATCAAAGGCATGATGGTTTGACCCTGCAGATCGATCACCTTCGCGGACGATGGCGCGTGCTCATTCCCTGCGGCAATCGACTGAATCCGGTCTCCTTTGATCACGACGGTTCTGTTGCGTTGGGCGGGCTTTCCAGTGCCGTCTATGACCGTGACGTTTGTCAGCACAATTTGCTGCTGTGCAAACGCGCCGGCGCACATCATTACTGCGAGCACTGTAAGGACTTCGAACTGGAGTTTTAAAACGCCAGACCGGAACCTACCTTCAAACACATACATTGGATTCTCCTTGTCCGCCTTCAATCAATTGCCGGCCCTGTCCACGGAAGCGGACGTGAACCGCCGAGCATCGTACAAACGTCAAGACATCACGCTTATAAGCCTTCTGGTTGCTGCCCAAGGGCGGCAAGCCTGCCACCTTTACGAACGCTGCAAAGTGCCGCATCGTCGGGCCCGTCCTCGCACCCGTTCGGTCAATAAATGATTTGGCGGAGCCACTCGTTCGGTCGGATCATAGCATTTGCAATTTTCTTCACATCAGCAGTGGTCAACTCGAGACCGGGCGCTGCGATCGTATCATCCAGTTGATGGGGTGAGCGAGCGCCGACGATGGCGGCGGTGACTGTCCGGCGAGGGTAGCTCACGGCGAACGGAACCGAAAACGGTAGACTATACATCGACGGACGCGTTGCCCGCCGAGAGGCTGGTTGTCGCCAAAGCAACGAACTGCACCGGCCGACGGCGCGTGGCAGCATTATAGGCCTGTAGCGATAGTTGATGTAACCAGGCGTCAGCGCGCAAAACCCCTTAATGAGGTTATGGCGACCACTAGCTACCGGGAGCAACTGCAATTCAAGGCGTCCATCGACAATGATGGTCAGAAGCCAGGAAACGAGCATTCGCATGGCCGATCAATCCTGGATGAAACATTCGAGCGCTGAGGTTGACGGGACGGATTTTTTTAGTATTGGCGACCATCATATTGTGCACCATACCCATTGTTCACAATACCGAAGATCACGACGGCCTTCGACAGCCGGTCATGGTGATGCTTGTGTAATTCGTATGACACAGCGGCATCAATGACTAGCAACCCGCCGAAATATCCAACCGCCAATGCGTTGCCGTGGGAGACGAAGGGACGAGCAATAGGGTCGGCTTCAATCGCCAAGCCGGGATGGTCCATGCCTCGCATGGTGTAGTAGAAGTCAGCGCCCTTGGCAGCGGCATCCAGTGCGAGGAGTGCGGTATTCGCTTTGGTCCAGAAGCTTGTGGATGGAGAGTTTGGGAGTTCAGCGCCCCCGGCGAAAGCTGCTTGTGCCTGCACATTGATCGAGGTCGCAAGGAGAAGGACAATAGCGATCGGTAAAGAAGTCAATTGCGGGCCTCTGTGTGTTCCGAAATGCCTGCTGGTGCGCTGGACGCGGGAAATGCGGCCCTAGAACGTTGATGCTGATCCCATCGCCTCGGGGTTGGCGCAAAGTCATCGCTGCATTTCGGGGGCCAGTGAGGCCGACGAAACTGAAGCGAGATGGCTGCCAAGTGGAGCAGCCGACACAGCTGATTCATTGGGTTTCCTTAAGTTGATAGAGTTGAGGTGAAAGATCATTCACTAGGAGAGAATTTCTTTGCCTCGGGCCAATAGTCTCTGACCGTACGGCTTTAACCGTGTGCACGTCATTGCGCCCGAACGGTACGCGCATCGCAAGGTTGATAATGCCGAAGTTCGTGCGAATCCTTGTTTCTGGTGGCCTCCAGGAAGAACCGCCTCTTCATGGCCGCCAGCTAGTCCCCCCTACTCCCGCTAAGTCAATACCAAAGGAGCCCGGGACGCCCTGAGTTTTGACTTCTTTTTGAAACCGGGCGACAGCGCTCAGAACCGTCCTCGCGGACCAAAAACTGGCTCGGACCCTCATCAAACGGGACGTCGTTCGGACCTATCACCACGACACCATGAACGTTCGGGTCCAAAAGGATGCGACATTGAGACAATCCTTGTCGCGCCCTCCCGATTGGCGAGTTGAAAATCGTATTCCGCTTCGCGGGAACGAGAGCGTGGTTTTCAACGACTCTTTTTCGATGATTCTGCCAAGCACCCTGTAGAGGGGGAAGAGTGTAGTCACTTCCGTAACCAGGTAACCAATTGCGCAGCGGGTCTCTTTCGGTTTTACTAAAAGTACGACTGCCTCTGGACCGTTTCCGTGTTAATTCGAAGGAGCTACTTTGGTTGAGGATCCCAAATGGGAGCTGGCTTTGCTCGCCACTGTGCAGAGCTTCTACCACCGCCTGCTGAGTGACCAACTCGGCGGCGAGCTGCCTGCGCCTGCAGAACTTGCTCCTGACATGATCAGCCACGCTGAGGATGTGCCTTCAATCCTCAATAAAATGCACCTCTGGGTTCAGCTCCTCGACATGGCCATCACTCCCGCAATGCTGCGACTTGGAGTGTCCGATCTCGACCCCGAGGTTGCCGAAGCGCTGCTGCGCTACTTCGCCCGTCATCGCGACGATTCCGCCGCCAATCGTGACAAGACCGACCTGGTCGCGACTTTCTTATTTCGCCACCCTCGAGTGGCCGGCCAGTGGGAACGTCGCGGCTATGGCCTCGATGGGTCCATTCCTCTGTCCCCTTTTGAAATCGCGCTGCTCGAGATCCTCTCGGAGTCCGACGTCCCCGTGCTCTCCGACAACGACGTGCAACAGCTGCGGGAATTCGGACCTCTGCTCGAACAGGCAAACCGGTTCCAGGACTTCACCGCCCTCATGGACTCTGGCATCATCGAGCGTGTGCGCGAGTTGAAGGCATCGCTTGACGAATCCATATATCATCCCGGCGTGCTGGCCACGCTTGCGCCCTACAACGCCGCATTCGGCGATCGCTTCAATACGCTGTTCAACGCCGCTACGCAAGAAATCAAGGATTTTGCCGATCGCCTCGAAGAACTCGGCGGAAGCATTCTCAGCACAATCGACGGCGTCGAAGTCACCGTCGATCACATTCACGCGCTGAATCAGGAAGCCTTGCTGAAGGCCGACTACACTGCGGCGCTCGAAAAATTCCGCCGCGTCTCGCGGCTGAAAAAAGAGCTGGAACGGAGGCCGCCGATCCGGCGCAACCCTTTGGATTTTGCTTCTTCCCGCGCGGGGGAAGGCGGCGCTGGCGCGGCTCCGGCACCAGCGCTTGTCTCGACGTATGTTCCCGCTTCGATTACAGCGCAGGCGCTGTCTTTGGAAGAAGCCAAGCTGCGGAGGGTGGAGGAATCGATTCGGGTGTTCGTGCGCGTTGCCGATCCGAAATTGCGGCAAGTAGTGCCGATGCGCTATTTCAACCTTACGCTGAGTCCCGCCGAGGTCGAAGTCTACACCGCCGATTATCTCGAACAAACCGGCCCACGCGCCGACGCTGCCCGAATGCTGCTGCGAGTGGTCGCAATGAACGCTCGCATCACAACAGAAATTGAGGAGCTAAGGCGATCGCGGACTTCCCGCTCCCTATGGAAACTTCACGCCGACTCTCTGGTAGTTCTAATTGACCTGGCGAAACGTCTGGCCGAAGCTGTAGCCCAGCTTGCTGTTTCGATCGGCCGCCAGACCTCGCCGCATCCAAGCGTCGAACCTCTTCACAACTCGCTCGAAAAACTGCGTGAGCGGACCGCTGGGGCGGCGAAGCTTATCGCCGTCGGGTGAGCTCCGTTCCCGGCCTCAGTCCTCTAAAGTCTGAGCAATCGATTCAATCGAGACGGGTTGGCCGACTAAAGTTCGAGAGTAGAACCGCTTCGATGGCAACGACGACCGCAAGCAGAGAAAATGTATAGGCAAACGGTTGTATAGTGCTGAACTTCCCGGTATTCAGCAGCGGCCATGCCAACAAGAGCGCCAGAATAAGGACGGGCTGTCTGCCCGTCCCTATTTATATCTTCGTGTAGTCAAAAACCGCCGCCAGCCTCAGTGAATATCGAATTGCTCCTGATGCAGCGCCGGATCCGACTTCACGATAATCGTTTTCTTGGTGAGCTCTTCCATCTCATTGAGCAGCTTCGCGTTGTTGGCCTTCAACGCTTTCGCAACCTCCGGATTCACGCGCAGCATCACATCGCTGTGCTCCAAATGATTCGCGATCTTCCGCATCTCAACGTATATCTCGTTACAAATGGTGTTCACGGCTTTCACGAAGCCCGTAGATTGGCAATATGGGCACGGTGATCCAATCGTTCGTTCGAGCGACTGCTTTACCCTTTTGCGGGTGATGGCCACCAGGCCAAAGTCGTTAAACTGAAGCACCTTCGACGGCGCCCGATCATAGCGCAATGCCTCTTCGAGAGCCTGCATCACCTTCTGCCGGTTACGACGCTCATCCATGTCGATGAAGTCGATGATGATAATGCCGCCCAGATCGCGAAGCCGCACCTGGCGCACGATTTCCTTGATCGCATCCACGTTGGTTTTCACGATCGTGTCTTCCAAGCGAGCCGTCTTGCCCACGTATTTGCCGGTATTCACGTCGATTGCGACCAACGCCTCGGTCTGATTGATCACGATGTAGCCGCCGCTCTTCAGCCAGACTTTCGATTTCAAGGCCTTGTTGATTTCCTCGTTCAGCCCAAACTGATCGTAGAGCGGCGTCTCTTTCGTATAGAGCTTGACGCGTTTCACCAGACCCGGCTGAAAGCGATTGGCAAAACGCACGATGCGCTCGTATTCCTGCTCCGTGTCGACCCAGATGACAGAGAAATCCGAGCTCACCTGATCACGCAAAACTCGCTCCACCACGTTCAGATCGTGATAGATCAGCGCCGGAGCCTTGCTGCCATCGGAACGCTGCTTTATTTCGCTCCAAAGATTCTTGAGAAAGCGGATATCGGCTCGTAATTCCTCATCCGACGCCCCGGCCGCCGCCGTGCGCACAATGAAACCGCCGCCGCCGTTTTCGCGTTCGCTCTGGATGATCCGCTTCAGCCGTTGCCGCTCTTCTTCGGACGCGATCTTGCGCGATACGCCGGTATGATTCACCGTCGGCATGAAAACGAGAAATCTTCCCGGTAGCGCAATGTGACTGGTGATCCGTGCGCCTTTTTTCGCGATCGGTTCCTTCGCAATCTGGATCAGTACTTCCTGACCTTCTTTAAGCAGTTCGCTGATCTGCGGCACGACCGTATTTTCGCGACTGCGAAAACGGCGTCCACCGCGCCGTCCGCGGCCTCGATCGAATCCCCGTTCTGGGCCCCGGCGCTGCGTTCTCTGTAATAATCTCGCCTCCGGCGCTGGACCGCGAACCTCCGCACTCGCATCCACCATGCCGGCGCCAATCGCTTCGGCCTCGAGCAGTGCTTCCGCTTCCGCTTGCGCCTCTTCGAGCTCCAGCTCCTCGGCTTCCCGCTCTTCGGCTTCGAGCACGGCTTCAGGAACAGCTTCGCTGGTTGCAACCGGCTCGGTGCCCGCAACCAGCACCGGAGCAATCTGTTCCACGGTGGCTTCGGAGAGCTCTCCATTCGACATCCGCGTCTCTTCTTCCACTTCCTCAAAACCCTCGTCATCCCCAGGTTCTTCGCCGTATGAAACCAGATCGACCTCTTCCTCCTCGATCTCCTGTTCCTCCACGTCACCGTGAGTGATCGCGTGCTTGGCGCTGTGCGTACCGAGTGGCGCAGCCGTCAGGTCTTCGTGGCGGGATTCGTGCGGAATAATCGACGGTGCCGAGTAGGGCACAGGCGCTCGCGCCTCGCTCCTCAACTCCGCTATTTCCGGCGTCACGCCAAAAGCAGTCTGTCGCCGCTCCTCAAAAGTTTCGGCTTTAGGCGCAAGCTCATGTTGTTTCTGAACCGGCTCCGCGACTTCGACGGCAAAAATCGGCTCATCTTCAGGAAAGGTCGATAAAATCGATGGCAGCGCGGGTTCGGTCTGACTAGTCTCGGCGGACACGGGTGAAGCTGTGATCGGACTTTCAGTCAGATTGTCAATTGGGCTCGGAGCTGTATTCTGCCCCTGCCGCTGATACTTCGAGATCGATTCGCCCGGAAGCACGATCGGCTGATATCCCGGCGGCGGACCGTAATCGTAATCACGACCGGTACGACCTGTCGGCGTCGGCCTCTGGAATCGCGAGTCCGAACTGCCGCGTCCCGGACGGTCACCACGGTTGAAGCGGTCGCTGCGTGCTTCGGTCCGAGGCTCGTTTCTCGGTTCGTTGTGTACTTCACCCGCAGTCTCACTGCGTACCTCGCTTCGAGGTTCACTTCGGCCTTCGCTGCGCTCTGCGTTCGGTCCGCGTCCAATTTCTCCGCGGCGCCCGCGGCGGCGACGGCGCCCGCGAAAATCCCGCGGAGCGCTTACATGATCTGCCTCTGCCGAAGAAACCGATTCCGCCTCTTTACCATCGGGCGCCGTACTTCCCGGCTCGGCACTCTGCCCATCAGCAGTCGGAGCAGATTCTGCACCGACGTGCGGGCGCGCCTCCGTTACCGGACGATTCGCGGGAATCGCTTCATCCAAATCCTCATCCTGCTGTTCCAGATCCATGAAATCGGAGACGTACAGAAAGGCATCGCGTTCGAGTCCAATGTCGACAAATGCCGATTGCATGCCGGGCAGCACGCGGGTGACTCGGCCCTTATAAATCGAGCCTGCTAAGGTGTATTCGTTTTCTCTTTCGAGGTAAATTTCTGCTAGCTGATCGTCTTCCGTGATCCCCACTTTGGTTTCGTGGGGCGTAGTCGATACATACAATTCCTTGTTCATTTCTACTCCGGTTTTCTCGCCGGAACAGAAGCGCAAGGCGGACCGAGGGATCGATAGCGTTCAGCGCCGCTCCACGTGGTCCTCAGACAGCGCGGATTTCGCTGGCCGGGGTGTGGGGTAGGAGCGGGCACGGTCCTCGGATTCTTCCCGGGACCTACACTGCAGTGAAATGTTGGTACTTGTCTGCACTGATCGCGTTAAGCCTGTTCTCAGGTTTTGTGGCCACTCTCTCGCGTTCCGCTAAGGGGGCCGTTCCCCGCCTGACTGGCTTCAATCCTGTCCGGCTTTGACTTCTGCCGGCATTCTGCCCTCCTTTTTCGCGAGGGCCTTCGTAATCTTGTTTCGTCTTTCTTGTGAATCCTTGTTTTGCGGCGCCGTCCTCGCATTGAGAGAAGCGATTGAGAATGGCGCCCCAACTCCTGCCTACCGTCTTAGTTCACGAAACGGCGCATCCGGACGTTCATCACCATCCCCAGCGCCAAAAACATGAAAAGAACGGAAGACCCACCGTAACTCATGAGCGGCAGAGGTATTCCCGTCACCGGCATAAAGCCAACCACCATGCCGACGTTGACCAGAACGTGAAAGCTAAGCACAGCCACCACACCCATCACCAGAAATGCCCCAGCGCGATCTGGCGCCGTTTGAGCATTTTGGGTCAACCGCATCAGCACTATAAAGTATAACAGCAGTAACCCCAGAGCACCTACAAACCCGTGTTCCTCGGCAAACGCGGCAAAAATAAAGTCGGTTTGCGGAACTGGAAGAAACGCCAGATGCGTCTGCGATCCCTGGCTGCTTCCCCATATCCCGCCCGAGCCGACGGCAATCAACGACTGATTCACTTGATACCCGGAACCCTGCCGATCCTCATCCGGATTTCTAAAGCTGGTCAGCCGCTCCTTCTGGTACGGTTTCAACACTTTAATCCAAGCTACCGGTAGCAGCATGCCCGCGATGGCGAGTACGATCGCCGCCTGTCTCCATCGCAATCCGCCCAGAAAAAGGCACATAATCGCCACCGGCAGATAGGTCAGCGCTGTCCCCAGGTCGGGCTGCGCCAATACCATCAGCATCGGGACTCCGACGATCGCGCCCGCCTTCATAAAATCGGACCACGACAGGTCGCTATTGGGTAAATCGGCAAAATACTTCGCTACCGTCAGGATCAGGATCAATTTCACCCACTCCGACGGCTGGAAATGAGCTCCACCCGGCATCTTGATCCAGCGCCGGGCGCCCAGATATTTTTGCCCAAACAAAAGCACCGCAATCAGAGATGTCAGCGAGGCAACATAGATCCAATGGATTTTTTCGAGCAATGCCTGATAGTTGAAGAGGCTGACGAGAAACATCGCGGCGACGCCCGCGAGGATCCAGTAGATTTGCTTGATGTGGGCGCCGGCAAACTTCGTATGCTCGGTAGCACTGCGAATCTGCACCACACCCAAGGCACAGATCAACAGCATGAACCCCATCAGGAGCCAGTCGAAATCTCGAAAGGAAACGTAACGCGACATTAATTCAGCACTTACCTACACAAATTGCACAGAACGCACTGAGAGAAGTCGCTCGCACTACGATTTACTGACAGGGAGTAGCAGGACAGCTTGGACTGACCGGTGGCGTCGACCGAGTCCAGATCCATATGGCAGCGCCGCCCGCAGCAGCCAATCCGCCATACACCACTGGTGTCGAACTCATCACACCGCCGCCGGCCGCCGTTGCCGCGCCTGATCCATGATGGTGCTTTTTCTTCTTTTGATCGTCGCTTGTATCATCGCGCGTGGTTTGCTCGCCCTGCGTCAGGGTGGTCGTTCCCTTGTCGTCCTGCACGGTAAGGTCGCCCT
>Ga0302177_10002827_pt1 | contig 12122 bp, 17 predicted proteins | sample I_Palsa_E1_2_FD_198780 | JGI IMG/M metagenome (GOLD analysis project Ga0302177, IMG submission 198780) | Peat permafrost microbial communities from Stordalen Mire near Abisko, Sweden - I_Palsa_E1_2 | ecosystem: Environmental > Terrestrial > Soil > Palsa > Peat permafrost | place: Sweden... | reverse complement strand
CGATAATCCTCGAGAACCTTATCCATCTTCTCCACCGTCAGGTTCTCATGAAAATCGTAGTTCACCTGCGCCGCCGGAGCCCAACTGCACGCTCCAATGCACTCCACCTCTTCCAGCGTGAACAAACCGTCGGGAGTCGTTCCCTTGTGCCCGACGCCCAGCTTCTTCGCGCAGTGCTGCAAAATCTCTTCGCCGCCGCGCACCAGACAACTGATATTCGTACAAACCTGCACGTTGAACTTCCCGCGCGGTTTGGTGGTCAGCATCGAGTAATAGCTGATCACGTTGCGCACTTCGAGTTCCGTCAAATCGAGGCGGCCAGCGAGTTCCTGAATCACCTCGTCACTCAGAAATCCAACTTCATCCTGCGCATAAAGAAGCGTTGGCACCAGCGCAGACCGCTTCGTTGGATAGTGCGGCACCATCTCCGCAAACCGCGCCTCGAATTCGTCCGAGAACTTCACCGGTCGATTTCTCCCAGGACGATATCGATACTCCCAATCGCTGCCACAACATCCGCAATCAGTCCGCCCTCGCACATCTTCGGCAAAGTCTGCAAATTCGCCAGGCAAGCCGCCCGCATATGCACGCGATAGGGCTTGGCCGTGCCGTCACTCACAATGTAGTAGCCCATCTCGCCGCGCGGCGACTCAACCGCCTGATAAACCTCGCCCGCCGGCACCGCGAAACCTTCGGTAATAATCTTGAAGTGGTAGATGAGCGCTTCCATCTGCGTCTTCATTTTCTCCCGGTCCGGCAGCACAATGCCGGGAGCGTCGGCCTTGATGGGGCCTTCCGGCATGCCCTCCAGAGCCTGTTTCACGATCTCATTCGATTCCCGCAGTTCCCGCACCCGGCACATGTAGCGCGCGAAAACATCGCCCTCCTGCGCTACTGGCACGCTGAACGTGAAGTTTTCATAGCCCGAGTAAGGCATATCGCGCCGCAGATCGAGATCCACGCCACTTCCGCGCAGCGTCGGCCCAGTCGCCCCCAAAGCAATCGCATCTTCGGCCGTCAACCGTGCCACGCCCTTGGTGCGCATCATAAAGATAGGGTTTCCCGTGAGCAGGTTTTCATATTCATCCACCTTCTCGGGAAAATATCCCGCAAACTCGCGCACCCGCTCAAAGAATCCCAGCGGCGGCTCCAGCGCCACTCCTCCCACGCGAAAGTAAGAGGTCATCATGCGCTGTCCGCTGATCATCTCGAACATCTTCAACACTTCTTCGCGCTCGCGGAAGCAATACAGAAACACCGTCAGCGCCCCAATATCCATCGCATGCGTGCCCAGCCAGACCAGGTGCGAGTTGATCCGCGTCAGCTCGTTCATCAGCACCCGCATCCATTGCGCCTTCGGCGGAATCTCGAGCCCCAGCAGCTTTTCCACGGCCAGAACGTAACAAAGATTGTTGGTCATGGGGCACAAGTAATCGATCCGGTCGGTCAGCGGCACCACCTGCTGATAAAACTTGGCCTCGCAGGTCTTTTCGATTCCCGTGTGCAGGAATCCAATATCGGGCATGATCCGCACGATGGTCTCACCATCGATCTCCAGCAGCACCCGAAGCACGCCATGCGTCGAAGGATGCTGCGGCCCCATGTTCAGGATCATCGTTCGATCCTGGCCGGGTTCAAGAACGGGAGTGGGCGCGAGGTGAGCCATAGCCTAACGGTAGCCCTCCACCGGATAATCTTTGCGCAGCGGATGGCCTTCCCAATCCTCGGGCATCAGAAGCCGCCGCAGATAAGGATGTCCCGTAAAGCGAATCCCGAACAGGTCAAAGACCTCGCGTTCGAAATAGTTGGCCCCCGGCCATAGTGAGGTCAGTGATTCCACCGCCGGGCTGGCGCTATCCAGGCGAACTTTCAGCCGCACGCGCTCTTTCTGCGGAATCGAAAGCAAATGGTAGATCACTTCAAACCTGGGCTCCGCCGGATACCAATCCACGCAGGTAATGTCGGAAAGGAAGTTGAAGGCGCACCCGGCGTCGTCGCGGAGAAGAGCGCAAACCTCGCGGATATTCGCGCGATCGACGTAAATCGTCATCTCCCCGCGGTCAAACTTCACGCCCGCAATGGCCGCCGCATTCCAGGCCAGCAACCGCGCGACTGCGGGATGACCCTTCAGCTGTTCGAGATCGGTGATGGCAGGCGCCAACGCCATTAGCGTGCTCCCCGCCGCGCCGGGTCCGGCCCCCAGTCGAGAACGCCCTTCTTCCACACATAGAAGAATCCGACCAGGACAATGCAGATATATACAAACATCTCCCACAAACCAAAGTGCTTAAGATCCCGCAAAATGACCGCCCAAGGATAGAGAAAAACCGCCTCTACGTCGAACAGAATGAACAGCATAGCCACCAGATAGAACTTCACGGAAAAGCGCCCGCGCGAGTCCCCCACCGGCGTCATGCCACATTCGTAAGCAGACATCTTGGCTCGCGTCGGTTTCCGCTGCCCAATCAGCCAGGAAAGCGAGATAATTGCCGTCGCGATTCCGCCAGCCAGCAAAATGTGGATCAGAAATGGCAGGTAGCCAGCGAAATAATTGTCGGGCATAGGATAGGCTATATATAATTCGCGCCAGCGTTGCGTAAACATTCTAGATTAGGTGCTGGCGCGCGAGAGTGTCAAGGGAACGGAGAACAATTTGGTAATTGTGTAATCGGGTAATTTTGTAATTTGAAAATCAAACCCAAAAGCGCTGTAGACTTAAGCGCGCTCGGATTTTCAATTTACAAAATTACCAAATTAAAATTCCCATGTCGGGACCAGAGGATTTGCGTGATCGAACGAAGTCGTTCGCGATCCGTATTGTTAAGCTCTACCGATCGTTGCCGCACACCGCCGATTCTCAGGTCGTGGGCAAGCAGCTTTTGCGCTGTGGCACCTCTGTCGCTGCAAACTATCGAGCAGCTTGCAGAGGAAGATCGCGGGCCGAATGGATTGCCAAGATCGGACTCGTGGTAGAGGAGGCGGACGAAACTGTCCTTTGGCTGGAAATGTTGTCGGATTGTGACATCGTGCCCAGGCAGCGCTGCGAAGAGATATTGAAAGAAGCGCGTGAACTGAGCGCAATCTTCACCGCGTCTCAGCACACAGCGCGGCGGACGGGTTAAATTACCAAATTACAAAATTACAAATTCCTCATGATCTTCGGCTTTAATACCGACGTCAAGCACGGCGACACCATCTACCACGTGCAAAGCGAAGCCCGCGAGAGCGAAAAGCTGCTCCAGACTCAAGTCTTCGTGCGCGGAAGATGCGTGGGCAAGCGGGCGATCTCCTATGCAAACTCGGCCTCGCAAGCCGGTTTTGGCGATCCCCAAAAAGAGCAGCAACTCCGCGACCAGCACCGCCTGGTGCTCGAGGCGATTCGGGAAGGGAAGCTCGAGGCCGTTTTGGACGGCGCCGAAACCGAGTCGTTGGCCGCCATCAAGCAATTGGATGTCGAGTGGATGAATGCCGCCTCGATCCACGCCAATCGAAACCTGACCATGCAACTACGCGTGACCGAGGGCGGCGCCGCAGTTCCCAATGCCCGTCTCACGTTTCGCTTCGCCCGTCCCGACGCCGCGCCTTTTTATACCCAGGCAGTCACCGACTCCGCAGGCAGCGCCGAGATCTCCATCGAAGTCGAGGAATCCGCGTTGCCAGACTCCTCCGTGCTGGTCCAAGCCAACCACGAAGGCCGCACCGCAACCCGCAAATTCGCCCTACGCAAGGCTGAATAATGTTGAAAATCTCGTGCCGGATTGATAAACTCACCGCGTGTAACTCTGGCCCGGCAAAGTAAGTCTAAGTTTACCCTTCCCCATCGCTCCTGAATCGGTTCGCTCGCTCTCAGAGCTGTTCGCATCAACGGGCCCACGTAGTTTGAATTTGCGGTTCCAAACCCCCGAACGGAGCCGTAAAGTCCCGAATGGAGTAACGGTATGAAGCCCTGCATGTTCATGCTCGTGGTTCTGCTTTCTCTTTTGCTAACCGCATGTGGTAGCCGCTACGGAAACTCCTCGACACCCCCGGCGACTTACACCATCGGCGGGATAGTCTCGGGTCTCTCCGGCACAGGCCTTGTGCTGCAGAACAATGGAGGCAACAATCTGTCGATCAGTGCCGATGGCACCTTCACATTCACTGCACCCGTCGGCAGTGGCGCGGCCTACAACGTCACGGTTGTAGCCCAGCCATCAAATCCGGTGCAGACTTGCAACGTGACAAATGGCAGCGGCACCGCCACTGCGAATGTTAACGGAATACAGGTCAATTGCACGACCGTCACATTCACAGTCGGAGGCGTCGTTTCGGGTCTCACCGGCACCAGCACAGGCCTATCGCTAACCAATAACGGCGACGACACTACAACGGTAAATGCCAGCGGAGCCTTCACTTTCGACCAAACCCTCGGTACCGGCTCTACCTATGCCGTATCGGTGACGGCCCAACCCACCGGACAAACCTGCGTCGTAACCAACGGCTCTGGAACCGTGACCAACAGCAACGTCACCAACGTCCAAGTCACGTGCGCACCCAACACATACAGCATCGGCGGCACAATCTACGGTCTATCCGGTGCAGGTCTCGTACTACAAGATGACGGAGGCGACAATCTTCCCGTCAGCCTCAATGGCAACTTCACCTTCGCCACAAAAATCGATTATGGAAACCCCTACGCCGTCTCGGTCCTAATCCAACCCTCGAATCCAACGCAAAGCTGTCGCATACCGAACGGTGCCGGAACCGTCCCTCCCAATGTCACCGCAATTCAGGTCGTCTGCGTCAACGGTAACGGCACGACAAATGTCTGGACATGGGAGAGTGGCTCTAACCAGAAGAATGACGGTGGCTCCTATGGATCGTTAGGCGTCTCCGCTCCCACAAACCTCCCGCCATCGCGGGGCAGGGCCGTCCCCTGGAAAGACACTGCCGGAAACTTTTGGATTTTTGGCGGCACAACCGGCGTAGTCGGCTCCTCCAACTACCTTAACGACCTTTGGAAATATAGTGCGGGCGAGTGGACATGGATGAACGGATCCAACCTCGAAGGTCAGGCAGGATCCTACGGTACCTTGGGAGTAGCCGCCCCATCCAACGTCCCTCAAGCCCGAGGAGGCTCGGCCCACTGGACCGACGCCGCTGGAAATTTTTGGCTCTTCGGCGGCTTCGGATATTTCGGGTCCAACGACTTGTCGGGAAGCCTCTCAGATCTCTGGCAGTATAGCCCCAGTACCGGCCAATGGACTTGGATGGGCGGGCCGCAAGGCTACAACCAGGCCGCTGTCTACGGCGTCATGGGAGCCGGCGCTCCCGGCAATATTCCCGGACCGCGAGAAAATTCCGCCAGTTGGACCGACGCGGCAGGGAATTTCTGGCTCTTCGGCGGCTTCGGAATCGACTCCACAGGCACTCTCGGCGACCTCAACGATATTTGGAAGTACGACGGTACTCAGTGGACTTGGGTGGGTGGTTCGGATTTGGCTGCACAGCCTGCTGTCTACGGCGTTCAAGGCATACCTTCTCCAAGCAACACTCCAGGTGACCGTGATGGTGCCGTCGTCTGGACCGACGCTTCAGGAAACGTATGGCTCTTCGGCGGAGAACCCGACTCTATAAATGAAACCTTCTACGATTTCAATGATTTATGGGAGTACAGTGCCGGCCAGTGGACCTGGGTGGGCGGTTCCAATCAGCCGAACCAGGCGGGGTCTTATGGAATCCTCGGTATAGCGTCCTCCAGCAACATCCCCGGCCCACGCGATGGTGCCGTTTCCTGGACCGACACGGCGGGAAATTTCTGGCTCTTCGGTGGTGAAGACAACCTCGGCAATACGTACGATGATCTCTGGGAGTACAGCGCCGGCCAGTGGACTTGGGTGAGCGGCTCGAATGCGTGCTGCCAATCGGGAGTCTACGGCACGCTCGGAACCCCAGCCCTGACCAACGTACCCGGGGCCCGCTTTCAAGCGACTCCATGGATCGACTCCAGCGGAGTTTTTTGGCTTTTTGGCGGCTCAGATTCCGGTAATTTTTTTGGCGTCGAATTCAACGACCTGTGGAAGTACCAACCATAGGGCTCGTGCGCCGGGCTTCGTCAAGGGCTGCTAGAATTCTCTGTACAGAATTCTGCATTCGATGAAAATTCATCTCAACGGAGAAGAGCGTGCGATTGCCAAGCAGGCCCAGTCCGGCTCGTTAACTCTCGCCGAATTGATCGAATCCCTGGGTATGAAGCCCGACCGTGTCGCCGTTGAACTCAATGGTGAAATCGTTCCTCGCGCACTCTGGTCCCAGACCCAACTCAAAGACGGAGATCGCCTGGAGATCGTCCAATTCGTAGGCGGCGGCTCTCTGTGATCCCCGTGTCCCCTGTGGTAAAAGCCTCGGACCTTTCAGGTTTTCAAATTACCCAATTACAAAATTACCCAATTACTAAATCTTCCCCGCATTCTTCTAGTTAACCCCTCCTCGTGCGAATCCTTGTTGACTCCCGCCAAGGCATGCCTACAATGTTTGAAACATTTGCGTGGTAGATTGTTTGAAACAAGATCGGGGAAGAATGCAGGACCGGTTTTCATCCCAGGAAGTGATAGCCCTGACCAGGATTACCGCCCGCCAGCTCCAGTGGTGGGATGAGCGGGGAGTGGTGAAGCCCGAACGCCAGGGTCATCGCCGCGTGTATTCGATGCAGAACCTGAATGAAGTGGCCGTCATCTGCGAGTTGCGGCGCAAGGGCTTCCCCTTGCAGGGTGTCCGCAAAGTGATGCGCTTCCTCGATCGCGAGTGCGGCAAAGGCCTGGCCGAAATTGTCGGCCGCAATTCCGACGTTCATCTTCTGACCGATGGCACTCATCTTTATCTGGAAACGTCGGCGCGTCAGATTGTCGACATCCTCAAAAATTCGAACCAGCCCATTTTGGGAATCTGCCTCAGCGACGCCGTTCGACAGCTGCGAGCCGAGGTCGTCGCAAGAAAGTCGAATACTTCCGTAACTTCGTCGTCTGAGCGTCGCCGTGCTAGAAAGGTTTCATAGGCGGAAAGCTTGCATCACAAGGGGGAATACATGGTCGCCGAACTGGACATCCTGAATGAGTGGATCCCGGAACAGATGCAGCCCGGAACCGTTTTTGTTTTGGAAAACGCGGGTGAAGTCGGCGAGAAGGAAGATCCTTACTGGGCCGTGCTGGCCTGTCCGTCCTGCGGCATGCTGGGGCTGATTACGCGCCGGCAGATTAACGGCCTGATCCCCGTCATCTGCGGCTCGGAGCAATGCTCGGCGCAGTTCTTCATCCGCGAGAGCGAAGTGATCGTGCGCAAACCCTTCTAACGGAATTCGGGCCGTCATTCTGCCGCCCTTAGCTTCTTCCCGCCTGTACTCCGCTTAACTCCACCGGAACTTGATCGACGATTTCGATGCCAAATCCCTCCAGCGCGGCCACGCGTTTGGGACGGTTCGTCAGCAGGCGGACTCGCCGGAGATTCAGGTCGGAAAGAATCTGAGCGCCGATTCCGATCTCGCGCTGTGTCTCGCGCTCGTTGTCGAGCAGCGCCGGCAGTTTTCGGCCGCGATGGAATGTGAGCCCGGTTCGTTCGCCGACTTTTTCTGTCGAAAAGCCTTGAGAGGTCTGGTGCAGGTAGATCAGCGCGCCGCGGCCTTCGTGGGCGATGCGGCGGAGCGAGCCCTGGAGCGTGGCGTGGCACTCGCAGCCGGTGGAACCAAACACGTCGCCCATCAGGCAGTGAGCGTGCATGCGCACCAGCACGGGCAAATCGCTGTTTTCCACGTCGCCGCGAATTAGCGCCACGTGCGACTCTCCGCCGTCCACTTCGCTTTCGTAAGCAATCAGGCGGAATTCGCCCAAGTGCGTTTCCACCAGGGCTTCGCCGACGCGATGCACGTAGCGCTCATGCGCCATGCGGTAGCGGATCAGTTCGGCGACGGTGAGCATCTTGAGGCCGTGCTCGTGGCAGAACTCGATCAGATCTGGGACGCGGGCCATGGTTCCGTCATCCTTCATGATTTCGCAGATGATGCCGGCGGGAACCATGCCCGCGAGGCGGGCGAGATCGACGGAGGCTTCGGTTTGCCCGGCGCGAACCAGCACGCCGCCTTTGCGGGCGCGAAGAGGGAAGACGTGTCCCGGACGCGCCAAGTCTGACGCTTGCGTGGCGGGATCGATGGCTACTTGAATGGTGCGGGCTCGATCATAGGCGGAGATGCCAGTGGTGACGCCGACGCGCGCGTCGATGGCCTCGCAAAATGCGGTGCCGTATTGCGACGTGTTCTCCGCGCTCATGGGGCCGAGGCGCAGGTGATCGAGGCGCTCTTCGGTCATGGCGAGGCAAACCAGGCCACGTCCGAACCTGGCCATGAAGTTGATGGCCTCGGGAGTGACCTTCTCGGCTGCGAGAGTGAGGTCGCCTTCGTTCTCGCGGTCTTCGTCGTCGACGACGACGATCATGCGGCCGGCGCGGATCTCCTCGATGGCGGTGGGAACGTCGGCAAAGGCTTGGGTGGTCATGTGCCTAATTGTAGCTTGCGCTCACTTGAGGCGACGAGTCCAATACTCGGGTCGTCTGCTGCCGTGCGCTACTGCCCAAATGACGATGACGTCTTCTTGTTCAGAGTAAATAACAGAAAAAGGAAATCGCCAAAGAAGGAACCGTCGAGTATTGCCTTTTGCCATCGGCCAGCGCTCCGGGTCTTCGCGGAGGGTATCGACTGCTCGATCCAACTCTGCTATGAAGTCCGACGCCGCCTTCGGGCTGCGCTTGAGGTACCAGGCGACTGCGCTCTTAACGTCTGCGCTTGCGCCCTGATGGTAGCGAGCACTGCTAACGCTCATTCAACATCGCCAGCAACTCTTGATGCAGCTCTTCCCAAGGGACGGTCACGGCTTTGCCCGCCTGCAGGTCTTGCATACGACGAGCTACTTCTTCGTCCCAAGCTGCTTGCACGGATTCGTCCGCGGCTTCGAGACTGTCGAGCAGGGTGTTGGCCAATGCAGTGCGCTCGTCAGGCGGGAGGGCGAGGGCGCGTTTGAGGAGGTCAGAAACTTCGGGACTCATGGCGCTATTCTACCTCGCGTGGGCTGTTTCGGCGAGTGCTGTTTGTTAGTTGGTTAATACGTGCCGAGTACTGAGTACCCAGTACCGAACCGGAGCACTCGACCGCTTCCACAGCCGCTGGTCTGATCAAAAAAATCGCGGATTGAATCCGCTAAAATATATGGAATCAATAACTTACGGCTGTTCGATCCCGGCTGATCTGGCTATAATATTGATTCCAAGGAACTTGTCCGTAAAATATTGCGGACACAGGAGTTAGGTGCATCGGCATCCAGTAAGTTCTTTAGGATCAGTGAGGCTATTTCTGTCAGGACAGAAATCAGCCGGACCTTGGAGGTAAAATATTGTGGGGGAAGGACTTACACCACATCGATATTCAGTTTTCAATGAACTGTTCCTTACTGCCTGTGCTGGGGCAATGATGAACGAATTTGGAAAGAGACGCAAGGTCAGATGTCACAGGGGTGGGCTGTGGAAAATCGCCGAGTTCGTGCCGTCGGGCTGTTGTTGACGTTCGGGCCCCAAGGTTTCTTTGACTTCCCCGTTGGCGCACGTATAATCGTGCTGCACGCAATTATGTGCTTACATGAAAACTAATATCACGCTCAAGCTGGATGCCGATCTGCTGCGCGAGGCGCGGATACTCGCGGCGGAAGAAGACACTTCGATCAGCGCCTTGCTGGCGGCACGCCTCCAGCAAATCGTGCGTGAGCGCAAGACTTACCAGCAGGCGCGCAAGCGCGCGCTGGCGCGGCTGCGCGAAGGGATGGATCTGCGGTGGACGCCGGCCCGCTCCCGCGACGAGTTGCATGAGCGGTGACACTTTTTGGCGGCTAAGCAGGTTGGGGAAAAACTCGAATTCAGTCCCGCAGCGCCTAAAGGCGCGATTGATAACGCGGCACTTGCGGTATGCCTGAAGGCATACCCTGATACGAATCGCGAGTTTTTCCGCAAGCTGTAAAGCGGCTGCCGATTTTGCGTGGCTTTCCCGGCGCGGCTGAAAGCCGCGCCCTTTCAAAACGGAACCGCGGCCCTTTCAAGACGGGGCCGCGTCGAGGCGCGTGCGATGGCGGACAAATATTTCGTTGATACTAATATCCTGATCTACGCCCATGACCGGGCTGCTGGCGTTAAGCACGAGCGTGCGCGGCAGCTCATCGAGAGCCTATGGACGAGCGGGCAAGGAGTGTTGAGCACGCAGGTATTGCAAGAGCTTTGCGTCAACCTGCGGCGCAAGGTTGCCCGCCCGCTCGGGGTGGACGAAATCCGCGAGCTGGTTCACGACTATATGAGCTGGGAGATCGTGGTGAACTCTGCCGAAGCCGTGATCCAGGCGCTCGAGATCGAAGTACGATACAAGACTTCTTTTTGGGATGCTCTTAATTCTGCAGGCGGCGGAGCAGTCGGGCGCGGCGATTCTTTACTCCGAGGACTTGGCGGCGGAGCAGAGTTACGGGACGGTTCGGGTGGTGAATCCGCTGGTGGGGTAGATAGCCGGCTACACTTTCGCAAAAAGAGCGGAAGGATTTAGAAGGCCATATGTTTCGGCTCCGCCTAGTGTGAGCAGCCAGTCTACTCCGCGGAACATTTTCCAGATCGAGGTGGTGTCGAAAAAGTCAAAAGTCCCACTTCTGGCAAAGGACGCGAGAAATGGGGCACCCATCGTCTGTGATGGTAGCTGCTTTTGGCGGACAGAAGTGTCCGCTCCACACGGGCAAAGTCAACAGCAGATTCCTCACCGGGCTTGGGGCCCGGTTCGGAATGGCAAGAATTTGGAACAAGGCTAGCGGGCGTTGTGGGATTGGGCTTACATGTAGGAGCGCAGGATGGCGTTGATGCGGGTTTGTAGGCTTTGCCGCGTTCTTTGGAGTTATTTCACGAAACGTCCCTCGGGGGCTGAAGCCCAGTTCATTTTCTTACGGGTTTGCGCGGCGCTGAAGAGCCGCTCGCTCTTTCACGGTGCTGCTGGCGGCGGTGGTGCTCCCCACAGACAGCAGGTCCCTCCACTTCGCATCGCCTTCCTTCGGAAGGCGACGCTCCGGTCGGGATGACAGAGTGTCGGTGCGAGGTTAGGAATCAACAGCAGGTTCCTCACCGGGCTTGGCGCCCGGTTCGACAATGGCAAAGAGTTGAGTGGAGACTTGTTGGCTCCTTCTGAGCCAGCCTCAGAAGACTTGCAGGGCGGGGGCGTTTTTTCTGTTGTGGTGGGGCTTTACGACGATGTGCACGTCGTGATCGAGGGCGACGAGGAAGCGGAGAAGGCGCTCCACGGAGAACTGGCGGAAGTCGCCGCGCAGCATCTTGGAGACATCGGGCTGGCGGACGCCGAACAGGGTGGCGGCTTCGACTTGTTTGAGGCGGCGCTTTTTCATGATCGAATCGATCTTGAAGACCAGTTGGGCCTTGACGAGGTGTTCTTCGGCATTGGGCAGGCCGAGATCCTTGAATACATTGCGGCTTCCGATTTCGTAATCCTTCTTGCTCATGGGTTCGTCTCCCTTGCGATCTGTTCGGCCTGGCGCAGGCGTTGCTGGATCAACTCCAGGTCACGCCGCGGCGTCTCCCGTCCGGTCTTCGATTTCTTCTGGAAGGCGTGAAGGACGTACACCGCTCCGGCGTAGCGCAACGTGTACACTCCGCGGAAGGTATCGCCACGATAGTCCTTCACGATTTCCAATACTCCCGCCCCGCCGAGTCCAGTCAACGCCTTTGCGTCGCGGTGCTTGCCGCCGAGCTGTGCGACGTACAGCGCGTAACCTATGTGATCCTGAACAGGATCGGGGAACTCGCGCAAGTCTTCACGGCTTGACCCGAGCCAGATTACCGGCTTGATCGACAGTGGGTTGGCCATTGGCCGCTACATATAGTGATATCACTATATCAGATCGAGGGTGCCGTGGAAAGCAGGTTCCTCGCTGGGCTTGGCGCCCGGTTTGATTGCATAACGACGTTGGCTGGTCGCAGCGAGTAGATTGGTTGCGACAGACAGACCAAGGCTCACTGAGAGGAGCCAACGTCATGCTGATTATAGGCTGTGATTTTCATCCGGGGTT
>Ga0302177_10002825_pt1 | contig 12130 bp, 8 predicted proteins | sample I_Palsa_E1_2_FD_198780 | JGI IMG/M metagenome (GOLD analysis project Ga0302177, IMG submission 198780) | Peat permafrost microbial communities from Stordalen Mire near Abisko, Sweden - I_Palsa_E1_2 | ecosystem: Environmental > Terrestrial > Soil > Palsa > Peat permafrost | place: Sweden: Abisko... | reverse complement strand
GTCCTCGCCGGCGGACAGCGCCCGCACGGCGTCCGGGACGATGCGCTCGGCCGCCCAGTCGCCTCCTCCGATGACGTTGCCGGCCCGAACCGAGGCCAATCGGACGCCGTGCTCGGCGACTCCGTCTGGCGGGAAGAATGAGGACCGGTAGGAATCGATGACGAGCTCCGCGCCGGCCTTGCTGGCGCTGTAGGGGTCGTGACCCCCGAGAGGGTCGTTTTCGCGGAAGCCCCAGACCTGACCATCGTTGCGGTAGCACTTGTCACTGGTGACGACGACGACCGTACAGGGCCTCCTGCTCACCCGCACTGCGTCAAGGAGTGTGGCCGTTCCCATGACGTTCACATCGAAGGTCTCGCGCGCGGAGCGGAGGCTCTCCCGGACAATTGGTTGCGCCGCCAGATGGAACACGACATCGGGTGCGCACTGCCGCAAGGCCGTTGTCAGCAGATCGAGGTCCCGGATATCCCCTCGTGTGTCCTCGGACAGAACGTCGCCCACGCCGGATGCCTCGAAATGGCTCGGAGAGGTCGGGGGATCCAAGGCGTAGCCGGCGACCCGTGCCCCCAGGCGATGGAGCCAGAGGGTCAGCCACGAACCCTTGAACCCCGTGTGCCCCGTAACGAGTACCGACCGACCCTCAAGGGCACGCCAGTTCTGCGCCCTGATGCCGTTCATGCTGCTGCTCACGAGCGCGTCAAGAGCCGACGATGGAATCGATCGTGTGGCCTGTGATCGAATCGACTTCGGACACCAGGATGGAGCCGAGGCCCAGGTCGGACTCGATCGGGGGCATGTCCTCGGCCTTCCCGGGCCCTCCCAGGGCTACCAGAACCGTTCCCAGCAACACTCCCACGAAGCCCCCCAGGCGAAGCGCGAGCGTCGCAGGATCCTGCGGCAACGATTCGCCGAAGACGACCATACCGATGGCTACGAGATACGTGCTGCAGATCACGTCGGACATCGTTCCGACGACGGAGATGCGGGCCCGCTGAAGTCCGGTTTGGTAGATCAGCATGCCGAGGGCGGAAAACGCGAGAAACACGTACGGGTAGACCGAGGTCAGGATATTGGGGATGGAGTGCCAGAGGCCCTGGCGTGCCACGAGCGTCGAGGCGCCCTTCGTGCCCAGGGCGGCCGCACCGTAGAGGAGCCCTGCCGCCAGGCCGAAGAGGAATCCTCCGGAGTGCCTCCGGGAGCGGATGATCAAAAGGATGACGGTGACGACCAACAACGTCGGGATGGCAGCGCTCAGCACGCGCCACCAGGCATTCACCAGGCCGATCGAGCCCTCGGCCCCTGCAAGCGACACGGCGATGAGGGACAGCGAGACAACGACGATCCCGATACCGGCCCATTCGATCGCATGCAGCCGTTCCCCCAGCTTCAACCGCGACACGATGACCAAAAGGACGATCCCCGCGTTGAAAATGGATTGGACGACCGGTATTGGGGCATGCGCGAAAGCCAGGATCTGAAAGGCCAGTCCGACCAGACAAAGAACGAAACCCAGCATACACACCCGGGACCGCATCACGGTCCGCATCAGGCTGGCGCTGGTCGAAACCTGCGGCATGCTCAAAAAGGCGTGCTTCTGGGTGAGGTTTCCTGCGTTCAGCACGATTGCGGATATCACGCTGAAGATGACACCTATCGTCACTTCAGGCCACCACCGGCTCGGGATGCAGGCAGGTCACCCACCTGTTGCCCGATGGGAGAAATGGTTCCCGGCTCCTCTCGGAAGCCGAGTGCCTCGCGAATGATGAAGTTCGGCCGGCGTTTCACCTCTTCGTAGATCAGGCCGATGTAGATGCTCACGACTCCCAGAAAGCAGAAGAGAATTCCGAAGAACATGACCATGAGCGCCACGATGGTCCCAAAGCCAGGAAAAGGCACGCCACGCGTCATCCAATCGATGGCAAGGCCGACCAGGGCAAGCAGGGAGATGACGAACATGCCGATCCCTACCAATGGGATGACGACTAGGGGCACCTGGGAATGGGCGAAAACGGCCTTCACCGCGAGTTCCGTTACGCCGACAGTGTGCGCCTTCGATGTGCCGGCAAATCGTTCCTCGCGTTCGTGCTCGACGCCGATGGAGCGAAACCCAACCCACGCCACCAGGCCTCGCACGAACCGATTTCGCTCGTCCATGCTGCGCACCTGCTCGGCGACGCGGCGATCGAGTAGCCGGAAGTCACTGGCATTGGCCGGGATGAGATGTCCGGTGAGCTTCCCGATGACCCAATAGAACATCCGGGAGTTGATGCTCCGCATCCTGCCGGTGCCGCGCCGGGCAGTGACGATCCCATAGACGTTCTCGTAGCCTGCTTCCCACTGAGCCACGAACTTCGGGATCATCTCGGGAGGGTCCTGCAGATCGGCCGTCATGAAGACGACAGCATCGCCATCGGCATAGGCGAGTCCGGCTGTCAGACCGCCGTCCATCCGGAAGTTCCGGGCCAGCTGCAAGATCTTGAACCTGGGGTCGCGCGCCCGGATCTGCTCGAGGCGCTCGAACGTATCGTCTTCGGAACCGTTCTCCACGACGATTGCTTCGCACTCGTATTCGCTCAGCTGATCGAACACGTCGGCCAAACGCCGCGCTAACTCTTCAATGCATTCAGCCTCGTTGTATGCCGAGGTGACCACAGAGATCTTTTTCTTCACGGCTGACCTGGCCCTCCGGGAGTCGTCGCGCACAGCCACTCATGATCCACTCCACCCGGCGCCACAGCTGGCCGGGCAGCAACTGCCGTGATCGGGGGTCGGAACGGCGTAACCCCTGTTCGTGAGCAATTATGCCATCAAAGCGGTCGCCACCGAGGATCGGGGCGAGGCCTGCCTGTCTTTCACAAGGTCGACCCACCGCTATCGGGGTGCGTGCGGGCTAGGATCAGGCGCCGAAGCTGCCGGTGTCCGCGCTGGATTGGTCCAGCCAAGAGGGTGACCATCTTCACTCGAGTATCAACATTTCTGCCCACATTTGGTCATACAAAGGACGTGAGAATGGCTTCGCTGGAAAGCATTGGCGGCGAATTCACCCAACGCTCGGGTGATGAGCGTGTCAACGATGAAGAACTTCGACGCTTGGCGACGTCGCGTCTCTCGAGCGGAGATTTTGGCGTTCAGTGGAACTACCACATGTCGGCCTACCTCAAGCGTCAAGTCATTTCCCGAGTCCTGTATCAGGACTTTTTGTACAAGAAGATCCTCTCGGTTCCCGGCGTGATCCTGGAGTTCGGTGTGCATTGGGGAGCCACCATTGCGACACTGATCAATCTGCGGGGCATCTATGAGCCGTACAACCACTCCCGGACGATCTATGGGTTCGACACCTTCAGCGGTTTCCCCGGATTGAGTGACGAGGATCGGGGCTTCTCGAAGGAGGGTGACTACTCGACGTCGGACGGTTACGAGCTTGAGCTGGAAGAAGTGCTCAGCATCCATGAGTCATTTTCACCGATACCCCAAATCCGGAAGTTCGAGCTGATCAAAGGTGATGTCCGAGAAACATTGCCGACCTTCCTCGATGAGAATCCCCACGCGGTTGTCTCGATGGCCATCTTCGACATGGACATTTATGCGCCGACGAAGTTTGCGTTAGAGGCGATTATGCCGCGCATGACGAAAGGCGCCTTGCTGGTCTTCGACGAACTGAACTGCCGCCATTTTCCTGGCGAGACGCAGGCGGTCGACGAAGTCATCGGCCTGAACAACCTGCGGCTGTCGAGGGTGCCGAACCAGCCCTATTGCGCCTTCGCTGAGTTCGAGTAGCTGATCGCCGCGTCGCGTTTCGAACCAATCTGCAGAAATTGCTGCCGCACTCAGGCTCTCGCAGGTCGCGCCGCCGCGCCGTAGCGCCCGATCCGTAAACCTCCCACTAGAGCTCGGGGATCGTTGCGCTCCGCGACCACAGAAAATCCGGTACGCATCAGGAGGTCGCGGAGTGCTTGGGGGGAGAAATAGTTGATGTGCTCGGACTGCTTCACAATTCCCAGCCTTGGTATGGCATGGAGATACTGCCGCCAGACTCCCGTCACGAAATCAGTCGGGATGAACAACCCGCGGTGTCTGGAAAGGAACTGCAAGTAGCGCCGGTAGCGCAACGAGTTGTGTGACGGATGCGTTGTAAACCGGTCCAGCGGAACCTCGACATAGAGGAGTCCGTCGTCGGCAATGACCTCCCGTATGTGCTGCAACGGCCCCTCGGGATCGGAGAGGTGCTCGAGTACATGGGCGATGATGACCAGATTCGGGGACACACCCCGGAGGGAGTCCAAGCTGGGGATGCGTTCGACGCCGGGGGCGACCTCACGCTCGGAGGGGTCGCAGATCACTTTTCTGGCAATTGGGACATCAGGAAAGAATTGACCTTCGTCCCCTCCGAAGTCGACCGCGCAATCCAGAGCGTCACTCATTCCAGCCGCAACCAGGATGCGAGACATAAAGCTCCGGCGCTCCGAGAGTGCAGGGCTGTCGGCGGCATTCGCTGCGTTCACCCGTTGCGAATACCAAGGCTCCCAACGGCGCCGAGTGGATAGGTATTCGCCGTCCCGATAGCCCTCGTAGAGGAGCGCGGCATCCTCTGACCTGTAGCGTGCCGAGAAATACTCGAGTGTGCACCGCTCGCATCGGCGAAGCTCGCTCTCACTGCCTACGGGTAGATGCGCGAGAGAGGAGACGAACGGAGCGATGACGGCATGTCCGAGCGCTCGGCTCTCGCCCTGACACGAGGGGCAGCGTGTTGCCAGTGGCAACTCAGATGTGGGCAATGAGACTCCTTCGCTGCCGCTCTTGGAAACAGTCCGTATGACCTCAGACCCAATGTCCGTGATACTGCACGCTCCAAGCGATGCCGGGTGCCAGGACGGCCGCTGCTATGACCGCGCCGATCAAGACTTGACGCACGGAGACCCTGATCGCAGGTGGCTCCGTTTGCAGCGCCAGCTCCTCCCAGTCGCCATTGGAGCGACGGTGACTAGGCATCGGCGGAAGCCAGGATGAGGGACTCAGTCGAGAATCTGATCGTTCGATCATCTCGGCGCTGCGCAATGCCGTCATACACCACACCACAGGCTAATGCGATCAGAGTGGGGGCTACGAGAAGGACGCTCACGTCGATGGCCCCAGTTCCAAAATAGAAGTAGGACTTCGGCGCAATAGCCAACCCGAACAGGCACGCCATGCGGATACTTCGAGTGGTAGGGGGTGCATATTTCACGAACATGGCAAGCGGAATCAGAAGAAAGAGCAACTCGTAGTAGTACACGACGTCCGGAACCAAGAGTATCCACAGTGTGATCAGAGTCGTCCCACGCCAAAGAGACCGCTCGCGATAGCGGAGATACCAGGCGAGCAGAGCAAAAGTCAGCACTTCGGAATAGATCGTGACATGGGACAGCACCTGTCGAGCGGCGTGCAATCCATCAACCCCGTTGACGACATACGCGATGGCTTGTATCCATCCCTCGACGGATGCGTTGTAGTACGTCGAATTCAGTGAGGATCCATAGGACCCCTCAAGACTGTTCAGGCCCTTGAGGAATCCCCGTACGTTCGCGGCGAGTGTGCCGTCAAAGAGGAAGAAGGCAGCGAACGTCGCTGCGCCCGCGATGGCGAGACCCAGAGCCAGGTAGCGCCACCTCCTGCCGCGCACAAAGAAAAGGAGATACGCCACCGGATAGACCTTGGCCGCAGTGAGGAGGCCAAGCCAGGAGGCGGCGGCGACGTTCCGTTGTCGCTCGAACGCAGCGATGCCGAAAACCAGCAGGATGAACAGCCAGAGATCGGTGTTCCCCCTGTCAATGGCGATCGACACTGGCAGTGACAGGAAGAGAACTGCCACGACGAGGACCCGCTCTGCGGCGCGCAAGTTCCTTCCAAAAGACGCAAGGGACCACCATAGGAAAAAGCCCACGAAAACAGCCAAAAAGACGAACAATGCTGCGTACGAGGACATCCATGACAGCGGCGAGACGAGCGAATAGCCAACCGGTGGATAGGTCCCCCCCTGCACCCCATAGGGACTCAAACCCTTAAAGATGTCGAAGACCTGCAGAAAATCGGAGAACTCGGCGTACGGCGCAAATAGCCAGGTGTTCCGCGCGACCGCCGGGCTCGATGCCGTCTGGAGATGAAGGAGATCAACCACCAGGTTGACTGCCACAAGGACACCCGCGGTCCCAAATGTCACGAGCACGAGGCTTCGCTTGGAACCCGGCGCCGCGGGAATCATGGTTCTAAGGAAACGACGCGCGAGCAAGAAGATTGACACGCCGATCGCTACGACTCCCAGAATCTGGGCGCCGCGCCGCACTGCACCCGAGCCGGTCGATCCGGTCGGCTGATAGATCGTTTGCGTCATGACGACATCGCGGACCGATCCACTGAAAGTGCCTCCAGGACCACCGCCGATCAAGAGCCCGGGTGAAACCGCGTTGAGGTCCGGAAGTGCGAAGGTGAACGCAGATACCTGTTGGCCGTCCTCGGAAAAGCTGAAGTATTGGTTTCTCTCGACGTCGACGGCGAGAGAGATCCAGGTTCCCGCCGGAATGCGTTGTGAGATGAGCGCCGCCACAGGACCGGTTGAGTATTGCTGGCCGATCCATCCGGTCAAGACCCCCTTTCTGGTCAGCGAAAACGCGATTCCTTTATCGTTTCGGGGGGTCGCCACAAAGTAACGGGAATAGCGTCGCTGAATGATGGGAATGGATGGCACTTGCATTTCGAATGAGAGATGGAGATCCACCACTCTGGCGTTCTCGGTTGATCCGATGGTTCCGACGTTTGCGGCCCGCCAGGTGCCAGGGCCGACGTCACCGGTCGTGGTGCGTTGAAACGTCATTGGCAACGCTGTGCTGTTCTGGGGTGGCGTTGCCCACACAACGGCCGCGACGCCGCAGACCAGCAGAAGGAGCTCTCCGATAATCAGCAGCCGAGTGACACGCCGCGACGGCATCTTTCGGTCGGCTTGTGGCGAAGTGGAAAGGCCAAGCAGCCGCAGCACGCGGAGACTGGAGGCCAGTCGTAGGGCCAGCAGGACGACTGCGAGTGCAAAACACAGACAGGCGGCGACACGAAGGGCCAAGGCCGTCATACTCGGTGTTGGCACTGGCTTCGCAGGCGCGCTGTAGGAAAGAAGGAATCCGCTTACCGATCCGTCCAGAGCAGGACCGGCTTCTGCTCCGCCTCCGATCACAACCGGGCTGGCGCTCGTGCGTAATTGGACACTTCCGTACGAGTAGGCAAACTGGGGCAGATCGTCGGTCCACGCTTGCAGCGACCGGCCTTGCTGACTCTCAATCCGGATGGTGTACGTGTGGGCTACAGAGGCCTGACCTACAAGGATCAAGTTGAGGGGGGTTCCGCCGGCAGTTCGAGCTGAGAGGGCAATACTCGTTGTACCGAAGACCTCCGGCTCGACCCGGGCTCGCATCGCGGACGGGCCGGAACCGATTTGAAAGATGGTGTCGCCTGAGACAACTCGAGTCAGGCGGAAGCTAAACGACACGTCCAGATTGAGGGGACGTGGCCTCGAGGAACCCGTGGGCGTCGTGGCGCGTTCCGTCTCTCCGGCAGAGGTCGAGACGGGCCCGACCCGGGTCACGGCGCTTGGGGCCGGCTGAGGAGATGGAACGAACAGAGAGATGGCCGCAAGCGCGATGGCTATGGCAGCCAGAGCCGCAATGACCCCAACCGAGAGCGACTTCGCACGCGGAGATGTTGCGGCCGGGTCCTTCGAATTGCCGTCGGCGTGCGGGTCAGGCGTTGCGGTCAAGATATGCGAACCAGAGGATGTTCCCGGGCTTGATCATGCAGGTTTGTCGGGGAGCCTGTGGGATGCAGCTGCTCAGATGTCCCGAAGGGCTCGAAGGAGTTGATCGGGGGAGTCCACGATGAGGGAGGCGCCCGCAGCGCCCAGTTCTTCGCTGTCGCCGTAGCCCCAGGTGACTCCGATTCCAGGAAGACCCAGTTCGCGGCCACCCTCGATATCGACTCCTCGATCTCCGACCATGGCCAGCGCCCGAGTGCCCTTGGGCAACTGATCGAGCGTCCAGGCGATGATGTCTCGCTTGTGCAGCCGAGAGCCGTCGACCTCGGCCCCACCTACCACCGCGAAGGTCTCCGACCAGGCGGCATGGACCAGGAGGTCATTCGCCATGCTCCGCAATTTGCCGGTGGCAATACATAGAGTGACGGTATCATTCTGCAGCTGCTTCAGGGCGTGATCGACTCCGTCATACTTTGAATATCGGTAGAGTCCGTGGGACCCGTATTCGCCTCGAAAAGCCGATACTGCTTTCTCGAGCCGTTCGCCTGAGAGCCCGAAATGTTCGTGTAATACGGCCTTGATGTTTTGACCGACAAGCAGGCGAATCTCGCTGTCCGGAATGTCCTTCAGATCCACCGCTTCGAGCATGTGGTGGTAAGCGCTGGCGATGCCCGGGAATGAGTCGACGAGCGTGCCGTCGAGATCGAACAACACGGCGGTCGAGCCTCCGTCGTCGGCTGGCATGAAGCTAGGAAACGCCGTGTTGGGCCAGGTGCTGCTCGATCGTCGAGCAGATGTGGTCCACGTGTGCCTCTGTCATTCCAGGGTAGACGCCGAACCAGAATGCATCGTTCATCAGCCGGTCGGTGTTGGCCAGGTCGCCAATCGTCCGAAACCCGTTTCCCGACTCGCGCATCTCGTCGAAGCAAGGCTGCCGGGTCAAGTTGCCGGCGAACAGCATCCGAGTCTGCACTCTGGCCTTTTCGAGGGCGTCAACCAGGCTGTCCCGGGTGACGCCGGTACCAGGTCGCACGACGATGAGGAAACCGAACCAACTGGGCTTTGAACGCGGTGTGGCTTCCGGAAGCCGGAGGACCTCGCCAAAGCGAGAGAGTCGCTTGTAGAAGGCTTCGAAGTTGGACCGGCGGGCGGCGACGAAGCCGGGCAGCTTCCGGAGCTGTTCCACGCCCACGGCAGCCTGCATGTCCGTCATCTTGAGGTTGTAGCCAAAGTGGGAGTACGTGTACTTGTGGTCGTATCCCTCCGGCAGTGTGCCGAGACACCATCCGAACCGCTTCCCACAGGTGTTCGAACGTCCGGGTTGGCAGTAGCAATCCCTGCCCCAATCGCGGAAGGATTCTGCGATGGTGGCCAACTCCTCGTCGTTGGTGTAAACGGCGCCCCCTTCACCCGTCGTCATCTGGTGCGCCGGATAGAAGCTGCTGGTCGCGATGTGTCCGAAGCTGCCCGTCCGGCGTGTCACTTTGCCACCGCCGCGCTGACTGGTGTACTCCGACCCCATGCCGTCGCAGTTGTCTTCGATGAGCCAGAGCCCGTTGCTTTCGCAGAACTCGAGCACTGCATCGAGATCGAATGGGTTGCCGAGCGTATGTGCCACCATGACCGCCCGCGTCCGCTCGCTCAGTGCCGACTGCAACATCGACGTGTCGATGTTGTCGGTGGTCGGGTCCACGTCGACGAAGACCGGTACGGCGCCGTGCTGGATGGCGGGCGCAACCGTCGTAGGGAAGCCCGCAGCCACAGTGATCAGCTCGTCTCCGGGGCGGACGCGCCGGCCTCCCAGGCGGGGGGACGTGAGGGTTGAGAAGGCCACCAGATTCGCAGACGAACCAGAGTTCGTGAGCCTGCACTCGGCCACGCCCACGAAGTCCGCGAGGCCCTTTTCGAGCTGCCGGCAGAAGCGCCCACTCGTCAGCCAGAAGTCGAGACTGGCGTCCACCAGGCTTACGACCTCGGCCTCGTCGAAGACCCTGCCGGCATATGGCGCCGGTGTCTTTCCGGGGATGTATGGCTGAGGGGTCCATCTGAGCCGCGCGTACGCACCGACCTTCTCCAGGATTTCCGCCCTCAACGAGGTGAGGGAGGGCTGCAGGTCGCCGGACGGTTCGGGACCCTCCTCGAGATCCGACTGCCCGCCCAGCCCATCTTCGGGCGGCGACTCGCTCTTCCTTCCGCGAAGAAGGGGCATCTCGGGCTGCGGCTGCGGGCCACCCAGGATGATCCTGGTCGATTGACCTCTGGGGTCCGATGCGTCGGTTGTAGGATGCTGCACAGTCAGAACATCTTAGTGACTGACCGCTTGACCGACCCATACGACGATCACTGCGAGGACCCGGGCGTGAACCACCAAGAACGGCAGATGCTCGACATTCTGAAGCGGGGCCGCGACGAATTCGGGTACACGGCGGTCAAAGCCGAATTCGAGGCCGAGGGGACCCGTACGGACGAGCTGCTGCGCCTGATGGAGATCGCACGCAAGGCCAACCTCGATCTCGGTTTGAAGATCGGTGGCTGCGAGGCGATGCGGGATCTCATGGAGGCCAAGCAGATCGGCGTCGAGTACGTCATTGCGCCGATGATCGAGAGCGCATATGCCCTTTCGAAGTACATCGATGCCAAGAACATCGTGTACACGCAGGAGGAGCAGCGAGACACCCGATTCCTGTTCAATCTCGAGACCGAGGCTGCCTTTGGCCATCTCAATGAGTTGGTCGAGATGGCCAAGCAGCCAGGAGGAGCTGACGGCATCGTCTTTGGCAGAGTCGACTTCACGCTGTCGACCGGGAGAGATCGGGACGAGATCAACAGTGCGGCAATCACTCGCTATTGCATCGAGACTGCGGAAGTTTTGGGGGGCCTTGGCATGGACTACGTCGTCGGTGGCGGGGTGTCGATGGACTCTGTCGATGTGCTGCGCACCATCAGATCCTCGTATCTCTCCCGCTTCGAAACGCGCAAAGTAATTTTCGACGCAGCCTCCCTCGAGAGTGGAGACCTTGACAAGGGACTTCTCGAAGCAGTGCATTTCGAACTTCTGTGGCTCGTGAACAAGCGGGACTACTACGGAGCGATCCAGCGTGAAGATGAGAAACGCATCAACATGCTGGAGAAACGTTGGCAGGTTCTCGGCGCTGACGCTCCCTGAGAGGCGACACCATGCGGGTTGCTGATCTTCTCGCTCAGGAGCTGGCAGATTCCGGGCTCCGGCAAGTGTTCATGGTCACGGGCGGCGGTGCAATGCACCTCAATGATGCGTTCGGGCGCAACCCGATGCTCGACGTGGTGTGCTGTCACCACGAACAGGCTTGTTCGATGGCGGCGGAAAGCTATGCCCGGACCTCGAATCTGCCGGCCGCCGTCAATGTGACGAGTGGACCTGGGGGGATCAATGCTCTGAATGGTGTGTTCGGTGCCTTCGTCGACTCAATTCCGATGATCGTCATTTCCGGTCAAGTCAAACGAGAGACACTCGTCTCCTCCTACGAGCTACCCCTCCGCCAGCTGGGGGATCAGGAAGTCAACATCGTGGCGATGGCTCGGCCGGTGTGCAAAGACGCGATCCTTCTGGCTGACCCCCAGGACGCGAGGTACGAGATCCAGAGAGCGCTCTGGCTGGCTCGGGCCGGGAGGCCGGGGCCGGTCTGGTTAGACGTGCCGATCGATGTGCAGTCCGCGCCGGTCGATCCGGACAGCCTCCGACGCTTCGATCCCCGGGCCGACGGGGAGGCCGCGATGCTCCCGGCGGAGCGCGGGGCCAAGTCCGGTGGAGAGCTCGAGGCTGATCTGGAAGCCGCACTGGTGAAGTTGGGCCAATCCGAGCGCCCAGTCCTCCTCGTCGGAGCCGGAGTTCGATTGGCCGGGGCTCACGACCTCTTCTTGAGAGTCACTGACAAGCTAGGCGTCCCGGTCGCCACCGGCTGGAACGCCCACGACACGGTCTGGAATAACCATCCGCTCTACGTGGGGCGGCCAGGAACGGTGGGGGATCGTGCGGGCAATTTTGCTGTCCAGAATGCCGACTTCCTACTGGTCCTTGGAAGCAGACTGAATGTGCGGCAGGTCAGCTACAACTGGCAGGCTTTTGCCCGTGCGGCATTCGTCGTGATGGTGGACGCTGACGCGGCGGAGCTGGCCAAGCCGACGCTCTCCGTCGACCTTCCGGTGCAGGCAGACCTCGCCGATGCACTACAGGTGTTGGAGCACCTGACTTACACCCAACTGCCCGCGCATGGTCGCTATCTGGCGTGGTGCCGAGAGCGGGTGGCACGTTACCCGGTCGTGCTGGATGAATACGCCAAGAGCAGCGACCCGGTCAATCCTTATGTCTTCGTGCAG
>Ga0302177_10002823_pt1 | contig 12139 bp, 10 predicted proteins | sample I_Palsa_E1_2_FD_198780 | JGI IMG/M metagenome (GOLD analysis project Ga0302177, IMG submission 198780) | Peat permafrost microbial communities from Stordalen Mire near Abisko, Sweden - I_Palsa_E1_2 | ecosystem: Environmental > Terrestrial > Soil > Palsa > Peat permafrost | place: Sweden... | reverse complement strand
CAGTACGGCGGATACGAAGCTCACCCAAGGGAATTCGCCGAGACCGTGATGGCCGTGGCCGCCCTCGACGGCGCGGCGGGATGGGTCTGCGGCGTGGTGGGCGTGCACCCGTGGCAGCTGGCGTTCGCTGACCCGAAAGTACGCGAGGAAGTGTGGGGCGCCGACGACAACACCTGGATGGCTTCGCCCTACGCGCCGACAGGTATCGCCGTCCCGATCGACGGCGGCTACGCGTTCAACGGCCGCTGGCAGTTCAGCTCCGGGACCGATCACTGCGACTGGATTTTCCTCGGCGCGTTGCTGGGTAACCCCGACGGCAGCATCGCAGGCCCGCCGACCATGCTGCACATGATCCTGCCCCGCAGCGACTACCAGATCGTCGAAGACACCTGGAATGTGGTGGGGCTGAAAGGGACTGGCTCCAAGGACATCATCGTCAAGGACGCCTTCGTGCCGTCCTACCGGGTGATGAACGGTGATCAGGTCATCGATGGCACGGCGCAGAAGGAAGCCGGCGTCACCGAATCGCTGTACAAGATGCCGTGGTCGAACATGTTCCCGCTCGGCATCAGCTCCGCGGTGATCGGGATCTCCGAAGGGGCGCTCGCCGCGCACCTCGATTATCAGCGCGGGCGGGTCGGAGCGCAGGGCACCGCGATCAAAGACGACCCGTATGTGTTGTTCGCGATCAGCGAAGCGGCCGCCGATATCAACGCCGCCCGTCAAGAGCTACTGGCCAACGTCGACAAGATGTGGGACATCGTGGAGTCCGGGCGAGAAGTCTCGTTCGAGGAGCGGGCTGTGGGCCGGCGCACGCAGATCCGGGCCGCCTGGCGGGCGGTGATGGCGGTGGATCAGATCTTCGCCCGCTCCGGTGGAAACGCGGCGCGGATGGATAAACCGTTGCAACGGTTTTGGCGTGACGCACACGTCGGGCTGAACCATGCGATCCACGTGCCCAGCACCGTCTATCACGCCGCCGCGCTGAGTTCGATGGGCATCGAGCCCGCCGATCCGCTGCGGGCGATGATCTGATGTCGGACATCAAAAGCCTGGGCTACATCAAAATTCAAACCAGCGACATCGACCGCTGGCGCAGCTTCGCCTTCGACGTCCTCGGTTTCGCGCAAGGCAGTGGGCCCGATCCTGACGCGCTCTACTTACGGATGGACGAGCGCCCGGCCCGCATCATCGTGGTCCCAGGCGGCACCGACCAGGTCGTGCACATCGGGTGGGAGGTACGCGATGGGCTGGCGCTGCAACGAGTTCGGGACACACTCGAACGCGCCGGGGTCGCGGTCAAACCGCTGTCGGTCGAGGAGGCCGATGACCGCAGGGTCGAGGACGTCTGGCCTTCACCGATCCGACCGGCACGACGACCGAGGTGTTCTTCGGGCCCGCGCTCGACCACAGTCCGGTCGTGACGCCGTTCGGCGCCACCTTCGTCACCGGCGCGCAGGGCCTGGGTCACGTGGTGCTGCCGACGATGGACCCGGCCGGCGCGTTCGCGTTCTACGGCGAGACGCTGGGCTTCCTGCCCCGCGGCGCGATGCGGCTACCCGCACCCCCGGAGTTCGGCCCGCTGCGGATCCGGTTCTTCGGCGTCAACGAACGTCATCACAGCATGGCGTTGTGTCCCGCGCCGCACGGCGGGGCGCCGGGCCTGGTGCACATCATGGTCGAGGTCGACTCCCTGGACGCGGTCGGGCGCGCATTGGATCGTGTTGTCAAAGCCGGCTTTTCACTGTCGTCGACGTTGGGCCGGCACACCAACGACAAGATGATCTCGTTCTACGTTCGGGCGCCCGGCGGTTGGGACATCGAGTTCGGCACCGACGGCATGAAGGTCGACGAAACGTACTACACCGCTGAGGAAATCACCTCCGACAGCTACTGGGGTCACGATTGGTCGGGCGCCGAGCCGTTGGCCGCGATGTGACCGTCACGCCCACTCACGCCGGCGACATCGCCAACTGGGACGTCGAAGCCGATGTGGTGATCGCCGGATACGGCATCGCGGGTGTGTCCGCGGCGATCGAGGCCGCGCGGGCCGGCGCCGACGTGGTGGTGCTGGAGCGCACCGGCGGCTGGGGTGGCGCCGCGGCGCTGGCCGGCGGATTCGTCTATCTCGGTGGCGGTACGCCGATCCAAAAGGCTTGCGGATTCGAGGATTCCGTTGACAACATGCAGGCCTTTCTATGCGCGGCGATGGGGCCGGGCGCCGACGTGGACCGAATCGCCGATTACTGCGCGGGCAGCCTCGAGCACTTCGACTGGCTGGTGGATTGCGGTGTGCCGTTCAAGCCCAGCTTCTGGGGTGAGCCGGGTTGGGAACCACCCGACGACGACGGGTTGATGTACACCGGCGGCGAGAATGCCTTCCCCTACAACCAGATCGCCATACCTGCGCCGCGCGGACATGTACCGCAGATGCAGGACAAGCGGACCGGCGAAAAGGGCGGCGGCTACATGCTGATGAAGCCGCTCGTCGACACCGCCACCGCGTTGGGTGTGCACAGCATCGTCGATACCCGGGTGCAGCGACTGGTCGTCGAGAGCGACGGGCGGGTGGCCGGCGTCATCGCCCGGCAGTACGGCAACGAGCTGGCGGTGCGGGCGCGGCGCGGAATGATCTTGGCCACGGGCAGTTTCGCGTACAACGAGTCGATGGTGGCGCGGTATGCGCCGCGGATCGCCGGCCGCCCCGCGGCTTCGGTCGAAGAGCACGACGGGGTGGCGATCCGGATGGCGCAGGCGCTTGGCGCCGATCTGGCCCACATGGACGCCACCGAAGTGGCGTTTCTGGTCGACCCGCAGTTGATAGTCCGCGGCATCCTGGTCAACGGCCGCGGGCAACGCTACGTCGCCGAGGACACCTACCCGGGTCGCATCGGCCAGCTCACCCTTTACCAGCAAGACGACACCGCGTTCCTAGTGCTCGACGCCGAGGCGCATGAGCAAGCCATGGCGTCCCGGTCGGCGACTCCTTTTCTGCTGCGGTCGCCGACCTGGGTCTGCGAGAGCGTGGCCGACCTGGAAGCCGAGATGGGTCTGCCGACCGGCTCGTTGCAAACCACCGTCGCGGCCTATAACGACGGCGCTGCGCGGGGCGAGGATCCGCTACTGCACAAGAAGCCGCAATGGCTGCGCTCGATCGGCACCCCGGTGGGCGCAATCGACCTACGCGGCAACACCGGCGGCTTCACCCTCGGCGGCCTGCACACGTCGCTGTCGGCCGAGGTACTCAACGTCAGCGGCGAGCCGATTCCCGGTCTGTTCGCGGCCGGGCGGGCCACCGCCGGCCTCGCCGCCTGGGGATATGCCAGCGGCGTCTCGTTGGGTGACGGCAGTTTTTACGGCCGCCGGGCCGGACGGGCCGCCGCTAACTCCTAAGGCACATCACCTCAGGGGCACGCGCTTGCGTGCCCCTTTTTCGAGTCTTGTGACGGGCACCACACTGTGCTATGAATAGGCATATACCTATTAGGAATATCGGATGCCGGGAGGAACAATGACGAGCCAGGCCGATGCCTGTACTCCGAGCGCCGTCATCGATCGCATTTCGCTGGTCCTGGACGCCTTTGACGGACCCGGCCGGCTCTCGCTGGCTCAGGTGGTACGCCGCACCGGCCTGCCCCGCTCCTCGGCGCACCGGATGCTCGAACGGCTGGTGCAATTGCGCTGGCTCCGCCGCCACGGACGCGACTATGAGTTGGGCATGCGACTGGTCGAGTTGGGATCTCTCGCGGTGCATCAGGACCGGTTACACAGCGCCGCGCAGCCATTCCTGCACGAGTTGCACCGGGCCACCGGTCTGGTGGTGCACCTCGCCGTCCTCGACGGGTCGGACGTGGTCTACCTGGAGAAGATCGCCGGCGGACTCGGTGCCGCGATTCCCACCCGCGTCGGTGGCCGTCAGCCCGCGCATTGCACCGCGGTCGGCAAAGCGCTGCTGGCGTTCTCCGATCCGGACAAGCTCGACTTCGACTTCGACGTCGACCTGCTGACCCGCAAGACCCGGTACTCGATCTCCACCCGTCGTCAGCTGACCGAAGAACTGGCCGCGATACGGGCCCGCGGCGTCGCCTATGAGCGAGCCGAATCGGTCGCCGGATTCGGATGTGTCGCAGCGCCGATCGGCGATCCCGGTGACCCGATCGCCGCCGTCTCGGTGTGCGGTCCGCTGGACCGGATGGCCTTCGATCACCGGCTGGCCGGACCGGTGCGCACCACCGCCCTGGGGATTTGGCGCAACTACGACGACGGCGGTGCGGTCCGCGTGCAGCCGATCCTGCAACAGCCTCGTCCGCTGCATGGCCGCCAACCGGTCGCCCGATCACCGGTTCGCACGCTGCAGTACGCGTGAGCCTCGACCCGCAGATCGCCGAGTTGCTACCGGCGCTCAACCGATACTTCCCGCGGGTCGAGACCATGACCGGGCCGCAACTGCGCACCGTGATCCGCGAGCGTGCGGTGCCGCCGCCGCGTCCCGAACCGGTCGGCGACGTGCTCAACCGGACTGCGCCGGGCCCGTCAGGCGAAATCGCCGTCCGGATCTACTGGCCGGCTGCATCTTCCGGCCCAGTGCCCGTCGTCGTTTTTGCGCATGGCGGGGGATTCGTATTTTGCGATCTGGATTCCCACGACGAACTGTGCCGCGCGATGACCAACGGTATCGGCGCGGTCGTGGTGTCTGTCGACTACCGGCTGGCACCGGAATCGCCATGGCCGGCAGCAGCCGAGGATGTCTACGCCGCCGCCGACTGGGCGGTGCAACAGGCCGGAGCGCTCGGCGCCGACCCGGGCCGCCTGCTCGTCGCCGGTGACAGCGCCGGCGGCAACCTGGCCGCAGTGACCGCCCTCATGGCCCGCGACCGTGACTGGCCCGCAATCGCAGGCCAGATGCTGGTGTATCCGGTGATCGCCGCGGACTTCGACACGGCGTCCTATCGACGCTTCGGTGTGGGCTACTACAACACGGCCGCCGCGATGGCCTGGTATTGGGATCAATACGTGCCGAACGTCGCAGACCGCAGGCATCCCTACGCCTCGCCGCTGCAGGCCCGGCTGAACGATCTGCCGCCCGCGGTGGTGATCACCGCCGGGTGTGATCCACTCTGCTCGGAGGGCGAAACCTACGCGAAAGCACTTGTCGCCGCTGGCGTTCCGACGATTCACCGCGACTACGAAGGCGCGATCCACGGCTTCATCACAATGGCGAGCCTGGGCATCTGCACGCGGGCGCGAGAGCAGGCTTGGGCCGACGTTTCCGTGCTGCTGTCCCGCTCATCGGAATGAGGGCTTGCCGCCGCTCGGGTCGACCGAGGACGCTAGATCTTGATACATACCAACGGAGGACACGATGGCTACCTGGGACACGATCGATCGATACGTTGTCATCTCGACGGACACCCACGCCGGGGCTGACATCGGCGACTACAAGCCGTATCTGCCTGCGGGGTTGCACGACGAGTTCGACGCATGGGCCGAGACCTACGTCAGCCCGTTCGACGACCTGATCATCGCGACCGCGAGCCGGAACTGGGACAGCGATCTCCGGATTGCCGACATGGACGCCGACGGGGTGGCCGCCGAGGTGCTACTGCCCAACACCGTTCCGCCGTTCTTTCCGACCACCCCCAACATCACCATCAGCCTGCCCCGCACCCGCGACGAGCTCGAGAAGCGCTGGGCAGGAGTGCAGGCCCACAACCGGTGGCAGATCGACTTCTGTTCGCTCGCCCCGGCCCGTCGCCGCGGTCTGATTCAGATCTTCCCCAACGACATCGACCTGGCGCTGGACGAAATCCGTTGGGGCGCAGAACACGACTGCTTCGGCGGAGTGCTGGTGCCGCCGGTCTCACCCGGCGACCCGCACGTCGCTCCGCTGTTCCACACCCGGTACGAGCCGATCTGGGCGCTGTGCGAGGAACTGGACCTGACGGTGGTGCAGCACGCGGGTGCCGGTAGCCCAGAGATGCCGATGGACCAGCCGGCATCCAACGCGGTGTTGGTCACCGAGATGGCGCTGTGGGCCAACCGCACCCTCGGTCACCTGATCCTGGCCGGGGTCTTCGAGCGGTATCCGACGATGCGGTTCGTGCCGACCGAGCAGGGCACGCTGTGGGTGCCCGGGCAACTCGGCATCCTCGACGCGATGGTGCCCACGATGAAGTCCGAAGCCGGCAACCGCACCTACGGAATGTTCGGCGGATCCTCGGTCGACGAGCTGACCATGACGCCGAGCCAATACGTCCAGCGGAACTGCTATTTGGCCAGCGAATTGGCCCCGTTCGATTCGGGGATGATCGATTTCATGGGCCCCGAGCACATCATGTGGGGCAGTGACTATCCGCACGAAGAAGGCTTCACGCCGCACTCTAAGCTGGCGATCCGGTGGGCGCTGCATGACCAGTCGGAAGATGCGTGCCGAAAAATCCTGGGCGGCAACGCCGGTCAGCTATACCGGTTCGACCTTGACACGCTGGCACCGATCGCGGCCAAGATCGGACCGACCGTCGACGAGGTGCACACGCCACTGGGAGACACCGGTTACCGGGCTCCCGCGGCGTTCGGCTACCGGCCGTTCGAGGGAGGGCTGGCGCTCAAGCGTCTGGCACCGGCCCGCAGTTAGGGCCGGTCGGGATCCTCTGTCTGTACTCGCTTTTCGACTTCACGCCAGTGGCCAGGACGCGGCGTAGGGAAGGCGCCGTCTGATTCACGCTGGCCCTTCCTGAATGCCGCGTCGGCCTCGTCGACGTCTTTGATCAGTTGTAGCGCGAGCTCCCGCTCGGCCGCGAAATAACGTTCGGACCACTGCATGGCGATCCGCGGGTACGCCCAGGCCGGCTCTTCGGCCGCAGCTTCCGCGTCAATCGCCACCCGCTGCCGCATCGTGTCAACGTGAGCGATATGTTCTTGCAGAATTTCCTTGAGCCTGTCCGGCTCGTTCAGATGGCCAAGCCAAACCCGCAATAACACACCGTGTTTGAGCATCGGCGGGTCGATAGGAGCTTCGATCGCCCACTTGCTGACCGCCTCCCGGCCGGATTCGGTGATTTTGTAAGTCCGACGACCACGCGGCCCGCCGTCATGCTGAACGCGTGATGTGGCGTAACCGTGCGACTCCAGCCGCTTGAGCTCCGAATAGATCTGGCTGAACGACGGACTCCAGTAGAAGTAGCCGACGCTCCAGTCCGCCCACTTCTTGATGTCATAGCCGGATACCTCTTCGCCGAAGGCGAGCATGCCCAATACGGCCCAACTCGTCGGCGGAAGGTTCGGTAATGCGCTGGTCCCCACGGGGAAAGGTTAGCAATGATCGCAGGGCCGAAACGGTTGCTGACCACTCAGCGGGACGGTGTGATGGAGCGACCGGCGACGAGGTCGAATCCTTTGTATCCGGCCGCGGCGATGTCCGCGATGATCTGACCGTAGACGCCGAAGCCGCCGACGAACGGCATGAACACCCGCGGCTTGCCAGCAACGTTCGCGCCCAGGTACCACGAATTCGCCCGCAGCATAAGGCCCTCCGCGGCCCGGTGGGTGCATTCGTCGGTCCAGTCGGCGGCCGCCGATCGGGTGGCTTCCAATGCTACGGCTCCGTGTGCGCCGAGGTAGCCGATCGCTTCGGCGATCCAGTCGACGTGCAACTCGGAATGCAACACCATGTTGGCCAAGACAGATGGGCTGCCCGGGCCGCTGATGTTGAACACGTTCGGGAAGCCGGGAACACCCAGCCCGAGATAGGTGACCGGGCCGGACGCCCACGCGGCGTTCAGTGTTTCGCCATCGCGCCCCACAATATTCAGCTTGCTCACCGACCCGGTCATCGCGTCGAAGCCGGTCGCCAGCACCAGCGCATGCAGGTCGTAGTAAGCGGCCGAGGTCGCCACGCCGCCCGAGTCCATCCGCACGATCGGCGTCTCCCGCAAGTTGACCAGGGCGACGTTCTCGCGGTTGAAGGTCTGGAAGTAGTTGTCGTCGGTGCAGATTCGCTTGGTCCCGATGGGATGGTCGGTCGGGATCAGCCAGTCGGCGACCTGCGGATCGTCGACGACTGCGCGAATCTTCTCCTCCCAGAAGACTCGGGCGGTGTCGTTGGATCCCGCGTTGAGCATCTGGTCGGGGAAGGTCTTGCTGAACAGCACCCCGCCGAGCTGCCACCGCTTTTCGTAGGCTTCGCGACGTTCCTGCTCGGACACATCGAGCGCAGACAGTGAATGCGGTTGATGCGGTGAACCACCCCCGCTGGCCATCGACAGCCGGCGACGTTCCGGATAGCCGGCCTTCTGCGCATGGCGCACGTCGTCATCGAGCGGAACGTTTCCCGCGGGAACGCTGTAGTTGGGGCTGCGCTGAAACACATACAGGTGACTTGCCTGCTGGGCGATGCACGGAATCGCCTGAATTCCTGACGATCCCGTGCCGATGACGCCCACTCGTAGACCGGTGAAATCGACGCCCTGATGTGGCCAGTGCGCGGTGTGGTAGACCTCGCCGCCGAACGACTCCATTCCCTCAATGGCGGGGATGTTCGCGTTCGACAACGGGCCGACGGCCAGGACCATGAAACGCGCGGACACTACTTCGCCTGTGTCGGTGCGGATTTCCCAACGCAATCTGTCCTCGTCGAGGATCGCATCGGTGACGCGGGTGCCGAACGTGATGTCCGGCCGCAGATTGAATCGATCGGTGACGTGGTTCAGGTAGCGAAGGATCTCCGGCTGGGTGGCGTACTTCTCGCTCCAGTTCCAGTCCTGCTGAAGCTGCTCGTCAAAGGAATACGAGTAGTCCACGCTTTCGACATCGCACCGCGCGCCGGGGTAGCGGTTCCAGTACCAGACTCCGCCGACGCCGTCCGCGGCCTCGAACACCTGGACGGTCAAGCCGGCACTGCGCAGCCGGTGCAGCGCGTACAGGCCGGCGAAGCCGGCCCCTACCACCACCACGTCGACGTCCCGGGTCATACCGCCGACGGTACGGGGTCAACGGCGACCGGGGCGGCGATCGTCCCGCTGTGCGGGAATTGCCGCCCCTAAGCAACAACCGATGTGGTTGCCTGATCGCATGCCGGCCGCAGACCAGGGCGAAGCCTGGAGTCACCAGGTCGACTTCGTGGTCGTCGGTAGCGGGTGCGGAGGTCTCACCGCAGCGCTGACCGCACATGTCAACGGTCTGGACACCCTCGTCGTCGAAAAGGCAGCCGTGTACGGCGGCAGCACGGCGCTATCCGGCGGGAACATCTGGATTCCCAACAACCCGGCACTCAAGCGAGAAGGCTTGGCCGATTCCCGCGACGACGTACGCCGCTACCTCGATGCCGTAGTCGGTGACCGGGCGCCCGCGGCCAATATCGACGCGTTCATCGACAACGGACCGCGGACCATGGAGTTCCTCGAGCACACCAGCCCGCATCTGCGCTTCCAATGGTGCACCGGGTATTCGGACTACCACCCGGAGCAACCCGGCGGACGCGCCCGCGGACGCACCATCGAACCGTTGCCCTTCGACCTGAAGAAACTGGGCGACGACGAGCAGTGGCTGCGGCCCGCCGCGCTGGCCACCCCCGGCGGATTATCCGTCACCTCAAAAGAATTCGCCCGACTGAACATGGTGATGCGCACCTGGTCGGGCCGCCGAGCCGCGCTGCAGACGGTCGGCAGAGCCGTCAAAAACATCGTCCTGCGGCGACATATGGACACCCTGGGTCGCGCTCTGATCGGGCGCCTCCGGCTTGCCGCCAAGGAGGCCGGCATTCCGCTGTGGCTGAATACGCCGCTGCAGTCGCTGATCACCGACCAGTCCGGTGCCGTTGTCGGCATACAAGCCCTGCGCGCCGGTTCCGTGATCCGCATCCGGGCGCGTAAGGGGGTCCTGTTGGCTGCCGGGGGTTTTGAGCACAACGGTGAGATGCGAAAACATTTCCTTCGGGACGGCGGCAAAGACGACTACAGCGCGGGCTCGCCCGACAACACCGGCGACGGGATCACGGCGGGCCAGGCCGTCGGCGGCGCAGTCGATTTGATGGACGACGCCTGGTGGATGCCGGCGTTCAAGCGGCCAGACGGCGTGATGAGCGTGTTGGTCTCCGAGCGGTCGATACCCCGCTCGATCATCGTGAACCAGACCGGCCGGCGCTTCGTCAACGAGGCCGCGCCGTATGTCACGTTCGTGCACCAGCAGCTCGCTGGTGGGCATGATCCGATCTGGTTCGTCTTCGACCGGAGAGCCAAGAACCGCTATCAATTCGGCGGCGTGATGCCGGGCCAGAAGTTCCCCGACGACTGGTACTCCTCGGGGCTGATGCATCGAGCGGACACACTCGACGCGCTGGCCGCGTCAATCGGTGTGCCGCCGTCGTCGCTGCGCGAAACCATCGACAGGTTCAATGGATTCGCGCGCGGCGGCAACGACGGCGATTTCGGTCGGGGCGACAGTGCCTACGACAACTACTACGGCGACCCGTCGCTGCCGCACCCGACGATGGACGTCATCGACAGCGCGCCGTACTACGCGGTGCGCATCCAGGCCGGCGACCTGGGCACCAAAGGCGGTCTGGTCTACAACGCCAACGGCCAGGTCTTGCGGGCCGACGGCACCGTCATCGCCGGGCTCTACGCCACCGGTAACACCTCGGCCTCAGTGATGGGTAACGACTACGCCGGTGCCGGTGCCACGATCGGGCCCGCGATGGTGTTTGGATTCATCGCTGCCCGACACGCGGCAGAAAGCGATTGCGATGCAGAATAATTCAGGTCAGCTGGCCGGAAAAGTCGTGCTGATCAGCGGTGGCGCCGGAGGGCTCGGCGCGGCGTTCGCGCGGCACATCCTCGCCCGCGGCGGCAGTGTGGTGCTCGGCGACCTGCTCGACGACGAGGGCAGCCAACTGATCGGCGAACTCGGTCCGCAGGCCCGATACACCCATCTCGACGTCACCGATCCGGAGCAATGGTCGGCGGCAGCGCAGTTCACCCTCGACGAGTTCGGCTCGCTCAACGGTCTGGTCAACAACGCCGGCGTGTCGACCGGGCAGTTCCTCGAACACGAACCCCTCGCACACTTCCGGATGGTCTTGGAAATCAACCTGGTCGGGGTGTTCAACGGTCTGCAAGCGGTGATCAAGCCGATGCGCTCGGCAGGAGGCGGCTCGATCGTCAACATCTCGTCTGCTGCGGGGCTCTTCGGCCTGGCGTTCACCGCGGGCTACGGGGCCTCGAAGTGGGGAGTGCGGGGACTGTCGAAGATCGCCGCCGTCGAGCTCGGGCCCGAACGAATCCGGGTCAACTCGGTGCACCCGGGCATGGCCGCCACCCCGATGACCGCCAATATCGGCGTCCAAGTAGGTGAGGGCAACTACCCCAATCTCCCGATGGGGCGTATCGCGGTGCCCGAGGAGATCGCCGGCGCGGTCGGGTATCTGCTATCGGACGATGCCGCGTATGTGAATGGCGCGGAGATCGCCGTCGACGGCGGGTGGACCGCCGGGCCGACTCTGAAATACGTTATGGGCCAGTAACACCAGACAGGAGCACACATGAAGCGACTAGCGGGCCATCGGATCCTGGTGACCGGTGCGGCATCGGGCATCGGGCAGGCGACCGCGCTGCGACTGCTCGACGAGGGCGCCGCCGTCGTCGCGGCGGACGTCGCCGCCGACGGGCTGGACAAGACCCGCGCCCAGGCCCAAGAGGCCGGCGGCGGTGAGCGCCTGACCACGCTCGAGATGAACATCGGCGACGAGCGATCGGTGGTCGACGGTGTGCGCTCGGCGGTGGACACGCTGGGCGGCCTGGATTCGGTGGTGAACGCGGCCGGAATCCTGCGTGCCGTGCACACCGAGCAGATGGGTCTGGATCTGTGGAACCAGATCATCGGGGTCAACCTGACCGGAACCTTCCTGGTGGTCCGCGAGACGCTGCCGGCGTTGTTGCAGAATCCCCGCAGCGCCATCGTCAATTTCAGCTCGACGTCAGCGTCGTTCGCCCATCCCTACATGGCGGCCTACGCGGCGAGCAAGGGCGGGGTTCAATCCTTCACCCATGCGCTGGCACTCGAATACGCAAGCAAGGGACTGCGCGCGGTGTGTGTGGCACCCGGAAGCATCAAGTCCGGAATCACCGATGCCACAGGCGGATAC
>Ga0302177_10002820_pt1 | contig 12146 bp, 12 predicted proteins | sample I_Palsa_E1_2_FD_198780 | JGI IMG/M metagenome (GOLD analysis project Ga0302177, IMG submission 198780) | Peat permafrost microbial communities from Stordalen Mire near Abisko, Sweden - I_Palsa_E1_2 | ecosystem: Environmental > Terrestrial > Soil > Palsa > Peat permafrost | place: Sweden... | reverse complement strand
TTGCGCGCAATGTGGCGGGTGGCGGGCGCGGGTTACTGCGGGCGATACTCTTCGGCTCTTAAGGGTGGAAATGCGAGTACCCGGCGTTCCCTACCTTCAAACCCCTCCTGGCGCGATGGAGCAAATTGGTCATGTGTAAGACCTGCGGCTGCGCAATTCCTCCCACCAACACCCATAACAACGTTATGCATCCGAGTCCGCAATTCACCGTCGTGGATGTGGTACAAAACCTACTCGCCGCCAACGATCTGACGGCGGCGCACAATCGCCAGCACTTTGATGCCCATGGGGTACTGGCGATCAATCTGATGTCTTCTCCAGGTTCTGGGAAAACAGCACTTCTCGAAGCGACGATTCTCGCGCTCAAGTCCCGCTATCGCATCGCGGTCATCGAAGGGGACCTTGAAACTGAGAATGACGCGCAGCGGATTCGCGCTTGCGGGGTGCCGGCACTACAAATCACGACCGGCACAGCCTGCCACCTCGATGCGAGTTTGGTGCACCACGCATTGCACACATTGCCGTTGGCGGAGGTTGATCTGCTGTTTATTGAAAACGTCGGTAACCTTGTCTGCCCGGCAAGCTTTGACTTAGGTCAACACCTTAATGTTACGCTATTGAGTGTCACCGAAGGAGATGATAAGCCCGCTAAATATCCAGTCATTTTCAGGGCTAGTGATCTGGTGGTTTTGAGCAAGACCGACTTGCTTCCTGTTCTCGATGATTTCGAGCCGTCCCGCGCGGCGAGCGCGCTGCGCGCGTTGGGATTAAATCTACCGATGATCCATACGGCGGCTCGTCGTGTGCCGTCGATCAGCGCTTGGCTTGATTGGTTAGAAAGTCAATTGCAGCAAAGAAGCATTCGGCCTGCCGCTAAAGATCGGGCAGTCTCGCATCAAGAAGTACTCAATCCATGTGTTTAGCGGTTCCGCTACGCGTCACTACCCTCTTAGGCGAGGACTGGGTGGACGCGGAGGTGGGTGGCGTCGTCAGCCGCGTATCCGTCGCGCTGATCGGCGAAGTAAACCTCGGCGACTATCTCATTGTGCACGCGGGCTTCGCGATCACGCGGCTCGATGTGGCGGAAGCGGAAAAAACGCTCGCGCTATTTGCAGAAATGGCGGCGCACTTAGCGGGGAATCAGCATGCGATACATCCACGGCTTTCGTGACGGCGGCGCCGCGGCGGCGCTCGCGCAGCTAATTGGCGCCGAAGTCGATTCCAGCCGCGAATATCATCTGATGGAATTCTGCGGTGGCCACACGCATGCCATCTTTCGCTACGGGGTAGAGGATTTGTTGCCGAAGAACGTGCGCTTGGTGCATGGCCCCGGATGCCCAGTGTGCGTGCTTGCGATGCCACGCTTGGATGCGGCCATCGAATTGGCCTCAAAGCCTAATGTCACGTTGGTGAGCTACGGCGATATGGTGCGGGTTCCTGCATCGCGTCGCCGCAGTTTGCTCAAAGCTCGTGCGCAAGGGGCGGATGTGCGCATGGTGTATTCGGCGCTCGAGACCTTGGACATCGCAGCAGCCCATTCAGAGCGCGAAATCGTCTTCTTTGCCATTGGATTCGAAACGACGACACCGGCCACGGCGCATTTGATCCTGGAGGCGCATCGTCGGGGTTTGCGAAATCTTACTGTCTACTGCAATCACGTGACCACGCCGGCCGCGATCCAAAGCATCCTAGACGCACCCGGAGCAGCAGGGGAGGACAATCAGGTCCGCATCGACGGCTTTATTGGACCCTCTCATGTCAGTGCCGTCATCGGCAGTGCGCCTTACGAGGCGTTTTCTGAGGTCTACCAAAAGCCGGTCGTGATCGCGGGTTTCGAACCTCTTGATGTGATGCAGGCCGTGTACATGTTGGTGAAGCAAATCAACGACGGGCGAGCCTGCGTCGAAAATCAATTCACGCGCGGTGTCACTCGCGACGGGAATCTTAAAGCGCAGGCCATCGTCGCTGAAGTTTTCGAGTTGCGGCAAAGTTTCGAGTGGCGCGGACTCGGTGAGTTGGCCCAGAGTGCCATGCGCATCAAATCCTCCTATGCCCAATATGACGCAGAGAAGCGGTTTGTCATGCAAGAGAGGCCCGTACGCGAAAACGCGGCCTGCCAGTGTCCGTCAATCATTCGGGGCATGAAGAAACCGACGGATTGCACCATCTTTGGCACGGTGTGCACCCCGCGCAGCCCCATCGGCTCTTGCATGGTCTCCGCCGAGGGAGTGTGTGCGGCTTATTACAAGTATCGGCGTATCCGAAGCAATGTTGTACTCGCCGCGGATGTGATCGGAATGCCTGCTTGAACCATGCGCAGCGGTGGGACATCGGCGGAAGCGTGCAGGGGGTTGGCTATCGACCCTACGTCTATCGTCTGGCGCGGTCTTTTAAGCTTACCGGATGGGTGCGCAACAACGCAGGCGCCGTAGAAATTCACGCCGAGGGCGACAGCGAGTGTCTGGACGCCTTTGCCGAAGCCTTGTTTTTGAGATCACCGCCGACCGCCAGGGCGCACCTGCTAGCGCGCAGGGTTGCTCCGCTTGAGTCAAACGCGGCATTCAGTATTCTGTCGAGCGCAGCAGACGGCGAGCGGCACGTAAGCGTGCCAATTGACCTGGCTAGCTGCGCGGATTGCGTAGCGGAATTGCACGATCCGGGGTCTCGCCGCCATCGATATCCTTTCATTAATTGCACTCAGTGCGGCCCGCGATACACCATCATCCGAGACTTGCCGTATGATCGCGGCAACACGACGTTATCAGAATTCGTCCTGTGTTCGACGTGCGCGCTCGAATACGCCACGCCCGAGGATCGTCGTTTTCACGCGCAGCCCTTAGCGTGTGCCGAGTGTGGACCGGGGATCCACTGGCAGGAAGCCGGCCACGAGACGGTACGCGAGGCCTGCGCTTTGGACGCGGCAGTAAAAGCGCTGCGCGCAGGAAAGATCATCGCCGTGCGTGGTGTCGGGGGGTATCATCTTCTGTGCGATGCGCGCTGCGAAACTGCGGTATTGCGCTTAAGGCACCGTAAGGGGCGGCCCGCGAAGCCGTTCGCCCTGATGGTGCCCTGGGCAGGAGAGGACGGTTTGGAGCAGGTGAAACTCCTCGCTAGTATAAGCCAGTCAGAGGCGGTGTCATTGTTGGACGTATCTCGTCCCATTGTGCTTCTGCCCCGCGATTCACGTGCGGCGATTTGTCCGTCCGTCTCGTTCGGCCTGCCCGACATCGGCGTAATGCTGCCCTACAGTCCGCTGCATCACCTATTGCTCGAGGACTTTGGTGCGCCGGTGGTGGCGACTTCGGGCAACGTGCGCGCTGAACCCGTCTTAACAGGTATCGGCGAGGCACAAGCACGATTGGCCTTCATCGCAGACGGCTTTCTGCATCACAACCGGCCGATTGCGCGTCCCGCAGAAGATCCGGTGGTTCGGATTGTCGCTGGGGTTGCGCGCCCTTTGAGAATGGGTCGCGGCACGGCGCCGTTCGAGGTAGAACTGGGCTATCGAATCGATATTCCGACTTTAGCGGTGGGTGCCTACCAGAAAAATACAATCGCTCTCGGGTGCGAAAACCGGGTAATCGTCTCGCCGCATCTCGGCGATCAATCGACACCGCGTGGCAGAGCGATCTTCGCCCAAACGATCAGGGACTTCGAAAGACTGTACGGAATCCTCCCAGGGCGGGTGGTGCACGATGCACACCCGCAGTTTCCCTCCACGCGCTGGGCGCTCGAAAGCCAGTTGCCCGCCACCGCGATTTGGCATCATCATGCGCATGCCTCCGCCGTGGCGGGCGAATATCGCATTGAGACACCGATGGTGTGTTTTACATGGGACGGCGTGGGGCTGGGGCCTGATCACACGCTGTGGGGCGGCGAGGCGCTGTTGGGGTTCCCGGGCAATTGGCGGCAAGTCGGGAGTTTTCTACCATTTAAGCTCCCGGGTGGTGAGCGAGCGGCGCGCGAGCCTTGGCGCTCCGGGCTGTCTCTTTGCTGGCAGTCGGGAATCCCCTGGAGAAAGGGCGAACTGCGTGGCGGCGCGTTGTTGCGCCAAGCGTTTGATCACAATTTGAACTCTCCCATGACGAGCTCTGTGGGTCGACTGTTCGATGCCGTGGCGGCGTTGACCGAAGTCTGCCTGGAATCGAGCTTCGAGGGCGAGGCAGCGATGCGACTTGAAGCGTTGTGCAAAAGCCCCGAAGAACCGATCGCCATGCCCTTGACGCGCGACGAGCATGCTATTTGGCGCAGCGACTGGCATCCTCTATTGGCCTCGATGTTGGACGGCTCGCAAACACAGAGCATCCGAGCGGCGCAGTTTCATTCGAGCCTGGCGCACACGCTGCTGGCGCAGGCGCTCGCAGTTCGCAACGAGACGCGAGTGAACTGCGTGGGACTGGCGGGCGGCGTATTTCAAAATCGCATCCTCACCGAACATGCCTTGCAATTGCTTACGGGGGCGGGATTCGAAGTCTTGATTCCGAAAGCTCTGCCGCTCAACGATGCGGCCATCAGTTTTGGTCAGATTATCGAGGCGAGAGCGCTCCATGCGGCAACCAACTGAGTTTCGAGACACTCACGTAAGTCTTGCACATGGCAACGGCGGAAACCGGATGCGTGAGCTGATTGAAGAGGTGTTCGCGCGCGTGCTTAAGAATCGATTTCTCGATACCACGACCGATGCGGTGGCGTTGCCTACCCCCATCGGGGAGGAGCTGGTGGTGACGACTGACGGGTTCACCGTCAAGCCGCTGGAGTTCCCCGGCGGGAATATCGGTTCGCTCGCAGTCCATGGAACCGTGAACGATTTAGCGGTCGTCGGAGCAATACCTCGATTCATGACCTTGAGCGTCTTTATCGAGGAAGGCCTTGATATTGCGGTGTTGCGCCGGGTGGCCGATGCCTTGGCGCAGGCCGCCAGTGCGTGTGGCGTCTCCGTGGTCGCGGGCGACACGAAAGTCGTTGGACGAGGGGAATGCGATGGTATCTATTTATCGACGACCGGCATCGGATTTAAGTCATCAGACCAGAGATTCGCGCTTGACAGGGTGAAAGTAGGGGATCAAATCCTGGTGAGCGGGACGGTTGGCGATCATGGCGCCGCAGTGATGCTCGCTCGCCAGGAATTTGGCTTTCGCGGCGACCTTAAATCCGATGCTGCGAGTGTCCTTGATGAAGCAAGAGCACTCATCGGCGTAGTGGGGCTTCGGTTCATGAGAGATCCGACGCGCGGCGGCTTGGCCACCGTAGCGCATGAGATCGCGCGTGCGACGGGCGCCGCCGTTCACCTTATCGAAGCCCAGATTCCCATCAACGATGCGGTTCATTCCGTGTGCGAACTGCTGGGATTTGACCCTCTTTACATGGCGTGTGAGGGCAGGATAGTCGCGGTGGTGGCACCTGAGGCGTGCGAGTCGGCGCTGAGCGCCTTGCGTCGCGTCGCACCGGCCGCCGCCCGGATTGGTGAAATCCGGCCCGACGGTCCTCAAGTCGTATTGGAGACTTCCTTTGGCGGACTGCGTTCGCTCGATGAACTGGAAGATGATCCGCTGCCTCGCATCTGTTGATTTCTCTTTCAGTTCGCAGAGCTGGCGTCACGCTCTGCTGACGACAGCAGCGTGCGTATGCAGCCTGCTGCCGACATGACCTCAGAACGGTAATAGAACGATGCAGAGCGCCCGCGCGGTTTCGCTCTACGACCTCCCGCGCGCCAAGTTCCGTGAAGCGTGGCGGGAATGTGCGCTAATAGTCGGCCATGATCAATGCTCAACTCGCAAGTCACCAGCGCTGCATCCAGCATATAGTTCGCCACAACGAATCGAAGCACGGAGAGTCTAGCTATCCGGGCAGTCGAAAACCATCAAATTGTGGGATAAGGGCGGCCAATCATGACCGCCATCCTATCAGTGGCTCTGGAGTTCGTCCGAAAGGACGATTTCGCCATATGTCGTCGACTGCTGCACCTCGCCGACGAGATTTTCGCCCCGTACGAAGCTCGCAGATTTGAAAAATGTGCAATGCACTTATGTCGACAATGTGTGCATGATCGCCAAAGTCCAATAGCAGCGCGGCACTGACGGAAAGCTTGCCTCCGACACATCTCATCTGTACGGTAGCGGACATCACTTGATCGCCCTAACTACCGAGTCGGGCGCTATGCCAGGCTTGTCTCTCTGCCAAAATGTGTGTTGTGACTCCTCCGATGCGCCCAGGGATCCCCGTGAACAACCCGTCGCCTTCGCAGAACCATTTACTCGCCCAACTGCCACCGGCAGAGAGGGGGCGTTGGTGGCCACAATTGGAATATTTCGATCTGCCGCTGGGTCAAGTGGTGTATGAGGCGGGTAGCACGCTGAGCCATGTCTATTTCCCGACAACCGCCATTGTTTCTCTCCTCTATGTGATGGAAAGCGGCGCCTCCGCCGAAATCGCCGTGGTGGGTAACGAGGGTATCATTGGCATTTCGCTCTTTATGGGCGGTGAGTCCACGCCGAGCCGAGCCGTCGTACAGAGCGCCGGTAGCGCCTTTCGCTTAAAAGCGCAGTTGATGAAGGATGAATTCGACAAGGCAGGTCCGGTGCTGCATCTTTTGCTGCGGTACACCCAGGCCCTCATTACACAGATGTCGCAAACCGCGGTGTGCAATCGGCACCACTCCTTGGACCAGCAGCTATGTCGCTGGCTGCTCTTAAGCCTGGATCGTCTGCAGGGTAACGAACTCGTGATGACGCAGGAGCTGATCGCCAACATGCTCGGTGTGCGCCGCGAGGGAGTCACTGAGGGAGCTCTCAAACTGCAAAAGGCGGGCCTCATTCGGTATGCGCGCGGCCATATCACCGTGCTCGACCGCGAAGGGTTGGAGACACGCAGTTGTGAGTGCTATGCGGTGGTCAAAAAGGAATACGGCCGACTCCTGCCAGAACAACTCGCTAGTTAGACCCGCGCGATTGCCCTGGATGTGCGTTAGCAGACGGTAAGATCGCAGCACGTGCCGCACACTGAGCCATGTTTCAGTGGAGTGCGGTATTGACCACTGCTAAAAATCACCTAATCGAACTGCTGCCACCCAAAGAGCGGCTGCATTTATTGAGCCTTACCGAGCCCGTGCAACTGGTTCAGTCTGTCGTATTGAGTGAAGTGGGCACCCCGACCCGACACATCTATTTTCCTGTCGAAGGGTTTATTTCGTTGGTGACCTCAATCGAGGGAAAGCCGGTTCTTGAAGTGGGGATGGCCGGCCGGGAAGGCATGTTGGGCGCGCAAGTCGCCTTGGGGGTTCCCAGTCAACCCATGCACGCCCTGGTCCAAGGGCCCGGTTCCGCGTTGCGCATAGGGCTTAAGGTCTTTCAAGAAGAGCTTGGACGCAATACTGCGCTGAAACCGCTGCTCGACCGCTATATCTACGTACTGATGGGCCAGCTCGCCTCATCGGCGGCGTGTACGCGATTTCACGAAATCAATCCGCGTCTCGCTCGCTGGCTTTTGATGATGCAGGATCGCGCACATAGCAATGCTTTCGGCGTAACTCACCAATTTTTGGGCTTTATGCTCGGCGTGCGCCGGGTTAGCATTACCGCGGCGGCCGGCGCGTTGCAAAAAAAAGGCTTGATCGAATACCACCGCGGCCAAGTAACCGTCCTGAACCGAAAAGGCCTAGAAGCCGCGAGCTGCAGTTGTTATGCCGACGACCGACGAGTCTACGCTCGGATCATGCATTAGATCTGCTTGTGGCGTGCCGATCTATGCCGACCGTCAAGTGACTCGGATGATCGCGTCGGTGGGCTGGGCAAGCGTGGCGTCAGGAACATTGTCGATCCGGACGTCGCCGGCGGCACACAATCTTGCGCGGCGCCTGTTCGGCGGGGTCGTCGGATCAGATCACTCGCGGCTTGAGGCATTTGATGCACGCAATGTCCTCGCTTGTCGAAGATTGAAGTCCTGTCACTTAGCTCGACCACCGACTGGGTTGACCCGTTGAGCGCGATGCACTGCACTTGTCTTGCCTGCGGCTATTTTGCTCCTGCAGGCTGTCGCATGCGAGTTGGCATGCAATGCGGACCATCCGGCTTCGAAGGCGCTAAAGCCGAATCGAGCTGCAACCCTTGTCGGTGATCAATGATGTCTTCGCACTTTGTGGATATCCGCAGATCGCGTCCTATCTGCAGTTGACGATGTCCTAAATCGGATTCTGCAAAGTCCGAGTCTATCTTTTTGCGAGTTTCACGATTTTGGCGCATCCGATTTAGGACAGCATTAACTGCCAGAATGGCGCAAACGCGACGTATTGTGGACAACGACGCAATTGGACCACTTTGCTTGATGAACGATGCCCCGAGGCTTGTTTTGCTGGGTCTCGGTGCAACCGAGCGAGGACATTAATTCATGACATTGTGGACATTATCTGGTGACATCCACACAAAGGATGCGTGCGATTAAGGCCATTAGCAGATAGGGCAGCGGCTCTCGTGTTGCGGGGCGACAATCACGACTATTCAGTGCGGTGGCACGATTAGAAAAGAGAGGTGTGCAGCGGAACACTTCCCATATCCGCGACTTTGGGCAGCAATCGATCATATTCCGTTTTAACGACCTCGTAGCATTCGCAGCTGCGCTCCTCAAGGCCTTTGCGATCGAGCACGGTGATCCGACCGCGTGCGTAACGAATCAGTCCCGCCTCTTGTAACTTAAGAGCGCCTTCGGTCACCCCTTCACGGCGCACACCGAGCATGTTGGCAATGAGTTCTTGAGTCATCACAAGATCGTAGCCTTCCAATCGGTCTAAGCTCAGGAGCAACCAGCGGCACAGTTGCTGATCGAGCGAGTGGTGGCGATTACATGCCGCGGTTTGCGTCATTTGCGTAATCAGCGCCTGGGTGAATCGCAGCAACAAATGAAGCACAGGACCATTCTGGTTAAAGCCGTCTTTCATCAATTGGCCTTTCAACCGATAGCCATCGCCGGCACTCTGCACCACTCCCCGGCTCGGGGTGGATTGGCCCCCCATAAAGAGGGAAATGCCTACCATGCCCTCATTTCCGACCACCGCGATCTCGGCGGAGGCGCCGTCATGCATGACATGAATGAGGGAGACAATTGCGGTGGTGGGGAAATACACATAACTCAGCGTAATGCCCGATTCATAGAGGACCTGCCCGAGGGGCATCTTGATGAGTTCCAAGTGCGGCCGCCAGCGTTCAAACTCCGCTTTCGGCAGCGCCGCGAGAAGATGATTCTGGACGGGGTTGGGCGCGGTGGCCATCAGCGGGTACCTCCGAACCGGGTGAGAGGTAGGGAACGCGTTTGCACTAAAGATCTCAATGGGTCGTTCACAGAGTCGCCTCATATGTTCGCTGCCGAACACACGCCAGATTGTAGGCTTAAAGGCGAGAACGCGTGTAGTTCTTATCTGTAGGCCTCTCCATCTAGGTTTTGCGGGCCTAAGTGGTCTAGCGCACGGACGATTTTGTAGGAACCCGCCTACAGTTCGACATGGCCACTTTAGTGTGGCCCTGGAGCGCCCAAGCAGAGACATTGGATTTTAGTGGCAGGTACCACCGTGTTTTACCGCTCAGAAGGCAGTTGGTTTTACCGCGCAAAATCCCAAAATTAGGAATTATGGACGACACTCTCAAGGGCATTGCCAAGGACGTTCACGCGGTGAGCCGGATTGCGGCCGTTCCCGCGTTGTTAAGGGTGCTGTGCGCGGTGACTGGTATGGGATTTGCAGCGGTAGCGCGCGTGACGCAGGACCGTTGGACGGCCTGCGCCGTGCAGGATGAGAGCAAATTCGGTTTAAAGGCTGGTGGCGAGCTGGATGTCGATGCGACCCTCGGTCGAGAAGTTCGGCAATCTCGCATCCCGATCGTGATCGAACATGCAAGTGCTGACCCCGCCTTGCGTAAAAATCACTCGCCCTCGCTTCACATCGAGAGCTACGTCTCGGTGCCCATCGTCATGTCAGGCAACCGATACTTTGGCAACCTCTGCGCGATCGGTCGACAGCCTGCTTCGGTCGCAGAGCCGCGCATTCTCTCGATGTTCACGGAGTTTGCCGAGCTCATTGCATTGGAATTGGGTCACGAGCGGCGGCGCGAGCAGGAGCACATAGCGCTCCTCGATGAGCGGGCAGCCGGAGAGTTGCGCGAACAATTTATCGCCGTTCTCGGTCACGATTTGCGTAATCCCTTGCACGCGGTTAGCGCGAGTGGGGAGCTACTGGCACGAAAACTTACCGACCCCGCCCTGTTAGAGGTGGCGGGACGGATAAAGACCAACAGCCGGCGCATGTCTGCCCTGATCGATGATGTACTCGATTTCGCGCGCGGCCGCCTCGGCGGTGGCATCGAGGTTCAGTTGCATGAGGTCAAGAATATCGAGCAGGCGCTGGACGCGGTGATCCGTGAGCTTCAAGACGCGCAACCTCACTGCCAGATCACCTCCACCATCAGCGTCACTCGCGCAGTGGTTTGCGATTTGGCTAGACTCCAGCAGGTCGCCTCCAATCTCTTGGGCAATGCGCTCACCCACGGATCCCCGGCACTCCCGGTCCAGCTGAAGGCCATGGAAGATGGCGATGAATGGGTGCTCGAAGTGTGGAATTCCGGCGATCCAATTCCGGCCGCATGCATCGACAAAATATTTGAACCCTTCTGGCGACACGCCACCTCCGGCAGCCGCAACGGCCTAGGGTTAGGCCTGTACATTTCCTCGCAAATCGTCAAGGCTCACGAAGGCAGGCTCACTGTGTCATCGACCCGAGAATTCGGCACCCGCTTCACCGCACGGTTTCCGGGAGGTCTTGTGCCAACCTCGCCATTACTTCGGGCAGCCACAATGGGCGATATCACTCGCCCCCAGATGAATGGACATTCAGCCGCTCAACCACGTCTGGCGATTCATATATAGGGTGCCGCCAAGAGAGCCAGCCAGTCGGCCCGTCTCGCTAGCGAGCTAGCCGGCTATTTGGTAATCGCAGTGAGCGCTCGCGGCAATGGCATCCACGCTGTTAAAACAGTCGCTCCTGACTCTGTCTTGGAGATCTCCACCTTGCCGCCGAGACTTCGGATCCTATGTCGCATTGACGCGAGGATTATTTGTCGATTTCAGTATTTCTTGGCCAAAATTTCAGTTCCATAGCCACTAATCCCGGAAAGTGTGTTGAGGCGAGGAAAGCGGCTCAAAGCCGCGAGCTGAAATGTTTGGTCACAAAATGCTGATGTCGACAGAAGCCGCGGCCCTTGCCGGTCTTGGCATGATTCAGGCACCAATTCTTGGGATTGGCCGATACTTGGAGAATGGAACGCTGGTGGAAGAATTTACCCGACTTTCGTCGCCGATCGCTTGCCGTGTCCATCGTAGTAGCACATCGACGCAACCTATCACGCCGAGTGCGCGCATTTATGAAGTGGATCGAAAATGTGCTGGCACCGCCTCTAGAATGACGATACGTACAGCTCGTCGCACGCGCCAGGTAAGAAATACTATTGAGAAGGGAGTCGCTTTCACAATTGGCAGATAACGTGCCTGGTAACCACCGTAACCCAGGATTTGTGGTACGTGCAGATGCCCGAATATTTGGACGCGATCTCCAGAACCCGAGCTAGTTTGATTTCGACGACGCTTGTTGAGTCTGATCCTCATGTAGTTTCCAAACGATTGGAATTTTAGAATTTTAGTCGCGGTTTCGTAGGGTACGCCCTCATTTGCGGCCGCGCACCGCCCCTAGGCATGCGTTGTCGAGCCTCGAAAAACGCGTGCTGATCGCTATACGTTTTGGAGTAACCAGGCCATTGGTCGAAACTGTTACCTCGACGACGCATCGGCCCTGTTCGTTATTGGCCTTCGACGCGAGAGGGTAAAACTCCTCGCCACAATCCTAAAGGGATGCGCGGGATCGACGAATCCCATGAGTTTCGCTTTGAGCGCCCGCCGAATTTAACCCCCTGCTGTATTTATGTGCGGCATCGTACCCGGTGCAAATTGTCTAGTTTCCGCTCTGCCGTAAGGCGTCGCTGTTCTCGTTTGGTTCTCCACTTCGCTACGTCAGCGGGGCGCTCGCAGCAGCTTAAAACCCGGGTTCCGCTTTTTGGGGCAAACGGTATACGTTACACTCGATAATTGGGCGGTTATCGCATTGTTGATCGCCG